>Ga0207674_10005403_pt1 | contig 15190 bp, 12 predicted proteins | sample KBSCornC72_FD_184303 | JGI IMG/M metagenome (GOLD analysis project Ga0207674, IMG submission 184303) | Corn rhizosphere microbial communities from Kellogg Biological Station, Michigan, USA - KBS Corn C7-2 (SPAdes) (version 2) | ecosystem: Host-associated > Plants > Roots > Rhizosphere > Soil ... | reverse complement strand
CCGCAGCAGCAGGCCAGCCACAAGGAGCTGCTCAACCCGCTGCTGCGGCAGGCGTTCGATCACGCGATCAACCGGCAGGCCGTGGTGGCGACCTCGCTGCTCGGGCACGGGCAGCCCGGTTCCACGATCATCCCGCCCGCCACCGGCCAGTGGTCGGACCCGGCCATCAAGCCGGTGTCGTTCAGCCTGGCGACCGCCGGCCAGCTGCTCGACCAGGCCGGCTACAAGATGGGGCCGAACGGCCTGCGGATCGCCAACGGTCACCCGATGTCCTACACCGTCATCATGCCGTCGGACCTCGCCGGCGAGTACCTCAACCGCACGTTCCAGATCATCCAGCCGGACTTCAAGAAGATCGGCGTGCAGCTGAACCTGAAGGTCCTCGACCCCTCGGCCGCCTACGACGCGATCACGGCCAACAACTACCGCAACTTCGAGCTCTCCATGTGGGACTGGTTCCCGCTGACCGACCCCGACTTCATGCTCTCGGTGCTGACCTGCAACTCCTTTAACGTGTGGAACGACACCGGGTACTGCAGCAAGGCCTACGACAACCTGTACTCCAAGCAGAGCGCGGCCGTGAACCCGGCGCAGCGGCAGCAGGTGGTCTACCAGATGCAGCAGATGATCGCCTCCGCCCAGCCGTACCTGGTGATCGACTACCCGGACTCGATCGAGGCGCAGAGTACCCACTGGAGCCCTCTGCCCGAGGTGGGCGGCGGCTCGTTCAACTCGATGTCAACGATCCCCATGGTCAGCGTGCACAGGCTGTAACGGTGCGCGGCGCCGACTACCTAGTCAAGCGGGGTTTCTTCGCCCTGGTGACGATCTACGTCGCGATCACGATCAACTTCTTCCTGTTCCGGGTGCTGCCGGGCAACGCGGTCACCGACCTGTCCCGCGTCCCGCACGCGTCCCCGGCGCTCCGCCACGCGCTGCTGACCGAGTTCGGCCTGGACAAGCCCAAGTGGGAGCAGTACCTCATCTACCTGAAGAACCTGGCGCACGGGAACATGGGCATCTCGTTCGCGAACCAGCAGCCGGTGAGCCACCTGCTGCTCGCCGACCTGAAGAACACGATCCCGATGGTCACCGTGGGCACCGTGGCGGCGATCATCCTCGGCGTCTTCACCGGCGTGCTGTCCGCGTGGCGGCGCGCCTCGGCATCCGATTACCTCAGCACCAACACGGCCATCTTCTTCTACGCCTTCCCGACTCAGTGGCTCGGCCTGATGCTGCTGATCCTGTTCGCCGGCACCCTGCCCGCCGGCGGGATGAGCGACCCGTTCCTGTTCACGGCCGAACCGTTCTGGCAGCACCTCGGCGACATCGCCAAGCACATGTTCCTGCCCGCGGCGACGCTGATGCTGACCGCCTTCGGCAGTTACACCCTGGTCGTCCGGTCGTCGATGCTGGAGACGCTCGGTGAGGACTACGTCCTCACCGCCCGGGCCAAGGGCCTGCCGACGCGGCGCATCGTGTGGCGCCACGCGGTGCGCAACGCGCTGCTGCCGCTGGTCACGCTGATCGCGCTGGAACTCGGCTTCATCGTGGGCGGCGCGCTGCTGGTCGAGGTGATCTTCAGCTGGCCCGGCATCGGGCTGGCCATGTACAGCGCGATCGGCCAGCGCGACTACCCCATGCTGCAAGGCGGGTTCCTGATCCTCACCGTCTCGGTGATCTTGCTCAACCTCGTCGCCGACCTGCTGTACTTCCGGCTGGACCCGAGGATCAGCACATGACCCTGCCGCTCCAGGACCCAGCTCTGGCCGCCGAGGGCCTAGGCGTGCCGCCCCGCCGGCACGGGTTCCTGCGCAGCGTGCTGCGTGAGCGCAAGGCCGCGGTGATCGGGCTGGCGATCATCGTGTTCTTCATCCTGCTGTCGGTCATCGCCCCCTACATCTCGCCCTACAGCGCGACCGCCCAGACCTGCGCCGTCTACGCGCCACCGTCGAGCCGCCACTGGCTCGGATGCGACGACGGCGGCATCGACATGCTCAGCGAGCTCATGCAGGGCGGCCGCATCTCGCTCGTGGTCGCGTTCGCCGCCACGTTCGTGGCCATGGTGATCGGCGGCGGGGTCGGCATCCTGACCGGCTATTTCGGCCGCTGGATCGACACCTCCCTGATGCGGGTCACCGACTACCTGCTGGTCATCCCCGACCTGGTGTTCGCCGTAGTGATCGCGGACCTCTGGGGGCCGAGCCTGTTCCACGTGATCATCGTGATCGGCATCCTGGAGTGGACCTCCACCGCGCGGATCATCCGCGCCCAGGTCATGAGCCTGAAGGAACGGGTGTACGTCAAGCGCGCCCAGGCGATCGGGTCCGGCCACGCGCGGATCATCACCCGGCACATCCTGCCGCAGGTCGGCCCGCTGCTGATGGCCAACACCGTGCTCACCATCGCGATCGCGATCTACCTGGAGACCGCGCTGGCCTTCCTCGGCCTGGAAGATCCCACCGTCACCACCTGGGGGACCATCCTGGAGCACGCCTTCGAGCGGACGGCGATCAGCTCCGGCGCGTGGTGGGCGATCGTGCCGGACGGGTTCGTGATCGCGATCGTCATCGTCGGCTGCTTCCTGCTCGGGCAGGCCATCGAGGACGCGCTGAACCCGCGGCTGAAGGTGGCCCACCTCTCGGTTCGCCGCTGGCGCATCCGGCCGCTGGCCGGCCGGGGGCCAGACGCGATATGAGCCTGCTCGAGGTGTCGGATCTGCACGTCTGGTTTGATCTCCCGCAGGGCCCGCAGGTGCACGCGGTCCAGGGGGTGAGCTTCGCACTCGAGCCGGGAGACCGGTTCGGGCTGGTCGGTGAGTCCGGGTGCGGCAAGACGACCACGATCCTGGCCACGATGGGGCTGCTTCCGCCGACCGCATCGGTGTCCGGGGAGGTCCGCGTCGACGGGCAGAACATCCTGGCCGGCGGCGAGGACTCGGCCCGCGGCTACCGCTGGAAGGACATCGCGATGGTGTTCCAGGGCGCGATGAACGCCCTCAACCCGGTGAAGAAGGTCGGCTGGCAGATCGCCGAGCCGATGGCCTTCCACGGCATCGCGAAGGGCGCGGCCGCCCGGCGCCGGGCCGGCGAGCTGCTCGAGATGGTCGGCATTCCGGCCGCCAGCGCCGAGCGCTACCCGCACGAGTTCTCCGGCGGCATGCGGCAGCGCGCGTCGATCGCCATGGCCCTGGCCTGCCAGCCCAGGATCCTGCTGGCCGACGAGCCCACCACGGCGCTGGACGTGATGGTCCAGGCACAGATCCTGGACCTGCTCGCCCGGCTATCGTCCGAGCTGGGCCTCGCGCTCGTGCTGGTTACCCACGACCTGCCGGTGGTGGCCCAGACCTGCGGCCGGGCCGCGGTCATGTACGCGGGCGAGATCGTGGAGTGCGGGCCGATGGAGACACTGTTCCACCAGCCCCGCCACCCCTACACCCGGCTGCTGTTCGCGGCCACGCCCGACCTGTACGGGGCCGGGGAGGACGAAGCGGTGGTGTCCATCGGCGGCGCGCCGCCCCGGCTCGACGAGCCGATAACGGGCTGCCCGTTCCAGCCGCGCTGTGACGTGGTTCTCGAGCGCTGCGCCGAGGAGCACCCGGCCCTGCGGCTGGTCGGGCCCGGCCACGAGGCCGCCTGCCATCATGCCGAACGGGCGGGCGCGAGTTGACCGGCAGCCAAGGGGCTCCCCTGCTCGAGGTCGAGAATCTGACCACCCTCTATCCGGTACGGCGCGGGCTCGCGGACCGGGTCGCCCGCCAGCCCAGGCTCTGGGTGCACGCGGTGGACGGGGTGAGTTTCACGCTCGCCCGGGGCGAGATGCTGGCCCTGGTCGGCGAGTCGGGCTGCGGTAAGACCACCACGGCGCAGACCATCCTCGGGATGGTCGCGCCGGCCAGCGGAACGGTCAGGTTGAACGGGACCGAGATCGCCGGCCTGCCCGAGCGCCAGATGCGGCCGCTGCGACGCCAGCTGCAGATGATCTACCAGGACCCCTACGAATCGCTCGACCCGCGGTTCCGGGTGGAGACGGCCGTCGGTGAGCCCTTGCTCGTGCACGGAATCGGAGGCAAACCGGCCGAACGCCGGGAACTGATCGTCGCGGCGCTGGAACGCGCGGGCTTGTCCCCGGCGGAGGCCTTCCTGGCCCGCTACCCGCACGAGCTGTCCGGTGGCCAGCGCCAGCGGGTAGCGATCGCCGCGTCGCTCGTGCTCGGCCCGGACCTGCTGCTGGCGGACGAGCCCGTGTCCATGCTCGACGTCTCGGTCCGCGCGGGGGTGCTGACCCTGCTGGACAGGCTGCGCCGGGACGGGCGGATGGGCATCCTCATGATCACCCACGACCTGTCCACCGCCGCGCACTTCGCCGACCGGATCGCCGTGATGTACCTCGGCCGTATCGTCGAGCACGGGCCGGCCCGCCAGGTTGTGCGGCATCCGCAGCACCCCTATACCAAGGCGCTGCTGTCGGTGGTGCCTGCCAGGGATCCGCGGGTGCGGTCGGCGCCGCAACTGCTGACCGGCGAGACCCCCAATCCGGTGGACGTGCCGACGGGCTGCCGCTTTCACCCCCGCTGCCCGGTCGCAGTGGAGCGCTGTTCGGCCCTGGATCCCGAGCTGCGTGTTGTGAGCAGCGCCTCGCACGAGGTCGCGTGCCTGCTGGCCTGATTCGTGCTGGCCCGATTAGGCGGTCGCGGCGCCGGTGAGGGCGGCGACCGCGAGCTGGCCGAGCGTGGCCAGGTCGTAGCCACCCTCCTGGATCAGCACCGTCGGCGCCAGCGCGGCGGCCAGCCGGCCCGCCTCCCGGTAGCCGGCTTCGGTCACCCGCAGCGGGCTCTCGGGATCGGCCTCGGCGGCGTCCAGGCCGAGCGAGACCACGACGGCGTCGACACCGTGAGCGGCCGCGCCCGCGCACATGGCCCGCACCGCCGCGAGCCAGCCCTCGTCACCGGTGCCGGGCGGCAGCGGCAGGTTCTGATTGGCGCCCTCGCCCGCTCCGGTGCCGCGCTCCCCCGCGTAGCCCACGTAGTGCGGGAACCACCCCGCCCCCGGATCGATGTGCACCGACCCGTAGTAGACGTCGCCGCGGCTGTAGAAGATCATCTGGGTGCCGTTGCCGTGGTGCGCGTCGATGTCGAGTACGGCGACCCGCCCGGCTCCGGCCGCGCGCAGCGCCTGGGCCGCGATCGCGGCGTTGTTGAGGTAGCAGGAACCGCCGTAGGCGGCGCGGGTGGCGTGATGGCCCGGCGGGCGGCACAGCGCGTAGGCCAGCGGGGCACCCGAGCTCACCAGGCCGGCCGCGGTCAGCGCGGCGTCGGCGGCCCCGCGGATCGCCGCCCAGCTACCCGGGCCGACGAGCGTCATCGTGTCGTAGCAGAACTGCCCGGCCCGGCCGTGCACGGCGGGGGGCGATCGCAACGGCAGGCCCGCCAGCATCCCCGCGGTGGGGAACACGTAAGGGACCACCCGGTCCCGGCCGTACTCGGCGGGGAACCCGGCCCGCTCCCACTGCGCCCACACCCCGGCCAGGTGATCCAGCAGCGCCGGGTCGTGCACGGCCCGCAGGATCTCGTCGCCGTGCGCGGCGGCGGGCACCACCGGCGCCCCGGCCGCGGCCAGCGCGTCCCGCAGCACCAGCGCCCGTTCCGCGACTTCGGTGCCGGCGTCGCGGACGCCCAGCCACACCTCGCCGCCCGGATCGTGGCGCAGGCAGTCCTCGTTCCATACCACCGGCACCGGCAGCTTCTCCGTCACCTCTCTATAGTCCCGGATATGGAACCACCAGTGGCTCCGGCCCGGGACGGCGTCGACCCCTACGCCTGGATGCGTGACACCAGCGACCCGGCGATGCTCGGTTACCTCGCGGCCGAGCGCGCGTACTACGACCAGCAGACCGCCGGCACCGTCCGGTTGCGCGACGAGCTGGCGGCGGAGATGTCGGCCCGGCTGGCGCCGGCGGATGAGTCAGCCGGGTGGGAGCTCGGCGGATGGCACTACTTCACCCGGACGCGGCCCGGCCTGAACTACGAGCAGTTCTGTCGCCGCCCATTGTCTGGCGGGCCCGAGGAGATCCTGCTCGACGAGAACCTGCTGCTCGACGACCCGGCCTGTGGCGGGGACTACGTGGCGCTCGGCGTCCGGGAGGTCAGCCCGGACGGGCGGCTGCTCGCGTATTCGGCCGACTTCGACGGTGATGAGGTCTACCAGTTGCGCATCCGCGACCTGGCTACCGGGACCGACCGGCCGGAGCGGATCGAGCGCAGCTACTACGGGCTAGCCTGGTCGGCCGACTCACGGTCGGTCTTCTACACCGTCACCGACCCCATCTACCGGCCGTACCAGGTGTGGCGGCACGACGTCGATACCGATCCTGACGACGACGTATGCGTGTACACCGAGGACGACGAGCGGTTCGAGGTCTTCGTGCGGCTCAGCCGCAGCGGCGCTGTCATCTTCATCGAATGCGAAAGCCGCGAGACCACGGAGACGCGGTACATCCTGGCAACGGACGCCCGTTCGGCCCCCATGGTTGTCGAGCCCCGGCGGCGCGGTATCGAGTACCGGGCCGATCATGCCGACGGCCCCGGCGGCGGCGACCTGTACCTGGTCACCAACGACGGCGCCACCGAGTTCCGGCTGGTGAAGGCGCCCGTCACGGCGCCGGGCGCGGACGGCTGGAGGGAGGTTGCCGGCGAGTCGGCCGATACCCGCCTGGTGGCCTGCGACGCGTTCGCCCGATTCCTGGTCCTCACCGAGCGGCGCGGGGCGGCGACGCAGCTGCGGGTCCTCGACCGGCACACCGGGGCTCAGCGCCTGACCCAGGCCGCCAGCCCTCACGTCGCACTGGAGCTGGCTGATAACCCCGACTACCAGGCCGCCAGCGTCACGGTGCGTACCGAGTCGCTGATCGCCCCGCCCTCTTGGCATGACGTGGACCTGGCGAGCGGTGAGTGGCAGTTGCGCAAACGGCAGGTGGTGCCGGGCTACGACCCGGCCCGGTACCGGACCACGCGGTTCGCCGTGCCCGCGCAGGACGGCACGCGGATCCCGGTCACGGTCGCCTACCGGGCCGGGTTCGGCCGTGACGGCACCGCCCCCTGCCTGCTCTACGGCTACGGCGCGTACGAGGCGTGCTCGTGGCCCGAGTTCAGCCTGCCGGTGGCCAGCCTGCTGGACCGCGGCTACCTGTACGCGGTCGCGCACGTCCGCGGCGGCGGCGAGGGCGGCCGGACGTGGTGGCTCGACGGACGCCTGGACCGCAAGCGGAACACGTTCACCGACTTCATTGCGGTCGCGGACGCGCTGGCCGCGGACGGCTGGGCCGCCCCGGACAAGATCGTCTCCCGCGGCTTGTCCGCCGGCGGCTTGCTCCAGGGCGCGGTGTTCTCGATGGCCCCGCAGCGGTGGCGGGCGGTGGTCGCCGAGGTCCCGTTCGTCGACTGCGTCACGACCATGCTGGACCCGGGCATCCCGCTGACGGTCGCCGAGTGGGACGAATGGGGCGACCCCCGGGACCCGTCGGCGCATGCTTACCTGGCCTCGTACAGCCCCTACGACAACGTGCCGGACGGGGTGCGCCCGAGCCTGCTGGTCACCGGGAGCCTGCATGACCCGCGCGTGCTGATCCACGAGCCGGCCAAGTGGGTGGCGCGCCTGCGCGCCACCGCGGCGCCGGGCAGCCGGCTGTTGTTCCGTCCCGAGCTGGGCGCGGGCGCTCACGTCGGCCCGGCCGGACGTTACGATCAGCTACGGTACGAGGCCGAGATCCTCGCATTCATCATGGACGAAGCCGGCATCCCGCGCCCGGCCTGCTCATCGGCCAGGTGATCGGCGGGCCGCCCACTCGTGTTCGAGGATGGACATCAGCACCTCGTCGTACCAGCGCCCGTCGTGTAGCACCGACTCGCGATAGCGGCCCTCCTCGACGAACCCCGCCTTCTCGTAGGCGCGGATTCCGGCGGGGTTGAACGGAGCCACGCCGAGCTGAATGCGGTGCAGGCCCATCTCGCGGAACCCGTAGTCGACGATGACGCGCATCGCGTCCGTGCCGTAGCCACGGCCGATGTGCTCGCGGCCGAGAGCGATCCCGATCGTCCCGCACCGGTCCTTGGCACGCACGCCGAACAGCCCGATGTTGCCGACCAGCACCGGCGGATCGTCGAGCGTCTCGATGGCGAAGCCGAGGTCGTCCTTCTGGTTCGCGCTCCACTTCGCGATGCGCTCCTTCGCCGCGGCCTCGGACGGCGGGACCACCCAGTTCGACAGCGTGGTCATGCGCCCGGGATCCATCTCCCACTTCGCGAGTGTGGGCAGGTCGTCGTCGCGTACGCCACGCAGTCGCACCCGCTCGCCGACCAGGATCGAGTCGCCGTAGCCGAATGCGCCGGAAACATCGGTGAGTTCGGTCATGTGGCTGATACTGCCGCATGCCGGACCCGCCATCAATTTCCCGCATCCTCACCAAGCTCCGGCCAGTCTGAGGTCCGGTGGGCAGACGTCGTATCCGCCAGTTGGCTAGCGCTTCGCCCAGTGCACTGTCGTGCTGGCTGGACAGCTGACCGTATGGTGATGGCCAGCAACGACCGCTACCTGGAGGCATAAGGTCATGAGCATTGCGCGAGAGAAGCAGGTCGCTGCGGAAGCGGCCGCGGAGCTGGTCGAGAGCGGCATGACCGTCGGGCTTGGCACCGGCTCGACCGTGGCGTATCTTCTCCCGGCCCTGGCCAAGCGATCCCTCGACATCCTCTGCGCCGCCACGTCGCCGCGTACGGAGCACGCGGCGCGTGAACTGGGCCTGAGGATCGAAGACGTCACGAGCATCGACCGGTTCGACATCACCATCGACGGCGCTGACCAGATCGCCCCGGACGGCTGGCTGGTCAAGGGCGGCGGCGGCGCACACACGCGGGAGAAGATCGTGGCCGGGGCCGCGGACCAGTTCGTCGTTATCGCCGACTCCTCCAAGCCGGTCCCGGCCCTGCACCCTCCGGTGCCACTCGAGCTACTGTCCTTCGGGCTGCGTGCCACCCTGCGCCGGGTCGGCCCAGCCTCGCTGCGCGACGTCCAGATGAGCCCGGACGGAGGCGTGATCGCCGACTACCACGGGCCAGTCGACGACCCGGCGGTGCTGGCCGTCCGGTTGTCATCGACGCCCGGGGTCGTCGACCACGGCCTGTTCCCGCCCCAGATGGTAGCCATGGTCCTGGTTGGCCGGGGCGAGTCGGCCGACCGGATCGACTTCACATCCGGTTCTTGAGGGGCTAGCGGGCGACGCGGCTCACTGGCGGCCGGCGTACTTCTCGGCCGCGCGGGCGAGGTCCGGCCGGGCGTCAAGGACAGGACGCATCCGCTGCCACGCCTGTTCTCGCTTGGCCGGGACGTACTCGGTGGGCCAGTACCCCTCGTGCGGGCGGTAGCCGCGGAGCACCCGGCGGGCCACGGTGGCCTTGTGCACCTCGTCGACGCCGTCGGCGATGCCCATGGTGGGTGCCGACGCGTACATGGCCTGGATGGGCGTGAGATCGGTCGTGCCGAGCGAGCCTAGGATGTGCAGCGCGTTGAAGGACACCTCGCGCAGCACCTTGGCCATCGTGAACTTCACCGCCGCGATGTCGGTGCGGGCCTCAAGGGTCGAGGTCTGGTCGATCTTCCAGGCGGTCTCGAGCACGAACAGCCGGAGCATCTTGATCGCGGCGTAGGACTCGGCGATCTTCTCCTGCACCATCTGGTGCTCGGCGATGAGGCTGCCGTGCGACTCGCGGGACAGCGCCCGCTCGCACATCATGTCGAAGGCGAGCTTGCACTGGGCGATCGTGCGCATGGCGTGGTGGATGCGGCCGCCGCCGAGACGGCGCTGGGCCAGTACCTTGGCGCCGTTTTCCGGGCCGAGCAGGTGGTCCGCTGGGACCCGGACGTCACGGTAGATGATGTGATTGTGGTTCCTCGGCTCCGGCATGATCTCGACGCCCGGGGTGGCGCGGGGCACCACGAACATGCCGTTGGTGCACATCACGAACAGCAGGTCGGCGACCCGTCCGGCCGAGGTGAACCACTTCTCGCCGTTGATGATCCACTCATCGCCGTCTCGTTCGGCATGGGTCCTGAACAGGTTCGGGTCGCTGCCACCTTGCGGTTCGGTCATCGAGTACGCCGAGAACATGTCCTGGTTGAGCAGCGGCTCGAGCCACCGCTTCTTCTGCTCCTCGGTGCCGTAGGCGGCGAGGATCTCCATGTTCCCGGTATCGGGCGCCGACGCGCCGAACATCGACGGCGCCCCGGCGTAGCGGCCGATCACCTCGTTGAGCAGAGCCAGCCTGAGCTGCCCGAACCCTGGGCCACCCAGCTCCCGGTCGAGAAAGATCGCCCACAGGCCCTGGTCCTTGACCTCCTGCTGGAGCTCACGGACGTATGCCTTCACGACCGGGTCTGGCCAGCGCACCGCGTGGGGGAAGACGTAGTCGAGCGGCTCGACCTTCTCCTGGCAGAATCGCTCGACCCAGTCGAGCTTCTCCTGGAACTCGGGGTCGGTTGAGAAATCCCAAGCCATGCCTTGACTCCTTGTCGGTTGGAGATCATCACGTCAGAGGCTGCCCTCGCGCAGCGCGTCGCGGGCGGCTTCCGCCAGCACGAGGCGCCCCCCGGCCGTACCCGGTTCACGGGACCCGGCCGATGTCGCCAGCCGGGCGGCGAAGCCGTCGTCACCCATGTGCCCGGCCAGGTAGCGGGCCCGTACGCCGACGCCGATGCATGCCGACCGCCACCGCGAGAACGCCACCCAGTACGGCAGGTTCGACACGTCCCGGCCCGATAGCCGGGCGTAGCGCTGCACCAACTGCGTCCGGGCGGGGAAGCCGGCCACGGTGCTCGGCCCCGGCGTGGTCGTCGGCAGCGGCTCGCCCGGGTCCTGCCACGTCGAGGCCAGCCAGCCGAGGTCGGCCATCGGGTCACCGGAGGTCGCGAGCTCCCAGTCGAAGACGGCCCGGATGGCACCGTCCGGACCGAACGCCACGTTTCCCGCCCGGTAGTCGCCGTGCACGATGCCGCCGGCCTGCGCGGGTATGCGGCGGGCGAGCAGGTCGTGCACCTCGTCGAGCAGCGGAGTCTCCGGCGGGTCCGTCGCGTGCACCTGCGCGTGCCAGCGGCGCAGCTGTCGCTCGACGTAGCCGGTCTTGCGCACCATGTCGCCCAGGCCGACCGCGACGGGGTCGAGGGCATGCAGCGCGACGAGCACGTCGACGAGGTGCCAGGCCGCGCTGGCCCGGGCGCGGGGGGCCAGGGCCAGCCCGGCCTCGCTGTCGGCGAGCACCAGGCCTTCGACGAACTCCATCACGTAGAACTCGGCGCCGGTGACCGCGGTATCGGCGCAGTACGCGACCGGCACCGGGACGGGAACCGCCGTCGGTGCCAGCGCCGAGATGAACCGCCATTCCCGGCTCACGTCGTGCGCGGTGCTCAGCACTCCCCCGGTGGGCGGGCGGCGCAGGGCATAGGTGGCACCCCCGCCGCCAGTGATCCGGTAGGTCAGGTTCGAGCGCCCGCCCGAGACGAGCTCGAACGTCACCGGGCCGGAACCGGAATCCAGGCCGTCGACGTGTCCGGCGAGCCAGCTCCCCACCTGGTCGGCGTCGATGCCCGGCAGTGCCGATTCGGCCACCGGCTAGCTCACATGCGCCTGCGGTGCGGCGGACGACTGCGGCTCGGCGGCCGGGAAGAAATCCTCGAGCGCCGCGGCCATCTCGGCGCGCACCGGCGCCCCGGAGATGATCACGTCGACCATGGTCACCGACGTGTGGGTGTGCCCGCGGGCCCGGGTGAGGCGGACGGGCACCGCGGCGGCCTCGAGGGCGCGCGCGTACGCGACGCCCTCGTCGCGCAGCGGGTCGAAGTCCGCGGCGACGATGCAGGCGGGAGGTAGGCCGGCCAGGTCGCCGCGCAGCGGGGCGGCGCGGGGGTCGCCGCGGTCGGCCGGATCGGCGTAGTGATCCCAGAACCACCGCATCAGCGCCGTGGTGAGGATGTACCCGTCGCCGTTTTCCTCATAGGACGGCCGGGTCAGGTCCGAGTCCACGGCCGGGCATATCAGCAGCTGTCCGGTGATGCGCGGGCCCCCGGCGTCGCGGGCCAGCTGGCAGGCGACGGCGGCGACGTTGGCCCCCGCGCTCCAGCCGGCGACGGCGAGCTGACCGGGGATGCCGCCCAGTTCGATGGCGTTGGCGTCGGCCCACTGCACGGCCGCGAAGGCGTCCAGCGCGGCGGCGGGAAAGCGGACCTCGGGGGCGTGGCGGTAATTCACCGATACGACCACCGCGCCCGAGCGCGCGCACAGGTCCCGGCAGAGCGGGTCGTCCGAATCCAGGTTGCCGAGCACCCAGCCGCCGCCGTGGAAGTACACCACCAGCGGGCGCGGGCCCTCGGGCGGACCGGCCGGGCGGTACAGCCGGTACGGCAGGGTCCCGTCCGGTATGGGGATCACTCCGTCGGTGACCTCCCCCACCTCGGGACCTGGCGGGCGGTTTTCCGCGGTGGCCGCCATCAGGGCCCGCGCGTCGGCGGCCGACAGGGTCTCCATGGGCGGCAGGCCGAGCGCGTTCACGAACTCCATGACCATGGCGACGTCGGGCTGCATGCTCCGGATCACCCCGTCGGTGCACCGGACCGCACCGGGACCGGTCCGCGTGAACCCGAGGTAGTCCTGGGTGACCACGTCGTCGCACGCCTGCCGGTAGGCGCCCACCCCGCCGATGTAGGGCAGGAACACACGCGGCTTGCCGGGAACGTTGGCGCCCATGTACCAGGAGTTGGCGGTGGGATGCAGGGTGATGGCGGCGCAGTCCTGGTTGTGCTGGTTCCATCCGGCTTCGGCGAGCTCGGTCGGCTCGATCGTCTCCAGTCCCTTGTCGCGCAGGTCCTTCAGGCACCCGGCCACCCAGTCGACGTGCTGCTCGATCGACACGGCCATGTTCGACAGGACCGACGGGCTGCCGGGCCCGGTGAGCATGAAGAAGTTCGGGAACCCGGTGGTCATCAGGCCCAGGTAGGTGGACGGCCCGGCGGCCCACTTCTCCTTCAGGGACAGGCCATCTCGGCCGGTGACGTCGGCCCCTACCAGGGCGCCGGTCATGGCGTCGAAGCCGGTGGCGTACACGATGGTGTCGAAACCGAACGACTCGCCGGCCGTCTCGATGCCATCCTCGGTGATGCTGACGATCGGTTCCTTGCGCAGGTCGACTAGCCGGACGTGCGGCAGGTTGAAGGTCTCGAAGTAGCCGGTGTCGAGACACGGCCGCTTGGTACCGAAGTAGTGGCCGCGCGGGCACAGCGCCTCGGCGGTCTCCGGGTCGTTCACCGTCGCGCGGATCTTCTCCCGGATCATCTCGGCCACGATGTCATTGGCCGCCGGGTTCACGCCCTGGTCAGCGAAGACGTTGAGGATGCCGAACAGCTCGCCCTGCTGCCAGGCCGCCTCGAACCGCTCGCGGCGGACCTCCTCGCTGGCGGCCCCGGCGAGGACATCGGTCGGCTCGACGGGGACTCCTCCCCTGGACCACCGGGCGGCATCCCGGTACGCGTCACGGCCCTCGTCCAGTTGCCGCAGCGTCTCGGCCGGCGCCGGGCCGTTGTGCGCGGGGATGGAGAAGTTCGCGGTGCGCTGGAAGACCGTGAGCTGGCTGGCCTGGCGGGCGATGAGCGGGATGGACTGGATGCCCGACGAGCCGGTGCCGATGACCGCGACCCGCTGGCCGGTGAAGTCAACGCCCTCGTGCGGCCAGCGGCTGGTGAAGTAGACCGGCCCGGCGAACCGCTCCGCGCCCTCGATGTCGGGCGACTTGGCCACCGACAGGCAGCCGGTGGCCATGATGTAGTGTCGGCACCGCACCTCCCGGCCGCCGCCGGTCGTGATTACCCACTGTTTCGCCGGCTCGTCCCAGCGAGCCGCGGTGACGGCGGTCGAGAACTCGATGTCGGACCGCAGCTCGTGGCGGTCGGCCACGAACCGCAGGTACTCCAGGATCTCCGGCTGGGTGGCGTATTTCTCCGACCAGGTCCACTCCTTCTCCAGCTCCGGGTCGAAGCTGAAGGTGTAGTCCGTGGTGGGGACGTCGCAGCGCGCCCCGGGATAGCGGTTCCAGTACCACGTCCCGCCGACATCGCCCGCCGAGTCAAAGACCTTCACCGACAGCCCGAGCTGGCGTAGCCGGTAGAGCATGTACAGACCCGAGAACCCGGCGCCGACCACCACCGCGTCGACTTGTTCGGGGACCGAAGCCGGCTTGTTCACGAGACGCTACCTCCCGCGTATATCACATGCCACCCTGGGAGCCTGCTGGGGCTCTGCCGCTAACGCTAACTCAGTTACATAAGTGTGCAAATGCAGGCAGATCGAAATTTCTCGAGGGCACGTCCGGCAGGGCGGGGAAGGCGCGAGCTCGCCTCCCCCGCCGTTCCTGATCCTCGATGCCCGCCGGGGCCGCGGATCAGAGGTGGAACGAGATCACCGTGCTGAACTCCCACGCCGTCCACGGGGACGTGACGCCGTTGCTGGTGACCCGGAAGCGCACCGAGTGGTACATCTCCTCGTTGTCGTCGCCCCAGGCATCGGCGTCGGGGAGGGTCTTGGTGACGGACTTGTCCACCGTGGTGGTGCCGTTGAAGGTGACGTTGTAGGTGGTGGTGCCGTACGGATCGTCGGCGTTGGAAACAAAGTCCCAGGTGTCGTCGTCCCAGCGTTGATCCTGGATCTCGATCGACCGGCCGGACTGGCAGTACACGGTCGTGGCGTACTTGATCACCTTCTGGCCGGCGCTGTCGAAGTGATCGAACACCGGTGCCTGGGGCGTAACGGTGCACAGGCTGCTCGTGGTGCTGGCCTGAGCCGGGAGCGCCAGCGCCAGCGGCGCCGCGGCGGCAACGGCGGTCAGGGCGAGCTGAGCCTTGCGAGTGAACTTCATGAGGGACCCCCCGTGGGTCGTGGCCGGCGCTCGTCGCCGGCTTCTCCCGCATCTACGCGATCAGCGGGGTTCACGGTTCTCGCCCGGCTGACGGACAGCCCTGGCCTGCCGGTCATCGTTACCGGTGGCAGGCTCGTTGCTGGAGGGCGGCGAAGGAGGCAGCGGTATCGCGGCGCATCCGGGGTGCGAGCAGCCGCAGCAGCGGCCCGGTCCCGCCCTGCATGTCAGCTCGCTTGATCACCT
>Ga0207674_10005402_pt1 | contig 15192 bp, 14 predicted proteins | sample KBSCornC72_FD_184303 | JGI IMG/M metagenome (GOLD analysis project Ga0207674, IMG submission 184303) | Corn rhizosphere microbial communities from Kellogg Biological Station, Michigan, USA - KBS Corn C7-2 (SPAdes) (version 2) | ecosystem: Host-associated > Plants > Roots > Rhizosphere > Soil ... | reverse complement strand
GACGTAGTCGACGTCAGTCATCCGTGCTCGCGGCGGGTTCGACCGGCGAACCGGCTCTCTCCAGCCGCGGCAGCAGCCAGCGGCGGATGTCGGCCGAGTCGTCCTCCATCGGCGCGAACCAGCCGTGCGTGTACGCCCGGGAGGACATCCCCCGTTGCACGGACTCGCAGATCGCCCAGTCCTGGCGGTTCACCATGTCCCAGAAGTCGCCCGCGTCCGAGGGGTCGAACGACGGCTTCGCCAGCTCCGACGGGTGGAACAGCAGCCGGCAGTCGATCGCCGTCCGGTCGACCGCCGACGGTCGCAGGGTGAACGCCGCGACATGGTCTGCGGAGCAGGAGAGCATCAGGTTGGGATAGACCAGCTCGCCCTTGTGCCGCGACCTCTCGTGCTCGTCGAGGCCGGGCAGGGGGGCACGATCGGTGGTGCCGGTCATCGTGAACGTCCAGGCGCCCTCGCGGTGCGGGATCCCGGCGTCCCAGTCGAGGCCGCGCCCGCCGCCCGCGAACGACGGAACCAGCCGCGACAGCTCGGGGTGCACCGGCCCGCAGTGGTAGCACTCGTTGTAGTTCTCGGCGATCACCTTCCAGTTGGCACGGACCTCGTAGGTCAGGGCCAGCCCGGTGACCAGCGAGTCGAGGTCGTAGTTCGCAAGCGTCCGCGTCGCTCTCCCGACGCTGTCGACCAGCGGCGTGGCGTCGTGCGCGGTCGGGTGCACGAACACGAACCCACCCCAGGCCTCGGCCCCGACGGTGTGCAGCCCGAACTCCGGTGGGTCGACGTCGCCGTCCTCGGTGTGCGGCGCGCGCAGCAGCGAGCCGTCGAGGGCGTAGGTCCACGAATGGTAGGGGCAGCGGATCGACTTGGCCGCGCACAGCTGCGGGGCCGAGCCCGGCTCGGTCGGGAACAGCTGCGATCCGCGGTGCCGGCAGACGTTGTACGCCGCGTGCAGGGCGCCGTCGGCGTCCGACGTCACCACCAGCGACTCGCCCAGCGCCTCGACGACGGCGACCCGCTCGGGCTCGTGCAGCCCGAGGTCGGCCACTCGGCCGACGCAGGTCCACTCGCGCAGCAGCACCTGGTCGCGCTCGCGCTCCCAGGCCGCGGCGTCGACGTACAGCTCGCGGGGCAGGGCGGCCTGAAGAGTCACGCGCTCACCTCGTCCGCCGCGTCGGCCCGAGCCCGCGACGCAACCAGGTGGCAGGCACAGCGATGGCCGTCGGGGTCGCTGGGGAGGATCGGCAGCGACGTGCGTCGGCAGGCGTCCGCGACCTCGTCGGCCTCGCCCGACGCCAGGGCCGGACAGCGCGGGTGGAAACGGCATCCTCGCGGGATGCGCGTCGGGTCCGGGATCTCGCCCCGGAGCACGATCGGCTCGAGACGCTCCATCTCGGGCACGACCGAGAGCAGAGCCTGGGTGTAGGGGTGCTGCGGCGACGTGAGCACCTCCTCGGTCGGCCCGGACTCGACGACCCGGCCGAGGTACATCACCGCGATCCGGTCGGCGATGTTCCAGGCGAGCCCCAGGTCGTGGGTCACCACGAGGACACCCAGGCCGAGCTCCTCCCGGAGCCGGAGCAGCAGGGCCAGGATCTCACCGCGGATGGACGCATCGAGGCTGGACACCGGTTCGTCCGCGATCAGCAGCTGGGGCTGGACGGCGAGCGCGCCGGCGATCAGGACGCGCTGCCGCTGCCCACCGGAGAGCTCGTGGGGATAGCGGAGGAACAGCCCCTCGGGCGGCCGCAGGCCCGCTGAGGAGAGGGCCGCCGCCACCAGCTCGTCCTCGGTCTTCCCGGAGCGTGCGACGAGCTTGTGGACCCGGAGCCCCTCGGCCACGGACTCGTAGACCGTCTGCCGTGGGTTCAACGCCCCGCTCGGGTCCTGCAGGACCAGCTGCACCTGGCGTCGGAGCGACTTCAGGCCCCGGGCCGACCGGTTCATCGGCTTGCCGTCCCAGGTCACCTCGCCTGCCGCCGGCTTGGTGAGCCCCACCAGGCTCCGGGCGAGCGTCGTCTTGCCGGACCCCGACTCCCCCACCAGCGCGACGACCTCCCCGGCCCGCACCACCAGGTCGGCCCCGTCCAGGGCCTTCGCGACCCGTCCGGCCCGGGTGGTGAACTCGACCCGGAGGCCGCTCGCCACCAGCTCGGCACTCCGCTGCGGTGGGGTCACCCGGCCACCTCCGTGGGCTCGCGGAGCGGATCGGGCTGGCCGATCCGGACGCACGCCGCCATCCGATCGTCCAGGTGCGTCGTCAGCACCGGCTCGGCCGGGAGACAGATCTCGGCGGCACGCGGGCACCGTGGTGCGAACGAGCATCCTGCGGAGAGGTTGCGCGGATCGGGCGGATCACCCGGAAGACCCGCCGGTGAGAACCGGGCAGCCGGGTCACCGACCCGGGGGAACGCGGCCGACAGGGCGCCGGAGTACGGATGGATGGGAGCGGAGAACACCTTCCCCGCCGGTCCCTCCTCGACCACGCGGCCGGCGTACATCACCGTGATCCGGTCACACAGCTCGGCGAGCACGGAGAGGTCGTGGCTGATCATCATCATCCCCACGCCGCGTTCGCGGACCAGCCCGGACAGCACGCCCAGCACCTGGGCCTGCACCATCACGTCGAGCGCCGTCGTCGGCTCGTCCGCCACGACCAGCTCGGGGTCGCAGGCCAGCGCCATCGCGATCATCACCCGCTGCTTCTGCCCGCCCGAGAGCTGGTGCGGGTAGCTCCGCGCGCGCGCCGGGTCGAGCCCGACCTGATCCAGCAGCGCCTCGATCCGCTCGTCGATGCTCCGCCGGCCCAGGGACGGGTCGTGGACGAGCAGCGGCTCCGCGATCTGCGCGCCGATCCGGTGCACCGGGTTGAGCGAGTGCAGCGCACCTTGGAAGACGATCGAGGCACCCGCCCAGCGCACGGCTCGGAGCTCTCCCCAGCGCATCGTCATCACGTCGTGCCCGTCGAACAGGACCTCCCCCGAGACGGTGGCGCTGGGCGGCTGCAGGCGCAGCACGGTGCTGGCCAGCGTGGACTTCCCGCAGCCGGACTCGCCCGCCACGCCGACGATCTGGCCGCGTTCGACGGTGAGGTCGACCCCACGGACCGCCGGCAGGGGGCCTTCACCGGTGGCGTAGCTGACATGCAGGTCACGGATGGCCAGCAGCGTCGCAGTACTCATCAGCGACCCCTCAGCCGCGGGTTCAGCACCTCTTCCAGGGCGTTGCCGATCAACGTGAACGCCAGCACGACGAGGACGACGCAGACACCGGGCGGCACGATGTACCACCAGCACCCCGTCGTGATCGCGCCGACCTCGAACGCACTGTCCAGCATCGTGCCCCACGAGGTGCGGGTCGGGTCGCCGAGGCCGAGGAAGCTCAAGGTGGTCTCGGCCAGGATGGCACCCGCCACCGTGAGCGTGGTGTTCGCGAAGATCATCGGCATCACGTTCGGCAGCACGTGCCTGCCCATCTGATGCCAGCGCCCGGCTCCGATCGCCTCGGCCCGCTCGACGTACGCCCGCTCCCGGATCGAGAGGGTCTGGCTGCGGATCAGCAGCGCCGTCCCCGGCCACGAGGTCACGCCGATCACGATGATGATGTTGACCAGCGACCGGCCCAGGACGGTGGCCAGGGCGATCGCCAGGGGCAGGTACGGGATCACCAGGAACCACTCGGTCAACCGGAAGAAGATCCGGCCCACCCAGCCCGGGAAGAAGCCGGACACCAGCCCGATCAGGGTGCCGATCACCATCGAGATCAACGTCGCCATCAGCCCGACGAGCAGGGAGATGCGCGAACCCCAGATGAGCAGGGTCAGCACCGAGCGCCCGTTCTCGTCGGTGCCGAGCGGATAGCCCGCTGTTGGCGCGTGCAGGATGGGGCCGTCGGCCTGGGTCACGTCGAGCCCGCTGGAGTCGGCGAGCAGCGGTGCCGCCAGGGCGATGGCGATGAAGACGACGAGGACCGCAAGCCCGACCATGCCGCTGCGGTGGGCGCGGAACCGCGTCCAGCCACGCTTCCACGACGCGACGCGGCGGCGCCGTGCGAGCTGGCGCGGGGAGAGCCGCGGGGCGGTGACCTCGGCGGTCATGTCCGCACCCTCGGGTCGAGCCAGCCGTAGATCAGGTTGGCGACCAGGTTGGCCAGGATCACACCCGCGCTGGCGACCAGGAACGTGCCCTGAAGCACCCAGAAGTCCGGGACGTCGATCGCGTCGGTGGAGAGCAGGCCCAGGCCGGGGATCGAGAAGACGGTCTCGACGGTGATCGCGCCGGAGACCACGAACCCGATGTTGAGGGCGATCAGGGTGGTGGTCGGGAGCAGCGCGTTGCGGACGGCGTGGTGGTTGCGCACCCGTACGTCGCGCAGGCCCTTCGCTCGGGCGGTCTGGAGGTAGTCCTCCCCGAGCTCGTCGAGCAGCGAGCTGCGCATGATCAGCGAGTACTCCGCGAGGTAGGCCAAGGTCAGCGTGGTCACCGGGAGCACCAGGTGCCACATCGTGTCGAGCACGCCGTGCAGCGAGTTCGGGTCGACGTCGGACGAGTTCAGCCCCCCGGTCGGGAAGATGCCGGGCACGAACCAGAAGCCGACGCCCAGCCCCGCGATCAGCAACAGTCCGAGCCACCACTCCGGCATGGAGTAGAGGGTCAGCGACGTGCCCGTCGAGATCTTGTCGAACATCCCGCCGCGGTTCCAGGCTCCCTTGATGCCGAGGTAGACGCCGATCACCGTGGCCAGGATCGTCGAGGTCCCGACCAGGAGGATGGTCGGCCAGAGCCGGTCCATGATCAGCTGCGAGACCGGGGTCCGGTACTGCAGGGAGATGCCGAGGTCTCCGTGCACGATGTTCTTCAGGAAGGTCACGAACTGCTGGGGCATCGACTGGTTCAGCCCGTAGGTCTTGTTGAACGCGTCGATCTGTTCCTGGCTCACCAGCCGACCGCGGCCGAGGGTCTTGGCCGGGTCACCGGGCAGCACCCGGAACAGGAAGAAGTTCACGATCAGCATGAAGAACAGGCTGCCGAGCGCCCCGAGCACCTTGAGCCCGACGTACGAGGCGTAGCCGCGGCGCCGGGGCTGGGCGTCGGCCTGCTCTCTGTCGGCGACCAGCCCCGGTTCGGCGACCAGGCTCATTCCGCGTTCACTCCCGGTCTCCCACGGTGGACCGCCGCCGCATCATCACGACCCCGCCCGCGACGAGCGCCAGGACGGCCGCCACACCCACGGCGATCAGGAACGGCCCGGTCGAGGATGACGACTCGCTGCTCGACGAGACCTTGACGGCGCCGGTGAGACCCGGGGCCGCGTCACAGGTGCTCGCGTCGGCGGCCGGCTTCAGGTGGATGTAGTTGTAGACGCCGTACTGCTCCAGCCAGATGCCGCCGGGGTTGGGCTGGGTGACCAGGCAGGCGAAGCGGTCGCTGCGCACCGCCTCACCGATGGAGGAGTACGCCGTCACCAGGTACGGCGCGTCGCGGTAGATGATCTCCTGCATCTTCTTGATCTGCCCGGCCCGCGCCGCATGGTCGGTCGAGACGTGCTGCTCCTCGTAGAGCTTGTCGTAGGCCTTGTTGCAGTAGAAGGAGTCCGACGAGTGCTGCCGCTGCGCGCACGTCATGTAGCTGAGCATCGAGTCCGGGTCGGGCTCGACGTACCAGCCCCACTGGAAGGCGTCGAAGTTGCCCTTGTAGATCTCGTCGGTGAGCTGGCTCGAGCTGTACGTCGACACCTCCGACTTGATGCCGAGGTCCTTCAGCCACTGCTGGAAGTAGTCCATCGTGTGCAGCGAGGTCGGGGAGTCGGACCGGGCCGCCAGGCGAAGGCTGATCGGGGTCTTCCCGTCCTTCTCGGTCCGCTGTCCGCTGGAGTTCAGCTGGTAGCCGGCGGCGTCGAGCAGCTGCCCGGCCTTGTCGAGGTCGAAGGTGTACTTCTGGTCCGTCGGCGGCTGCCAGTGGTACTCGGTGTAGTTCGGCGGCACGATCGTCGTCCCGGGCAGTCCGGCACCCTGGTACACCTTCTGGATCAGCTGCGGCAGGTTGAGCGCGTAGCCCAGTGCGTGCCGGAAGCTCGGGTCCAGCACGGCGGGGTCGGGGTCGCCGATCGGGTTGCCCTTGAGGTCCACCGACCCGGAGTTGAAGGCGATCTCGTCGAAGCCCGGTGAGTTGCCGTTGTGCGCCTGGATCCCGGGCTTGCCCTGGAGGCTCTTCACCTCGAGCGCGGTGATGCCCTCGACGAAGTCGGCTTCGCCCTTGAGCAGGGCCTGCACGGCCGAGTCGTCGTTCTTGTAGAACTGGAAGATCACCTCGTCGATGTGCGGCGCGCCGCCCCAGTAGTCGGGGTTGGCCTCGAACTTGAAGATCTGGCCGTCCGCGGTTCCTTGCACCAGTCGGAACGGGCCGGAGCCGACGACGGGCTTGCCGCCCTGGGGCTCGGCGCCGTAGCTCTTGATCTCCTTCTCGCTGACGTCCTTCCAGACGTGCTCGGGCACGATCGGGATCGGGAGCAGCGGCAGAGTGGCGCTCGGCTTCTTCAGCTTCATCACCAGCGTGGTGGCGTTCGGCGCGGTGACCGTGGTGACGCCCTTGAGGTAGGAGATCCAGTTCGTGCTCTCGGCCGTGCCGTGGAGGACCCGGTTGAACGTGTAGGCGACGTCGGCCGCGGTCAGCGGGACTCCGTCGGAGAACTTCACGCCGCTGCGCACCGTGAACGTCCACGTCCTTCCGTCGGGCGACGTCGTCCACTTGGTGGCCAGCCCCGGCTCGGGCGACATGTCCTTCATCGAGTAGCCGGTGAGGTAGTCATAGGTCAGGCCCCACATCTCGTACGACGGGGCCTGGAACCCCAGGAACGGGTTCAGGGAGTCGACCCCCTCGCCCAGCATCGCGACGTGGAAGACCACCTTGTCCTTGCCCTGGGCCGGTCCGCCGATCGCGAGCCCGGGCAGCAGTGTGGCCAGCAGGAGTCCGAGCGCGGCCAGGAAGGCACCGGCGGTACGGTGACCGCCGTGCCGACTCCGACCCCGCCGACCGCGGCGCGCCGTCCCTTCACCCACACCGAGCACGGGGTCGAGCGCCCCGACCCCTACCACTGGCTGGGCGGGAACGAGCCCGCCGTGCTGGATCATCTCGTTGCCGAGCGGGCTTTCTACGACGCGTCCGTTGCTCATCTGCAATCCCTCGGATCCACCTTGAAGGCGGAGATGTTGTCCCGGTTACCGACCGACGACGAGTCCGCCCGCTGGTCCCGCAGGAGATTCTCCTACTGGACCCGCCACCCCGTGAACAGCGACTACGTCGAACTGCGGCGACTGAATCACGCTTCAGGAGCCGGGTCAACGACCGAATCCGAATCGTCATCCCTGTTTTTCGACGTGAACGCCCAGGATCGTGGCACCGGATACCTCGACGTGGGCATGACGAAGGTCAGTCCGGACGAGGATCTGCTCGCCTACAGCATCGACACGGCGGGCGACGAGGTCTTCGAGCTGCGGTTCCGCGACCTGCGCAGCGGTGAGGACCTCCCCGACCGCATCCCGCGCTGCTACTACACCGGCGCGTGGAGCGCGGACTCGCAGTGGTTCTTCTACACCGTGCACGACGAGGCGTACCGGGCCGACGAGGTCTGGCGCCACCGGATCGGCACCGACGCCGCGGACGACGTACTCGTGCTGACGGAGCCGGACGAGCACTTCGAGCTCGAGGTGCGCGGCACACGCAGCGAGGACCTCGTCGTGATCACCAGCGAGAGCCGGTCGACCAGCGAGGTGCGCGTCGTCGACGCGCACGCACCGGAGTCGGCGGCACGGTCCGTCGGGGGGCGCCGGCACGGCGTTCTCTACGACGTGGAGCACGCCGGAGACGCGCTGCTGCTGGTGACCAACGACGGCGCGGTCGAGTTCCGGCTGATGCGGGCACCCATCCCCGTCGACACCGACCAGGACCACAGCGTGTGGACGGAGGCGCGGCCGGCGAACCCCGACGAGCGCCTGCTGCAGGCCGACGGCTTCGCCGACGCCGTGGTGCTCTCCTACCGCACCGACGGGCAGCACCGACTGCGGATCGTCCGGCCGGACGACCTCAGCGGCGACGGGATCGTCGTCCGGAGCCGCGACGAGGTGGGATGTCTCGGCCTCAGCCGCAACAAGCTGTACGACGCCCCGGCGATCACCGTGTGCGACGAGACCTACCTCAGGCCCCCGATCTGGTCGTCGGTCGACCTGCGGACCGGCGCGGCGACCGAGGTCCATCGGGGTGAGGCGCCGGGCTTCGACCCGGACGCCTACGTCGTCGAACGACGCGCCTTCCCGGCACCCGACGGCACCCGGGTTCCATCGGTCCTGCTGCGCCATCGCGACACCCCCCTGGACGGCTCCGCTCCTGCCCTCGTCTACGCCTACGGCGCGTACGAGGCGGTCGACGAGCCGGAGTGGGACCCGGGCCTCCCCAGCCTGCTCGACCACGGCGTCGTGTGGGTGCACGCCCTGATCCGCGGCGGTGGCGAGGGCGGGCGCCGGTGGTGGCTCGACGGGAGCATGCAGACCAAGCAGCACAGCTTCGACGACCTGGCCGCGGTGGCGGACGGCCTCGCCGACGAAGGGCTCGTCGACGGCGACCGGATCGCCACGCGCGGACTGAGCGCCGGTGGACTGCTCCAGGGCGCGGTGTTCAGCCAGCGACCCGAGCGCTGGCGCGCGGTCGTCGCCGAGGTGCCGTTCGTCGACGTGGTGACGACCATGTTCGACTCGACGATTCCGCTCACGATCACCGAGTGGGAGGAGTGGGGCGACCCGCGCATCCGCGAGCAGTTCGACTGGCTGCTCGCCTACTCGCCGTACGACAACCTGCCCCCGGCCGGCGGCCGTCCGGACCTGCTCGTCACCGGAGCCGTCCACGACCCCCGGGTGATGGTGCGCGAGCCGGCCAAGTGGGTGGCCGCGCTCCGCGCGTCCGACCCGGAGTGGTCTCCGCGGCTGCTGTTCCGCTGCGAGACGGCGGCCGGAGCGCATGTCGGCCCGTCCGGACGGATCGGGCACCTGGCCTACGAGGCCGAGATCTACGCCTGGATCATCGACCGGCTGGGGGTCAGCGCATGACCGACATCACGCGGCTGCACGACGAGGTCATCGAGGTCGCCCGCGACCTGATCCGCCTCGACACCACGAACGCACGCGAGCCCGGGCTCGGCAACGAGACCCGGTGCGCCGAGTACCTGCAGGACTACCTCGGGCGTCACGGGATCAAGGCCGAGCTGGTCGCCAGGGAGGCCCACCGGGCCAACGTCGTGGCGCGGATCCCGGGCGCGGACGCTGGTGCGGAGAGCCTGGCCCTGGTCGGGCACACCGACGTGGTGCCGTGCGACCCGCGCGACTGGACCCATCCGCCCTTCGCGGGCGTGGTCGACGACGACGGATGGCTCTGGGGCCGCGGCGCCGTCGACATGAAGAACGAGGTGGCCGCCAGGGCGGTCGCGATGGCCGAGCTCGCGCGCAGCGGCTTCCGGCCGCGTGGCGACCTGTGGTTCATCGCGGTGGCCGACGAGGAGGACGGGTTCGCCGACGTCGGGATGCGCTGGCTGCTCGAGGAGCGGCCGGACATCCGGCCGACGCACAGCGTGAACGAGGGCGGCGGCGAGCGGCTGCCGCTCTCCGACGGTCGCGAGATGATCGGCTACTCGGTCGGCGAGAAGGGCACCCTCCCGGTACAGGTCACGGCCGTGGGCGAGGCCGGTCACGCGTCGGTGCCCACGCTGGGACGGAACGCCGTACCCCTGCTCGCCCGCCTGCTGCCGCGCCTCGGCGACGGACTGCCGGACCCGGCGCCGGCGCCCGAGGCCGTCGCGATGCTGCGCGCACTGCTCGGGCGCGACGAGCCGGACCTGTCGAAGGCGCTTGCGGAGGCCGACCGGCTGTACGACGGGCTCGGCGACACGATCCAGGCACTGATGGGCTCGACGATGGCGCCGACGATGCTGTGGGCCTCGAACAAGCGCAACGTGATGCCCGCGAGGGCCACTGCCGAGGTGGACATCCGGATCCTCCCCGGCACGTCGCACGCGGACGTCGAGAGCCGGGTGAGGTCCGCGCTCGGCGACGACATCGCCTACGAGCTCGCCTGGCCCGAGGCGATGGTCCCGGCCTCGAGCTCCCCCGTGGACGGAGTCGTGCCCGCCGCGATCGCCGCGTTCCTCGCCTCGGAGGCAGACCCCGGCACCCTGATGCCGACCCTGTGCACGGGGTTCACCGACAGCAACTTCCTACGGGCGGCAGGGGGCACCCAGGCCTACGGCTTCAGCCCGTTCCGCGCCACGCCGTACGACGTGCTCGAGGCGGGGTTCCACAACGCGAACGAGCGTGTCCACGTCGACGACCTGCTGCTCTCGACCCGCTTCCACATCGATCTCGCCCGACGCGTGCTGGGGTGATGCCGACGTCCACGACGACCCACTTCCCCGAGCCCGGCTCGACCCCGGACCTGCGTGGTCTGCTCATCGACTACCTCGACTTCTTCCGGGGCATGGTCACGGCCAAGCTGGACGGGCTGTCCGACGACGAGCTCACCCGGTCCGTGGTGCCGTCCGGGTGGACGCCGTCCGGGCTGGTCCACCACCTGGTGAACGTCGAGCGGCGGTGGCTCGTGTGGGGCTTCCTCGGGGAGCAGGTCGACGACCCGTGGCGGGACGCCGCGAACGGTGGCTGGATCACCCTGGCGCTCCCCGTCGCGGGGCTGCGCACCATGCTCGACGACGCGGCGATCCGGACGCGCGAGATCGTCGAGGCGCACGAGCTGACCGAGCGGGCCGTGGTCGGCGGCCGCTTCGCCGACGAGGAGTCGGCCCCCCAGCTGCAGTGGATCCTCCTGCACCTGATCCAGGAGTACGCGCGTCACACCGGCCACCTCGACATCGCCCGCGAGCTGATCGACGGGCGGACCGGGGAGGACGAGTGAGGGTGATGCCCGGTGTTACGGCACCACGCGACCCACGCGACCCACGCGAGCTCACCCGAGGTGGAGGACCCTCATCGTCCGTTTGGCCATGTGCTGCTCGCCCAGCGCGTTCGGGTGGACGACCACCGGGTTGGTCCCCTGGAGCACCGGCTCGATCCACCGCGTGCCCTCGGCCTGGCACGCGTCGTGGCCCTCGGAGACCCGGCCGAGGTCGACGTACGTCGATCCGGTCGCGGCGGCCGCCCGGCGTACGGCGTTGTTCAGCGTCGCCTGGACGCGGCGGAGGTACGGCACGTCGCCCTTCGCCACCGGCATCTTGTCGAAGCAACCCTGCGTCCTCGGCAGGATCCACGGGTAGCCGAGGATCGCGACCCGTGCGTGCGGTGCGTGGCGGTGCACGGCCTTCAGCGCCTTGACCAGGGCCGGGTACGTCGTGTGCCGGATGTCGTGGCGGAACCGGTTGCCGTACCGGTCCCGGCACGGGCTCCCCTGGCCCAGCGTCGAGAGCCCGGCGGCGCCACACTCGACGATCGCGCCGATGAACGTGTTGTTGTCGTTCCCGCCGATCGTCATCGTCACCAGCTGCGTTCCCCGGCGCAGGGCGCCGAGCTGGGGCGCGACGCCGGGGTACTGGCTGTGGGCGAAGTCCTTGGTCTCCGCGGCACCGCACGTGACGTCGGTGAGGCGGGCACCGGTCGCCGCGGCGATCAGGTGCGGGTAGTTCGCCGTCGACCGCGCACAGAACGGGCTGGTCGGGTCGGGCGGCAGCACCCCCGACGCCGCACTGTAGGAGTCGCCGAGCGCGACGTACCGCAGCGGTGCCTTCGCGGCCTCGGTCGGCGCATTCACGGTGACGACCGCGGTCAGCGCGGCAGCGGCGACGGTGAGCAGGGTGAAGCGACGACGGTGCATGACAACCCTTCCGGTCGGGATGACCGGACAACGACCGAGCGCGACCGGGGGTCACGAACCGTGACCGGCGCGGCCCGCCGGCCCGTTCAGAGCCGGGCGACGTAGCGGCGGCCCCGGAGCGCCTCCTCCACCAACCCTGCCTCGCGGCGTACGGCGAGCAGCCGCGCCTCCTCGGCCTGCCAGGTCGTGATCGCGGCCTCGACGACGGCGAGCTCGGCGACCTCGCGCAGCTCCGACCGCGCCTCGCTCAGACCCCGTCGGCAGGCCGCCTGGTCGGCCTCGATGTGGAGCACCGCGAAGCGCGCCAGCACGACGGGATGACGACGCAGTGCGGGATAGGCGCGGTAGTCGGGCGGGCACTGGTCGAGCAGCCAGTTGCACGCGGTGCGCTCCCAGTCGGGGGCGTCGGGCGGGCGGACCCCGCGGGGCCAGCCGGGCGGTGAGACCAGCATGGAGCCATCATCGGTCGAACATGTGTTCGAGTCAATCGGGGTCCGGGTCGCGCAGGCCGGCCGCGTCGTGCTCCCACCAGGTGTCGGGGTAGATCAGCTGCCCGGTCATCCAGTCCTCGCGGCCCTCGAAGACCACGCACTGGAACGCCGCCGGTGGGGTCCGTTCGAGGGCGGCGGGCAGGAAGCCGTACCGGTCGGCCCGCTCGAAGCCGCGCGCGCCGTAGTAGGACGGGCTCCCCTCCAGGAACAGCACGGGCACGCCGCTCTCCCGAGCCGTCTCGACCGCGGCCGCCACCAGCGCGGTCCCGATCCCCTGTCGCTGCCGCTCCGGCTCGACCGCGAGCGGGCTCAGCACCCAGACCTCGACCAGGGCCCGGTGGGCATCCACCCAGGCCCGGCTGAGCCCGACGTGGCCGAGGACGTGGCCTCCCTGCTCCACGACCAGGCCCGCCCGCCGGTGATGACCGAGCCGGGCCCAGATGTCGGCGACCCGCAGCCCGTGGTCCTCCCTCTCCTCGCCGAACGCCGCCGCGATCACCCGGAGCACGTCGTCCCGGTCGACCGGCTGCTCGGGGCGGACCTCGTAGCTCGTCGCGGAATTCATGCGACCCAACCTCGCACGCGCTCGTACGGTGCGACACATGGATATCGCGTCCCTCGCCTTCCGCACCGATCTCGCGATGCTGGAGCACTCCGGCAGCGTGGTCGAGGACCACGGCAGCCACCTCGTGGTCCGCACGCCGGACAACCCGACGTACTGGTGGGGAAACTTCCTGCTCCTGCCTGCGCCTCCGGTTGACCTCGAGGACGCGCGGCGGTGGCTCGACGCGTTCGAGCGGGAGTTCCCCCGGGCGGAGCACCGGACGTTCGGCGTCGACGGCCGGGCCGGCAGCGCCGACGACCTGGCGCCGTTCGCCCAGCTCGGGATGACCCTCGACGTGTCCACCGTGATGACCGCGACCTCGGTGCACGAGCCCCCGCGACCCAACACCGACGCGACGTACCGCCCGCTCGACTCCGACGCCGACTGGCAGCAGCAGATCGAGCTGACCATGGCGGGTGAGGACCCGAGCTGGTACCACGGGGACTTCGTCACCCACCAGGCCGCCGCCCAGCGCCGCCTGGTCGAGGCCGGGTACGGCGCATGGTGGGGCGCCTTCGAGGACGGTCGGCTGCTCGCGTCGATGGGGCTCTTCACCGCATCGCCCGGTCTGGCCAGGTTCCAGAGCGTCAAGACCCATCCCGATGCCCGTGGCCGCGGTCTCGCCGGCACGCTGGTCCACCGGGTCAGCCGGTACGGGTACGACGAGCTCGGTGCCGACACGCTGGTGATGGTCGCGGACCCGGAGTACCTGGCCATCCGGATCTACCGCAGCGTCGGCTTCGCCGACACCGAGCGACAGCTCCAGGCCGAGCGCAAGCCGGAGCCACGCTAGGGGGCGAGGTCAGGGCTTGTCGGAGGCCATGACGTGCAGCCCGCCCTTGCACGAGGCGAAGGCCGCCTCGGGCGCCGTGTGCCCGTCGCCGTAGAACTTCAGGAAGACCGGCAGGCGCGGGTCGTCGGCACCGGTGAGGTCGAGCTGGGCGTTCCACACGGTCACCACGACCGGGGCCGGCAGACCCGGGTACGGCGAGAGCATGATCTTCCCGCTCCTGACCGTGTCCAGGTCGGCCGCGAGCTTCTGGACGTCGGCCGTGGACAGGCCGGGCCGATAGGTGATCCAGACCGTGCCGTGCTCGAGATCGTGGACGGCGTTCTCGTTGCGGGGTGGGGCGCTGTACACGCCGCAGTCGTCCCACTGGGGATCGTGCGGACCCCCGGCCGGAGGCACCTGCTGGTACGTGACCGGGTCGGTCGTGTGGTCGCCGCCGACGTAGTCGTAGTACTTCGTCGCCTTCAGCGCGGGGATGTCGTTGTGCGGGTCCCCGCCCCGCGGTGGACGCGTGGCCTTGTACAGCTGGTAGCCCAGCAGTCCGACCAGCACCAGCAGCCCGACCAGGATGATCGCGCGCTTGAGCTTCGGGTTGCCCGCTCGGGGCGTGGTGGTCGTGCTGGACACGCCGGGAAGGGTAGCGGGGCCAGGGTGACCCGCACGGGCAAACGAGCACGTCGGGCGAGTTCGCGACGACCTCGCACGACGGTCGTCAGGCCACCGAGCGCACCAGGAGGACCAGCGCCGAGATCGTGCAGACGCCCAGCACGCCCCAGCGGAAGGCGGCACCGTCGACCAGTCCGCGGGTGCGCCGCCCCACGACGTACCCCAGGACGACGGTGGGCCACAGCACGAGGGCCAGCAACGAGGGCTGCCGGTCTAGCGAGCCGGAGACCGCGAGGCCAGCCAGGCTCAGGATCACCCCGACGAAGAAGAAGACCGAGAGCGTCGCGCGGACCACCTGGGGGTCTCCGCGCTGGTACAGGAGCGCGATCGGCGGGCCGCCGACCGACGTCGCGGTGCCCGTGGCTCCGGCGACGAAGCCCGCCGTGGCGAGGGTGGCCGGGTTGAGCGGGACCTCGACGGTGTGGACGGTGAGAGCGACGGCGACCAGCACCATCACCGCCAGCGCGAGCCCGATCTGCTCCTCGGTGAACGACGCCACCAGCCAGGCGCCGAGGACGGTGCCGGGGACCCGCGCCGGCAGCGACCACGCCGTCGAGCGCCAGTCGACGTGCTCGTGCTCGTCGACCAGGTTCAGCCCCGCGATCAGGAGGGCGAGCCACAGGGTCAGCACCGGCACCATCGAGGGCGCGACGAGTGCGACCACGGGCGCGCTGAGCAGGCCGAGCCCCAGGCCGACCACCGCCTGGACGTAGGCACCCAGCGTCACGACCAGGCCGATCACGAGGACGACCTGCCAGGAGAGATCGGTCAACGAGGACCGCG
>Ga0207674_10005401_pt1 | contig 15194 bp, 12 predicted proteins | sample KBSCornC72_FD_184303 | JGI IMG/M metagenome (GOLD analysis project Ga0207674, IMG submission 184303) | Corn rhizosphere microbial communities from Kellogg Biological Station, Michigan, USA - KBS Corn C7-2 (SPAdes) (version 2) | ecosystem: Host-associated > Plants > Roots > Rhizosphere > Soil ... | reverse complement strand
GACATGTTCGAGAAGCGGGCGAACTTCTTCGCCGCCGGCACGCTCTGGCCCCAGGCGCGTACGAGGGTCTGCGGCTGGTGGTACCAGATCGTCAGCTCCGGCTTCAGGTCCTTCACGAGCCTGCGGACGGTGCGGGTCTCGGGCTCGGACCACTTGCGCGGACCCGAGTACTCGGGATCCCAGCGGCTCCCGATCGGTATCCACTGCGAGCCGAAGTTCCGGTTCAGGTCGACCCCGCGGCCGTTCTGCCGCACGCCGAGCTTGCGCCCGTCCGGGTTCACGCAATGGATGACCCAGAGATCGAAGCCCTGCGGCGGCTTGCGGCGCATCAGCCTGTGCGTCACCTTGCTCCCCGCGCATTCGTTCCCGTGGATGCAGCCGACAACGAGCACCTTGTGCGGGCTCGCCGCGTTTCCGAGGTGGTGCACCTTGATGGGCCGGTCCTGGACGGAGTGGCCGACGGTCGCCGTGCCCGTGCTCGGCGCGGATGAGGCGAGCACGACCGCGGAGAGAAGGATCTCGATGCCCATGTGTGCCGTCTACGTGGACCGGCGATGCGAAGGTTCACGTACCCCCGGAGTGCGGACAATGTGCCTGATCCTCCTGACGTTCGCCGCCTGCGGGTTCGTCACGCCGTCCGCGGAGCACGTGACTCCCCCGGCGGCGGCCACGAAGCTTGCGGTCGAGTGGCACCACTCGCGCGCCCTCGGCGCTCCGTCGGCAGGCCGGCTCGTCCGCGGCGTCCAGCTTCCCGCCGCGGGACCGCGGTTCTTCACCTGGGACCCGCTCCTCCACCGGAGGCCGGACCGGCCGGGACGTCGCTGGGGAACCGACCTCCTCGTGCGTAGGATCCTCCGCGTCGTCTCGGGCTATGCGGCCGCGCATCCCTCGGCCCCGCGCCTGGGGATCGGCGACCTCAGCCGCCCTCGCGGCGGGCCGTTCGGGCCGCGCCACGCCTCGCACCAGAACGGGCTCGACGTCGACGTCTACTACCCGCGCCGCGATCGCCGTGAGCGCCCGCCCGGGGTGGCCGCGCAGATCGACCGCCGGCTCAGCCAAGACCTCGTCGACCGCTTCGTCGCGGCCGGCGCCGGACTCGTCTTCGTCGGGCCGAACACGGATCTCACCGGGCCGGTCGGCGTCGTCGAGACCCTGTGGAACCACGACAACCACCTTCACGCGCGGTTCGAAATCAGGCGCCGCGCCTAGAATCCGGGTGTGCCGTGGGAGCCCCTTTCCGACGAGCAGCGCGAGATCCGCGAGCTCGTCCGCACGCTGACCCGGGAGCGCATCGCGCCCCGCGCCGCGGAGATCGACGAGTCCGGCGACTTCCCGTGGGACATGGTCGAGCTTCTGCGCGAGCACGAGGTCTTCGGGCTCGCGTTCGACGAGCGCCACGGAGGGTCGAACGCGGGCGCGCTCATGCTCCTCGTCGCCGTCGAGGAGATCTCGAAGGCCGATGCCACCGTCGGGCTCATACTCGCCGTGCAGGAGCTCAGCTCCCTCGCGCTCCGTCTTGCCGGGACCGAAAAACAGCAAGACCGATTCCTCCCCAAGCTCGCGAGCGGTGAGTGGATCGCCGCCTACGCCCTCACCGAGCCGGGCTCGGGCTCCGACGCCGCAGCGATGCGGAGCGAGGCGAAGCGCGACGGCGACGAGTACGTCCTCAACGGGTCGAAGCGCTTCATCACGAACGCCGGCGTCGCACACCTGTACACGGTCTTCGCGAAGACCGATCCTTCGAGCGGGCACGACGGCATCTCCTGTTTCGTCGTCGAGGCCGACGCGCCGGGGTTCGAGGTCGGCAGGATCGAGCCGAAGCTCGGCATCAAGGGCTCGACCACCGGCGAGATCTTCCTGAACGACTGCCGCATTCCGGCGACCAACCTCATCGGCGAGGAGGGCGAGGGCTTCAAGATCGCCATGCGGGTGCTCGACCGCTCTCGGCCGGGAATCGGGGCGCAGGCGCTCGGGATCGCCCAGGGGGCCACCGACTACGCGCTCGACTACGCGCAGTCGCGGGAGACCATGGGCCAGCCGATCGTCGAGCACCAGTTGATCGCCGCGAAGCTCGCCGACATGGAGACGAGGTGCGAGGCGGCACGCGGCCTCCTCTACAAGGTCGGGCTCATGATCGACGAGGACGCCCCCGACCTGACCAAGTACTCGGCGATGGCCAAGCTGGCCTGCTCCGACGCGGCGATGGAGGCCACCACCGAGGCCGTCCAGATCCTCGGAGGCTACGGTTACATCAAGGAGTACCCCGTCGAGCGAATGATGCGCGACGCCAAGATCACGCAGATCTACGAGGGCACGAACGAGATCCAGCGACTCGTGATCGCGCGCGAGATGGTGCGGGAGAACCGGTCGTCCGCGCTCACCGAGGTCGGCTGACCCCTCCCTACGACGCGGTCGTCGTCGGGTCGGGGCCGAACGGTCTCGTCGCGGCCGCAACGCTCGCCCGGGCGGGAAAGCGGGTGCTCGTCCGCGAGGCCGTGGAGACCTTCGGGGGCGGCACGCGCTCCGCCGAGCTCACCCTCCCGGGCTTCGTGCACGACGTCTGCTCGTCCATCCATCCGTTCGTCCCGGGCTCGCCTGCGCTCAGGGAGCTGCCCCTCGGCGACCACGGCCTCGAGCTCGTACAGCCCGACGCGCCGCTCGCGCATCCGTTCGACGACGGGACCGCGATCCTCCTCGAGCGCTCGGTTGCCGACACGGCTTCCGGGCTCGGGTCCGACGGAGACGCCTACCGGCGCCTCCTCGAGCCACTCGTCGAAGACTGGGGCAAGCTCGAGACAGCGGTGCTCGCGCCGCTCGCCGCCGTCCCTTCGCATCCCCTGGCGCTCGCGCGCTTCGCATTGCACGCGCTGCGCTCCGCGACCGGGCTCGCTGCCCACACGTTTCGAAGCGACCGGGCCCGGGCCCTCTTCGCCGGTTGCGCGGCCCATTCCATGGTGCCGCTCGAGCGCAGCCCGACCGCGGGCTTCGGCCTCGTCCTCCTGCTCGCAGGGCACATCTTCGGCTGGCCGTTTCCCCGCGGAGGGTCGCAGCGGATCGCGGATGCACTCGTCTCCTACCTCCGCGGGCTCGGCTGCGAGCTCGATGCGGGCGCCCCGGTCGACTCGCTGGACTCGCTGCCTGCGCGCTCCGTCTTCTGCGACGTGAGCCCGAGGGAGCTGGTTCGCATCGGGGGCGGGCGCCTGCCGCGTGATTACGTCCGGCGCGTGGGCCATTTCCGCCACGGACCGGCCGCTTTCAAACTCGACTATGCGCTCGACGGGCCGATTCCGTGGGCTGCCGAGGAGTGCGCTCGCGCGGGCACGGTGCACCTCGGCGGCACGCTGCCCGAGATCGCGGAGTCCGAGCGCGCGCCCTGGCGCGGCCGCCACGCCGAGCGACCGTTCGTCCTCCTCGCGCAACACACCCTCTTCGATTCGAGCCGCGCTCCCGTCGGGAAGCACACCGCGTGGGCCTACTGCCACGTCCCGAACGGATCCGCCCTCGACATGACCGACCGGATCGAGGCGCAGATCGAGCGCTTCGCGCCCGGCTTCCGCGAGCGCGTGCTGGCGCGCAGCGTTCTGCCGCCATCCGCGCTCGAGGCGAGGAACCGGAACCTCGTCGGCGGAGACATCAACGGCGGGGCGGCGACGCTCTGGCGGCTCGCCGCGCGGCCCGTGACGAAGCTGAACCCTTATTCGACTCCCGCCCGCGGCGTCTATCTCTGCTCCGCTTCCACTCCGCCGGGCGGCGGGGTGCACGGGATGTGCGGCTACCTCGCCGCACGCTCGGCGCTCGAGAAGGGTCTTTAGCTAGGTCTGCGCCTTGGCGCCGCGCATGGCCGCCTTGTGCGCGCGCTTCTTCGCCTGGTACTCGAGGAGCGCTTCGACCGAATCGACGTCGCCGAGGGTCGGATGCGTCGGCGCCACGTCCTCCCAGCCCGACGGCCTGATCCCGAAGCGCTTGCCCAGGATCGCGATGAGGGAGCGGGCCTTCATCGGGCCGATGCCCGGCAAACCGAGCAGGCGCTGCTCGAGGTCGCGCCCGGTGCTCGCCTCGTTCCAGACCCGGGCCGCGTCGCCGTCGTAGTCGGACGCGATCGCCGCGCAGAGCTCCTGCGTCCGCATGGCCATCGTGCCGGGGAAGCGGTGGAGCGCCGGCCGCTCGCGGAACGCGCGGTCGAGCTCGCCTGGATCCATCCCTGCAATCGCGGCGGCGTCGAGGGTGCCGATCCGCCGCTTCAGCTCGAGCGGGCCGGAGAACGCCTTCTGCACCGGAACCTGCTGGTCGAGCACGAAGCCGATGAGGAGAGCCAGGGGCTGCTCGGCGAGGAGCGCGTCGGCCTCGTCGTTGCCGGTGAAGTGGAGGCGGGCGGGTGCCTCGGTCGCCATGTCGCCGATCCTAGCGCGTGCAGCTTTCTATGCAAACCTGTCTTTTTCTCGGCGCGTTCCGGGAGACCACCGCGCGGAATCCCGCCGTAGACTGGCCGGGGTGGAGGGAGGGGGCGACAGGTACCTCGCCACCCACCTCGGTAGGCGTAGACCAGGGCGATACGCTGGGACGGTGAGCGCGCTCGCTCCGTTCAGCCCTACCGTCCGCCGCTGGTTCGAGCAGACCTTCGACGCGCCGACCCCCGCCCAGGAGCGAGGCTGGCCCGCGATCGCATCCGGCCGGCACACGCTCATCCAGGCGCCGACGGGCTCGGGCAAGACCCTGGCCGCCTTCCTCTGGGCGCTCGACCGCGCGAAGCCGGGCGAGGGCGTCCAGGTGCTCTACGTGAGCCCCCTCAAGGCGCTCAACTACGACGTCGAGCGGAACCTGCGCGGGCCGCTGGTGGGCATCGGCTCGAACCTCACCGTCGGCGTCCGCACGGGCGACACCCCGGCGAAGGAGCGCGCGGCAATGCTGCGCCACCCGCCGGACATCCTCATCACGACCCCGGAGTCGCTCTTCCTCCTCCTCACGTCGCGCGCGCGAGAGACGCTCCGCACCGTCCGGTTCGTGATCGTCGACGAGGTGCACGCGGTCGCCGGGACGAAGCGCGGCGCCCATCTCGCGCTCAGCCTCGAACGGCTCGAGCGCCTGACCGCGGAGCCGGTCCAGCGGATTGGACTGTCGGCGACCCAGCGGCCGCTCGACGAGATCGGGCGCTTCGTCTCGGGCGCGCGAGAGATAGAGCTCGTCGACGCCGGCCGGGCGAAGGAGCTCGACCTCCGCGTCGTCGTCCCGGTCGAGGACATGCGCGAGCCGGGGGAGGGCAACTCCATCTGGCCCTCGATCTACCCGGAGCTGCTGGAGCTCGTCCAGAGCCACCGTTCGACGATCGTGTTCGTCAACAACCGGAGGCTGGCCGAGCGGCTGGCCCTCCGCCTCAACGAGCTGGCCGAGCGGGAGATCGCCCGCGCCCACCACGGCTCGCTGGCCCGCGAGCAGCGCGTCGAGGTCGAGGAGCTCCTCAAGCGTGGGGAGATTCCCGCGCTCGTGGCGACGTCCTCGCTCGAGCTCGGGATCGACATGGGCGCCGTCGACCTCGTCATCCAGGTCGAGTCGCCGAAGTCCGTCGCCCGTGGGCTGCAGCGGGTCGGCCGTGCCGGGCACCGGCTGGACGAGCCCTCGAAGGGGCGCATCTTCCCCAAGTTCCGCGCCGACCTGCTCGAGTCGGCCGTCGTCGCGGAGCGCATGCGAGAGGGGGCGATCGAGGAGACACGCATCCCACGCAACCCGCTCGATGTGCTCGCACAGCAGATCGTCGCCATCGCGGCCGACGAGGAGATCTCGGTCGACGAGTTGCACGAGCTCGCCCGCCGCGCCTATCCGTTCCGCGATCTCTCGCGCAAGCAGCTCGAGAACGTCCTCGACATGCTCGCGGGCCGTTATCCCTCCGAAGAGTTCGCCGAGCTCCGCCCTCGGATCGTCTGGGACCGCGTGCGCGGCTTCGTCCGCGGTCGGGAAGGTGCGCGCCGGCTCGCGGTCACGAATGCCGGCACGATCCCGGACCGCGGCCTCTTCGGCGTCTACCTCGTCGAGGGCGGGGGTCGCGTCGGAGAGCTCGACGAGGAGATGGTCTACGAGGCGCGCGCCGGCCAGACCTTCCTGCTCGGTGCCTCGACGTGGCGCATCGAGGAGATCACGCGCGACCGCGTCCTCGTGTCCCCGGCTCCGGGAATTCCCGGGCTCGTGCCGTTCTGGAAAGGCGAGGGCGTGGGGCGGCCGTACGAGCTCGGCCAGGCGATCGGGCGCACTGCGCGAGAGCTCGTCGGCCTCGACGACGAGCGCGCCGTCGGCAGGCTGACCGAGCAGCATTCTCTCGACGAGCGGGCCGCGCAGAACCTCCTCACCTACCTCCGCGAGCAGGAGGAGGCGACCCGCGCGATCCCCTCCGACCGGACCGTCGTGGTCGAGCGGTTCCGCGACGAGATCGGCGACTGGCGCCTGTGCATCCTCACGCCCTTCGGCGGGCGCGTGCACGCACCCTGGTCTCTCGCCCTGACCGCCCGCCTGCGCGAGTCGCTCGGCCTCGAGGTGAACGCGATCTGGTCCGACGACGGCATCGCGCTCCACCTTCCCGACGCGGACGCGCCGCCGCCCATCGACGACGTTCTCGTCGATCCAGGCGAACTGGACGATCTCGTCGTCACGGAGCTCGCCGGCACGGCGCTCTTCGGCGCGCGCTTCCGCGAGAACGCGGCGCGCGCCCTGCTCATCCCCCGGCGCCGGCCGGGCCAGCGCACGCCGCTCTGGCAGCAGCGCCTCAAGGCGCAGGGGCTGTTGCAGGTCGCCCGCCGCTACGCCGACTTTCCGGTCATCCTCGAGACCTATCGAGAGTGCCTGCAGGACGTCTTCGACCTGCCCGCCCTCCGCGAGCTTCTCGCCGCTCTTCGCCAGCGCCGCATCGATCTCGTCGAAGTCGAGACCGCGACGGCCTCCCCGTATGCCTCGTCGCTCCTGTTCGACTACGTCGCGACCTACATGTACGAGGACGACACGCCGCTGGCCGAGCGGCGCGCGCAGGCGCTCGCGCTCGACCGCGACCTGCTGAAGGAGCTCCTCGGGCAGGAGGAGCTCCGCGACCTCATCGACCCGGCCGCCCTCGAGCAGGTCGAGGAGGAGCTCCGCGGCTCGCCGAGGAGCCCCGACCAGCTCCACGACCTGCTTCTGCGCAGAGGCGACCTCCGTCCGGGCGAGTACGAAGAGACCCTGGCAGAGCCGCTCGAGGCCGAGCGCCGCGTCGTCCAGATCCGCGTTGGAGGCGAGGCGCGCCTGATCGCCGCTGAGGACGCGGGCCGCTACCGCGACGCGGTCGGGGCCATGCCGCCTTCAGGCCTGCCCGATGCCTTCCTCGACGCTGGGGAGGATCCGCTCGGCGGGCTGCTCGTCCGCTACGCGCGGGGCCGGGGGCCGTTCACCACCGCCGAGGCCTCCGCCCGCTTCGGTCTCAGTGCGGAACGAGCCGAAGCCGAGCTCGGCCGCCTCGAGCGCGAAGGCCGGCTCGTCCGCGGTGAGCTCCGGCCGGGCGGCACAGAACGGGAATGGTGCGAGCCGGACGTCCTTCGTCGTCTTCGCCGCGCGAGCCTCGCCGCTCTTCGCAAGGAGGTCGAGCCGGTCGACGACGAGGCGCTCGCGCGCTTCCTCCCCGGCTGGCACGGGATCGGCCGCCGCGCGACCTTGCGCGAGGCGCTCATCCCGCTGCAGGGAGTCTCGCTGCCCGTCTCGCTGTGGGAGACAGACATCCTCCCGCGGCGCGTGCCGGGCTTCCAGCCCGCCGAGCTCGACCAGCTCACCGCTTCGGGTGAGGTGGTTTGGGTCGGGGCGGGGCTGGAGCGCGTAGCGCTCTACTTCCGCGAGGACGCGCCGGCCCTCGGGCGGCCCGCCACGCTGCCTCCCCCGGAAGGAGAGGCCTACGACCGAATTCGGGCCGCACTCGACGGCAGCGCTCTCTTCTGGTTCGACCTCCTTCGAGAAACCGGGCTCGTGGCCGAAACGGCGTTGCCGGGGCTCTGGGAGCTCGTTTGGTCCGGCGAGGTGACGAACGACGCCTGGCAGCCGCTTCGAGCTGCACGTCGGTTCCAGACGCCGCGCCCCGAGCGTCGCCCGCGGCGCTTTTCGCGGCGCCGCTCGGATGCGATTACCGCGACCCAGGGGCGTTGGGCGAGCACCGCTCCGCTCTTCGCCGGCGAGCCCGATCCGCGCGCCCTCGCCGAGCTGCTCCTCGAGCGGCAGGGGATCGTGACGCGGGACGGCGTCCGTGGGGAAGGCGTTCCTGGCGGTTACGGAGCCGTTTACCGGGAGCTCCGGAACCTCGAGACTCTGGGCGTCTGTCGCCGTGGGTATTTCGTCGAGGGCCTCGGAGGCGCCCAGTTCGCCTTGCCCGGCGCGGTCGAGCGGCTCCGCGAGCATCCGGACGAGCCCCTGCCTCTCGTCATCGCGGCAGCCGATCCGGCGCAGCCGTACGGGGCCGCCCTGCCATGGCCGAAGCGCGCCGGGGCGCGGGCGGCCCGGGTGGCGGGCGCCTACGTCGTGCTGCTCGGCGGAGCGCCTGCGCTGTACGTCGAGCGCGGCGGTCGCTCCCTCGTCCCGCTTCGTGATCCCGACCCCGAATGGCTTCGCCCGGCACTCGAGGCGCTCGTCGACCACGTGCGCACGAGCGGCCAGAAGCGCCTGGCGGTTGAGCGGTTCGACGGCCGGCCGGTCGGCGAGAGCGAGATCATGCCGCTGCTCCTCGAAGCCGGGTTCCTCGCGGGCCCGCGGCGCGCCGTCCTCCGCAACTAGGCGCGGATGCCCGAGGGGGACGCCATCCACCGCACGGCCGAGCGTCTCCGCGTGCTCGAGGGAGACGTCGTGCGCGCCGACTCCCCGCATCCGAGAGCCGCGCTTCTCGGCATCGCCGAGCGAATCGACGGCCGTCGCCTCGAGCGGGTCGAGGCCCTGGGTAAGAATCTTCTTCTCACCTTCGAGGACGGGATCGTCCTCCGCAGCCACCTGCGCATGCACGGCCGCTGGCGCGTCGAGCCGGCGGGGCGGCCGGTTGCGGGGAGACCGTGGCTCGTCCTCCGGGGTGAGGAATGGCAGGCCGTGCAGCGGCGCGGCCCCGTGCTCGAGCTCGGGCGCGGGCGGACGCACCGGTTGGGGCCGGACATCATGGTCTCGCCACCCGACTTCGACGGGATGGTCGAGCGCTTTCGCGCGGCCGCCCAGGGCCGGGCGCTCGGCGAGGCTCTTCTCGACCAGGCGCTCGTTGCCGGGATCGGGAACATGTGGAAGGCCGAAGCTCTTTTCGTGGCCGGACTGAAGCCCTGGGTGCTGTTGCGCGACGTGAACGACGATCAGCTGCGCGACGTCCTGGCCGCTGCGGCGTGCCTGATGCGGGCCCCGCGCCGGCGCGGCGGTCACCGTGTCTATCGCCGTGCGGGACGGCCCTGCGCTCGCTGCGGGACGCTGGTTCGCTCCTGGCCGCAGGGCGACGACGCCCGGATGGCCTACTGGTGTCCCACGTGCCAGGCAGGAACGGAGCCGCGCGGGGCGTAACGAGGGTGGCGTGCCTGCCGGCCCTCGGTCTCCCCATCTCTTTCGCGCCCTGCGAGCGTTCTGCCTCGGCGCCTTCTTCGAGCTCGGGCGCGAGCTCGAGTCCGGTGCCGACATTCCCGTAGCGCTCGAGGAGCACGGCGGCCCGAACCGCCCGACGCTCTACGAGTACCGCCCCCTGATCGGATCCTTCGTCGAGGCGCGCGCGGAACGGCTGGGTCGGCGGGACGACGCCACGGAGGCGCTGATCGCTCTCAAGGACGAGCCGGCCGCCGGGATCTTCGCTCAGGCGCACGCGGGCGAGCGCGTGGGGGAGGACGAGGCGCTCCGCCGCACCATCCTGGTTCCGCTCCTCGTGCGCACGGCGGAGTCCTGCGGCGCCTTCGACTGGGATGACGCGGCCTTCGAGACCGCGTACGCGGAGCTCGAGCTCTCTCTCTTCGGCGAGCGGCGGGCCTACGCCGCGCTCGCGCCGCTGGTCGGGCTTACGGCCGGCGGGGAGATCGAGCTCGGCAGGGATCTTCGTGTTCGCCCCGCGGCCGCCGGCGAGCTGACGGCGTCGTGGCCCGAGGCGGGCCGTCTCCTTCCGCCCTACTTCGGACGGGAGGTCGACCGCATGCTCGTCCTCGAGCTCGAGCGCGATCTCGACGGAACCGCATGCGAGGTCCCGGATGCGCCGGCCGAGATCGGCCTCGCGGTCAGTGTCCTCCGTCTCGCGACTCCGGGTGCGGTCGCGGCCGGCCCGGTGCTGTTCGAGCGCCTCGACTGGAGGCCGTACGGCGTCCGCCCGGTCCCTCCGCTCGCAGCGCAGGTGCCGCCGGGCGAGGCCACACGGCTCGACCCCTTCCGCGCCCAGCTCGCGGTTCAGCTCCAGGGCCGCCTCGCGGCCGCGCCCGCCGATCCCGAGCTGCTCGAGGCGCTCGAGCGATGGGAGCTCGCCCTGTTCCACGAAGGGCCGCTCCGCTCGGACGAGCTCCGGGAGGCTCTTGAGTCGCTCTTCGGCTGCGACGAGGGCGCCTGGGCAGCGGCGATGAGGACGGCGGTTCTCCTCGGCGAGACGGCGCGCGAGCGGTCCGACCTTCTCACCGCCTTCCGTGCGCTGCTCGACGGCGACGGCCCGGGCGCACGTGCCGAGGACGCGGTCCGGCGAGCCCTCGTCGAGACGCTGCTGCATCCCGACCGATGCGAGCTCGTCGTGGCGCTCGACGAGGCGCTTTTGGGGCTGCGGCCCCGACCGCAGGTCACGACGGCCGCTCGGGTCGTCGCAGCCGGGTGAGCACGAGCAGCGACCGGCTCCAGCGCCGGCGCTGCATCGGCTTCCGCATCGCCTTCATCTTCGGGATCCTTCTCGCGGTCATCAACCGCGGCGACTGGACGCTCCTCTCGATCGCCCTCGCGGGCATGGCGATCCTCGTCGTCGCCTACTGGCGCGATTGCCGAAGGCCTCGGCACAGTCCGTGACACACACGCGCGTTCTTGCTTCCTAACGTGGAGGCATGGACGAAGCGAGGCAGGTTCTCGAGCGGTTGGAACGCATCGACGCCTTGCGACGGGAGGGCGCACCCGCGGCCGACCTCTTGTCGGAGGTGAGGAGCCTTCTGGCCGAAGGAGAGCGCTGGCTCGCGGCTGAAACGCCGGAAGGCATCGACCGGGCGCGCGCGGCGCTCGCCGACTGCCAGGCCGGCCTTGCTTCCCGCGCGGAGGAGGTGGTTGCCGGAACCTCCCTATAATCGCCGCGCAGATGCCCCGCTACGGACCGCCGGACGCCTTCGAGACGCCGCGGTTTTCGGGCCCGCGGACGTTCATGCGCCTCCCGCACGTCAAGGACCTCGCCGGGGTCGACGTCGCTGTGGTCGGGATACCGACGGACGGAGCTCAGGTCTTTCGCAGCGGTTCGCGCTTCGGGCCGGAGGCGATTCGTAGCGCCTCGGTGATGCTGCGCAACTACAACCCAATACTGGACGTCGACGTGTGCGAACGTCTCTCCCTCGTGGACTACGGCGACGTCGCCACGGTTCCGGGTTCGACCGTCGAGTCGGTCGAGCGGTCCGCGGCCGAGCTGAGAGAGGTCGCGGCTGCCGGCCCGGTCACGCTCTGCCTGGGTGGCGATCACACGGTGCTCCTCGCCGAGCTACGTGCGCTGGCTGACGTCCATGGACCACTGGCACTCGTGCAGCTCGACGCTCACCACGACGTATGGGACGACTACTTCGGTCAGAAGCTCTTCCACGGAAGCGTGGTTCGCCGCGCTGCGGAGGAAGGGCTGCTGGACCCGTCGCGCTCGGTGCAAGCCGGCATGCGTGGCTCGCTGACGGCCAAGGGTGACGCCGGGCTTCCGGCCGAGCTCGGCTTCGACGCGATCCCGTACGAGGAGCTCGCGGAGCTCGGCGCTGCCGGGTTCTCGGAGCGGGTGCGTGGGCGTGTCGGCGACGCGCCTTGCTTTCTGTCCTTCGACGTCGACTTCGTCGACCCGGCCTTCGCGCCGGGGACGGGGACGCCTGAAGTCGGCGGGCCCTCGAGCAGGCAGGCGCTCGGCTACCTGCGTGCTCTCGTGGGGCTCGACTTCCGCGGCTTCGACTGCGTGGAGGTCTCGCCGCCCCACGACCCGTCCGGCGTGACAGCGTTCCTCGCTGCGAACGCATGCTTCGAGATGCTCAGCCTGCTCGCGCTCCGGCGTTAGCCGCCGCCCGGGTGCGGCACGACCACAAACGCAGGAATTGCAGCGAATTTGCGGCCGAATTGGCGGAGAAGGATTGTGCTACCGTGACACGAAACACGACCCCTCATGGGGCTTTCGGGGATTCTTCCGCGTCCGCGCAAGCGGACGTCCACTTCTGAAGGAGCAATGCTGGGCCAGGTCATCGCCTTCGCTAATCAAAAGGGTGGCGTGGCGAAGACGACCACCACGCTGAACCTTGCGGTCGCGTTCAGGGAGCACGGGTTCGAGGTGCTCACCGTCGACCTCGATCCGCAAGGCAACCTGACCATGTCCCAGGGCATGGATCCGGATCAGGTCGAGCGGTCGATGTACGACGTCCTCGTGCACTCGATGCCGGTCGAGGACGTCATCCACCGGGCGGAGGTGGATGTCGCCGTGTCCTCGATCGACCTCGCCGGCGCTGAGCTCGCTCTCTCCAGCATGATCGGCCGCGAGCGCGCGCTGCAGAAGGCGCTGCTGCCCGTCCGCAATCGCTACGACTACATCCTGATCGACACGCCGCCCTCGCTCGGCCTCCTCACGATCAACGCCCTCACGGCGTCCGACGGCGTGATCGTCCCCGTCCAGTGCGAGTACCTCTCGCTCCGCGGGCTGGTCCAGCTCGAGAACACGCTCAGCATGATCCGGGAGAACCTGAACCCGGTCGTCGAGATCAAGGGCATCCTCCCGACGATGTACGACTCCAGGACAGTGCACAGCCGCGAAGCCGTCGAGATGCTGAAGGAGAACTTCGGAGACCTCGTCTTCGAGACCCGGATTCGGAAGACCGTCCGCTACGCCGAAGCGCCCGTCGAGGGCAGCTCGGTGCTCAAGTACGACTCGTCCGGGCCCGCCGCCCAGGCGTACCGCGACCTCGCGAAGGAGGTGCTCAATGGCGCGACGCCGCGCGAGCATGCGTGAGGGCCCGCTCGCCGAGCTCTTCAAGGCGACGGAGGCCGCTCAGCGACAGGCCGAGCGGGAGCGCGTAGCTCAGGAATCGGCGGAGGCCCCGACCGTCGAGCACGCCGCGCCGGAGCAGGTGCCGCCCGCTGCTCCCGCCGAGGTCGAACGGCAGCCCGAGCGCGAGCCGGTGACGAGCTCCATGGACGCCTCCGTTGCGGAGCCCGTGGCGCCTCCATCCGAGCCGCCGGCACCGCCGGCCCCATCGGCCCCCCGACCTTCCCCACCGCAGAGCTCGCCGGCACCGGTGGAGCGGAGCTATGAGCCCGCCCCTGCCTCCCGCATGGCCGAGCCGGCGCCGCGGATTCATCGCGCGCCGCGCCCGGAGTCGGCCGCCTACCTCGCGGTCATCCGGGTCGTCGGCGTCGGAGGCGGCGGTCTCAACGCGGTCAACCGCATGATCGAGGCGGGCATCTCGCAGGTCGAGTTCATCGCGGTCAACACGGACATCCAGCAGCTGCGCACGTGCGAGGCGCCCATCAAGCTCCACATCGGCCGGGAGCTGACGCAGGGACTCGGATCCGGCTCGGACCCCAACCTCGGCCGGGAGGCCGCGGAAGAGGCGTACGACCAGATCAAGCACGTCCTGCGCGGGTCGGACATGGTCTTCGTCACCGCGGGCGAGGGTGGAGGTACGGGCACCGGAGCCGCACCGGTCGTCGCGCGCATCGCGCGCGAAGTCGGCGCGCTCACGGTCGGAATCGTCACGCTTCCCTTCCGTTTGGAGGGCACCCGTCGGCGCTCGCAGGCCGAGAAGGGCGTGCAGGAGCTGCGCGAGGTCTGCGACACGGTCATCGTCATCCCGAACGACCGGCTGCTCGAGGTGCTCGAGCGGTCGACCTCGATGCTCGACGCCTTCCGGATCGCGGACGACGTGCTGCGCCAGGGCGTGCAGGGCATCTGCGACCTCATCACGATGCCGGGGCTCATCAATCTCGACTTCGCGGACGTCCGCACGATCATGAGCGACGCGGGCTCGGCGATCATGGGAATCGGCTTCGCCACGGGGGAGACTCGCGCGCGCGAGGCCGCCGAGCGCGCATTGCGCTCGCCGCTCATCGACACGGAGATCGTCGGGGCGCGCGGGATCCTGCTCTCGATCGCCGGCGGCGACGACCTCACGCTGCTCGAGGTCAACGAAGCCGCCGAGGTCGTGCGCGAGGCCGCGACGGAGGAGACGAACATCATCTTCGGCGCGACGATCGACGAGCGCCTCGCCGGCCAGATCTGGGTGACGGTGATCGCGACCGGTCTCGGCGGGCGCCCAGGGCTCAGCTCTCCGACCCCGCGTGGGACGCTGGAGCTCTCCGAGCCGGACGACATGCTCGAGCCGCCGAGCTTCCTGCGCGACCTGTAAGCGGGCCGAGCGGGAGGAGTACCCTCTGCGCATGAGAGGGGCAGTCGCGGCCGGGCATCCGCTCACCGCGCAGACGGGCGCGGAGATCCTGGCGGAGGGTGGCAACGCGGTCGACGCCTGTATCGCGGCCGCCTTCGTCTCCTGGGTTGCGGAGAGCCCACTCACCGGGCCGGGCGCCGGCGGCTTCATGCTCGTCCACCGCGCGTCGGATCACGCCGATCGCCTGCTCGACTTCTTCGTCGCCATCCCCGGGCGCGAGCTCGCAGGCGGTGACCAGGCCGAGATGAAGCCGGTGGACGTCGAGTTCGAGCCAGGGCTCAGCCAGCTCTTCCTCATCGGCGCCGCCTCATGTGCTGTCCCGGGCTCGGTGGCGGGGCTCGGCGCGGCGCACGCAGCCTACGCGCGCATTCCGTGGGCCGATCTGATCGCCCCTGCCGCACGGCTGGCGCGTGAGGGCGTCGAGGTCAACGCCCAGCAGGGATTCCTCCACCGGATCCTGGACCCGATTCTCCGCGCGGAGCCCGAGGGACGCCGGATCTTCGGGAGCGAACGGCGGCTCGAGCCCGGCGATCGGCTGCAGATGCTCGACCTGGCCGACACCCTGGACCGGCTCGCGGCAGAAGGAACCGAGAGCTTCTACCGCGGCGAGCTTGCCCG
>Ga0207674_10005400_pt1 | contig 15195 bp, 14 predicted proteins | sample KBSCornC72_FD_184303 | JGI IMG/M metagenome (GOLD analysis project Ga0207674, IMG submission 184303) | Corn rhizosphere microbial communities from Kellogg Biological Station, Michigan, USA - KBS Corn C7-2 (SPAdes) (version 2) | ecosystem: Host-associated > Plants > Roots > Rhizosphere > Soil ... | reverse complement strand
CCGCCTGCAGCAGGGCGTCCGTCGGATTGAGATACGTGAACGCGTTGTAATTCGCGTTGTACGTGTCGATCCGGTCGAGGTACGACTGCACGAGCTCGTGCACGGTGTACTTCTTGGCCGCCAGATCCGCCTCGATCTGCGAGGCCGTCAGCTCGACGACATTAACCGGACCGGCCGCCAGTCCGACGTGTGTAGAGAACGCGACCGTCGCGGCCGCCACGGCGGCCGCTCCCAAAAACTTCCGATACTTCATGAACCCTTCTCCCGACTGCGCGCGAATGTTGTGACTTCCCACCGGCCCCTACTGCAAACACAGGGCCATCCCGACAACTCGCCGATCTTTCGACGGAATCGCGTCCGGCCTGCCGCGCCCGCGCGCACGCCGCACCGCTAACGCCCTCATTAAGGGCGATTCATCCTTCATCCTTCCTCATTCATCCTTCAACAAGTCCCTGCGCCCATTTGCCACACGCGCGCCCGTCGCCAGCCGGCCCCCCTTCCCCCTACAATCGCCCGCCTTCATGGCCCAGACCCTGGACTCACAACCCCGCCCCGGCGTCGTGCTGCCCGCCCTCTCGCTCGCCCGCCGCGAGCTCGTGCGCTTCCTCCGGCAGCGCCACCGAATCGTCGGCGCGCTGGCTACCCCCATCGTCTTCTGGCTCCTGATCGGCGCCGGCATGGGGCATAGCTTTCAGGGGAATCAAAACGGCGGCGACGGCAACTACCTCCGCTACTTCTACCCCGGCACCGTCCTGATGATCCTCCTCTTCACCGCGATCTTCTCGACGATCTCGATCATCGAGGACCGCCGCGAAGGGTTCCTCCAGTCCGTCCTGGTCTCACCCATCTCGCCGATGGTCATCGTCCTGGGCAAAGTGCTCGGCGGCACGGCGCTGGCGTTCGGGCAGGGCCTGATCTTCCTCATCCTCGCGCCCGTCGTCGGCTTCCACTTCACGGTCCTGTCGTTCCTCCTCGCGCTGGTGATCATGTTCGTGATCTCGTTCGCGCTGACGGCGCTGGGTTTCTGCATCGCCTGGCGGATGTCCTCCACCCAGGGCTTCCACGCGATCATGAACCTCTTCCTCATGCCGATGTGGTTCCTGTCGGGCGCGCTCTTCCCCGCCTCGGGCGCGATGGCCGGACTCAAGTGGGTGATCGCCGCCAACCCGCTTAGCTACGGCCTCTCCGCCCTCCGCCAGACCATGCAGTGGCACACCGCCACGCCGGCGATCGCCAGTTTCCCCGTCTCCTTCGTCGTCTCGATCGGTTTCGCGCTGGCGCTCTTCGTGCTCGCCAGCGCCATCGCCACCGGCCGCACCAGCGCGGACCTCCAATGAACATGACCTTCCGCGTACTCCTCCTACTGACCGCCGCGGTCGCCCTCTTCGCCCCGGCCGCCGCCTTTGCCGAGCTCTACGCGCAGGCCCCCTTCGACGCGCCTTCGTTCAAGCTGACCAACCAGGACAATCAACCCGTCTCCGACGCCGACCTCAAGGGCAAAGCCTGGATCGTCGATTTCGTCTTCACCCGTTGCGGCGGCCCCTGCCCGATGATGACCCAGCGGATGGTCAAGCTCGCCCGCCAGATCAACGCCCCAAACGTCCGTTTCGTCTCGATCAGCGTCGACCCCGCCAACGACACCCCCGCCGTCCTCAAGAAGTACGCCCAGGACCAGGGCGCCACCGATCCCCGCTTCGTCTTCCTCACCGGCGACACCGCCGTCGTCTACGACCTCGCCAAATCCGGCTTCAAGGTCACCGCCCTCCCCGCCACCGGCAAAGACCCCATCCAGCACGCCGAGCGCTTTCTCCTGTTCGACGCCAAAGGCGGCCTGCGCGGCATCTACCACTCCGGCGACGACGAGAAGATGACCCAGATCGTCGCCGACGCCAATACCCTCGCCGCGACCGCCACCACCGCCGATTGGATCGCCCGCTTCCCCGCGATCAACGCCTCGCTCAACGCCACCAGCGGCGTCCTGCTCTGCCTGGCGATGACCTTCATCCAGTTCCGCCGGGTGCGAACCCACGCCTACCTGATGATCGCCGCCGTCATCACCTCCGCCGCCTTCCTCGCCTGTTACCTCACCTTCCACACGCTGAAATACCAGGCCGGCTCCGCGACCACCCTCTTCCCGCAAAGCGCGATCCGCCCGTATTACCTCGCCATCCTGCTCTCTCACACGATCCTGGCGGTCGTCATCATCCCGATGATCGTGATGACCCTGATCCGCGCCTACCGACGCCAGTGGGACAAGCACCGACGCATCGCCCGCCCCACCTTCTGGATTTGGCTTTACGTCTCCGTCACCGGCGTGGTCGTCTACTGGATGTTGTACCAGCTTGCCCCTAGAATCGTGGCCGCCCAGTCGTAAAGGAGCTTTAACGTCATGAAACGCTTCCTCGCCTCGATCGTCGTCCTGACCGCCACGTCCGGCGCCTTCGCCTGCCCCATGTGCAAGGACAGCGTCCCGAACAAGGAGGGCGAGGTCAACGAGCTCCACGACTCCTACACCGCCAACGGCCGCAACATCTCCGGCGGCATGAACACCAGCGTCTACGTCATGCTCGGCACCTTCCTGAGCATGATCGGCCTGATCTCGACGGTCGTCGTCAAAGGCGTCCGCAGCAGCGACGCCAACCGTCCGTTCCCGCCGAAGGACCGAAACGGAAACTGACGTCCGCTTCTTCGCCAAGGTTAGCCGGCCCGCTTGCGGGCCGAGTTCTCCCTACAACCCCGCGAAATTCGCCAAAATCTTTAACCCCACCCGCTGGCTCTTCTCCGGGTGGAACTGCGTCGCCATCACGTTGTCCCGCCAGACGCTGCTGACGAACGGCCGGCCGTAATCGGTCGTCGTCGCGATCACGTTCGCCTCGTCCGGCACCACGTGATAGCCGTGCACGAAATAGACGCCGGCCCCCGCCGGCAGATCCTTGAACAGCGGCGACGGCCGCTTGATATCGAGCTGGTTCCACCCCATGTGCGGCACCTTCAAGCCCAGCGTCTCGTCCACGTCGAACCGTACGCACTTGCCCTTGAGCACGCCCAGGCCCTGGTGCACGCCGTCCTCGTAGCCGACGTCGAACAGCATCTGCAACCCCAGGCAGATCCCCAGGAACGGCGTCCCCTTCTTAATTTGCGCAAGTATCGGCCCGCCCAGTTCCTTCTCGCGAAGCGTCCTCACCGCGTCGGCGAACGCGCCCACCCCGGGCAGGACGATCCGGTCCGCCCGCTCGATCGCCTCAGGGGTGGAGATGATGTCGGCCGACACGCCGACGCTCTCGAAGGCCTTCTGCACCGACCGCAGGTTGGCCATGCCGTAATCAATGATCGAAATCGACATCGTCGCTTTACTGTAGGGTGTGCTTCAGCACACGTCTTCTCGTTCCAAAAATAGAGGCGGCCGGCAGTAAATACGCCGGCCGCCTCGGAATTCTAACGGGGGTGGTGTGATAAACCACACCCTGCATTAGCCGACTTGGACCACGATCTCGACCCGCCGGCTGGCCGCCTTGCCGCCCTTGGGGCGGTTGGGGCCAAAGGCGCGAAGGTCCACCTTCTTCGAATCCACGCCGTGCGACGTCAGATACCTGCGAACCGCGTTGGCGCGGGCGGCGGCGAGGTCCCAATTGTCTTCCCAGGTGTTCTTGGTCTTGGTGATCGGGTCGGCGTCGGTGTGGCCGTCCACGTAAATCGTCTTGGTCGAATAGTCCTTCTTGATCGCCGAAACGACCTTGTCCAGGGTGGCAAACGCCGACGGCTTGATCGCCGCCTTGCCCGGCTCGAAGAGCACTTCGCCCGGCAGGTTGACGGTCAGGGTGCCACGCGCCTTATCGTAGGTCGCCTCGATCCCCGCCAGCGCCGGGTCCGCCACCCCACCGGCCGCAGGTGCCGGCTGGCTCTTGAGTTGCGTCTCAAGCTCATTAATCCGCGCCTGCATCGCCGAAACCGACGCCGGGTCCGGCGCCTTCGCCAGCCTCCCCTCGGTATCACTGAGCCGCTCGCGTGTGTCGTTCAGGTCACCCTGCAGCTTGGCGTTCTGATCGTGCAGCGCGAGATTCTCGTCGTGAACTTTATTCTGACAGCCCCCGGCCAGTAGTGCCATTCCCCCTAGCAACATCGCCCCCAGGTGCAACTTTTTCATGCCCGACTCCTTCCGGTTTAGGTTCGTGTCTCCATACAACTGACGCCGGAAAATGCTAAGGAAATCGGCAATTCTTGCAAGGTGAGTGCGCGCGCTAGAGGTCCGAAACGTCCGGGGCGGCGGGGGGTGGGGTTGAAATGGCGGGAGTCGGGGAAGTAACCGGGGCGGCTGGGGTGTCCTTCTTCTGGAGCATGCCGGCCTTGGCCTTCATTTCGGCGACTTCCTTTTCGAGCTTGGTGGTGCGCGAGCGCTCGCGCAGTGACCTGAACTGCCGCAAGGTCTTGAAGATCGTGCGGAACAGCCACCAGCCGAAAATGCTGATGACGGCCGTGACCAGCAGCACGACCAGCACCCGCGGGTGGTCGAACTCGGTGAACATCAGGCGGAGCTTGCCTTCGACGACCAGGCCCCAGTTGAGGGTCAGGACGATCAGCAGGTAAAGCGCCATGGCGCCGAAGACGACGACCCGCGTCCAGAGTTTGATTTTTTCCCACATGCGGTTGATTTCCGTCTCTACCTAATGCCCGAACGCGCTTTGGATCATCGACGCCGCCGCCGTCAGTCCCGGGCGGAGGTAATCGGCGATCGGGCAGTAGTAGATCATGACAAAGGCGGTGCCCAAGCTCAAATAGGGGCCGAAGGGTAATTCGCGTCGCTTGCCGACGACGAACATGTAAATCGCCAGGGCGATGGCGAAAAAGGGGGCGACGAAGAACGCGACCGCGGCCGCCCCCGCGCCGACGATCGTGCCCACGCCGAACATCAGGTCAACGTCGCCCATGCCCATCGCCTCGCGGCCGAAAGTGAGCGAGCCGCCGATTCGGAAAAACCAGACGATGAACGCCCCGACCATGCCGCCCAGGAGCGACCCGAGCAGCCCGCCGACCCAATCGTGAGCGCGGACGAAACGCTCCCACGGCGCGCTGATCGACGGGAGGAAGGTAACCAGCGCGAAGGTGGCGATGCCGAGCATCAGGGCGGGCATCAGGAAGACGATCTCCTTGCGGATCTCGCGCGTGATGTCGGCGCGGGTGAATTCCTTGACCGTCGGCTGGGGGTGCTTGGCTTCTTCCGCTTTCTGGCGGGCCTCTTCTGCCTTTTCGCGCGCGTCGGCCTTGGCCTTGAACTGGGCGAGCGTGCGCTGCTGCTCGGGGGTGAGCTTGCGGCGGAAGGCGTCGATCCACCGGCGGACGAGGGCGGCGATGCGGCCTTCCTCCGGTTCGGCTGGCGGCGGGTCTTTCTCGATTTCCAGCGCCGGCCACCCTTCGGCGAAGCTACGGGGGAGCTTGCCGAAGAACGTTAGCAGGAGGCTGATCGCCACGCCGATGGCCGCGCCGATGGTCAGCGCCGCGACCCCGCCGCTTTGGAGCGCGAGATTACCGGGCTCGTTTCGGCGGTCGAGGATCGTGTGATAGAGCAGCCCGACGACCGCCATCAGCATCGGGATCGACTGCGGGATCCAGAATTGCCGAGCGTCGATCAGCGACGCGGCGAGCAGGCAACTGACGGTGAACACGGCGAGGAAATACTGCGGCCAATGCTCCTGAATCGTCGTGACGGTGTGGTAAACCGGTTTGATCTCGCCGGCCCAGTTGGCCTTGGCCGTCATCCAGCAGGGACCGCTGTGGTAGATGAAAAACGCGACGTAATAGAGGACGAAGAGCAGACCGGTGATGAACTCGACGGTCGGATATTGCGCCGAGATCGGCGTGTGGCAATAACGACAGCGGCCGCGGAGCGACAGCCAGCCGAAAACGGGGACGTTGTCGTACCAGGCGAGGCGGTGTTCGCAAATGGGGCAACGAGATGGCGGCGACACGAGAGATTCGCCGCGCGGAAGCCGCCAGACGACGACGTTAAGAAAACTGCCGACGATGGCACCCAAGGCAAAGGCAAAGACTATGAAAATGACGTGGGGCATTCGGCGGGGATGGTCGTTTGCGAGTGGCCGATCGTCTTGAATTCGGGCGATTGCGTCCGCTGAAGCGGACCCTGCATGGCTACAGGACCGTCATCCTGAGCTTGCGAAGGATCTGGCGTCGAACTGCCAAGCCTGATGTTTCGCTGCGCTCAACATGACGGCCATTCAATTCCTCACAACAACCGCACGATGTACACCATCGCCTCCTCAGGCGAAAGATTCGTCACGTCCAGTTCGCCGGTCATCATCCCGCGATAAACCGGCTCGCGTTCGGCGAGCACCCGCTCGATTTCTTCGATGCCCTGGAACTGGGTGAGGTTGGGCCGCATCAGGCTGGTCGAGGCGTCGGCCTCGATGCGCTTGTGCAGCGTTTCGGGCTCGCACTTGAGGTAGATGACCTTGTGGCCGGCGTCCTTGATGGCGGCGCGGTTTTCCTCGCGGAGGACGGCGCCACCGCCCAGGGAGATGACGACGTCCTGCAGTTTGCAGACCTCTTTGACCACTTCGGTCTCCAGGTCACGGAAGCGCGGTTCGCCGTCCTGTTCGAAGATCTCCTTAATGCTCTTGCCGGCCTTCTTGACGATGAGCTTGTCGGTGTCGATCAGGTCCTGCCACAGGCGGTCGGCCAGTTTCTGGCCGATGGTGGTCTTGCCGCTGCCGCGATAGCCGATCAGGACGATGCTCATGTGGTGGGATTATCGGCCACTTGCGGGGGGACTCAAGAATAGTAGCCAGAAGTCAGAAGCCAGTAGCCAGTAGCCAGACGGTATGATTGACAAATCCGGTGGGGGGCCGGACAACACGGGCATGGGTCAGCAGTCTAAAAATTCTGCGGCAGGCAGTGTTGGCGGGCCGGCGTATAAGCGGGTGCTCTTAAAGATTTCGGGGGAGGGGATGTGTCACGAGGGGGGCTTCGGCCTGGAAGCCGATGAGCTGGAGAACATCGCCAAGCAGTGCGCCGACGTCTGCAAGATGGGGGTCGAACTGGCGATCGTGGTCGGCGGTGGGAACTTCATCCGCGGGGCGACGTTCGCCGAGGACGGCCACATCAAGCGGGCGACGGCCGATTACATGGGGATGCTCGCGACCGTCATCAACGCGCTGGCGCTGCAGGAGACGATGGAAAAGTTCGGCCAGCCGACGCGCGTGCTGTCGGCGATCAGCGTTTACAACGTGTGCGAGCCGTTCATCCGCCGGCGGGCGATCCGCCACCTGGAAAAGGGGCGGGCGGTGATCCTTGCGGCGGGCACCGGCAACCCCTTCTTCACCACCGACACCTGCGCGGCGCTGCGGGCGACCGAGCTGGAGGCCGACGTCGTCCTCAAGGCGACCAAAGTCGACGGCATCTACGATTCGGACCCCAAGAAGAACCCGAACGCCAAGCTGTATCACACGATCTCGTATGACGAGGTGCATCGGAAGCAGTTGCGGGTGATGGACTTGACGGCGATCACGCTCTGCATGGAGCGGAAGCTGCCGCTGGTCGTGTTCAACCTCAAGCGGGAGGGGAACATCGCGCGGGTACTGAGGGGGGAAGACGTGGGGACGCGAATCTTGCCGGACTCGGCGGAGCGGCCGCTGACGGTGACGGCGTTCGCGCAGCCCGTGGGGGCGGAGACGGACGGGAAGCCTTCGAAGTCCACAAAAGGGCGGAAGTAAGGTAAGATCGCGGCGGTCGCGCGGGAGCGCATCGCGCCCACGCGAAATCCGCGCGCGTCTCTCGCGCGCGCGACAGACGAATCGGACTTTGACCAACGGACGCCTGCAATGCCAATCGACGACATCCTGTTCGACGTGGAAGAGCACATGGAGAAGGCCCTGGAGCACCTGCGGCACGAGCTGCGCGGGATCCGCACCGGCCGCGCGTCGCCGGCGCTGGTGGAACACGTGATGGTCGAATACTACGGCACGCCCACGCCGCTCAAGTCGATCGCGGCGATCAACGTCCCCGAGGCGATGCAGATCCTGATCAAGCCGTTCAACCCGCAGGACCTGAAGGCGATCGAGCGCGGGATCAGCGACAGCAAGGTGGGGATGACGCCGCACAGCGACGGCAAGCAGCTCCGCCTGATGCTGCCCCCGATGAGCCAGGAGACGCGCCTGAAGATGGTGGGACAGTGCAAGGGGATCGCCGAGACGGCCAAGGTGTCGATCCGCAACGCCCGCCGCGACGGAAACAAGCTGGTCGAATCGGAAGAAAAGGGCGGCATCCTGACCGAGGACGAGGCGAAGAAGGCCAAGGAACAGGTTCAGGACTTGACCAAGGCGTACGAGCAGAAGGTGGACGACCTGATCGAGCACAAGCGGAAAGAGGTCATGGAGGTTTGACCCCCCTTCCGGAGGGTTGTCATTTCGCGCCGGGGGCGGGGGCGAAGTCGACGATTCCCGCGTCGGGACGGTCGGGGACGTGAAGGGTGAGGTACTCCTTGCCCGCCGCGCGGTGGCAGGCCATACAGTTCTGCATCTGGGCGTTGTAGGCGGCGGCGAACCGCTGGGGGTCGCGGGCCTTGACGCTGTCCGACAGATCTTTGAGCGAGCTTTGTTCGAGGGCGGCGAGGATGGCGGTCAGGTCGACGTCGCGGCCGTCGCGATCCTTGCGCATCGGGATGACGCGCACGGCCCAGCGAAGGTGGGAGCGGAGTTCGTCCGAATAGAACTGGGCGAGGGGCCAGTTTTCCGCCTTTCCGGCGAACCAGAGATTGGTGAAGTGGTAGGCGACGTCGGCCATGGTGTGGGACTGGTCGGTGGCGATCGACTTGAGACGCGCGACGTCGGCACGGAGGGTGACGAGTTCGTCGATGCCTGCGGCGGGGGCGGGTTTGGCGTCGGCGGCCTGCGCGTGGGTGACACCCCAACGGTGCACGCACAGGCCGATGACGAGTCCGGTTAACAGCAGGACGATGGCGGACGTCTTGTTGTGGCGGTGCGGCATGGCCGGTTCTCCTTGTTTGCCCCCCCGCCCGCCCGCGCGATCGGCGCGGGGCGCGCGCGGGACCGACAGATCATACCGCGGCGGGGGCTTGGTTGGCGATGCCAGTGACGACCTCGATCGGGCGCGGCGTCGCCCGGACGGCCCCACCTTCACTTCCCACCACCGGCTACTTCTTCGGCGGCTGGTCGTACACGTGCTGGTAGTCCGTATCGAGAATGCGATCGACCTCCTTGCGAATGCGGGCGGCCTCCTCCGTCTGCGTCTCGAACGCCTTCTCGTCGGCGGCGAGGCGCTTGGCGATCTCGGCCAGCGCGGGCGCGATCTTGTCGCAGGTGGCGTTGGCGGACTGGAGGTCTTTCATCTCGTCGTCGGTCAGGCCCTTTTTCTTCCAGCGTTTGACGCGCACCGGGCGGGCGATGACGTCCACGGTGTCCTGGTAGAACTCGATGAACGTGTTGGCGGACTTGTCGATGCGGGAGACGGTCTTGTCGATCCCGCGGAGCGCGTCGGCGACGACCTTCTTGGCGCGGTCGGTCATCTCGCCGCGCAGGGCGGCGGTGCGCGGGGCGTCCGTCGCGTCGGCCGACGACGCGAGCTCCAGCCCCTCCAATGTGGCCAGTGGCTTGAACAACTCGACGATCGGCGGCAGCGAAATCGCCGCACGGGCGGCCGCCAATTTGGAGTCGGCGGCGGCGAGCTCGTCGGCGAAGAGGGCGGCGAACGCACGCCTGCGCGAGGCCGGATCGAGAATATCGATCGGCGCCGGCCTGGCGGTCTTGTCGCCCGCGGCGGCGGTCTTGGGTGTGTACGCCAAGGCGCGGGACGATTTGAGAAGGAACCCGTACGCCTCGGCGACGGCCCGCTCGCGCGGGCTGGGCGCTTCCTTCGCGGCCGCGATATACGCCTCCTGCGCCGGTCGGGTCGCGCGCAACTGCAAATGGCATTCGCCCTTGAGCATGAAGAGCGAATATCGATCGACCCCCTTGGCGGCGGGGCCCTTCAGGCCGAGGGCGGCCGTGATCTTCTGGATCGCCGGCGCGTACTGCTTCTCCGCGATCAGGCGGTGCAGTTCCTCGAGCGCGACGGCAGGCTCGGCGCGGGCGACCGACGCGTAGAACAGCGTCATCGCGAGCAAGGCGTATCGCGTTTTCATCGTAGGGCGCCCTTTCGTCTCGTCGTCCGGCCGACCGCGATCATTAGACGTCGTTCTGTCCGCCGTCGCAACCGGCGGGTATTCTCCTCGATTCTATGACCCGCCGACCCGCTACTGCCACACGCTTTCTATTCGGACTCCTCATCTTCACCTGTACGTGGGGGACGGCGACGACGCGGGCGGCCGACTTCGACGCCATCGTGAGGGACGTCCGCGCGATCGCCGCCCCCGGCCTGCCCGGAACCGTTTGTGCGTTGGACGCCAATGCGTTTGTCATTGTGGACGCGCCGACGGGTGGCGGCAAAACGCCCCTCCGCCAAGGCGTGATCGCGGCGGCGACCGCCGGCAAGGGGAAAATCGTCCTGTTCGGCCACGACGGCTACTTCAACCCCGCAACGCTGAAGGAGGCGGACACCGGCCGGCTCCTGCTCAACCTGCTTCAATGGGCCGGCGCGGCGGGGAAGGACGGGCCGTACATCGACGTGGTCGACATGCCCCAGCTCACGGATTATTTGAAGTCGACCGGATTGCCCGCGGTTTCAGTGACGGCCGGCGAGTGGTCGCGAGAGCTGGTCGACCCCCACGTCACCCTGCTGCCGCCGCGCCTACCCGCAAATGACGCCGACGCGGCGCGGATTCGCCGGGCCCTCGACGCGGGCGGCGCCGTGTTCCTCGCCGGCACCGGCTGGGGTTGGCTCCAGACGCACCCCGGCCGCACGCTGGCGGAACACCCGGCCAACCGCCTGCTCGCCCCGCTAGGCCTGGCGCTGGGCGGCGGCACGATCGACAAGGACAAGCGGACCAACGCCATCGCGGTCGGCCCCGTCGCGCCGCTCTTAAACGCCCAGACGGCGCTGGACCTCTTACAAGCGACTTCGAACGCCACGCCGAAACCGCCGGCCGATCGCAAGAACGAGCTGGCGCAGGCGGCCGACACGCTGATGCACGCCGCCCGCGCCGTCCCACCCGACGCGCCGATCATGAAACGACTGGCGGCGCTCGCGGTAGAACAGTCGGCGGCGGCGCTGCCGAGTCCCGCCAAGCCCCTCCGCCAGTCCGACGCGCTGGCCCGCGTGCTGCTCGCGATGCGGGTCCGCGACGCCCAACTGGCCCCGGTCGATCAACTCAAGGCCAGCCCCGCCGCAAATGAGTTCCCCGGTGAAGTTCGCGCCGGCGCGGCGCGGGTGACGCAAACAATCCCCGTGGACTTGGCGGTCCCACGGTGGCATTCGACCGGCCTGTACGCCGCCCCGGGCGAAACCGTGACCGTCACGATTCCGCCTGACGCGGCGGACAAACGCCTGCGCCTGCGCATCGGGCCGCACACCGATCACACGTACCAACTGGCGAACTGGCACCGCGCGCCCGAGATATCACGGTCGTTCGCACTCGACCGCGCTCAGACTCGCGTCGCCAATGCGTTCGGCGGCCTGATTTACGTCGAGGTTCCGCAGAAAATCAGCGGCACGGTCGACATCACCATTGCCAACGCGGCGCCGGCCCCGCTCTTCGTGCTCGGCAAGACCACGCCCGCGGAGTGGCGCGCGACGATCCGCAACGCCCCCGCGCCCTGGGGCGAGATCGGCACGGACAAGCTGATCCTGACGATCCCGTCCGACGTGCTGCGAACCGTGGACGACCCGACGGAGGTGCTAAAGCACTGGGATCGCGTGATGGACGCCACCGCGACGCTCGCCGCGTGGCCGCTCGAGCGGACGAGCCCCGAGCGGATCGTGCCCGACGCCGACATTTCCGTCGGTTACATGCACTCGGGTTATCCGATCATGACCGGGCTCGATGTCGTGAAAACCATGGTCGACCTGCCGAAACTGAAAACCGTGAACGCCGGGTCGGGCTTTTACCACGAGATCGGGCACAACCATCAGAACCCGGATTGGACGTTCGCCGGCACGACCGAGGTGACGGTCAACCTCTTCACGATGCACACGCTCGAAACGGTCTGCGGCGTGTCGCCGGCGGACGCGACACGGCGGGCACTGGTCGATCCGGCGGCGCGGATCAACAAGTATCTCGCCAAGCCGGACTTCGAGGCGTGGAAGGCCGACCCGTTCATGGCGCTGGCGATGTACGCGCAGCTTCGCCTGGAATTCGGCTGGGCGCCGTTCGAGCGGGTGTTCGCGGAGTACCGCGCCCTGCCGGCGAACCAGCGGCCGCGCACGGAAGAAGAGAAGCACGACCAGTGGATGGTGCGAATGTCGAACGCGGTCGGGAAAAACCTCGGGCCCTTCTTCCAGGCGTGGGGTATCCCGACGAGCGACGCGGCGCGGCAGTCGATCAAGTCGCTGCCCGCGTGGATGCCGGCGGGCATGACGGCGCCGGCCGAGCCCACGGCCGCTCACTGATCCTTGTCGTCATCGTCGGGGTCGTCACCCTTGTCGGCCGGGATCGCGGGGCGATCGGCCTCGAGCTCCTTCATCCGTTCCTCAGGCGTCAGGAATTCGACCGGCCAGTATTTCTCGCCGCGATCCCGCGGAGTGGTGCGGTCGAGGGTCCCCGCGAGGGACTTGAGTTCGTTGAAGACGCGCCCGCGGCCGCCCTTGTCGTCGGGCGGGACCACAATCATCGAATAAGCGACTTCCTGCTGCTTCTTGGCGCTCTTGTGGGCGAAGACGCGCACCTCGGTCGCGCCGGCGGCGAGGAGACCGGTGATGACCTGGCGCGACTTGTCGTGGGAAAGGCCGGCGAACACGCGATTGCCGCCCCCCTCGATCCAGGGCTTGCCGTCCACGCCGCCGGAATGCAGATTTCGGATGGCGTCCTCGTCGGATTCGCGGGCGCGGATGGCGTCGAGCGAATCGTCCTCGTCACGATCGACTTCGCCCGAGAGCGTGATGCGGCCGCCGCCGCCGCCGCCCCCGGCCCCGCCGAACATGCCGGTCGGCAAACCGCCGACACCCATGCCCCGGAGGATCACCATGAGCAACGCGGTCACCGCCCACGTGCGCAGCAGGAAGATGAACGTCGAGCAGATCAGCACCTCGCCAAAATCCATGTCCAGCAGCTTCATGAAGATGCCCAGGGTGATCAGGTAGGAGATGCACCACCCCACGTACGAGCCCGCCTGCCCGTGAAAAATCATCGCCATGACGTCACCCACCGCGGCCGGTGCGATCGCGCACGCCGCGATCTTCAATACGCCCGGGCCGATCGGTCCCAGTCCCAGGTCGAAGAGGCGCACCGTCAACAACACCGCCGGCACCGTCAGGGCCAGGTTGATGAACGTCATTACGCCGACGGCGAAGAGCGCCATCCCCGGGTTGCGGATGCCGCCGTGCATCGTGGCGATGAACGACATGATCGTCCCGACGACGATCAGTCCGGCGGGGACGTACATGTCTTTGACGGGATGGAAGAAGACTTCGCCGCCGCCGCCCCGCTCGTCGTCGCCGCCATGCCGCCGGGGCGCCATCGACGCGTAGCCCAGCATCGCGCCACCGCCGCCCCCGCCCGCGACCGCCGCCGTGGCGCGTCCGCCGACCCCGCCCCCGCCACCGCGCGTTTTGACCTTCTTACCGGATTTGAGGTTCGTCCCGCACGACACGCAGAGTACCGCGCCGGCGGCCAGACCCGCGCCGCACGAGGGGCAGGTGCCGCCGCCGCTCCGCGCGTAGGCCGCCGGTGTGACCGCCACGGCCGCGACCGGCGCGCCCTCCGCCAGCGCGTAAAGATCGTCAAAGCCGGGCGGTGGCGCGGCGTCGGCATCGGCTTGGGCCAGCGCCAGCGCCGGATCTTCCGCCGGCACCGTCACGACGTGACCGCATTTACATTTCACGCGGCGGCCGGCGAGTTCCGCCTTCCACGCGTAGCTCTTGCCGCACCCGTCACAAGAAAACTTGCCCGACGTCGTCGATCCCATACGTCACCCTTTCCGAAATGTCCCGCCACCGGACGACCAATTGCCCGCGCCCGCCCGATGCGGGCCGACGTGCCCGACCCCCGCGCGACGGGCGGGCGTCACTTGCCGCTGAACTCGATCGAAATCGCCTTCTGCCCGTACTCTTCCTGGTGCGGTTGATCGTTCGCCTCGATCATGTTGTCCAGACCGTCGTACCAGGCGAAGATCTTCTTCCGTGCCGCCTTGTCCGTCGGCAGCGTCGCGACCACCCCCTGCGTGGTGGTGCCGCCGTGACCGTCGTCCACCGGCAGGTAGCCGACGCGGATGTCCTTCACGCCCAGGGCGGCGAGCTCGTCCACGAAGGCGATGCTCTGCGCGTGATCGTGGCTGGCAATGTAAGCCTTGGGGTCGCCGGCGAGCCAGGCCTTGGCCTCGGGGCCTTTGGTGTTGTACATCGCGTCGCACCGGTCATTGATCTTCGCCAGGGCCTTCATGTTGGCGATCTGCACCTCGGCGCTCTGGCGCGACGGATCGTCCACCCCCTTGAGCAGCGTGCCGTCGTGCATCGCCGCCCCGATCCCCCCCGCCTCGTCCATGTTCTCGATCATCTTCTCGAGCTTGGCGGGCTTGGAGTTCAGCCGCGCCTGGTGCTCCTTGTCGTTCTTCAGGCCCATCACGATGATCGTGATCACGCCCCCGATCAGCAGCACCAGCACCAGCGACAGCCCGATCGCCAGGATCTTTTTCTTTTCGGCGGACATCGACTCCCCGGCGACGTTCTTGACGCCGAACGAGCGGTATTCCGGCGCGCGGCCCGCGGCCGGCGCGGCCCCGGCCGAATCGGAGACTTTGGACGTCTTGAGCTTCTTGCCGGTCTTGAGGTTTTGTCCGCAGTTCACGCAGATGACGGCGCTGGGATCGACGTTGACGCCGCAGGACGGGCACTTCGATCCACCGCGCCCCGCCGCCACGACGGGCGCCGCGACCGCCGGAGCGTAATCGCCGCCACCGCCACCGCCACCGACCGGCGCGCCTTCACCCAGCGCCATCAGGTCATCAAAGTTGTCCGGGCTCGATGCCGCCGCCGCCGTCGCCGCCGCCGGATCCGTCGCCGGGACGTTGATCACGCTACCGCACTTACACTTCACGCGCCGCCCGGCGATCTCGGGCTTCCACGAATAGCTCTTGC
>Ga0207674_10005399_pt1 | contig 15196 bp, 6 predicted proteins | sample KBSCornC72_FD_184303 | JGI IMG/M metagenome (GOLD analysis project Ga0207674, IMG submission 184303) | Corn rhizosphere microbial communities from Kellogg Biological Station, Michigan, USA - KBS Corn C7-2 (SPAdes) (version 2) | ecosystem: Host-associated > Plants > Roots > Rhizosphere > Soil ... | reverse complement strand
GATCGCGACGGACGGCGGCAAGGCGATCACCGGTGCGTGCAACCATTACAACCTCGTGCCGGGCACGCAAAACGTCACGAACGAACCCGTCGGTGCGAATCCCGGCCCCGATTCCTGCGGCGATCTGGCTGCGGGCGCGGTCGTGCCGGCGTTCCCACTCGGCCAGATCACCGCGGTCTGCACCACCGCCTCGAGCGCCAGCACCCAGCTTCACGTTGGCTCGTGCCTCGGATGGAAGGAGCCGGGCGCGGACAAGTTCTGCCCGCTCGACAACAACCAGTCGGCGCCCGGCTTCCGCCTCGGCACCCTGCCGGGAAATGCGTCGAAGTGCAACTGCGACGGCTTCGACCTTCCCATCACCGTCGTTCGTGATCCGAGCATCTCGCTGACCAAGACGGCCGACTCGGCCTCGATCAGTGCGGGCTCGCAGCTGGGATTCACCGTGACGGTCGCCAACGGCGGCCCCGGTACGGCGACGAACCTCGCCGTCAACGATCCGCTGCCCGCCGGCACTGGCGTCAACTGGTCGATCGCGACGCCCGTCACCGGCTGGTCCATCACGGGCACGGCGCCGAACCAGACGCTCGTGTTCTCCGCCGCGAGCTTCGGCGTCACGAGCAGCAGCGTGCACGTGATCAGTGGTACGACCTCTGGATCCTGCCAGCTCTACACCAACACGGCGACCGCCACGCTGGGGAACGGAACCGCTCCGCAGCCCGCGACCGCGACGACGACCGTGGGATGTCCGACCATCGGCATCACGAAGCTCCCGGCGACGCAGACGAAGAATGCCGGCGAGAGCTTCTCGTGGACCGTGGTGCTGACCAACAACGGTCCCGGCACGTCCTCCGGAGCCGCGATCAATGACCCGCTTCCGGCGCTCACCGGCGTGAGTTACACGCTCGGTGCGGGCAGCGACGCATCCTGTGCGATCACGAGCGGCACGCTCACCTGCGGCCCGAAGAACCTCGCGGCCAACGGCACGATCACGGCCGTCATCAACGCCACCACGACTGCGGGCACGAGCTGCAGCTCGAGCGGGATCACGAACACGGCCACCGGCTCGGCAACGGGTGTCAGCAACGTGACCGCGTCGGCGACGACGACGCTCAACTGCCCGACGCTCGGCATCACGAAGCTTCCGGCGACGCAGACCAAGAGCGCTGGCGAGAGCTTCTCCTGGACGGTCGTGCTGACGAACAGCGGCGCGGGCACCGCCGTCGGTGCTTCCATCAACGATCCATTGCCCTCGCTCACCGGCGTCTCCTACACGCTCGGCGCTGGAAGCGATGCGTCCTGCGCCATCACGAGCGGAACGCTCACGTGCGGACCGAAGGACCTCGCGCCCAATGGCACGATCACGGCCATCATCAACGCGACGACGACGGCGGGCACGAGCTGCAGCTCGAGCGGCATAACGAATACGGCGACCGGATCGGCCACGGGTGTCAGCAACGTGACTGCTTCGGCGACGACGACGCTGAACTGTCCGACGCTCGGCATCACGAAGACGCCAGCCACGCAGACCATCAGCGCGGGTGGTTCCTTCTCCTGGACCGTCACGCTGACGAACAGCGGGGCGGGTACGGCGGTGAACGCCGCGATCAACGATCCGCTTCCCGTGGTATCCGGCGTCAGCTACACCCTCGGTGCAGGCAGCGACGCGACGTGCGCCATCAACGCCGGGACACTCACCTGCGGCCCGAAAAACCTCGCGCAGAACGCGACGATCGTCGCCGTCATCAACGCGACGACCACCGCGGCCGCAGCCTGCAGCTCGAGTGGCTTCCAGAACACGGCCACGGGTTCCGCCTCGGGGGTCAGCAACGTGACCGCTTCGGCGAGGACGACGATCGCCTGCCCGAATCTGTCCATCGTGAAGACGCCGGATGCGCAGGGTGACGCCGGATATTCGGTGACGCCACCCGGCACGGCGACCTTCTCGATCACCGTCAGCAACAGCAGCGCAGCGGGAACGGGAACGGCGAACAACGTGACGCTCACCGATACGCTCCCTGAAGGGCTGACCTGGACGGCTAACAATACGACCGAGTGCGTCAATCCGATCGGTACGGTCACAGGCTCGGATTCCAAGACCCATCAGCGGCTGATCTGCAACATCGGGTCGCTGGCCGCAGGCGCCAGCTTCACCGTCACCGTGTCCGCGACGGTGCCGAGCAGCTTCGTGCAGACTCCGCCGTCCCCATCCGGTACGCCAATCGAGATCGACGGCGACCTGACGGATGGTGCGGCGGCCGGCAAGGACTGGGCGAGCCTCGGAACTTCGCTGCTCAACTGCCAGTCGAACCCGAAGGTTGGCTGCGATATCGACAAGCCGACCGGCGCCTCGGACGATTCGTTCGGGCAGGGCACGAAGGAGGACACCGGGGTGCCGACCGTCGTGTCGGGCTCGATCCCGAACAACAAGAGCGACCTGCTGCGCTTCTACGTGTCGACGGAGCGGTTCGTGTCGAACAACTTCCTCTACCTCGCGTGGGAGCGCGTCCAGGCACCGAACGGCACGACGAACATGGACTTCGAGCTCAACCAGGCGAGCCAACTGACTTCCAACAACACCACACCTGTCCGGACGGCGGGCGACATCCTCATCAAGTACGACCTCGACAGGGGTGGCACCGTACCGACGCTCGGCTTCCATCGGTGGGTCACCACCGGCAATCCCGCGACGGTTTGCGAGGCCTCGAACGCTGTTCCGTGCTGGGGCAAGGGCACCGCAGTGCTCACGGGTGGCGCGGCGGCCGTTGCTCTCAGCAGCGTCGTCGATCCGATTCGTGCGCTCGGCCAGAGCAGCGACCGAACGCTCGATGCGCTCACGTTCGGTGAGGCGTCGATCGACCTGCAGACGTCGGGAATCTTCACGGCCGGGGCGTGCGTGAGCTTCGGGCAGGCGTACCTGAAGAGCCGCTCCTCGAGCGCCTTCACCTCCGAGATCAAGGATTTCATCGCCCCCATCGGGATCTCGGTCAGCAACTGCGCGCCGGCGCTCATTCCGAACAAGGCATGGGTCACGGCGAGCAACGTCACCGCCAGGTCCGACACTGGCGAGATCAAGGTGGAGTCACCGTGACCGATCGATCCTGACGGTTCACTTACCTGGGTGAAGGAATGGCTTCGCAAGCCATTCCCTCGCTCAGGCGATCCGGAGAGCGGATCGAGCACGTAACACTGCGGGGCGGCGAGTCATGACTCGCCGCCCCGCAGTGCTTCACCGATCTGCCAATAATCCGACCTACCGGCCCTCGCGTTCGACCTGTCAGTTGTCCGGAATTCGCGGGGGCACGGGAAGGTTGGACGGTCCGCTGTTCCGTCCGAACAGCCTGGTCGGTCCGCTGGTTCGTCCGGGAAGGATCGTCGGCCCGCTGGTGCGCCGAGCGACGACCGGCGAATCAGAGAACAGCGTCGTCGGTCCGGCGATGTCGAGACTCCCGTCGGCGGGAATGGAAGGCTTCGAGCCACCACCGCGGTACGACAGGTCCTGGCGTATGCGCTCCGCCGCGAGCTCGATCTTCGGGTTCGGATTGGCGTCGAACTCGTCGCGGAGCAGCCTGACGTGCTGCTGGTAGTACTTCAGCGCCTCGAGCGGCTCGGCTGCCGAGACGAGCGTCAACATCATCCCGAGCACCGACGAGGTGCTGACCGGATCGTACTCGACGAGCCGGCGATACCAGTGAATGGCGGCTGACGCATCACCGCGCAGGCGTGCCCTCACCGCGAGGGTCTCGAGGGCGCGCGCGTAGCCGAGGTCGAGCCGCTGGCGCACGCGCTCGACCCATCGATCGAACTCGACGAGGTTCGGCAGGAAGAACCCGTCGAGGAAGGGTCCTGCGTATTCGCCCACCGCCTCCTCGTGCGCGCCCACGGCGAGTGCATGCTCGAAGTGATGCAGGTCGACCGCGATCTCGCGCGGTTCCAGCCGGAGATTCGCCGACGTCCGGTCGAACACCTCCACCTCGAGTGCGTGGCGGATTCCGAAAACCGTCTGTTTCAGATTGTTGCGCGCGCTGGCGGTGTCCAGCTCCGGCCAGAGGAGCGCCATCGCCCGGTCCCGACTGATTCCCTCCTTCGCTGACGACGCGGCGAGCGTGAGGAGAGCGAGCGCGCGTTTCCGGGGAGCGAGGCGCGTGCGCAGGCCCGCCGGGCCTACGATGGAGAGTCCGCCCAGCGTGGTGAGAGTGTACACGTTCGTGACAGGGAAGGGGGTCAGTGCAGCGTCGCAGCTAACCGCGAGATAACCCGGCGTTAACCGAGGTCGGCTAACATAGCGCCTCGTGATTCAGTGCGCCACCTCACTCCTTTTGTTGCCCACTACATCACAAAAGCCCGCCGCCCACATGCGACGCAGTGTGAGGCGCGCGGTGGCCTGGACGCAGTGAACAGATGTTCCGCCGCATGAGAGTCTGTTCCAGGAAGGTGTCGGTCCATTCGCGTGACGAGCGATCCAGTGACGGATCCGAGTCGCGTATTTCGTCTTTCAGGAGGTGCTCACGTCGATAGGCGAGTGAAGGGCGCAAAGCTCCGAGCCGGTGTCTGGCTCGCTGGGCATGGAGGCCGGGATGACTGCTCGTCGACCACCCGGCATCGGTAGCACGGACGAGAGAGACACCCGCATCACACACACTGTTCCGACAAGAGCACCCCGATCGTGAGGTCGGTCCGCAAAGCCGAGGGTCTCGTGCGCGAGACGGCGAGGTTGCTGAGGAATGGGACACGGAGCGCAGCAGGCTCATTCCATCTGCCGACGGAGGCGCAAGACAATGAATCGAAATCTCTTCCGCAGTTGTACACTGATAGGAGCGATCGGGGCGCTCGGCGTGCTCGCCTCGTGCGGCGAGAACACCGTAGGGCCCAAGAGTGGGATGGCACCATCGGGACCGTCGTTCACCGCAACGGAACCGTTCAACGGACCGGGCGTGTGCATGGCGAACGACGCGGTCGCGGCACCGACGGGCACGATCGACGGCGTGAAGAACGGCGACAATCCACTGACGGCGACGAACTGCACGTCGAACGACGTGGCCATTGCGACCACCACGCTGGTCTCGTACCAGCTCCCGGACGGGCAGGGTGGATTCACGGCGCCCATCCCCTATAACGGCGGGACCGTGGCGTGCAACGATGGCGATCCGATCAAGCTCAACATCAATGCGAGGCTGGAGGAGACCGCCAACTCGGCGCGGTCGGACATCGGCATCTGGATCGCGACCGACGGCGGCAACGCGATCACCGGCGCGTGCAATCACTACAACCTCGTCCCTGGAAGTGGCGGCGTCACGAATCCGGACAACGACTCGTGCGGCGACCTGGATCAGGGTGCGGTCGTTCCGTCATTTCCGCTCGGCGTGATCGACGCGATCTGCCGAACGGAAACGCCGACGGATACGCTGCTCCACATCGGATCGTGCCTCGGGTGGAAGGAGCCCGGCGCCGATACGGCCTGCCCGCTCGCCAGTGAGGGCGCGACCGAGAACGGCTTCCGTTGGGGCACGCTCTACGCCAACAAGTCGAAGTGCAACTGCGACGGCTTCGACGTCCCGATCACGGTCAACCGTGTCGCGCACCTCGAAGTCGTGAAGGCGTGCACGCCGTCGAACGACAACGGCACGTTCGATCTGCTCATCGACGGCTCGAACTCGTTCGCCAACAACGTGAGCTGCGGCGGCACGACCGGCTCACGGGAAGTCGGCGCCGGAACGAACGTCAACCCGGGCGCCACCCACACCTTCGGTGAAGGCGACTTCACGACGGCGAACTACACCTCGTCGTACTCCTGCGTGAATCGCGTCGGTGGTGCCTCACGCGGCACCGGCACCAGCCTCGGCCCGAACAACATCACGCTGCAGCCGGGCGACGACGTGATCTGCACGTACACCAACGTGCGCAAGGCCACCATCGTGATCGTGAAGGACGCGGTGCCGAACGACGCACAGGACTTCGCGTTCACGTCCGACATCGCCGGAAACGCGTCGTTCAACCTGGATGATGACGGCGACAACACGCTGTCGAACACGCAGACGATCAACAACGTCACGCCGGGAACGTACTCGGTGACCGAAGGGTCGACGTCCGGCTGGGACCTGACGAACATCTCGTGCACGGATCCGACGACCAACTCGTCGGGCAACACCGGCACGCGCGTGGCGTCGATCAACGTCGCGGCGGGCGAGACGGTCACCTGCACGTTCACGAACACGAAGAAGGGCAGCATCATCATCAAGAAGGAGACGAACCCCGACGCCGTGTCGGGCTCGTTCAGCTTCAGTCAGAACATCGACGGATCGGGCAACTTCAGCCTGTCCGACGGCGGTTCCGTGACGTTCACCAACGTCACGCCGAACACCGCGGGCGGGTACACGGTCACGGAGACCGTCACGGCGGGCTTCTCGCTCGAGAGCCTCTCGTGCGACAACCCGGACGCCGCGAACGCGAGCACCACATCGGGCGCAGTCGCCACCATCCGCGTCAATGCGGGCGAGACGGTGACCTGCACCTACACCAACAAGCAGCTCGCGACGCTCGAGTTGCGGAAGGTGGAGGGCGGCGGTCTGCCACTCTCGAGGGCCTGGTCCTTCGAGCTTCGGACCGGTGCGACGACGCTCGTCGCGGGTACCGTGGTCGCGTCCGCGTCGGCCAACACGACCACCGGCGTCGTCCAGTTCTCGGGATACTTCACGCCCGGTAGCTACCAGCTGTGCGAAACCGGCATGCCCGTCGGCTACACGAACAACATCACCGGCTTCACGCCTGGCGGTGCTGCTCCTGAGGGAGCCGACAACTCGACCGAGTGCATCAACATCACGCTGGCGTCCGGCGCGAACGGGCCGGGCGGCATCACCGGCGTCCCGAACCCGATCAACAACACGGCACCGCCACCGCCAGGTGGAGACGCGCGTACGATCGGCTACTGGAAGAACTGGTCGAGCTGCACGGGCGGCAAGCAGTACATCAAGGCAGGCGAGCGGAACGAGTTGAACAAGACGCTCGACTATTACCTGCCCGCAGGCAGCGCGCTCTATCCGATCGGCGACATCGCTGGTCCGATCACCTGTGACCAGGCCGTCAGACTGCTTGGCAAGAGCGACATGAACACCGGGAAGAAGATGGCGAGCGATCCGGCGTACAACCTGGCGGCGCAGTTCATCGCGGCGAAGCTGAACTACGCTGCGGGTGCCGGGCAGTGCGCGGCAGCGACGACGGCGATTGCGTCGGCGCAGACGCTGCTCGACGCGGTCAACTTCACGGGCACGGGCAGCTACAAGAACATGTCGCCCGCGAATGCGACGTTGGCGAACCAGCTGGCCGCCACGCTCGACAGTTACAACAACAACACCCTGTGCCCGTAGCATCGGGCCAGTCGAACGGCAGTCGTAGTTGAAGGCAGGAAGAGCAGCGAGAGGGGGGCCCGGCTGCGACCGGGCCCCTCCTTTTTTCCGAGCCGATCCGAGGAGTGCAAGCTTCGGCCGATGCTCGCTTTCGCAGTACCAGATGGAGCATTACGTTGTGCCCCCGCCTGGCTGTCCCCTCGATCGGAACCACAACCCGAGTCCCGACGCACGGCCGCACCGTTCGTGCGCGACTCGATCGCTACGTGAGGTATAGGATGCAGGAAGCCCGTAATACAGCCGCGTCGGACGTGCGCCCCAGCAGGCCTCGACTCCTGTCAAACGCCATCATGCTTGGCGGTCTCGTGCTGAGCGCCACCCTCGGCGCGTGTCGCGAGAGCGCCGCCACCCCGGAAGGAAAGGCCGCGGCGCCAGTCACCGTCTCATCGGATCCTCAGGCCGTGCTGGCCACCGTCGGGGACGAAAAGGTCACCATGGCCGACGTGCGCAATCGCGCCGGCGACCAGCTCGACCAGCTCGAGACGCAATATCAGCTGGCCAAGAGCAGGATCGTGCGCACGGCCCTCGACTCCATCCTGCTGGACAAGACGATCAACGCCGAAGCGAAGCGCACCGGTAAATCGGTGGACGAGCTCATCGCCGCCGAGGCAGGAGCCGAGGGGCTGACGCCGTCCGAGGCGAACGTCGCCGCGTGGTATCAGGCGAATCCCAACCGCACCAGCGGACGGACACTCGAACAGCTGCGCCCAAACATCGTCGAGCTGCTCCGCGCCGAACGCAGGAGGGACGCGGCGAACAAGCTCCAGGCGCGTCTAGCAGCGGAACGGAAGGTCGCGGTGACCTACGACCCCTACCGGCTCCAGTTCAACAACGACAAGGCGCCCAGCCTTGGCAAGAACGACGCGCCGGTCACCTTGGTGGAGTTCTCCGACTTCCAGTGCCCCTTCTGCCAGGGCGCTGTCCCGACGATCAAACAGGTCGAGAAGAAGTACGGCGACAAGGTGCGCATCGTCTATCGACAGTTCCCCATCCCCAGCCTGCACCCCTTCGCGCTGAAAGCCGCTGAGGCGTCGCTCTGCGCGAACGAGCAGTCGAAGTTCTGGGAGATGCACGACGCCATGTTCGCCGACCAGAAGAAGCTGGCGGTCAGTGACCTCAAGCAGACGGCCCGGCAACTCGGCATGGACGGCAAGAAGTTCGACTCGTGCATGGACACGGGACGGTATGTGGAACAGGTCCAGAACGACCAGAAGGAGGGCCAGCGCGCCGGCGTCACCGGCACGCCAGCCATCTATCTCAACGGCACGCCCGTCGAAGGCGGGTCCGTGCCGTTCTCCGTGCTCGACGCGGCGATCGAGCGCGAGCTCGCGCGTGCGAAGCCCGGGGCCTGACCGCAAGTCGAAAACCGTCGCCGGATAGGGTGCAACGATTGCGGGGCGGTGGAGTCTTCTCCACCGCCCCGCAATCGTGTCGTGTCGGCGCTCGAGCGACGCGCCGTCGGTCTTTACTTGCCGTTGTTCCTGATGCTCAGCGTCTTCTGCGTCGAGCCGGTCAGCCCCGCCGCGTCGGCGACGGTGAGCGTGACGGTCATCGAGTAGCTGCCCTTTGCAGCGTACGTGTGCTTGACCATGGGCGTCGTGGTCGTGAGCGTGCTACCGTCGCCGAAGTTCCACGAGTAGCTCACGACGCCGGCGTCATCACGCGACGCCGAGCCGTCCAGGCTGCACGTCGCCTTCTGGCAGCTCGACGTGATGCTCGCCGTCGGCGCCGTGTTGCTCGGCGGTGGCGGAGTGGTCGTGCCACCCGTGCCACCCGACGTGCCCGAGGAACCTCCGATGATGCGAAGAAGGCGATTGGGTGTGTCGCTCGAAAGTCCCGTCACGACGCCGGCGGTTGCACCCGAGAGCAGCGCCGACGAGACATCGGCCGGCGAGGCCCCGGGGTTGGATGCGAGATAGAGTGCCGCTGCCCCGGCAACGAAGCCCGACGCCTGCGACGTGCCGCTGTCGAGGTAGTACGCAAGATCATCGGTGTTGCCCGCGGAATAAATCTGCGTTCCCGGCGCGAACAGGTCCACGCACGGACCGTAGTTGCTGTAGTTGGCGCGTGCATCGAGCCCGCCGATCGCTCCGACGGCGATCGCCGCCGGGAGGTTCGCCGGCGAGTAGTTGCAGGCGTCACCATTCATGTTTCCGGCAGAAGCAACAACCGTCACTCCAGCGTTGATCGCGTTCGTCACCGCCAGATTGAGCGCGCTCGACGAGATGCTCGAGAGGCTCATGTTCGCAACGGCCGGACGCACGCGGTTCGCCGTGACCCAATCGATGCCGGCGATCAACCCGCTCGTCGTCACCGCACCCGCGCAATCCGTCACGCGAACGGAGTGGAGCGTTGCGCCCTTCGCGACGCCCCAGGTAGATCCACCGACGATGCCCGCCACGTGCGTGCCGTGGGTGTAGCACCCATCCGGACCGTATCCGTCGTTCACGACGCTGTACGCCTGCACGACACGTCCGCCGAACTGCGAGTGGGTGTGCCGAATGCCGGAGTCGAGGATGTAGACGTTCACCCCGGCGCCGTTGTTGGGATAATTGAACAGTCCATCGAGCGTGAGCCCGGCCTGGTCGATCCGGTCGAGGCCCCACGGCGCGCCCGTCTGCGTGTCAGCGAGCGAGACGGCTTGATCTGATTCCACCGAGAGGACGCGCGGGTCGTTCATCATCGCCGCCGCCGCGTCGGCCGACATACGGGCCGAGAATCCCTTGAACGCCGCCCTGTACGTGAACCTGTGGTTTGCGCCGTTCACCTTCTCGAGGGCGCTCGCACTGGCGTCCACGTCGGCCACATCGGGGTTCAGGATGACGATGTAATCGCCGTCGATGCTCGGTGCGGCCTGCGGGTTCTGCGCATTCGTCGCGGCGTCACTGTCCGCGACGTTGCTGATTGGCGCCGCCAAGTCCTGGCAGGCGACCAGCGACATCGCGACGGATCCGACTGCAGTGAGCCACGCCGAACGACGCGTGTGCCGACCAACTGGGATCGAGTGTGGCATGTACTTTCCCTCGTGTTTTCGGCAGCCCGGCCGGCTTGGCGACACGCACTTCTGCGCGCGCCTAGGCCCCTCGGCTTTGCGGCCCCGGCTTTCGCCGGGTGTGCCCTTGTCGTGACCCTCTGGCTGAGGGCCCCGATCCCGCCGTAGTGAGTTGTTGGCCTTCGGTGAACGACGCCCGACTCCACGCGCGGGTAACGCGCGTAAGTCGTTGCTACACATATGTTTTGCGTTCCGGCCATCAGCTCGTCACACCGTCGGACGTAGCAAACCCCGGTGCGTGTCTGCAGCACCGGGGGGCCCGGAGAAAACGGAACCTAATCGAGCCGAGAATCAGGCGCAGTGCCGTACGTCACCAAGGCGTCATTGTCGTGGCAGTGGACGTCTGAAGCCGCCTCGACAGGCCGGTGACTCGCCTCGCGCGACTCGGGTTCTGCCGGTGCAACGGTCCGGATTCAGCCCACGGTGATCATGTCCACTCGCCTTCTCCCAAGATTCTGCGCCATCGCCGCGATCGCCCTCGGCGCGGCCTGCTCGAGCAGCACCGGGCCCGATTCGGACGAGCCGAGCCCCACGCTCGACGCCCTTCCGCGCGCGCTGACCGCCGGAGAGCAGAAGGTGATCGGTGCGGCGAACGACTTCTCATTCGCGCTCTTCCGGCGACTGAGCGCGGCGCGATCGGACAGCAACGTCTTCACGTCGCCGCTCAGCGCGTCGATGGCGCTCGGCATGGCGATGAACGGCGCGGCCGGCACCACGTACGATGAGATGCGAGCCACGCTCGGTTTCGGCGCGAGCGCGACGGAGAGCGAGATCGGCGAGAGCTACAAGTCACTCATCGCGCTGCTGCGTGGCCTCGATCCGGGTGTCGACTTCCGGATCGCGAACTCGATCTGGTATCGCACCGGCTTTCCCGTCGATCAGGGGTTCCTCGATCGGGGGCGCAACTGGTTCGACGCCCGGGCGAGCGCCCTCGATTTTTCCAGCCCGAGCGCGGTCTCCGCGATCAACGATTGGGTCAGCACCTCGACCGCGGGTAAGATCCCGACGATCCTCGATCGCATCGAGGGCGATCAGGTGATGTTCCTGATCAACGCGATCTACTTCAAGGGCAGCTGGCGTACGCAGTTCGATCCGTCGCACACCGTCACGGCGCCGTTCCATGCGGTCGGTGGTGACCAGCCCGCGAAGCTGATGCGCCGCGACGGAACGATGCGCTGGTTGCAGACGCCGGAGTTCGAGGCGGTCGACCTTCCATATGGAAACGGCGCCTACGCGATGACGGTGGTGCTCCCCGCCGCGGGAAAGCGCGTGGACGACGTGGCCGCGTCGCTCCAGGCGTCGGCGTGGACGACCTGGATGGGCCAGTTCAACGACGCCGACGTCGAGCTCCAGCTCCCGCGCTTCAAGCTCGAATGGGCGCGCGAGCTCATCCCCGATCTGCAGGCGCTCGGCATGCGCGCCGCATTCATTGATGGTGGAGCGGACTTCAGCCGGATGTCGACACTGGGGTCCCAGCTCTTCATCAGCCTCGTGAAGCAGAAGACGTATGTCGACGTGAACGAGGAGGGAACCGAGGCCGCCGCGGTGACCAACGTCGGCGTCTCGCTGACGTCGATGCCCGTGCGCCGCCCGTTCATCGTCGACCGCCCCTTCGTCTTCGTGCTGCGCGAGCGTCTGTCGGGGACGATCCTGTTCATGGGGAAGATCACGCGGCTGCCGTAGCGGTGCGTTCCGTCGCTCATCGAGCGATACGCAACGGGCTCATGCCAACCGCATCACAAATTTCCGCGCGAAGTGTGCGGCGAGCTCGTGTATGTACGCAGTGATCACTGAATTTCCATAGGGAAAATTCAGAAAACGATCACAACTGTGACGGCCCGCACAGCGCATTGTTTGCACGCCAACTATCGTCCCATGCGACTGGCGCGCTGACGCGGTCACCCTCGCGTACGACGTCTTCCCCACAACGTCGTCGACCCCACACAACCGACAACGCAACACGGTAGCGTCGCTTCCTCTCGGAGTGATGCGTACTCTCGCGCGTTCGTCGCCACACGAGAGAGATTCACTTTTTCGATGCGTCCACCTCAACGCTCGTACCGTACCATCGCGCCCGTACTCTTCGGGCTCCAGGCACTCCTGCTCATCTCCTGCGAGGCCTCAAGCACCCTCGACCCTCTTTCCGCCGACGGCCTCACAGCGAGCGAGCAACGAGGGCGTCACGCAACCACCCTGGCACTCTCCGCGTCCGACTCGTCGCTTGGCCCGGGGCAGCAGGTTCAGGTCAAAGCCACCGTGAAGGACCAGCGCGGCAACCTCATTCGCAAGGCCGACATCACGTGGTCCGCGGCGTCGAAAGACATCGCCGACGTTTCGTCCGTGGGCCTCGTCACCGCCGGGACGACGTCCGGCACGACGACGATCTCCGCCACGGTGGAGGGAATCTCGGGCTCGATGACCGTCCTCGTCTCCCCCGATGAGACAGTCGAAAATCCGACCCCTGAGGCGCCGGGGGACACGACGACGACGAGCGATACGACGACGACGCCGAGTGACACCACGTCGGCAACGCCTGATTCGGCGACGACCACGCCGGTCGGTCCCGCGGTGCACATGGTCTCGATCACGGCGAACGCCACCACGCTCAAGATCGGCGAAGCGACCCAGGTGTCGGGCGTCGTGCGCGACGTCAACGGCACGCCGATCCCCGACGTGCCGATCACCTGGTCGACGTCGCCGACGACGGTCGCCACGGTCGCCAGCACGAGCCCCACCGCCGGACTGGTCACCGCAAAGGGCGCCGGCACGGCGACCCTCTACGCCAAGGCCGACACCACGGTGCGCTCCATCGTCATCACCGTGGTCGACACTGCCAGCACCACGGCCTCCGGTTCGCCGGTGCCCGGCGGCGCCTCGGGCGCTTCGTACGGCTCCGCGACCCCGGCCGCGCTTCCCCGGGCGAGCGTGAACACCTCCTATCCGTCACCGCTCCGGCAGGTTCGCGTCCCCGCCGGCGCAGACCTCCAGGCGGCGATCGACGCCGCGCAGCCCGGTGACGAGCTGCTGCTCGCTCCCGGTGCGAGCTACGTCGGCAACTTCTACCTGAGAGACAAGGGCTCGAGCTCGGCGTGGATCACGATCCGCACCGATCTCTCCGACGGCGCGATCGGCGCGCCGGGTACTCGTATGACGCCGAGCCGCGCCGCGGGCGCGAACCTCGCGAAGATCATGACGCCGAACATCTACTCCACGATCACGACGGACCTCACGGCGCACCACTACCGTTTCACCGGCGTGGAGATCGGCACGACGACGGGCACGGTCCAGAACACGCTCGTCCGGTTCGGCGAGAACACGAACATCCAGTACAACGCCGCGACCACGGCGAACAACCTGATCCTCGACCGCACGTACGTTCACGGCCAGTCGGACGGCTCCGTGCGGCGCTGCGTCATGTTGAACAGCGCCAGCACCGCGGTCGTCGACTCGTGGGTCTCCGCCTGCCACAGCAACGACGGCGACTCGCAGGCGATCATCGGCTGGAACGGCCCGGGTCCATTCCTCATCCAGAACAACTACCTCGAGGGTGGTCACGAGGTGGTCATGTTCGGTGGCGGCGGCATGACGACGCAGGGTGCATCTCCGTCGGACATCACGCTCCGCGGCAATCACATCACGCGGCCGACGAGCTGGAAGGGTGTGTGGCAGGTCAAGAACCTGATCGAGCTGAAGCACGCTCGCCGCATGCTCATCGAGGGGAACGTGATCGAGAACACGTGGCTGGATGGACAGGTCGGCTTCGCGTTCGTCGCGAAGTCCGAGAACCAGAACCTCGACACACCGTGGACCGAGACCAGCGACATCACGATCCGCTACAACCGCATCCGTAACGTCGGCAGCGGCTTCAACATCGCCGCGAACCCGTCCGGCACGGCCGCGGTGCCCGCCTCACGCTTCGTGATCACCGACAACGTGATGGAGAACGTGGGCAATGCACCCTACACGGGCGACGGGCGCATCTTCCAGTTCCTCGGCGGCGTCGCCGACGTCGTGACGATGCACAACACGATGGTCGGCGCGGCCGGCGGCAACTCCGCCACCATCTACTTCGGCGCGCTGCCGACGCTCCCGCGCCTCGTCGTTCACTCGAACGTGTTCGCTCACGCCAACTCCGGCATCAAGGGCGACTCGTACGCCGAAGGCACGGCGACGCTGAACGTCTATGCGCCGAGCGCCCTGGTGACGAACAACGCGATCGCGGACGGCGGCGAGGCGTCGGCGTATCCCGCCAACAACTTCTTCCCGGCGACGCTCGCCGACGTCGGCTTCGTCGACCTCAATGGCGGGAACTACCGTCTGAGTCCGTCGAGCCCGTACGCCGGCAAGGGCTACGACGGCCGTGAGATCGGCGCCGACATGAATCAGGTCGACGCGATGACCCGCAACACGGTGGTCGCGCCGTAAGAATTCGTCCCGCTAAGGGTCAAAGTGCCCGCCCCGGTCTTGGTGAGCGTGGTGGAATTGCGGCGATCCGGCGTCGCGAAGAAAATGCCGCCCTCGGCGTTGAACTGACGTCCGACGATCTCCAGGAAATCGACCGCGCGACTTCAAAGATCAAGGTGCAAGGCGATCGCTATCCGGAAACTCTGGCGCAATTGACCGGTCGCTGAACGGTGGAAGGCATCGGTGCCCACGATGGCTTGTTGCTTTTTTAGATGCCGAGGGTGGTTTTGTTTTCTTCTCTTGCCCCGCCGACACAGGTATTTTTGAACCACTTTGTTCC
>Ga0207674_10005398_pt1 | contig 15197 bp, 13 predicted proteins | sample KBSCornC72_FD_184303 | JGI IMG/M metagenome (GOLD analysis project Ga0207674, IMG submission 184303) | Corn rhizosphere microbial communities from Kellogg Biological Station, Michigan, USA - KBS Corn C7-2 (SPAdes) (version 2) | ecosystem: Host-associated > Plants > Roots > Rhizosphere > Soil ... | reverse complement strand
TTCTTGGCCACGCCCCACCTCCGTCTATCCCTCGGTCCCTACATCAGGTTGTTGTTGCCGTGCCGACGCGTGCCGGGATCGGTCAATGAAAAGATCGGATTGGCGCTGGAGTCGCCACTGGCTGGGTCAGGGCTGGCGCTTGAGGCCGCCGCCTTGCTAAAGACCGGCAGCCTCGCCGTGCCCGTTGCGTCGCCGAAGGGCGCGTCCCAGCGGATGTGACCGCTGAGGATGCCCTCGCCCTGATGGTTGACCCACTCCATCTTCTCCGCCGCCGCCTCGCTGTGGTTGGCGCTGGTCGAGTTGCCGGTGTAGTAGCGGTTGACGACGCGCGCGAAGGCCAGCTTGGCGTTCATCTCGCGCATCTTGGTGAGGATGCCCTGGTGGCTGCCGCTGTAGGGCATGGTGTAGGCCGTGCCGAGGCGCTCCTGTAGCTCGATCGCCGCGTAGCAGATTTCCTGCGCGATCACCGAGGAGGTGAGCGTGGTGAATCCGGTGAGGCTGGCCCACTCGTATTGGACGTCGGCGATGGAGCAATAGCCGAAGTACGAGCCGCTGGAGTACGTAGCACCGTCCCAGATGAAGTCGAACGTCAGATCGACGGTCGCATCAGTGATTTTTGGCGGGAGAACGGACTCAGTCATCGTCGCGTACCTCGGCTATTGCGCCATCGCCATGGTGAACTACAGCTTGTTGGGATCGATTCCCTGTTCGAGGAGGAGGCCGCGCAGCCGATCAAGCTCTGCCTGGATCGCCTCGGACTCCGCCTGTATCTCCTCGTGGCTCGCCATCTGCGCGCGACGCTTGACAACGCCCCCAGCGAGGAGGCTCGGCAGCGCGCCGTTCTTGGCGAACGCCTCGGTGGGGATGTAGTCGCCGACCTTGTACTCGACGTTGTCCATGCGCAGCGGCTCGGCTGCGAGCAGGTCATCCGGCAGCGCCACGTGCTTGGCCGCGATCTCGGCGAAGGTCGTCTCCGCTGGCTGCGGATTGCCCTGGCCAACCTCCGCCGCCTCTTTGAGCGCCTCCTCGACGGGGGTCAACACCGCGACGGCGGGCTCTTCTTTCTTTGCCATTGTTCTCTCTGTCTCTCTCTTGCGCACCGCGCATCGGTAGGGAAAAGGGCGGGCGTCAGACGCAACGGCTGATGCGCGAGTCGTTCCGACGGGCGCCCGCATTCGTCGACCTAAGCCTCGACTTACGCGATCGCGGCGTTGATCAGGTAGCCCGCGCTGGAGGCGACCACCTTCTCGGCCTGGATCATGCCCACCCTGTAATAATTACTGGTGGTTGCTTCGTCGCGCCAGGAATTCTGCATGCCGAATGGCTTGACGCGGAACTGCAGCGCCAGGGTGATCGTGCGCTGCGCGGCAGGTCCGACGACCGCCATGAGCACCGATTTGCCCCAGACATCAGTGAGGGCTGCGGTCTCACCCTCAATCGAGGTGTCGTAGACCATCGAGGGGCGCAGGATGCGCATGCCGAAGAACGTGTTTCCGTGCGCGAGGGGCATTCCATCGCTGACCAAGTTGGGGATGGCCCCGTTATGTTTCAGCGCATCCATGAGGGCAAAGTCGTTTTCCATGACGGTCGCCACCGCGTCTGGAAGGACGACGACATTGGGAATTGCGCCCATCGTCTGCTGAATGATCGCGCGGCGTCCGGTCATGACATCCGACTTGATCTGCGAGAACTTGACCGTGCCCTGCGAGGCGAAGGAGGCGTTGTTCCACTGATTGGCGCCAGCCAGGGTCGTCTTGTTGGTCGAGGCGTAGGTGTTGGTCGACATCAGGGTCGAGGCGACGCGAATCTCGCGATCGCGGATGATCGCATCGTAGACGCCGTTGGAGTGCGCCAGGACGATGTCAAGGCCCTCGTCTGAGTTGGCGAGTTCGCGGTCAGTCACATAAAAGTCGCCCGCCCATTCCTCGGCGATATAGCTGTCGTTGGTCCAGCCATACTTGAATTGCCGCGCCCTTGCTCCGTCTGCGCGCAGGGTGTCGCGACCATCTGTGCGGTCGACGCGCGCGCGCTGGGACTTGTCCCAGGTGGCGTAGGCGTCGCTTTCTTTGGAGACGCTGACGACGGGCAGCAGTTCGTCGGCGATGAAGCGACCGTTGGTCGGTCGATACTCGATCGAGAGTTGGCTGAGGTATTGATTCAGGTGGCCCATTCGTGGGCCATTGGACACCTGGGTGATCGGCATGGCGGGACTCTCTCCTGCGCCGTTGCAGCGGCGCGCTCACTCTCTGTGAAACGTGATCACGAGGACGGCGACTACGGGGTCGCGATGCGCTGGCTGGCGATGTTGAGGAGAACGGTGAACACGTCACCATCTGCCGCCGCAGCGGTCAGCGCAAAACCGACCGTGTTGACCGAGGTCGTGGTCTCAGCGGGCACCGTGCCGACCTGGCCAGAGGCGCTTTTGACGTAGACCTGATCGCCCACCGCGACCGCGCCCTTGGCAAGGCACTTGGTGATGCCGTCATGACGCACTGTGGCGGACTGGCTCGGCCCGACCGCAGGCGCGTTCTGGATGATGCCAATGCAGCGATCACCGATACCAGCCACGATCACGTCGTTCACCACACCACCTGACGCGTCGAGCTTGACCGCGCTGTACTGCACGATGCCCCCGCTGGAGTAGTTCCCGTTGGCGTCGCGGGTGATCGCCGAGACAGTGCTCGCCCCCTGGAATGTCAGGTCCATCCCCTGATTGACCTCGAATGGCATGACTCTTGCCTCTCTCTAACTCTCTGTGAATCTCTCTTGTGTTCGGGAATCTAGTCGCGCAAGCGGGTGCTGCCCTGGCGGGCGATGTCGGCGCTCAGCTTCATGGGGTCGTAGCCGGTCTCACGCCACGCGCGCTTGACGATCTCGCGCAGGTTCGTCTGCAGGCTGGGGTCCCGGCGCGCCTCGACCTGTAGGTCTTTCCACGACTTGCGATACTCTTCGAGCGCGATGGCCTCGATGCGCTCGACCACCTGCCGGTCGTCGCCCTGACCAGCGCTGCGTGTCTGGCGGCTCTCCATGTCAGCGGCGGCGAGTGAGCGCTGGCCCAGCTCGACGGTGCCCTTGAGCGCCATGTCGAGGAGCTTGTCGACGGCTTTGCGCGTGGTCTCGGAGAGGCCGAAGCCCTCGGAGAGCATGAAGGCGCGATACTCGTCGTTGAACGCCTTGGTGGTCACGATGGAGCCAGCGCCGTCTGATGGCGCGGTCTCCCAGAGCTTGATCTTGTTGTCGATCTCCGCCTCAAACAGCCGCAGCGACAGATCGTGGATGCGCTCGCGCATCTGATTCGCCTCGGCCAAGGACACCGCGTCCTTGTCTTGCTCACTCATCTCTCTGCTCCCTGCTGGTTCTTTCGCCGCGACTGGGGTCTTGCCTGGTGCTTTTGTGCGCCCGGGTCGGCGTCGGGCGCTATTTCGAGACCGGCCCTGAGTGGCCGGGAACTCGCCGGTGGTGGCCTCGTCGTCGTCAGGCTCAGCGTCTGAGCCGTCGTCGGCGAGGTCGTAATCGTCCTGCACGTCCCCCTCGTCGTACTCGTCGCCATCTCCGTCGTCGTCAAGCTCGGTGTCTTCGTCGTCGTCCGCGCCGATTCCGGCGAGGAGCTTGTTCATGTGGACGTTGCGCACGCTGGACATCTGGACTCCTCCATCGCCGTCCAAGTTCTCGAAGAGCGCGGCGTAGCGGTCCAGATGGGCCTCCTCGTCGCTCAACTGGACGGCAGGCATTTGATTCATGAACGGTCGGTTGGTTAAGGTCGCGCCGACTAGTACATTGCGGTGAGTCTTTTTGGTGACGGGGTTGGTCCACTCAGGCCGATACTCGGCGCTGATGTAGCGGTAAATCTCGTCGCGGACGGCGTTGAGACCGATGGTGGTCCAGCGCACCAGCGCCCAGAGGCCCGCCGGATAGCTGCCCTGTGGCTGGGATTTGAGCGGCGCATGTCCTGGCTCGTAGAACGCGATGTTCTCGATCCAGCCAAACGCCTTGCTGTCGCCGTCGCTGGCCTTGTGGTCGTAGTCCAAGGCGATGTCGACGCCGCGCACGCGGTGGTCGAAGTTCTTCTTGACCTCGCTGAGCATCTGGCGGTTGAGCTTGAGCGTGCCCTTGGGGTGCTCGTACTCGCCCTCTGGCAGCAACATGATCCATGACCGTGATGCGTCGCCGGACTGCTGGAGGTCATCAAGGAGGATTGCGCTCAGACAATGCGCCGCCGACGCGCCTGCTGCCGCCATAGTCGCCAACTCCCTCGTGGGTTAGGGAGAGAACGACGGACACGCCTCGTTGACTGGGAGGAGTGTGTGCGCGTCCGCGTCTCTGCAGGTGAGGATACCTACCCGAGACGGGCGCTTGGAAGGGTTTTGAGGGGGTCGCTAACGCGTTTCGCGTTAGGCGTACGGAGATTGGTCGGATTGATCCTCAGAGACGTCCTGCGCCCACCAGTAGCCCTTGAGCGTGCCGAGGAGTTCCTGCAGGAAGGCGTCGCCGGTCTCTGGGCCATCCTGCTGCATCTGGGTGACCATGTCGTACAGCTCGAGTCGTCCAGGCCCATCATAGTGGAAGCCCATAGGTGTGCTCTCGACCGTGCCGAGCGTGTCGTCAAGATAGCCGATGCGGATTTTCATGGTCTAGTCCCCCCTGGTGGCGAACGGCGAGGTCTTGAGACCCGTGACATGCTCTAGCTCTTGCAAGGTCATACGCGGATGCGCGTCGCTGACCTGGCGCAGGAGGTCAAAGCGATCTGACATCGCCTGCATCTCCTTCGCTCCCAGGTGGAAGCGGCCCATAGCGCTCATCAGTTGCTCCTGATGCGCCAGCGCGTTGCGCACGATGGCGTGAGAGAAGGAGAGCGGCGTCTTTCCCGCCTTGGGTTGCAAGAAGTGCGTCAACTTGCCCTCGGGCATTCTCTCGCCCGCTTTCGCCTGCCAGATGGCGCGCGCGGCGTCGCGGCGCTCCATCTTGGTGTCATGCTTGAAGGCGTATCCATTGTCGACCTTCTTGACCGATCCACTCGCATGGTCGATGAGTAAATTACCCATGTGGTTGTCCTGCAGGCCCAGGAGATACTGGCCGATGACGAGTTGCTGTAGGGTCTTGACGGGAACAGACTTCGCCGCCTCGGCGATGCCACCATATTTGCGCGCCGATCCGGCCTCCATCCCCTGCACACTGTAGAGGCGTCCGTCTTCACCGCGCATGGTGTAGGCGTGGCTGACAGCAAGATGACCCATACCCAGCGCACGCAACCCTTCCGCCGCCGCGACCTCGTTGATCTGCTGCTTCTCTTCAGTATAGCGCCCCTGGCCGCTGACCGACTTGACCAAGTATTTCTGCCCGCGAATCTCGGCGATCGCGGTCATGTTCTTGTTCGCATTGCCGAAGCGTGTCGCGCTCTGCAGCGCGGTGCGGAACTCCTGCTGGCTGAAGGGCGGCTGCGCCTCCGCCTGACGCGCCATGCGCGCATCAAGCCGATCCAGTATCTTGGCCGTGCGTCCGCCCGGGCGTAGGTCCATTGTCGCCTTGAACGAGTCGCCATGCTCGCGCCACCATGCGGCGCCACCCTTCGCGTCCATGAGTTGCTCGACGCGCTTGATGCCGCCAAACTGCTCGCGAAACTTGGATGTTATCAAATGCCCAGGAATCTTGCCCGTTGCGCCGAGCTTGGCCCAGGTCTCATAACCGTTAAAGTTCTGCCCCCGCATGGCGGTCGAGATGACCCTGGCGACGCCGTTGGCGCGGAACGCCTCAAAGCTGTGGAGCAGGAGTTGGCCACCATTGGCCGTCTTCTCGCTGACACGGACGAGCGCGCTGTGGACCTCTAGACCATGCATGGTCTGGCGCAGGACGAAGGCAATGTGGTGAGTGGGCGCGTTGAATGAGACGCGCATCTTGCCAAGGCCAATTGAACCATAGGTGAGGGTGCCGACAGTGCCTTCGCCGCCGCCCGCCATCTCCCAGAGTTTACTATGGGCGTTGGGACCGAGCATACGAGCAAGTTGCTTCACCGAATGGGCGTTGGCCCAAAAGGTATTTTCATCCCGTTGCCGAGATTGCTCAGACACATGCTCATGCTGCGGACGCATGCCGCGTCGCACTGCACCGCTATTGGGTGATTCCCTGTTGCTCATGGGACGCTGCGCACGGACGCTCTTGCCAGCCTCACGCTCAGCAGCGCCGCCACCGCGCTTGCCAGTCGGCTCGTTATGGCGCGTGCCCCTCTCCGAGCCATTGAAGCGGTGGCCCCTGCCAAACTTGGTCATGCGCCCGTCCGCATGCATACCTGACATGCCGCCACCAACGCGCCCAGCGCGACCGCCGCCGCCAAAGGCGCGACCAACGGCGCTGAAGATGCCAAGCTCGATGGTGTCATCAGACGCTGGCTCTGAGAGTGCGGGGCCAAAGATGCCGGGATTGCCATGGCGACTGCTGCCGGCGCCTGTCTCGCCACGTTCCTTCGCCCGCTGCTGCGCCTCGCGCTGCCATTCCTTCGCTCGTTGCTCACCCTCTTGACGAACGCGAGCCTCGAACTCTTGGGGGTTGTACTTCTTTGCGCGTGGCGCGCGTTTTGGGGCCGCCTTGGCCTTCGGAGCCGCCGCTTGCCGCGCCGCGCGCGCTATCTGCGCCTTCGTTGTAACCGATCCGTCCTCACCGACCCTATTACCACTCGTCGCTTCCCAGTTCTTGAGCGCGGCGCGCACGAGATTGCCGTGGTTGGCGTAGAGGTTATCAAGGAATGATTTATCGATCACATGCCAGCTTGCCGACGCCGCGTCATCGCCACCAACGAGCGTCGCCTTTGCCCCCACCGCTGGCGACAGATGCAAGTGGAAGGCGTGCGTTTCCATCCAGGCGTTATCTGTGTTGCGCCGATCCGTGACGTATCCCTGGTGGACCAGTTGCGCCTTGCTGAAGTTGAGACGCACTCCCGCCTCTTCGTGAAATTCTCGCCGAGCGGCGATTAAGGGGGTTTCGCCCCGATCCACCATGCCACCAGGAAGCGCCGTCCCGCCACCCAGTGCGCGCTCGATCATGGCTACTTCCAACTTCCCATTGTGTACTCTGGTCACAATAGGATCGGCTGCTGGGTTTGCTCCCCACTTGCCGAGGATGCCACGTCCAGTAATGCCCGTCTCCCCCCATGGGTTCTGTGGTCTACCCTGGCGGTCCAGGCGCACCACCCCCTCAACGCTGGTGAACCTGCCCTCTGGGCGGAGCGCCATCGCCTCGCGCGGGCTGACAGGATCGGCCCAATACTTGTGCGGATCACCGCCCTTGGCATATGGGTGATGTCGGCGTTCAGCACCTTCTGGGAGGTGTACTCCTGGGGGTTCGCGATGTCACGCCTGGTGATGCCTGCGGCGCGATAGTCGCCGTCGAGTCCCAGGCGCTCATTGATGCGAGCGTGCTCTTCCTTCGTAAGCTGTTGCTTTGAGGCGCGCTGGTAGGTCTTGGCGAAGATGCCTGCCTTGACGACTGCGAAGTCGCCATCCGCCTGCCTGACAATCATGTCGCCTTTGCCAGCATGCAGCACGCGCCCACCATTCCCCACCACATCAGGCTCATGCTCGCCAGCCGGACGAGCCGACACGCGCTCACGGATGCGGGTGTATGTGCCCGGCTTCTTGCCTGCGCTGTATCGCGCATGGAACGCCCGGTCGGTCATGCTATAGCGCTCACCCTCCACGCCAGTGACGATCCAGTCGCCATGCTTGACCTGCTGCGGCCCCTCAAGGGTTTGGAGCGTCTGCGTCTTCTGCGCACGCTCTGCTTGGATGGTCGTCGCCCTGCGGATATATGCGCGCTCAGCAGCCTGTTTACCAGCAGCCTGTTTACTAGTGCGTCGCTGAGCGCCCTCGTTGGGAGAGCGCTGCGCGATACGTGACTCGGTCTCGCTGCGCTTACCCACCATCGTGCGCGTGTTGGCGTGCGATCCCTTGAAGTAGTCGCTGGTGCGCCGACTCGCCGCCTCGGGGCCGCGCTCGAAGCTCTTGCCGCCGCGCCCACCCTCACTGCCACCACCGAAGGCGCGAGCGCGACCACCGCTGGTCTTGTGCGCCCAGCCACCTGGACCTGAGCCAGCAAGCCTGCCACCAGGCCCACGTTTGACAGGGCGCTCGCCGTTCTTCGTGCGGATCATACCGCCGCCGAGCGAGCCTCGACCACGCGTCGATCCGGCGCTCTCTGGCGAGAAACCGCGACCGAAGCCGAAGCTCCAGAGCTTGACAGACTCATCGTCTATCTCAGCCAGTCCCGTGCCATCCTCAGACGCGCCATCTGAGGAGTCGTTGAGGTTGGCGTTGGCCTCGCTCGTCGCGTCGTTCCACATGCCGATGGCCTCTTGCATGCCGAGCAGCGTGTTGCGCTGCTGCGCGCTCATCGAGTTCCACATGCGCTCGAGGTCGGCGAGGTCCTGCAGCCCGTCAATGGTCGAGAACATATCCGGCGCGCCGGGAAGGTCGCCGCGCACATCCTCCCAGGCATTCCACTTGGCGCGGAAGTAGTCGAGCGCCTGCTGCTGTGAGGCCGTGAAATACTCCGACATGGGATTGAGCAGCGCAGCCTCACCCCAAGTGTAGTTGGTCTGCCGATCGAGGCCGACGCCATGGTCGACGCCGTACGGGCTCTCGCGATTCGGCCCGCCGTCGACACGCATCGCGCGCCCAGGTCCTGGGAAGACGCCGTTGCGCCAGACATAGTTCTGTGGCGTTGACACCGCTGGGAGCCCGTATTCGAGCCAGCAGTGGCAGCCAGCGCCGCAGGAGGTCTGGCCATCTCCCGGCGTCTGATTGATGACGTTTGGGCCTTTGCCAGGAGGATCGTAGGGGCTGCCCATGGCGATCGCGGGGCAGTCCACGCAGTGGTAGGTTTTGACCGCGCCGAGTATCCAGTAGAGCGCCAGATAGGGGATAGCGACGTCCTTGCCACCAGCGTCCTGATAGCCGTCATTGAGCCCCATCCAGACCAACTCCGACTGCAGCCCGATGCGTGTCGCGAGTCCATCCGCCCAGTCGCCCAAAGCGGCGTCGTCCAGCAGGACGGGCTCAGACGCTGGCCTTGTGCTTTCTGAGAGCATGCGCGATGGCGCTGGTGTGGCCTTCGCGGCAAGGGCGAGCGCCTTCACCGTACGGGTGCGCAGCCACGCCTCTGCCATATCCGGCTTGTTTTTGAAGGCGCGCCGATAGGCTGGCGGCAGGTGGTCGAGGGTCATAGGGCGCCTCGCAGTCAAAGAAAAACGACGCCACCGAGGGGTGAGCGTCGTGGAACTGTGGGGAGGTCTACTGCTGCTGGTCGTCGTCGCTCTGAACGTCGGACTCAGATGCGCCGTCTGATGCCTCTGCCGCCTCGTTGGCCATCTCATCGATGATCTCGTTGAGGAGTTGGTCGAGTTCTGGCGCAGACTCAGACAGGGGTGGACCCTGGAAGAGGTTGTCGGGGCTGAGATAGCCGGGGCGTTTCGCGTTCTGCGGCTTCGGTGCGCTCATGATGCGGTCTCCTATGCCTCCTCGATGGCGTATCCCATGTAGGGATTGATGCGACCGGGAAGCGTACGGATGAACTCTTGCGGCGTCATCTGCGCGCCGATGGAGGTGGAGTGCAGCACATCTATGATCTGATGCAGCCGCGCATCGCCGTCAAGGGAGAGCGCGCCAGCGGCGTCAAGTGAGACCGCGCCGACACGCTCATAGGCGTCGGGCTCACCGATCTCGCCGGTGCGATAGTAGATGGTCATCATTGTGAGTACGCCTCGGCTGTATCCATCAGGTTGGCGACGGTCTTATCGCCACCGAACGAAAGCTCTTCAAGCACCATCAGGCGCGTCTGTAGCGCGTCAAGAGACTCGGGATGCTCCAGTCCCATGCCGCGAGTCGCGGCCATATCGAGGATGCGTTGACCAATTGAGCGGATGTGCGCCAGGTCCGCATGCGGGATCTTGACCTGTTCGGCGATGCCGCGATCCGTCGGGTGATCAATCGCGTCTTGGTGGATCTTGAACTGTGTGGAGAAGAAGCGCGAGATATAGCCGTTGCTGTAGGGCTTGAACTCGACTTCGTGCGGGAAGGCCCGTCCGAAGTCTATATGGATTATACGACCTGACGAGGGTTGGAACATGACGTTGCCCGCGTGCCGATCACCATGGCTGTTGGAGACGATGTACTCGAAGAGCAGTTCCTTGATGGCGTCGGGGTGGCGCAGCGCGCGTTCGAGTTTGACGTGGTAGCGCCCATCGCCATTCTCCATCTGCTCAAATGTCTGCGCGCCCTTCTCAAGGCTCATCACGCTCCAGTGATGGCCCTCCTCCGCGCCTGGGTGCTGGAAGTAGAGGTGGTACGACTCCGCTGGCACATGGTCACCCAACCCCATCATCTTGGCGATGCCGTTGGCGACGACCTCGTTGGTCCCTTCGGTGTGCGGGTGGTAGTAGGGGTCTACAATCGCCTTAGCGAAGTATTCCCTACCATTGATCTTGATGAAGCCGGAGTCATTCACCCCGGCAGTGCGTTGTGTAGCGTTCTCGGACCTGCCCATGAGGCGGATATTGTTCAGCGCCAAACGGAACTCGCCGTGGCTGAATGGCATCGCCTGGCCTGCCTCGTCAATGCGAGATTCTGGTCGCTGGCCGAAGCGCGTCTCACTCAGACGTGCGCCGTTGGCTAACTGCTCGCGGCGGATCGAGGCGTCGCTGCGCTCACTGGCGCGACCGCTGCTGCGACTCGACCGCGCGCCCTCGTTGGGACTGTGCGACGACGGACGTGAGAGTCTACGACCAGCGCCACCAACCTCACCCTCGCCATGATGCTGCGCCGTGAGATGCTCGTGGATGCGCGCGGCCTGGTGTTCACCTGGGGCGCGTCCAGCGAAGCGATGCCCCTTGCTGTAGAGGGTGTGGTTGGGATCATTGCCGATGCCGCCGGTCGCGCGCGAGCCGCCTGGCTCTGTGACATGGAAGCCACTAAAGAGGCCGAGCTTGATGGCCTCATCCCCATCAACCGCCGCACCCTCACTGTTATAGACGACGCCCCCGATCTCCATGTCATAGAAGGAGGCGCCTGTCAGGTCCGCCTCCTTCCAGTTGGAGTCAGTGAAGATGGCGTGGTGGAAGTGCGAGTGGGCGAGGTCTGTGTGCGTCAGATTTGCGTCTGAGAAGTCCACGGTATCGAAGACTTGTACGCGTGCGCCGGACTGACGCTGATAGGAGAATAGGGCGCCCTCAAGGTCTGCTCCACGGAACGAGAAGTTCTCCAAGCGTGGCATCTCAAAATGCGCGCCAACAAGGGTTGCGCCTGCGAAGTCCAGACTGTAGTTCGTGGCGTCAGCCAGGTCATGAAAGAGCGCCCCATCGAGCGTGGCCTCGTGGAAGATGGAGTTGGCGGTGCGTGAGTTGCTGAACTCCGCCTTCGTCAGATCAGCGCCATGGAACTTCATCCCATAGCCCGACATGTCTCGAAACGTCGTCTCGCGCAGATTCGCCTGATAAAAGTTCGCGTTGGGGGCCTGCACACTCGCGAAGTCCAGTCCCTCCAGATTGGCCTGCTTGAAGTTAGCGTGTGTGAGTGAGGCATATGCAATTTGCGCGCCGCGAAGATCAGCGCCACGTAGGTTGGCATAGCCAAGATTCGTGTGATAGAGATTCGCCCCGCGCAGATCAGCGCCGACGAGATTGGCCTCGTGGATGTAGGTGTGCGTGAGATTCGCGCCACGGAGGTCCACCCCGCTGAAATTGGCGCTGTGGAGTCCCATGCCGCTCAGGTCGACGTCACGGAGGTCAGCGCCATGCAGGTCAAGTTTCTTGCCCGCCATGTTCGCCTTCGTGGCAAGGTCAAGGACCTGCTCGCGGGTGAATTTCACGCCCTTGTTGGGGTTGCGCGCCTTGGCCCCAGCGTTAGGCCCGCCACCACCCGATTCCTCTTCGTGGTGTCGGGCCGCGAGATGCTCGTGGACGCTGGCTTCCTGGTGTTCACCACGCGTCGAGCCGTGGTAGTGACCGAAGCGATCGCGAATGGCGTGGCGACCGCCAGGAAGCTCGTCGTGACCTAATCCACCGAGTCCACCACGCGGTGATCCTGGCTCGCCGATGTGAAAGCCGAAGAGCTTGATGGCGCCCTCGATGGCCTCCTCGAGCTTCATCTCCGGCGTCGCGTTGACCATGCCGAGCGCCTCGTTGGCCATCTTGGCGATCGAGGGCGCGTAGAACGATAACGCGCGCTTCATGCGCTCAGGGTCGACGGCGACGCGCTGCGACCACACGTCCGGGGTCTGTGAGACCTCGGTGAAGTAGTCGAACGCGCCCATCTGATGGCTGGTGATGTACGCCTGCTGCAGGATGCCTGTCTGACGCGCCACGAAGGCGCTCAGAGCCGCGCGCTGGTCAGGTGGCGCCGCGCCACGGAGAGCGCGCACCAGCGTCTGTATCGAGGCGCTCAGGCGCTTCTGCGTGACGTTGCGTAGGCGGATGTAGGCTGGGTCGTCGGGCTGTAACCGCGCCCGATGTTGTTGTGATATGGGAGCGGTCACAGGGAACTCCTCACTCAGACGAGGTGTCTGTCTCGTCCGTCTCGTCATATGCCGCCATGGCGCGCCGATAGACCTCTTTGAGGCGTAGGGGAAGATCGTCGGCGCTGGCATACTTCTCCGCCTGGTCTAGAAATGCCTCACGCTGACGCATCCCCTGCAGGTCTGGAGTAAAGAGCGGCGAGTGCGCCGCCGTCGTAAGGTCGTGCGACCATTGTGGTGTGATGCGCGGCCCAGTTTGCGGGATGGAATCAGACTGTGACATGTGCGTCTCCGTTGTAGTCGCCTGGGAAGACTTGGTTGCTGATGCGTAGCGCGCTGCGGTTGAGGATCACCCATTGGCCCGCCGCCTGTTGGTTGGGGGCGTCGCGAAAGTGGACGGCGTCATAGCCACGCATCGCTGCGTAGCGACCCGTCTCACCGGCAATGATGGCGCTAAGATCCTGTAGACGCGCGGCCTCGGTGAGGTCGCCGCGTTTGGCCGCAGCCTTCCCCTCGTCCTCAAAATGCCTCACATCTCTCGCCTGTTCGCTTTTTAGTTGGCCGTACCCGATAATGCGCGCATTTGATTTCAGCGTCATCCGCGTGATGCGTGCGTTCTGTACACCATGGCGCGACATCGAGGCGTAGCTCTTGGCTGTCTGCCAGCCGTTTTTGCCCTCCTGCGCATAGGTGCCATTAGCGCGATAGCCGAGACCCGGATGATACTCGCCCTTGAGCATCATATCGGTATAGTCCTGCTTGGTATCGCCGCGCCAGAGTTCGACCTCACCCGCGCGGATATGCGCCTCAATCTCACGCGCGCTCAGGAGGTCGGGGGGATGGTCAAAGCCCTGCATCCCCTGCACCTTTGCCAGGACGATGTCGCCAGTCTGATTCTTAACGTGCTTGACGGACCCGATGAGCGTGTTGAGTTCACCCAGTTGATCATGCGACCAACTGTTGAGGTCTTTATAGAGCGCCGACTGGATTGGCTCGTCATGGTAGCCATACTTCGCTGTGCCGAGGTTCCTCGCCATCATCGCCTGGCTCAATTCGGACTCCGCCTTGCTGCGCGCGTCCAGCGCTACGCGGACAGCGGCGTCGCCATTGGCCTTCTCAAGCGCTGCGTAGGCGTCTTTGCGCGCTTGGAGTTTGCCCGCATAGGAGGGATGGTTTTGCTCCGCCTGATCAATGGCCTTCTGCTGTGACTTGACATAGCGCTGGGCGAGGCTGTCGCGAGCGGCGTAGAATAGTTGCTCGTATTTGTATTTGAGACTCGCCGCCTTCAGATAGGCGCGCTCATCTAGTTTCTTCTGCGCCTCAAGTGGCTTGAGGTCTGGGTTGTCGCGGTGGAACTTCGCCCAGTTTGTGATCCACGTCCCGCCCCACTTGCCGCTGTATGCGCCACTCTTCTGCGCGGCGGACAGCGCCTTGTAAAAGGGCCTGTCATAAGCCTCGCGAGAGGCATTGTGGACCTTCTCAAGCCGATCAAATTCTTTTCTGGCATCGAGCATGAGTCGCTCGTTGTCGAGCATCTTCTGATACCGCAGCGCCTTGGGACTTTGCGGGTCTTTCGCCTTCGCCGCCTCACCAGCCTTGACTGCGCGCTCGCGGAGGACAAGATGACCCACGTTCATGCGCGCACTCACCTCAGCGTTATCCGCTCGCCGAGCCGCACCTTCTAGTTTATGGATTTCCGTCTCTTCCTTCGACCCTGCTATCATCGTCTTCGTGCGAATGGCCTCGCGCGCCTTCTCCGCCTTGGTCATGGCGGTCTTTGCCTTGATCAGCGCCTTCTGCGCCGCCTCGACGCGGGCGAGCGCCGCCTGATCGTCATTGGTGATCTTAGGTCGATTGGCCCGCGCCTCGTTGATGCCCTCGTATTTACGTGCGAGTTCCTGGCGCGCCGCGCCGACCTTCACGCCCGCCGCCTTCGCCTTCGCGCCGATCGCCTTGGGCTTGGCTTTATACCCAGCCTGAACAGTCTTGGGCTTGGCGGTTCTACGCTTCGCTGCCCCGTTGGGGGTGGTCTCCTTCTCGGCGCCGCCCGTCGCGCGCTTGCGACCGACGGTGTGGGTCTTGCCCTTGACACCCTCGCGTCCAGCCAGGCCCTTCTTGCCCTTGGGCTGTCCCCTCTCCGAGCCATTGAAGCGGTGGCCCCTGCCGAAGAGGGCGTGGCGACCACTATTGCCGATCTCGCCGCCCATGCCGCCACTGCCAGGGCGTCCAGCCCTGCCGCCAAACGCGCCCCGTATGAGACCGCCGATGCCGAAGGCGAGTTCAATGGCCTCGCCATCCTGCTCCTCGGTCAGCGTCTCAGTATCCTCAGCCTCATCAGACGCGACGTCTGAGTCCTCCGGGGTCTCATCGCCGACAAGGGCGTCGTTGTCCCAGTCCTCTGCGGTCCAGGTTTCGATGCCTGGATGCTGCGCGCCATAGAGACGCAGCAGACGCGCGAGGTCCTCCTGGGTCGTCTTTAGATCGTCCACTCGTCGTCTCCGTTCTCCTCGTGACCCTCATCAAGCGCGGGGAGGAACTCCTGCGGCGCTGGACGGAAGAGGCCGCTGGGGTTGTCCTGCACCGCCTGACGGAACTGGCGCGCCGGACCCCAGAAGTTGGCCTCTGGCCCCTCATTGTCGAAGCCTGCGACGTGGCGCCAGTGCACCCAGGCGATGGCCTGCGCAGCCTCAGGGGTGATGCCA
>Ga0207674_10005394_pt1 | contig 15211 bp, 14 predicted proteins | sample KBSCornC72_FD_184303 | JGI IMG/M metagenome (GOLD analysis project Ga0207674, IMG submission 184303) | Corn rhizosphere microbial communities from Kellogg Biological Station, Michigan, USA - KBS Corn C7-2 (SPAdes) (version 2) | ecosystem: Host-associated > Plants > Roots > Rhizosphere > Soil ... | reverse complement strand
AGCCGCACCCCCGGCCCGCAGGCCGCCAGCACGCCGACCGGGCCGCCCGTCTCGACGCGCGGGTCCAGCGCGCGCACATCCAGCCCCGCAAGCGCCAGCCCGCTCTGGCAGACGATGATGCCCACGCCGAGATCCAGCGCATCGCCGACCAGCGTGGCGAGACCCGGCAATCCCTGAGCGACATGCGCGGCGTCGTTGGGCGCGGCGAGCGGCGGCTTCAACAGCGCGACGGCATCCAGTTGCAGGAAGACGCCCGCGACACCGCCCAGCGCGGCCTCGGCGCAGGCCAGGGTCAACGCGCCGCGCAGGCGCTCCGCATCCTGCGCCATGACGATCAGGAGAAGCGGTTGCCGCTCCTGCGTCACACGGTCACGTCCGCCGCTGCACAGACCGGGCAGGCCGGATCGGCGGCGACCTTCACGCTGCGGAAGCGCCGCGTCATCAGGTCGGCGATCAGCATCTGGCCCTCCGCCGGCTCGCCGAAGGGCACCAGCGCGCGGATCACCTCCAGCGCCGCCAGACTGCCGATCATGCCGGTCACCGCGCCGACGATGCCCTGGTCGGCGCAATTCACGTCCGGCCGCGCCGGGTCCGCGCCGACGAGGCAGCGATAGCAGGGCTGGCCCGGCTCCGCGCCGCGCCACACGCCCACCTGCCCGTCGAACGCGCCGACCGCCGCGCTCACCAGCGGCGTACGCAAGGCGGTGGCGGCGTCCGATACGGCCAGCCGCGTCTCGAAATTATCGCAGCCGTCCAGGATCACGTCGACGTCGCGCAGCAGCACGGCGGCATTGTCCGCATCCACATGCTGGTTGATCGCGACCAGATGGACGTCGGGATTGAGGTGGCGCACCGCCTCCTGCACCACTTCCGCCTTGGGCCGGCCGACATCGGCGGTGGTGAACAGGATCTGGCGCTGGAGATTGGACAGCGACACCATGTCGGGGTCGATCACCCGGATCGTCCCCACCCCGGCAGCGGCGAGGAAGGCGATGGCGGGGCAACCGATGCCGCCCGCGCCGACCACCGCGACATGGGCGGAGAGCAGGCGCGCCTGCCCCGCCCCGCCGATCTCCTTGAGCACGATATGGCGCGCATAGCGTTCGAGTTGCTGGTCGGTAAGACTCATGCCATCCGTACTCCCCCAGTGGCGATCCCGGTCGAGCCGAAACCTCCGTCACCGCGCACCGTCTCGTCAAGCGCCTCGACCTCGACGAACAGGGCGGACTGCACCGGCGCAACCACGAGTTGAGCGATGCGATCGCCGCGCCGGATCGCAAAATCGGCTGACCCCAAGTTTATCATGATGATCTTGAGTTCACCACGATAGTCGCTGTCGATCGTACCGGGCGTATTGGGGAGGGTGACGCCATGTTTCAGCGCGAGGCCGGAACGGGGCCGCGCCTGAATCTCATAGCCATGCGGAATGGCGACCGCGAAACCCGTCGCCACCGCATGACGGCCGCCGGGCACCAGCACCACATCCTCCGCCGCGACGACATCCAGCCCCGCCGCGCCGCTGGTCGCATAGGCGGGCAGCGGCAGGCCGTCGCCATGCGGCAGGCGCTTGATGCCGACTTCAACCGGCGGACTGGCCAGAGGGTTAGAGGGCATCGGCGATCCTTTCGATAAGATGACGCGCGACCGCGCCCTTGGGCATGTTGGGCCAGCTTTCGACCCCGGCCGCGGTGACGATGTGCACGGCATTGTCCGCGCCGCCCATCACGCCCGCGCCTGCGTCGCCTTCGCCAGTCGACACGTCATTGGCGACGATCCAGTCGGCGCCCTTGCGCGCGCGCTTCGCAACGGCATGATCCACCACATCGTTCGTTTCCGCCGCGAAGCCGACGAGCAGGCGCGGCCGCTGGGGATGCTGGCCCAGCGTCGCCAATATGTCGGGATTTTCGAGCAGGGCGAGCGTGGGCGCCGCGCCGCTGCCGTCCTTCTTGATCTTGCGCTCCGCCGCGTCGGCCGCGCGCCAGTCGGCGACCGCCGCGACCATGATGGCGACATCGGCGGGGAGCGCCGCCTCGACCGCCGCCAGCATCTCCCGCGCGGTTTCGACATCGACGCGGGTCACGCCGCGCGGGGTGGGCAGCGCGACAGGACCGGCGACGAGCGTCACCCGCGCGCCGGCCTCGGCGGCGGCCCTGGCGATGGCGAAGCCCTGCAAACCGGACGAACGGTTGCCGATGAAACGCACCGGGTCGATCGGTTCATGCGTCGGCCCCGCCGTGACCAGCACATGCCGGCCGAACAGGTTCGCGCCGCTGAGGTCCGGCGCGACGATCGTGCGCGTGGTGTCGGTCAACTGGCGCAACGGCAAGGCCTTCTCTTCCGCGCGCGCCAGCATGGCCATGACCTCGTCCGTGATGGCCTCCGGTTCCGGCAGGCGGCCCTTGCCATATTCGCCGCAGGCCATGTCTCCCTCGGCCGGTTCCATCACGGCGATACCATCCGCGCGGATCGTCGCGAGGTTTCGCTGCGTGGCGGGATGATGCCACATGCGCACGTTCATCGCGGGCACGGTCAGGACCGGCTTATCGGTGGCGAGCAGGATCGTACTGGCGAGATCGTCGGCGAGGCCATTCGCCATCCGGGCGATGATGTTGGCGGTCGCCGGGCACACCACGATCAGGTCGGCCTGCCGCGACAACTGGATATGCCCGATCTCGCGTTCCTCCTTCAGGTCGAACATCGCGCCATAGACATGATCCTCGGTCAGCACGCCCAGAGACAAGGGTGTGACGAACTCCTTCGCGCTCTCCGTCAGCACCGCGCGCACCGCCACCCCCTTGCGCCGCAGCAGCCGGACCAGTTCGAGCGACTTGTAGGCGGCGATCCCGCCGGAGATAATGAGGAGAATGCGGGGAGTGGTCATGCCGCCCTTCTTGCCATGGTGGATGCCGGGTCGTCGCCGTTAGATAGGACCAAATGGGTGCAGACGCCACCCACCCGGCGCGGGACTGCGCCCGAAGCCTACCCTAGCGTAAAAAACCACATCGCCCCGGCGCCCGCCAGCGCGGAGCCCGCACCGACGAGCGCATAGCTGAGGGCTTTCCAGCCCCTGCCCCGTCGGGTCCAGATCAGTTCGACCGGCGGCAGCGGCGGCAGCGGCGGCGCACCGCCCTTTTCCGGAAAGGCGTCCTCGATGCGCCGGATCAGCGAGGGCAGGCGCGCGATCAGCGCCCCCCCTTCCTGAATGGCCTCCGCCGCGCGGGCCTCCGGTCCCAGTTCGTCGCGCAGCCACGCCTTCACATAGGGGCCGGACACGTCCCACATGTTGATGGACGGGTCGAGCATCGTCGCAACCCCCTCCACCATCACCATCGTCTTTTGCAGCAGCAGCAGGTGCGGCTGCGTCTGCATGTCGAAATCGCGGGTGATCGCGAAGAGGCCGTCGAGCATCTGCCCCACCGACAGTTCCGATACCGCCTTGCCCCGCATCGGCTCGCCGACCGCGCGCAAAGCGGTGGCGAACTCGGCGACATTATGGTGGGCGGGCACATATTGTGCCTCGAAATGAATCTCCGCCACGCGGCGGTAATTGCCGGTGATGAGGCCGTAGAGGATTTCCGCCAGCCATTGCCGTGCGCGCCGGTCGATGCGGCCCATGATGCCGAAGTCGATGGCCGCTATATCGCCACCCGGCGTCACGAACAGATTGCCCTGATGCATGTCCGCGTGGAAATAGCCCTCCGCGATCGCCTGCCGCAGGAAGGTGTTGACGAGCCGCGCGGCGATGGCCGGCAGGTCGTGGCCCGCCGCGACCAGCGCGGCGCGATTGCTGATCTTGATCCCGTCGATCCAGTCGAGCGTCATCACCCGCCCGGCGGTGCGATCCCAGTCGATGCCCGGCACGACATAGCCATGCACCGCCGCCATCGCCTCGGCCAGTTCCGACGCGGACGCAGCCTCGCGTCGCAGGTCCAGTTCGCGGATCGTCCAGCGTTTGAGATTCTCGATCACCAGTCGGGGCCGGAGCCGCGCCGGCTCGCCCCCCAGCGCCTCCAGATGCGCGGCCGCCCATTCATAGGTGGCGAGGTCGCGCGCGAATCGCTCCTCGACGCCGGGGCGAATGACCTTGACCGCGACGTCGCGGCCCTGCGTGGTCACGGCGCGATGCACTTGCGCGATGGAGGCGGCGCCCACGGGAACTTCGTCAAAGCGGCTGAACAGCCGTTCGAGCGGCTGGCCGAAGCTGCGCTCGATCGCCGTGCGGATCAGATCGAACGGCACGGGGTCCAGCGAATCCTGTAGCGTCAGCAGATCGCGCGCCGGCTCCTCCCCCACAAGGTCGGGCCGCGTCGCGAGCATCTGGCCCAGCTTGATCGCGGCGGGACCGATCGCCTCGAACGCCTCCGCATAGCGCGCCTGCTTCGGCACGCGCGCGCCGAACCGCGCGAGGCGGGCGATGCGCCGCACGGGCGCGGGCGTGTTGGCATCCTGCTCGATCCCGCGCAGCGCGCCGTGGCGCGCGAGGGTGCGACCCCATTTCAGGATGCGCCAGAGGTGGGTGATATGGGCGGTCATCGGCTGCGCGAAACCCTCACGCCTTCCAGCCGCTGTGAATCGCCACCAGCCCGCCAAGGATCGGCTCGACCTTCACCTGGCTGAACCCGGCGTCGGCGATCATCCCCGCGAAGGTCGGCATGTCGGGAAAGCGGCGGATCGATTCGATCAGATAGCGATAGCTTTCCTCATCCCCCGCCAGCATCTTGCCGATGCGCGGCACCAGCCGGTGCGAATAGGCGTCATAGGCCTCCGCGAAGCCCGGCCACAAAGTCGTCGAGAATTCGAGGCAGAAAAAACGCCCCCCGAACTTCAGCACCCGGTGCGCCTCCCTGAGCGCGGCGGGAATATCGGTCACGTTGCGGATGCCGAAGGCGATCGTATAGGCGTCGAAGGCGCGTGTCGGCAGGGTCAGCGTCTCGGCATTCTGCTCGCCCCAGATCAGGCCATCAATGCCCTTCTTCTTCGCGCGTTCCATGCCGACGGCCAGCATATCCGGGTTGATGTCGGCGACCGTCACCGCCGCGCCCTGCTTCGCCAGGCGAAAGGCGATGTCACCCGTGCCCCCCGCCATGTCGAGGATCACCTCGCCCGCACGCGGCTTGACCCGGCGCACGAACATATCCTTCCAGAGGCGGTGCGCGCCGCCGGACATGGCGTCGTTCATGATGTCGTAGCGGCTGGCGACGCTGGAGAAGACCTGGCCGACCAGCCCGGCCTTCTCCTCTGCCGGAACGTCGCGATAGCCGAAGGATGCGGTGTCGGCGGTCAAGGGGTCGATGGTCATGGCGACGCTCTAGCGAGCGCGACCCCGACTCGCCAGAAAAACCGCCGCCGCCTGGCCTCAAGCCGCCTCGAACGTCACCGGCGCGCCGAGATGCGCGAGGAAGTCCGGCTTGCCCATCCCCACGCCCTGCGCGCGCAGGATCGCATAGGCGGTCGTTGCGTGGAACAGGAAGTTGGGCAGCGCGAAACCGGTGAGATAGGTTAGCCCCTCGAACCGGTAGCCCATGTTGTTGGGGAATTTCAGCTCGACCGGCCGCGTCGCGGCATCGGCCAGCTGGTCGCGGGTGATACTGCGCAGGAAGGCGATGGTCTTGTCGCAGCGGTCCTTGAGGTCGTCGAAACTGGTTTCCGTGTCGGGCATGGCCGGCGCGTCGATGCCGGCGAGGCGAGCGATGCCGTTCTTGGCGGAGTCCGACGCCATCTGATATTGCGCGGCGAACGGGCGCATGTCGGGAGCCAGCCGCGCGTCGAACAGTTCCGGCCTGTCGGCGACCTTGTCCAGCCAGTTGCGCATGTTGGTGAGCGCGTTGACGAAGACCGGGACGGACACATCATATATGGACAGGCTCATGGTAATCTCCCTCTGCCGGGTGGATCATATCGGCTGCGCAGGACGTGCAACACTCCGGCGAAGACATCAATAGTTGCAATGTGAAACTTTTCATGGCCGCATCGCTGCGCTAGGCCGTCCCTCGCAATGCCCGAGCTCCCCGAAGTCGAAACCACGGTCGCAGGTCTGCGCGAGCCATTGGAAGGCCGGCGCCTGACGCGAGTCGAACCGCGCCGCCCGGATATGCGCAAGCCCTTTCCCGTCGACCTGCGCCAGCGCTTGACGGGCGCCGAGGTGACGAGTTTGGGCCGCCGCGCCAAATATGGCCTGATCGCCACCGACCGCGGGGATACGATGATCTTCCATCTCGGCATGTCGGGCCGCTGGGTGATCGACGCGGAGTCCGTGAATATCCACGACCATCTCCTGCTCGAAACCAGCGAGGGGCGGCATCTGGCGTTGCGCGATCCGCGTCGGTTCGGTTTCGTCGACCTCCTGCCCACGGCGGCGCTGGACGCCTATCCCGCCTTTGCTGCGATGGGACCGGAGCCGCTGGGTCCGGCCTTCACCGCCGCCTATCTGAAGACCGCGCTGGAGAATCGTGTCGCGCCGATCAAGGCGATGCTGCTCGACCAACGCATCGTGGCGGGCCTCGGCAACATCTATGTGTGCGAGGCGCTGAACATGGCGGGCATCGCGCCGACCCGCGCGGCGGGGCGAATCACACGGACCAAGCTCGTGTTGCTGGTCGATTCGATCCGCGCGGTGCTGACTGCGGCGATCGCGGCGGGTGGCTCCTCTCTGCGCGATTATGTGCGCCCCGACGGGCAACTGGGCTATTTCGCCAAGGATTGGCGCGTCTATGGCCGCGAAGGCCAGCCGTGCCCCTGCGGCGGCACGGTCGAACGGCGGATCGACAGCGGCCGCTCGACCTTTCATTGCGTAGCCTGTCAGAAATAGCGGCACTTTCGCAGCCCGAACAGTTGACGATTCGTCCTATCCTCGCTAAGCGCGCCACCTTCGCGGGTTCGTGTCGGCCATTTCAGGCAGGACGCTTGCCCGATTCGCACATTTTCAGGTTTTGAGGACAAGCATGGCCAATACGCCGCAGGCAAAGAAGCGCATTCGCCGGAACGCTCGCCGCGCCGAGATCAACGGTGCCCGCGTCAGCCGTATCCGTACTCTGGTGAAGAAGGTCGAGTCCGCTCTGGCCTCCGGCGACAAGGCCGCCGCCCAGACCGCCCTCGCCGGCGTTCAACCGGAGCTGGCACGCGGCGTCGCGCGCGGCGTGCTGCACAAGAACACCGCGTCGCGCAAGTTCGGTCGTCTCACCAAGGCGGTTCAGGCGCTCGCCTGATTAAAAACCACATCGTTGAATAAATTGCCCGCCAGGCCTGCCTGGCGGGTATTTTTGCGCTGGGTAGAACATTCGAGCACTGGCGGTCGGCATTTTCGGGTCCGCTGGCCCCTCGTTAGTCCGTCCACTCGACCAACCCCAAGCAACTCCACGATTCGCGGCATACCCCGACACACCGAAACGAATAAATTTAACTGAAACAGTGACTTAATGGGAAGACCACGGTTTTCCTAGGTCAACCGATTTATTTCAGTTTTTTGACCGAAGCCGCTCTTGATCGGTCACGGGCCGGGTGCAACAAAAGCCATCCGCGCAGTCGAGTCACTTCGACAGCGTGCCAGCAGGAACACATGCCCACTTGGGCCGCGAATGGGGATTCGCGGGTCGGGAAAGTCATGTCTTCAATTCCGGTGACAGGGGGGTCGCACCCCGGAATGAGGGGAGAGTTTTGACGGATGGGCAAGGCAAGCGAGATGGCCCAGGAGGCATCGCTACGGGAATCAGTGCAGAGCACGGCAGATACGGGGTCGCACCACCAGGACGCAGGAGACACGCGCGGCACAGGCGCGGGCAATGACATGATGATGACGATCAAGAGTACGGATGATTCCGGTTGCAACGCTGCCCTGGAGCAGGCGTGGGAAATTGTCCGCGCCGGCCTGCGCCGCGATCTGGGGGCGCGTCTGTTCGATCAGTGGCTTCGGCCCATGTCGCTCGGCGCCTTTTGCGCGCCTACCGGCACGCTGGACCTCGCCGCCCCTTCCGAATTCGCCGCCAATTATGCCGCCAGCAACTATGGCGCGCGGCTGACCCTCGCCTGGCGCGCACAGAATGTCGGCGTGACCGAAGTGCGCGTGGTGCGCCGGACGGGCGCCGCCCGCACGCTGGCGCTGGTTTCCTCCAAGGCGGAGGCGCCCGCCGCCGAGACGCCGCTCGACCCGTCCCCGCCCCCTTCCCTCAACGGCCAGCCCTCGCACAGCCAGGCGGGCAGCGACGGCTTCCGCCCCCGCCACGACTTCGCCAGCTTCGTGACGGACGAAAGCAACCGCCTCGCCTTTTCGGCGGCGCAGGGCCTCGCCGCGCCGATGCAGCCGATGTTCAACCCACTGTTCATCCACGGCGGCACGGGGCAGGGCAAGACCCACCTGCTGCACGCCATCGCCGGCGCCTTTGCCGAGCATAGCCCGCAGGCGTCGATCCTCTACATGTCAGCCGAGCGGTTCATGATGGAGTTCGTCAACGCGATCCGCGCCAACGATACCATGGCGTTCAAGGCGCGGCTGCGCGCCGCGCGCCTGCTGTTGATCGACGACATCCAGTTCATCGCGGGCAAGGGGCCGACGCAGGAGGAGTTCCTCCACACCATCAACGACCTGATCGATTCGGGCGCGCGCATCGCCATCGCCGCCGACCGCGCGCCGCAAGCGATCGACGGGGTGGACAAGCGCATCCTGTCGCGGCTCGCGGGCGGGCTGGTCGCGGACATCCAGCCCGCGGCGCTCGAACTGCGCCTCGCCATCCTGCGCCGTCGGCGCGAAGTCAGCGGAACCGCTGCGGTGGGCGACGAAGTGATCGAATTGCTCGCCCGTTCGATTCGCAGCAACATCCGCGAACTGGAAGGCGCGTTCAACAAGCTGATCGCCTATTCGCAACTGATGGGCCGCGCGGTGACGATCGAGATGGCGCAGACGGTGCTGGCCGATTCGCTGCGCGCCAATTCGCGACGCATCACCATCGACGAGATTCAGCGCGCCTGCGCCGCCCATTATCGCATCGACACGTCGGAGATGCGCTCCGCCCGCCGCGCCCGCGCCGTCGCCCGGCCCCGGCAGGTCGCCATGTATCTCGCCAAGAAGCTGACGCCGCGCTCGCTGCCTGAGATTGGCCGCATCTTTGGCGGACGCGACCATTCGACGGTGATCCATGCGGTCCGCACCATCGAGGCCCTGCGCAAGGAAAATGCGGATATCGACGCCGACATCCGCGCGCTGCAAACCCAGCTGGAGGGCTGATCGCTGACCGGCGGCGGCGGCTGTTTCCGGGCTGCTACCTGCCGGTGGGCAGCCGGCATCCACGCTGCTGTGCAATACCGTGCAGATAGCCCCGGCGCGCCATGCCCGCGCTGACGGCGGCCGCGAGCCGCCGCTCGGCCGGCGCCGCGCCGCTGATCTCGCGCACCAGTCCGCGAAACGGGATCAGCGTATTCACGATCGCCGATCCGCCCGCCGCCGCGACCGCGCCCAGCTTATTCTCGTTCGCCTCCGTACCTTGACCGAAGTCGGGACCGAGCGCTTCGTTGAGGCTGGCCATCTCGCTGCTCACGGCAGGGCACCCCTTGCCCCTGGGCGCGGCATAGGGAGCCTCAACCGCCGCCTCCAGAACCGGCGGCACCTTCTTTTTGTCGATGCCGACATCGCGGACCGGCTGGGTCACGATGTCTTCGGCGCGCCGCTCCGTCTGGTGATCGCCTTTCGGCTTCGCGGGATCGTCCCGGTCCGCAGGAACCGGCTGCGCGAAGACCGCCGTTCCACCCGTTAGCGTCAGTGCAAGAAGCGTAGTGAGAAATTTGACTTTAGTCATTCTGGAAACCCGATCGTTTCGGTTGCGAATGCCCGCATAACTTGCCGCAAGGTCGCTCTGTTCCGTATAGCGCAAGAGATAGTGTCGGCATCGGAGGATGGGCCATGATCGAGATCACCTCGGGACTTTTGAGCGCCACGCTCAATCCACTGGGCGCGGAACTATGGTCGCTGCGGGATGGAGAGGGCCGCGCGCTGATGACCGATGCCGATCCCGCCTTCTGGACGGGCCATGCCCCCTTGCTCTTCCCGATCGTCGGCGGACTGGTCGGCGACCGTTATCACCTGCGCGATGGACGGGAATTCAGCCTCCCCCGCCACGGTTTCGCGCGCCGCTCCCCTTTCGTCCTCGCCGAACAGGGCCACGATCACGCGCTGTTCCGCCTCACCGAAAGCGCGGAGACACTGGCGGTCTGGCCCTTCGCCTTCCGCTTCGACATGAGCTATCGCGTCACGGACGCCACGCTGGCGACGACCGCTACCGTCATCAACACGGGCGACGCGCTTATGCCGTTCAGCCTCGGCTATCATCCCGCCTTCGCCTGGCCGCTGCCCTATGGCGCGGACGCATCCGCGCACCGCATCCTGTTCGACCAGGCCGAATCCGCCCCGATCCGCCGCCTCGATCCGGCGGGACAGATATTGCCCGAGCCGGCACCGACACCGGTGCGAGACCGCACGTTGATCCCCACCCCGGCTCTGTTCGAGGACGACGCGCTGATCTGGGACGATCTTGCCAGCCGTTCGCTGCTGTGGGGAGCGCCCGGCAGCCCGAATCTGCGCATCGACTTCCCCGGCATGCCGATGCTGGGGCTGTGGCAAAAGCCGGGCGCGCGCTATCTGTGCATCGAGCCCTGGGCTGGCATCGCCGATCCGGTCGGCTTCGATGGCCCGCTGGAGGACAAGCCGGGGATCATCCTGCTGCCGCCCGGCGAGTCCCGCGCCTTCCGGATGGACGTGACGCGGGTTCAGGGCTAAGTGCCGCCAACCCCTTACCCGTTCGGGCTGAGCGAAGTCGAAGCCTTCTGCTGAGCGGAGGCGAAGCCGCCTCGGACAAGCTCGGCAAAGCCCTTCGACTTCGCTCAGGGCGAACGGCATTTTTTTGCAGAAAACTATTCATGATCATCCCCTCCCGCCGTACCTTCGCGATCATCTCCCACCCCGACGCGGGCAAGACCACCCTCACCGAGAAACTCCTCCTCGAAGGCGGCGCGATCCACCTCGCCGGCGAGGTGAAGGCGCGCGGCGCAAACCGGCGCGCGCGCTCCGACTGGATGAAGATCGAGCAGCAGCGCGGCATCTCCGTCACCTCCTCGGTCATGACCTTCGAGCGCACCGGGGAAAATGGCGAGACGATCACCTTCAACCTGCTCGACACGCCGGGGCATGAGGATTTTTCCGAGGACACCTATCGCACGCTGACCGCCGTCGATTCCGCCGTCATGGTGATCGACGCCGCCAAGGGCATCGAGCCGCAGACGCGCAAATTGTTCGAGGTGTGCCGGCTGCGCTCCGTCCCCATCATCACCTTTGTCAACAAGGTCGACCGGGAGGGGCGCGATCCCTTCTCGCTGCTGGACGAGGTCGCGGATGCGCTCGCGCTCGACGTGGTGCCGATGAGCTGGCCGGTCGGCATGGGCGGCGAGTTCGAGGGGATTTACGACTTCGCGAAGAATCGCCTGATGAAGCCCACCGGGCCGAGCCGCGACTATGTCAACGACCCGCATAGCTTCTCCGGCCTCGACGACGCGGCGCTGGACGACGCGCTGTCCGTCGACGGCCTCACCCGTCTGCGCGACGAGGCCGAACTGGCGCAGGGCGGCTATGCCGGCTTCGACCTGGAGGCCTATCGCAACGGCGATCTCACCCCGGTCTATTTCGGGTCGGCGCTCAAGAAATTCGGCGTCACCGAACTGATCGACGCGCTCGCCACCCACGCCCCCCCGCCGCGCACCCAGCCCGCCGAGCCCGGCCCGGTCGATCCCGAGCGCGCCGATGTGACCGGCTTCATCTTCAAGGTGCAGGCGAACATGGACCCGCAGCATCGCGACCGCATCGCCTTCATGCGGCTGTGCTCGGGAAAGTTCCGGCGGGGCATGAAACTGACTCCGAGTGGCAGCGGCAAGCCGATCGCGGTTCATTCCCCCATCCTGTTCTTCGCGCAGGATCGCGAAATCGCGGACGAGGCGTTTCCGGGCGACATCATCGGCATCCCCAACCATGGCACGCTGCGGGTCGGCGACACGCTGTCCGAACGGGCGGACGTGCGCTTCACCGGCCTGCCCAATTTCGCGCCGGAAATCCTGCGCCGCGTGGCGCTGAAGGATCCGACCAAGACCAAGCAGCTCCGCAAGGCGCTGGACGATCTCAGCGAGGAAGGCGTCATTCAGGTCTTCTACCCGGAGATCGGCAGCCAGTGGATCGTCGGCGTGGTCGGTCAGTTGCAGCTCGACGTGCTGATCTCGCGGCTGGAGGCGGAATATAAGGTCGAGGCGGTGCTGGAACCCTCCCCCTATGACACCGCGCGCTGGCTGGCGGGAGAGACCGGCAAGCTCGATGCCTTCGCCGGGATCAACCGCAACGCCATGGCGAAGGATCGCGACGACAATCCGGTGTTCCTCGCCCGGTCGGCCTGGGATGTCAATTATCAGGCCGAACGCAACCCGGACCTGAAATTCAGCGCGACACGCGAGCGATAGGGTCTGCGTTAGTTATCGGCGTCAAATAGCCATTGTGCTCGATCGCGAAAAGGATATCATCCCATTAAGGGCGAAATAGCCCAGGAGAGGCGTGATGTCTTATTGGGACCAACTCGGAAATCGGACCTGCATGGCCATCTCGTGGATCGGGCTGGCCTATATCGCCTATTGGCACCTGATACGCTGAACCGCCCCGGCAGTCGGGCCGAGCTTAGTTGAGGCCGCCCCCCAGCGCACGGTAGAGGTCTACGCCGTTGCTTTCGCGGATCAGACGGGACGCAACCAGGCTCCGTTCGGCCGCATAATAGGCGCGCTGGGAAACCAGCGTACCGAGAAATCCGTCCACGCCCCTGTTGAAACGGGCTTCCGACAGACGATAGGCGCCCAACGCATTGTCCCGCAGGGATGTTTGCGCGGCCAGTTGCTCGTCGATCGTGCCACGGCGGGACAGCGCATCCGCCACCTCCCGGAAGGCGGTCTGGATGGTCTTCTCATATTGCGCGACCATCGCATCGCGCGTCGCCTTGGCATAGTGAAGGTTGCCGGCATTTCGGCCGAAGTCGAAGATCGGCAGGGTCGCGGAGGGGGCGACCGACCAGTTCTCGCTCCCGCTCTTGAACAGATTGGAAAGGCCGAGGCTGATCGTGCCGAACGCGGCGGTCAGCGAGATGTTGGGGAAAAATGCCGCGCGCGCCGCGCCGATATTGGCGTTGGCGGCCAGCAATTGATGCTCCGCCGCCGCCACGTCGGGACGCCGCAGCAATATTTCCGACCGCAGGTCCGCCGGAAACCGGTCCGCCGTGATGCCGCCGTCCGCCAGCCTTTCCGGCAGCAAGGCCGCATCGACGGTCGTGCCTGCCAAAAGGTTGAGCGCGTTCTGGTCTTGCGCGACCTGCGTTGTAAACTGGGCAATGTCCGACCGCGCCTGATCGTGCGTCGTGCGGGCCTGACGCACATCCAGTTCCGATGCGACGCCCGCATTGAACCGCGCGGTGGTGAGATCGACCGTGTGGCGGAACGCGGCTTCGATCGCACGGGCGAGGCGTAGCTGCTCCTGATCCGCCGCCATCGTCAGCCACGCCGTTGCGACCTCCGCCACCAGTGCGGACTGCGCCGCGTTGCGATTTTCCTGCGCGGCGAAAAATTGTTCCTGCGCCGCGCGGGTCAGGTTGCGGACGCGCCCGAACAGGTCGATTTCCCAGGCGGAGACGCCGACCGAGGCGGCATAGATGTCGATCTCCCCCGTCGCGCCGCCGGACGCGACCGAACCCAGCGGCGACTTTTGATAGGTCGCGCCACCCGTTGCGCCGATGGTCGGCAGGAAGCCCGCGCGCTGCACGCGATATTGCGCGCGCACCTGTTCCACATTGGCCAGCGCCAGCCGCAGATCGCGATTGCTGGCGAGCGACAGGCGAATGACCTCGCGCAGGCGCGGCTCGACGAAGAAATCCGACCAGCGGGTGTCGGCCAGTGCGACTGCGTCGACGCCCGCCCCCGTCGCTGCGGGATAGGCCGGCCCCTTGGGCGATTCCTGCGGAACGGGGAGCGCCGGTCGCACATAATGCGGCGCCATGTTGCAGGCCGCCAGCGCCATCGTGGACGACAGCAGCATGGCCTTTTTCGGATGGGTCATGCGAATCAGGCCTCCTGCGGTCGTGCGTCGTGCGACGGGATAGCCGCCGCCTGCCGAGCGCGTTCCTGACGGAACAGGCGCTTCACCACGAAGAAGAACAGCGGAACGAAGAAGATCGCGAGGACAGTGGCCGACAGCATGCCGCCGACCACCGCCCAGCCGATGGCGTTCTGCCCACCCGCGCCGGCGCCCGACGAAAGGGCGAGAGGAAATACGCCGAAGATGAAGGCGAAACTGGTCATCAGGATCGGACGCAGCCGCAGCTTCGCGGCTTCCAGGGCCGCCTCGGCCGCATCCATGCCGCCGCGCATCTTCTCCTCCGCGAATTCCACGATCAGGATCGCGTTCTTCGCCGAAACGCCGATTGTGGTGATGAGGCCGACCTGAAGATAGATGTCGTTGTTAAGGCCGGCAATCGTCGAGGCGACCACCGCGCCGATGACACCGAGCGGTACGACCAGCAACACCGCGATCGGCACCGACCAGCTTTCGTACAAGGCGGCAAGGCACAGGAAGACGATCAGCAGCGACAGGCCATAGAGCGCGGGCGCCTGCCCGCCCGAGAGCTTTTCCTCATAGGAAATGCCGGTCCATTCATAACCGATGCCCTGCGGCAGCTTGGCGGCGAGTTCCTCCATCGCGGTCATCGCCGTTCCCGACGCCAGGCCCGGCGCGGGCGCCCCCTGGATCTGCACCGAGGACACGCCATTATAGCGTTCGAGCCGGGCGGGGCCATATTGCCACTGCGTCGTCGCGAAAGCGGACAAGGGCGCCATGGTGCCGGACGCGCCGCGCACGAAGAAATTGCCCAGCGATTCCGGCGTCGTGCGGAAGTCGTCATCGGCCTGCACATAGACGCGCTTAACCCGGCCACGATCAATGAAGTCGTTGACGTAGCTGCCGCCGAAGGCGGTGCTGACGGTGTTGTTGATGTCGGCCTGGCTGAGGCCGATGGCACCGGCGGCCGCCTGGTCTATGTTCAGCTTCAGCTGCGGCGTATCCTCGATGCCATTGGGGCGGACCTGCGCCAGGCGCTTGTCCTGCGCGGCCATGCCCAGCAACTGGTTGCGCGCGGCGATCAGCTTTTCATGGCCG
>Ga0207674_10005391_pt1 | contig 15219 bp, 11 predicted proteins | sample KBSCornC72_FD_184303 | JGI IMG/M metagenome (GOLD analysis project Ga0207674, IMG submission 184303) | Corn rhizosphere microbial communities from Kellogg Biological Station, Michigan, USA - KBS Corn C7-2 (SPAdes) (version 2) | ecosystem: Host-associated > Plants > Roots > Rhizosphere > Soil ... | reverse complement strand
CGTCGCGCTTGTGGATGGTGAGACAGTACCGGGGTTTTCTGCGTTTGGACGGCAGAATTCAAAATCATCCCTAAGTGTTCGGCCAATTGTTCTCATTGGACGTCGCTACAAATTCAGAGGCAACAGCGTAGGTCTTTGTAACCTCTCCAGACTTCGATTCATTTTCAATAGTGAAAGCGGCTCGTGCCGGAATACCCTGCGCTGCTGCTTGCTTCGAGATACCACTGAGGACCCCAGCAAGCTGCTGATTCGTTTCTAGTCCCAGCGCCTTCCGCAGATCATCGTCGGAGATTTTCCGTTTGCGAAGCAGTAGCCGTAGAACCTTTTCCTGCTGGGTTCCCAGGCTTTCAATAAAGGCCCAGAACGATTCACCGGTCCACGGATTCTTTGTGCCACTCGCGAGCAACATGTCTGCGATCGAGCCGCCCTTGATTAATGCGGCTAGCGACCCCGCAGGGGCCTGCTTTGCGTTTTCCTGCTTCTCGATATACCTGAGGATTTCCTGCGCCTCCTTGGGGTTGTCGCAAGAGATGTCTGCTCCGTGATATCTAATACGAATCATAACGCTTCTAGGCGTTAGACTAGCACGCTTGGAAGCGTGACGCAAGGGAAATTTTATTGGCATAGGAACAACCAGCGGACTATCGCAGAACTGTTGGATTAGTGCCCGTATCCAGGGACCCATTGAAATCCGTCCGCCGGAGTAATCGTGGCGATACTCGGAAGCCCCCCGATGTTCCAGCACTCTGGATCAACGGCTAGACCTTCCTCGCTAGAACAAGACTCCAAATATCCCAGTGCAATCGAGATATGCTCTGACAGTTTCATGCTTGGGTGCGCTGGCGGTCTGGCCTTCCTGTACTTAGAAAACGCCGAATCGTCCCCCATGAACTTATTAGCGACAAGAGGTGATCCATAGAACCATGCTTTGTCTAGTTCGACTTCTTCTGAAAGAATCTCTGGCTCGCCCACCTTGCCGTCTTCGTGGTAGAAACGAACCGTCACGCGATTCGGGCGACCATCAACGTAGCCATCCAGGAGCAGATTTACGATTGGCGATCCACGTCGGTCGTCTGGGGGAAGTTTGAAGGACATTCCCACCTCTCCGCCGCGAACGGCATCCCTTAGGGCCGCGTAGATCGGCCAGCATAGCTTGCGCGCGTAATGCTCCATGCTCCACGAATCGCGCATGGATGTGGACTGCACGCCCTTCGCCACTGCTAAATCAAACTCAAAACGTGGCGTTTCTATGGTCTCGTCCCTGTGTCCTAGTTTAGTTATTCCGATCATGCTGTACGCCAGGGGCCTATTCCCAATTGGGAAAACCTTCTGCCGGTCATCCGATATGGGCTTGCGCTTGGTAAAGTTTGAGAATCTCCGGTCTGCTGCAATGACAAAACCGTCTTTCGAGTAGGCGCGTACGATAGCGGTGGGCATGCGTTTACATATACACCGGTCCAACGGTGAACCTGCCGGTTATACGAGACCCCCAAACCGCCATTGAATGAAAGATTGATGCAGGCTAGCCGCAACGCGGGTTTAGGACACTACTTCACAATCGGGTGATCCATCCGCTAAGCCGTGGCGCTCTTGCCGGTAACATCCTCGCCCCTTTGCTGAATGTCCTCAACGAACATAATCAGCGGGTGGCCATCCCATAGAACCTCCACCATCCTTGAATCGGCTTGGGTGGGTCCGTTCACGATCTGTATGATGGCGTCCTGGGGTATCTGAATGGCTGTCTTGGTGCCTTTGGATGAGTCAACGGCGATAGTTTCTTTGTTCAATCGGAACCGCTTTCCGGATAACATTGGCGTGCCTAAAAGCTTACTCCGATTTCCGCGAAACGCAACTAGGCTACGTACCAGTACGCGGGCGAAATCGTACTCGCTTCTGGCGTGGCGTCGGCTTTCCAGGATGCGGACGCTCCGCTGAAGTCTCCGGCCCTAGCAGTTCATCAAACCCGTACTTCATCGCCCAGCGCGTCAGTAGGGCAACGTCCCCTACTCCCACCTTGGCGTAGACCCGATTCATCGCGTGGCGTATCGTGTTCCTCGCGCGTCCTAACTGCCGGGCTATCTGGCTGAGGTTCACCCCGTTCGTTCTGAGCACGATTATCTTCAATTCCAGATCCGAGAAACCGAGAAAGGGCATGGCCGATTCTACGGCGGAACTGCCGACCTGTCACGTTTTATCGTGACCTGGGATGCAATGCTTTGTCAACTACAGATTCCCCGGTGTATCCGCAGAGGCGTCGGGTCAGCATGGTTTCGTAGGCGTCGTAGCCCATGATGTCGATCTGACGGTCAATCACCAGGCCGGATTGCGCCAGCGCCGTCATACCTTCCTCCCGGCCGGGGATTCCCAACTCGGTGGCCTTTCGGACTGCGGGTGATTTCGAGGCCCAATATGCCGTATTGAAGGCCAATTTGCGCCCGGGAATTACGATGTAGTCCATATGTCCATCTCCGTTCTGCACTGAAGATGGTCTCCCCTGCCGCTCTGGTACCCGCCGACCCAATCCGCATGTAACAGATTTCAAACGGCGATTATCATGTAGAAAAGATGGCACGCCGCATTCGAGACCCCCGGTGATAAAATTGAAGGGCGAATCATGAGCTCCCTCTCCCCCAGACTGCAAGTGAGGGTTCAGCAGAAGCAGATCCTCACACCGGGCTTGGTGCAGATGGTCAGCCTCCTCCAGCTGAACCGCCTGGAACTGAAGGACATGATTCAAGCCGAAATCTCCCAGAACCCGGTTTTGGAAGAATCGGGCGAAGGCGGCGAGGAGCTCACTCCAGAAGAATTACAGCCGCTTCTCGAAGCCGAGCGGATGGGCGATCCAGCCGACCAATCGATCCTCGATGTAACGTCGGGTCCTGTGGAAATCGATGTATCCGACGGCGCGTATGCCACTTCCGAAGGTCTTGATGCGGCTAGCGTCTTCGCCGCCGAAGCAGTGGAGGCCCCGCCGAGTCCGGCTATCGAGGCATCCGCGAGTACTGCCGCTCCCGAGACCCCCGAAGCCCCCGCGGCGGCCGATCCGTTTGACGAAATCGATTTTGGTTCGTATTTCGACGACTATCTCGATCCTGGCTATAAAAGTCCCGCCTCTGAGAACGTCGAAAAACCTTCGTTTGAAACTTTCCTTTCCTCGCCCGTCACTCTTTCCGATCACCTCCATTCGCAGTTAGCCTTGCTCGCCTTGGGCGACGAGGTTCGCGATGCTGCCGATGGCGTCGTTGGCAATCTGGACGAAAACGGTTACCTGCTTTCGACCGCCGAAGACATGGCGGCCGAGGGCGAGCATTCTCTTGAGGATGTGAAGGAAGCGATTCGCGTAGTGCAGACACTCGATCCCGCCGGAGTCGGCGCATCCGATCTGCGCGAGTGCCTGCTGATTCAGCTCGACAGCCGCGGCGCCAAGGGTGGGCTGGCCTACCAGATAGTCTCCGACCATCTGAAGCTTGTGGAACAGCGCCAGACCAAAGAGATAGCCCGGCTGCTGCGACGTCCGCTGGAACACGTCCAGATCGCTCTGGACGTAATCAAGCATCTGGATCCGCGCCCCGGTCTGCGTCACTCCGGTCCCGGAGCGCGGCAGGTGGAACCGGACGTCTACATCTCCAAGGACGGCGAGGATTACATCATCCAGATCAGCGATGACGATATTCCGCAGCTTCGCCTGAATCCGCAATACCGGCGCATGCTCGATCGAGAGCAGGAGCCGAATCGCGAAGTTCGCAGCTACATCAAGGAACGCTATGCCTCAGCTATTCAGCTGATGAAGAATATCGAGCAGCGCAAACAGACCATTCTGAAAGTCTGCCAGTCGGTCGTGCGCCGCCAGATGGATTTCCTGGAGTTCGGCATCGACCAGCTGAAGCCCATGATGATCAAGGAAATCGCCGAGGAAATCGGCGTGCATCCTTCCACTGTCAGCCGCGCCGTGTCGAATAAATACGCCCATACTCCCCAGGGCGTTTACGAGCTTCGATACTTTTTCTCGGAAGCGGTTCAAGGCCCCGGCGGCGGCGCGACGCCACTGCTGATTCTGAAACGCAAGGTCAAAAAGATGATTGAGGAAGAAGATCCCATGCATCCGCTGACTGACGAACAGATCACCGAACGCCTGCAGGCGGACGGCATCGAAGTCACTCGCCGAACCGTCGCAAAATACCGCGAGGATATGCGTATCCCGTCCACCCATCAGCGGCGGGTACGCTCCTAAGGGAGCAACCAGTCTATGAAAGTCGTTTACAAAGGCATTCCGCCGAAGCTATCTGCCGCAGTCCAGAAAAAGCTCGACGCCAGGTTTGCCAAACTCGGCAAACTCCTGGATGGCCGGGGTGAGCGCGGAGCTCACGTAGTCGTGGTTCAGGAGCGTCACCAGAATTGCGCTGAAATAACCGTCCATTTCTACGATCATGAGTTGGTCGGCAAGGGATCCGATCCCGATCTGATGAATTCGCTCACGCAGGCTTTAGGCAAGATCGAGACCCAGGCCGTCAAAACCAAGGGCAAGTGGCGCGAGCAGCATCGCCGCAAGGACGCGCCGAAAAAAGATGCCGGCAAAGCAGCCGACTTGGATACCGCGGCCAGTCAGGTCGAGCCCGACGCAGCCGATGTCAAAAGAATTTTTCGGGTCAACGGAGTCGGCCGGCGCAAGCCCATGACGCTGGATGAAGCGGTGCTCGAAATGGATAATACCCGCGACTACCTGGTGTATCGTGATAGTCAGCGGGAAGGTGTCTCCGTGCTGGTTCGCCGCCGTGACGGAAATTTCGATCTGATCGAATCCTAATCCCACATGCCGGCCACTCCTCCGCCCCGTCCGCATGCCGCGGATAAGACTGAGCTGGTGATCATCACCGGTCTTAGCGGGTCGGGCAAAGGCACCGTGCTCAAAGCGCTGGAGGACCTGGGTTATTACGCGGTCGATAATCTTCCGATCGACCTGATCCCCAAATTCGCCGAGCTGGTTAAAAACGCCGCCAATATCCGCAAGGCTGCTTTGGTGGTGGACATCCGGGAAGGCAGCGCGCTCGAGAAATTCCCGGCGCTGTACAAGCGCATCCGGCGTCAGGTTCCCACCCGGCTGGTGTTCCTGGACGCCGACGACGCCGCGCTGATCCGTCGCTTTAGCGAAACGCGCCGCCCCCATCCGCTGGGTACCGGACAGAGCGTCGCAGCCAGCGTCCGCCGCGAGCGTGAGCGCCTGAAGCCCATCCGCGCGCTGGCTGAGCCTATAATCAACACCAGCAAGTTCAATGTACATGAGCTGCGCGAGACGATTCATTCGACGTTCGGCAGCCAGCGCCACGCCTCCACCGGCATTCTGGTGCACATCAACAGTTTCGGCTACCGCCACGGCGTTCCGGCAGATAGCGATCTTGTGTTCGACGTTCGCTTCCTGCCCAACCCCAACTACATTCCCGCGTTCAAGAAGCTCACCGGCAAGCATCACAGCGTGGCGCGCTATATCCGATCGTTTCCTCAGAGCCAGGAGTTTATCGAGCGCATTTCGGAACTCCTGGTCTACCTTCTGCCGCACTATATCGAGGAAGGGAAGAGCTACCTCACAATTTCTTTTGGCTGCACCGGCGGACATCACCGCAGTGTCATGATCGCTCACGAGCTTCGCAAGCGATTGAGTCAGGCAGGGTATCGCGTCAAGGAAACGCATCGCGACGTCACCAAAAAGATCTAAACGCGAATGGCTTGAAACCAACGGCACCGGCGCCTTTGCCATGGGCACCGTTGGTGGAGTTAACACCAGGCGCTATCACGCGCTGCTGGTAGCGTCCCTCAAGCCTCCCACCGAACGCTTCGTTCTGTTGTCGCGGTTTGAGGAAGAAGTTGTCATTGGCGATCGGACATACGCACTGGGTAGCTGCCAGTATCCCGGCGTCCTGGTGAATGACGGAAGCCGATTCCTCGAAGACTTCGTCCCCGAACCTTGCTCTACCTGGCGCTATAACCTAGGCGGTATTGCGTTCGAGCGCCAGGTGTATCTCGTGCCTAACCGCCAAGCCGTGGTCGTTCGCTATCGCTGTAACCGCGCTCTGACGTTGCGAATCCGCCCTTTCCTCGCATATCGCGATTACCACTCGCTAAGACATGCGGGGGAGTCTCCCTACGCCGGGCTGCCGCCGCTGGAATTCCGATCCGAGGCCGAATTTGCAGCCGATCCAAAGTGGTATTACAACTTCGAGTATCTGGCCGAGCTGGATCGGGGGCTGGATTTTCGCGAGGACCTCTTTACGCCCGGCGTCCTGACACTGGATCTCGACGCGGGCGTCTGGACGCCGATTTGCGCGTCCATCGACGGTACGGACCCGGCTCAGCCGCCTGCAGAAAAACGCGATTCATTCATCGTTCGTCGCGCCGACGGCAAGCCCACTATCATCGCCGGATATCCCTGGTTTACCGACTGGGGACGGGATACGATGATCAGTCTGCCGGGGCTGTTAATCACTCCTGGGTTTCTCGACGAAGCCCGCGAGATCATTCAAGGCTTTCTCCAGTTCCGCAGCCAGGGAATTATTCCGAATCGTTTCCCCGATGCCGGCGAAACGCCCGAATACAATACCGCCGATGCGACTCTATGGATGTTCCAAGCCGTCCGAGCATGGCTGGATGCTGCTGGAGATCACGCGTTTTTGAGCGACACTTTCTATCCGGCGGCGAAGGAAATAATTACGTGGCACGACCCCGCCGTCGACCCTAAGGATCACCTGCTGATCGTCGGCTCGCAACTAACGTGGATGGACACCAAGTTCACGCCGCGCGCCGGTAAGCCGGTTGAAATTAACGCGCTGTGGCACGGCGCGCTATCGCTGATGTCGCAGTGGGGCCGCGATTTGAATGATCCGGCTGCCGGCGAATATCAAGCCCAGGCGGATCGCGTTCGCGACAGCTTCCGTGCGAAATTCTGGAACCCGCGGCGCGAGTGCCTGTACGATCTCTTGACGGGCGAAGGTCCCGTGGCCAAGCTCCGGCCGAACCAGATTTTCGCCGTCAGTCTTCCCTTCGGACTCCTGGATCAACAACAAGCCCGCACAGTCGTCCGCACCGTCCAGCGCGAGCTGCTCACGCCGGTGGGTTTGCGAACCCTCGAGCCCGCTGATCCTGACTACAAGCCCCGCTATGAAGGATCGCCCTTCGAGCGCGATGGCGCATATCATCAAGGCACTGTGTGGCCCTGGCTGCTTGGCCCCTTCATCGATGCCTATTTCGTGGCCTTCGGAAAAAATGCAAAGACGCTGGCTTATTGCCGGAGTCTGGTGGACGCTCTAGAAGCCGAAGCGGCCAGCGATGGATGCGTCGATTCCATCGCCGAAATCTACGATGGCGACGAGCCTCGCTATCCGCGCGGATGCCCGGCGCAGGCTTGGAGCGTGGCGGAAATAGCCCGCGTCAAAGCCCAATATGGCTGGAACTAATGCACAGGCTGAAGGCCTGTGCCACAAGAACTAAGATTTCCGATATGGGGCACAGGCCTTCAGCCTGTGCGCCTAAATGCGATGGAAGCTCTTTAAAATATCGCGCGTGGCATAACGCAGCGCGATGGGACGTCCGTGAGGACAACTCATGGGGTACTCAGTGGCGGCCAGGCTCCGCAGCAGCCAGTCGATCTTGGCCGGCTCCAGATGTGTGTTGATCTTGATAGCCGCGCGGCACGCGATGGATGCAGCCATGGCGCGTCGGACATCGTCCAGCGATGCCTTCCGTAATTCGCGTTCGGAAATCTCCAGTATTTCGAAGATCACCTTCTCGATCTCGGCCGCTGGCACGCCCGCCGGCGCCGATTTCACTGCGATGGTGCGATTGCCGAACGGCTCCGTCTCGAATCCCAGAGCGTCCAATTCTTCGGCAATGCGCGCGTACTCGATCTGCTGACCGGCACTCAGGCTGATCACCAGTGGCACCAGCAGCCGCTGGCTCTCCGTTCCTCCGTTGGCGCGCTGCGCTAAAACCTGTTCGAACAGGATCCGCTCATGCGCCACATGCTGGTCGATGATCCACAGCCCATCGCGCCCGGCGGCGATGATGAAGCTCTCATGAATCTGGCCGAGCGGTCGTAGATCGGTCAGCGCATCCAAGCTCTCCGGAGCCAGCGGCTGCGCATCGGGGAACAGCGGCCCGTGCGTTTCGGGTATGGGAATCCTCGAGGCAACCGAAGGACCGGGAGGGTCGAAATCAAATCTTGGTTCGGGCGAAATGGGACGCCGCAGAATAAATTCCGGAAGCACCGCCGCATCCGGCGCACTCGCGGCCACCGCGACCGACGGAAAGCTCATGCTCTCGATCCGCTGCGTGAACTCCGAATAGGGCAGTTCGGCGCCGGGCTGCGGAGGCGTGGGCGCGGGAATATTCGACGCAGGCCTTTGCGCCATCAGGAGGTCGCGCACCGTATCTCGTACGAAATCGTGAACAATCGAGCCGTGACGGAAACGCACCTCGGTCTTGGACGGATGCACATTCACATCTACTTCTTCGGCGTCGCAATCCAGGAACAGCAGCGCGAAAGGATAGCAGGCCGCGGGCATCAGATTGTGATAGGCGGCCGAGATCGCGTGCAGCAGCAGACGGTCGCGAATCAGGCGGCCGTTCACGAACAGATAAATCGAATTGCGATTGAGCTTCTGAACTTGCGGGCCGCTCACGAATCCCCGCAACCGGAAACTGCGCGTCAGCGGATGTTCTCCCGGCGGAGCGTCCGCCTCCAGGGGCATGTTCAAGTCTCTGTGGCGATCGCCCAGGTCGAGAAGATCGTCCAGAATGCGGCTGCCGAATACCTGGAACACGCGGTCGCGCAATGTCCCTACAGGAGTGACGCTTAATAGCTCGGCATTGTTGTGCCGCAGCACGAACGTTTTGCTCGGATGCGCCAGACTGTAGTGCGTAACCAGCGATGCGATGTGTGCGATCTCAGTCTGTTCCGACCGCAGGAATTTCTTGCGTGCGGGAACATTAAAGAATAAGTCGCGAATGGTGATAACCGTGCCGGTGGCTAGCGCTGCTTCGTCGCACCGCAGCAATTTCCCTCCGGCGATCTCGACCGAGGTCCCGGACTGTTCTTCAGGCGAGCGGGTTTCCAGCAGCAATCGCGATACCGAGGCGATCGACGGCAGCGCCTCGCCGCGGAACCCCAGCGTGGCAATCGAAAGCAGATCTTTCACGTCGGCTAATTTGCTGGTGGCATGCCGCTCGAAGGCTAGCAGGGCATCGTCGGGAAGCATCCCGCAGCCGTCATCGGCCATCCGGATCAGGCGCCGGCCTCCGGCTTCGACATCGATGCGAAACTCGCTCGCGCCTGCATCCAGCGAGTTCTCAAGCAGTTCTTTCACAACGCTGGCAGGCCGCTCGACGACCTCTCCAGCCGCGATTTTGTTCGCGACGGTGTCAGAGAGGATGCGGATGCGGCCCATGGAGGAGTGTCTTAACTATTGTAGGTCCTGACCTTAATTGCTCTCTTTTGGTGGGCTTGCGCCTGAGATCGCCCGGGTGTAAAATTCCGAGGTTACTGCTTTTGGGTTCAGGGGTTCGTCTTTGGAAGTACTTAGGGGTCAAAGGGGGCGTTATGAGGTCCGTATTAATTGTTGTTTGCTATTTTCTGATCGTTATAACTGCGGTTGCACAGAGCGATCGCGGAACCATCACTGGAACTGTTTCCGATCCCGCCGGCGCCGTCATCGCCAATGCGCCCATCCAGGCGAAGAATGTGGAAACGGGAGTGGTTTACGAGGGCGCAACCTCCACCACTGGCAATTACACCTTGGCACAATTGCCTGTCGGTAACTACCAGGTCACAGTCGCCCTAGCCGGGTTTAAGAAATACACCCGCTCTGGCCTGACGGTTCAGATCGCGCAAACTTTAAGAATCGACGTGACGCTGGAAGTGGGCGCTACTTCCGATTCCGTCACCGTCACCGAAGCGGCCACGCTGCTCAAAACGGAAAGCGGCGAGCTGAGCCACAACGTGGAAGCCAAGAGCCTGGATGAGCTCCCCATATTGGGAATCGGCGGTACGCTGTCGGGAAGCGCGGGCATTCGTAATCCTTATTCCGTTGTGCAATTAATTCCAGGGACCACGTTCATTCCGAATTCGCTGGTTCGAATTAATGGGACTCCCGGAAACTCGCAGTCCTTCCGTATTGAAGGCCAGGACGCATCCAACACAGGCACGCCTGGTGTTCCGGCCCAAACCCAGCCAGGTGTGGACGCCATTCAGGAGATCGCTGTTCAAACCAGCAATTTCGCCGCGGAATATGGGCAGGTGGGCGGCGGCGTATTCAACGTAACCATGAAGTCCGGCACCAACCAGTTCCACGGATCCGCCTATGACTACTTCGTGAACGAAGTCTTCAACGCAGGAAATCCCTTCACCAACAATCCTGCCGGCAATCCTCGAGCGCGCGCACGCAGGAACGATTACGGCTTCACGGTAGGCGGTCCGGTATGGATTCCGAAAGTCTATAACGGCAAAGACAAAACGTTTTTCTTCTTCAGTTGGGAACAGTTCCGTGAGACCACGGAAATCAACAACCAGTTTCAGACCATCCCGATCGCAGCTTACAAGGCAGGAGACTTCAGCTGTGCTATTCCTGGCGCCTGCGCCCCCGGCACACCCCACATCATCGGGAACGACCCGCTAGGCCGGCAGGTTCTCGAAGGAATGATCTTTGATCCGTCGTCCAACACAACGGCGGCCAACGGCCTGGTGTATCGCAATCAATTCCCCAACAATAAGATTCCCGTGACCAGCTTTGATCCGGTGGCGGCAAAGATTCAGGCGCTGTTTCCGTCGCCGATCGGACCCACCCCCAACGGGCTCACGAACAATTACCTGCAAGCGTATGGATCGCACCGGACCACCCAAGTTCCCTCCATCAAGGTCGATCAGACCATTGGGCCTAAAGGAAAATTGTCGTTCTTCTATCAGCGCACGAAGACGGCGAATCCGGATGGAAATACCATCTTCGGCCGATCCGACGGATTGCCGGATCCGCTTACCGAAGCCCTTGGTACGTTTCAAAATGCGCCGCTCTACCGTCTGAATTACGACCACTCTTTGTCCCCCACAATGCTGTTGCACCTGGGAGCCGGCTATCGCAGCAACTACTTCCTGGTTCCGTCTGTCACCCGCACCGGCGAAATCACGAATTACGACGCCGAAGCCCAACTCGGACTGAAGGGCGGCATGTCGCACACCTGGTTCCCGACCATCTCCGGACTGCTGTCGACCAACGGCACAGGCGGCATGAAGACGATCGGCTCCGAGGCCGGTACGAACCAGATCACACAGAATCCCACCTTCAACGCTAACGTCACCTCGGTGAGGAATAACCACACCTTTAAGTTCGGCTCGGAGTTCCAGACGCAGGGATATCCGCCCAAAGTCAATGGGAACACGCTGGGCACATACACCTTCAATGCCGCTGAAACGGGCCAACCCTTCCAAAACGTCCCAGTGGGCGGCTTTTTATCCGGATTCGGCTACGCCAGCTTCCTACTGGGCCAAGTGGACACAATCAGCATTTCCCGGCTGACTACTCCGCGCATGGGCAAGAAGCAGTTCGGGATGTACGCCCAGGACACCTGGAAAGTGACCCGCAAGTTGACGCTCGATTACGGCCTACGGTATGACTACTCGACGTACCTTCGGGAGCAGTACGGCCGCGCCCCGGAGTTTTCGCCTACGACTCCGAATCCTGCCGTTGGCGGAAGACTGGGCGCAGCGATTTATGACGGGAATTCTGGACCCGGCCGCTGCAACTGCGATATCGCGCACAACTATCCTTTCGCCTTCGGGCCACGCCTGGGAGTCGCGTATCAGATCAACCCCAAGACAGTATTCCGCGCGGGCTTTGGTATAGTCTATGGCGGAACCGCGACGAACAACAATGCCGCTTCCGGTTTGGCTGGATCGTCGGCAACTACTCCACCGGCCAGCTTCGGCTTTCCGGTAACCACTTTGGCAGTGGGCTTCCCAAGCGTCTACTATCCGCCTCTTTGGCCTAATACCAATGCCGGCCAGTTCCCCACGTCCGCTCCGAATCCGGGAGTCTTTGGCGGCGCGTTTATGGATCAGAATTCTGGCCGTCCGGCCCGGCAGTATCAATGGAGCGTCGGCCTGCAGCGCGAAATCTTCAAAGACATGGTCGTTGAAGCTGCCTATGTCGCCAATCGCGGAGTCTGGTGGCAGGCCCCGGCGTTGCTTAACCTGAATGCCAATACGCAGGCCAGCCTGGCGGCCTACGGGCTCGACATCAACAGCGCGGCGGACCGGACCTTATTGAGCTCACAGATCGGATCGGCGGCCGTGATTGCCAAAGGTTTCAAGCTGCCCTACGCCGGCTTCCCCAGTACTCAGCTCCTGGCTCAAGCTTTGCGTCCGTTCCCTCAGTTCACCACCATTCCCATCTACTGGGATCCACTGGGCAAGAGCTGGTTTGACTCGCTGCAGATCAAGGCCACTAAGCGCTTCTCGCATGGGCTGTCCTTCCTGAGCACGTTTACCTGGTCTAAATCGCTCGACATCGGTTCCGAGATCGGCGAGCCTAATCCGGGAACCACCGGGAACGCAATCTTCAACGACGTATTCAACCGGAACAGCAACAAGTACCTTTCGAGGTATGACCAGCCGTACCTGTTCAATATCTCTTTGAACTACACCACGCCTTCCATCCACGAGAACAAGATCTTGTCGTTTGCGATGCGGGACTGGACCTTTGGCGCATTCTTGCAGTATTCGAGCGGGACGCCGATTCCGGTTCCTGCAGCGAATAGCAGCCTCAACAACTATCTGTTCCAGGGCGCCAGCTTCGCCAACCGCGTGCCGGGGCAGCCTCTGACCACGGTGGATCTCAACTGCCACTGCTACGATCCGAACTCCACGTTTGTGCTGAATCCGAAGGCCTGGGTGGATCCCGCCCCGGGCCAGTTTGGATCTTCCGCGGGCTATTACAACGACTACCGCACGCAGCGGCGCCCGGTTGAGAACATGAATCTGGGCCGGACCTTCCGGATCAAAGAAAGAGCATCGTTCAATATCCGGATGGAATTGACTAACGTCTTCAACCGCGCATTCTGGAGCGATCCCACGGCGTCCAACGCCAATGCGGCACAGACCAGGCTTGCGAATGGCAACACATCCGCGGGCTTCGGTAAAATCCTGACCACCACACCAACCGCGTTCGGCAGCGTCGCAAACCTGTTACCGCGGCAGGGCGTAATCGTCGGACGATTCACGTTCTAGAGATCGAACTGAATTAGAACAAAAAGGGGCGGGTGACGAAATGTCATCTGCCCTTTTCTATTCAACGCTGGCCCCTTCATTCCGATAACCGCACCACTCGGGTGTGTTACACTCCGACGCAATGCTTCCGGACGCTTCGCTGACGTCTTTGCAGGCGCCGGTGGCGGAGCGCACCAGGCGGCGCGTGAATCGCCGCTTGATGCCTTTTCTTTTCCTGCTGTACATCGTTGCCAATCTGGACCGCGGAAACGTCGCGTTCGCAGGTCTCCAGATGGGCCGCGATCTGAGCTTCTCCGATGCAGTATTCGGCTTCGGCAGCGGCATTTTCTTTCTCGGCTATTTCCTGCTGGAGATTCCCGGCACGGTCCTGGTCGAGGTATGGAGCGCCCGCAAGTGGATCGCGCGGATCATGCTCAGCTGGGGCATCGTCGCCGGCGCCACCGCCTGGGTACAGACCCCCGGCCAGTTCTATACAGTTCGCTTTCTGCTGGGACTCGCGGAAGCCGGCTTCTTCCCCGGCTTGATCGTCTATCTTAGCCACTGGTATCGCGCCGAGGATCGCAGCAAGGCGATCGCGATGTTTATGGCGGCCATTCCCGCGGCTCAGGTAGTCGGCGGACCAGTCGCCGCCTGGCTGCTCCGCGTCAACTGGATGGGCTACGGAGGATGGCGCTGGCTGCTGATGCTCGAAGGCGTGCCGGCGGTCGTCCTAGGCGTCGTCACTCTGTTCTATCTGACGGATCGCCCGCAGCAAGCGCGTTGGCTCAAGCAAGACGAGCGCGATTGGCTGGTGGCCGGGCTGGAAGCGGAAAACGCCGCCAAGCCTGCCCATGTCTCGATTTGGAAAGCTCTAAGGAATCCGGATATGCTGCTTCTGTCCGCGATCCTGTTCTTCGGGCTCACCACCAACTACGGGCTCGCGATCTGGCTGCCGCAGGTGGTCCAACGCCTCTCGCAGCGAGGTGTGTCCGAAGTCAGCTTGTTATCCGCCGTGCCGTATCTGCTTGCGATCCCGCTCATGCTGCTCACCGGCTGGCATTCCGACCGCACTGGAGAAAGGCGCTGGCACACTGCCATCCCCCGGCTGCTCGCCGGTGTGGCTCTGACGGTCTTTTATCTCACCAGCGATCAAGTTTGGATCCCGCTGGCGATGCTGACAGTCGCCACGGCGGGGTTCTATTGCGCTCACCCGGGATTCTGGGCGTTACCGACTCGGCTGTTGGGGTCGACCGCCGCCGCAGCAGCAATCGGCATGATCAGCTCGCTGGGGAATCTGGGTGGGTTCGTCGGCCCTTATGCGATTGGGTTCCTGAGCGGGCGCACGGGCAGCTTCGGCGTGCCGCTGCTGGCCATGGCCGGGTCGGCGTTCGTTTCGGGATTGCTGGTGCTGTGTCTGAAGCTGAGGCGCTAACCGCTCATTGCGGATAGGAACTGCTGGTTGCTAGCGGTCTTCGACAGCTTGTCGATCAGCAGCTCCATGCTTTCCACCGGCGACAGCGGGTTGAGCACTTTTCGGAGTACCCACACGCGATTCAGCTCTTCCTTGGGCAGCAGCAGCTCTTCCTTGCGGGTGCCGCTGCGGTTCATGTCGACGCCGGGGAACACGCGCTTGTCGATCATCTTGCGGTCGAGGACGATCTCGCTGTTGCCGGTGCCCTTGAACTCCTCGAAGATGACGTCGTCCATGCGCGAGCCCGTCTCCACGAGCGCGGTGGCGATGATGGTGAGGGAGCCGCCGTCCTCGATGTTGCGGGCGGCCCCGAAGAACCGCTTGGGGCGCTGCAGCGCGTTCGAGTCCACGCCGCCGGACAGCACCTTGCCCGAGGGCGGCACGATCGCGTTGTAGGCCCGGGCGAGGCGCGTGATGGAATCGAGCAGGATCACGACGTCGCGCTTGTGCTCGACCAGGCGCTTGGCCTTCTCGATGACCATCTCCGCGACCTGCACGTGGCGGG
>Ga0207674_10005389_pt1 | contig 15221 bp, 17 predicted proteins | sample KBSCornC72_FD_184303 | JGI IMG/M metagenome (GOLD analysis project Ga0207674, IMG submission 184303) | Corn rhizosphere microbial communities from Kellogg Biological Station, Michigan, USA - KBS Corn C7-2 (SPAdes) (version 2) | ecosystem: Host-associated > Plants > Roots > Rhizosphere > Soil ... | reverse complement strand
CGAACGCCTGCTGCAACGGATGAAGCTCCGCGCCTGAAGCAAGGCCTTCCACCGTGGTGACCGACCGATTCTCGCAGGCCACTCCCAACTCGAGACAGGAGAGGATGGGAACACCGTCGACCAGGACGGTGCAGGTCCCGCATTCGCCGAGCTCACAGCCATGCTTGGTGCCGGTGAGCTGCAGGTCTTCGCGCAGCACTTCAAGGAGAGTCTTCTGCGGGGCGACAAGACAGTGGACCGCCTCTCCGTTCACCTCGAAGGAAAGCGGGCATTTGGGTATTGAAGGATTGAGCGTGACTAGAGGTCCACTCATCGCATGTCTACTCTCGAGAATTGCTGCTGTTCGACCGCCCTGTCCGTCTCGTCAGCCTGTCCGCCCCGACCGCCATTCCGCCACCGCCTTCCCGCCCGCATTACAACGGCTTCAATTTCGCCAACACCTCCGCCACCACTCGCGCCGGAACCTTGCACGCCAGCTCCGCCTGGCGGGCTTCCCAATCGGCGCTTCGCAGGTGATCGGCCAAGACCACGCCACGCACCGGGAGGTTGTCTGGCAAGGCGACCTCGAAGGGATAGCCCTTCGCCGACGGGGCGATCGCGCACATGAGAGCCAGCCGCGCCCTGCTGTTATAGTGCGCGGGCGAGACCACGAGCGCGGCCCGCCGCGCGGCCTTCTGCCCGTCGTTTTCAGGCTCGACCGTCACCCACACTATATCGCCTCGGTCAGGCGTCACACGACCTCACGCCCGACCGGCTGGCCCCAGTCGGTTTCACCGTGACGATTCTCTGGCGTGATCTGATCGGCCAACTCCTCGAGCCCATACTCCCGGCCCAGCGGGGTCAGGACGATCCGACCACCGGAGACACTGATATCGACCTCAGACCCCTCGGCCAAGCCCGTTTCCAGACTGAATGCCTTGGGAATCCTGATGCCCAAACTATTGCCCCACTTTGAGATACGCGCTAGCATCCGATATTACCATGTTGTATATACATTGAAGATACAGGTGACGATTGGGTTGGTCAAGCTGCGCCTGCGTTTTGTCGAACTGGACGGGATCCCGCCACCATTCTAGCTTCGATCCCCATGCGAGCTTCTGGTCGCCGCCGCTCGGCGCTCACCCTGCTGGTCGTGGTCCTCCTCGGGGGGATCATTATGCCGGGTGTCGATGCCATACTGTTCCACGGACGCGGCGCCGGCACGCCCTTCGGAGCCCGCCTCGAAGCCACCAGTAGCGGTGAGCACGCAGTTCAGTGCCCGCAGGCCGACCAGCTTCGCAGCGGTCGTGCGCTCGCCGCGACTCCGCCTCAGACCAACACCGCGACTCCGATTGGAATCGCGGTCATCATTTCCAACGCTCCTCTCCTGCTCTCCATTCCGGTCCATACTCCGGTACTCCCTCGCGCACCTCCGTCGCTCCTCGCCTGATCAGCCCATTTCCCGATAACTGATTTACCAGTCCGGTCACCGCTTCTTTCGGCCGGATCTTGCTCTGGAGTTCTATGGCAGACCGCTCACGTTGTGCGGTCCTGGTGCTTGTCCTCCTCATGGCGAGGGGAAGGACGGCGAATGCGCAGGTACCCGATTCCGCTCTGGGTGCAGTCCACGCGCTGAACGCGCGGCTCGACTCCCTGGAGGCGGGTACTTGTCCTACGGGACCGCCGGTTCAAATCCCGGCCCATCCTTCTGGTGCACCGGGAGCAGACAGTCTTGCATCAGCCCTTGACCAATTGAATCAGCGCGTCGAGAAGCTCGTAGCCCAGCGTTGCCTGGGAGCCGCGCCCGATACCACAAACGACGACCTCGCGGCGTTGCGGGCGGCCGCCGACTCCGCCGCAGGACGGCCGGTTTCGGCGCCGAAAGACACCACGGCCGCAGGCGGCACCGAGTTCATCGGGCGCCAGCGCAACGGCTCCGCCATGAACCCGGAAATCAGCGCCACGGGCGACATTCGGCTCATCGGGGAGGATGGCACCGAGCATTTCCAGGCAGAGGCGCGAGAGTTCGAGGTGGCGCTGCAGTCCACGCTGGATCCGTACTCGACCGCCAAGGTCTTTCTGACCTTCGAAGATGATCACGTCGGAGCGGAGGAAGGTTACCTCTACTGGACCGGGCTGCCCGGACGGCTAAGGGCGGATGTCGGACTCTTCCGCCAGCCGGTGGGCGATCTCAATCGCTGGCATCTCCACGCCCTTCCCGAATCGGAGTACCCGCTGGTCTATCGCCGGTACTTCGGCGACGACGGTCTGTCGGGTGTAGGACTCTCCCTTTACACCACGCTGCCGGTTTCTCTCGTCCACGGCACTCACGAGATCTGGGCGCAAGCCACGTCGGTCGAGAGCGATCCGATGTTCGGGACGGATCGTCACACTACGCTGCTCGGCCGGCTACAGAATTTCTGGCAGCTGAGCCGGAGCACCTACGGCCAGATCGGCTTCACTGCACTCGGGGGAGACAACTCCGACAGCGCGCTTACCAGCCGAGTGCTCGGCCTCGATGCCCGGCTGACCTGGCGTCCACCCAATGCCGGGACCCGGCGGGACCTCACCCTTAGAGCCGAAGGCTACCAGTTCCACTCCACGGAGGCGGGTCTCACTCAGACTCGTTACGGTGGCTTTGTTGACGCGGCGTTCCGGGTCAGCCAGCGCTGGATCCTTGGCGCCCGCTACGACTACGTCGAAACACCGCGAGGCCCCGATACGAATGAATGGGGAATAGCACCCGCCATTACCTGGTGGCAGAGTGAGTTCGTGTATCTCCGGCTGGAAGGGCAGCACCTCGACAACAGCGTCAACGGCACCGACAACCGGGTTCTGCTCCAGGCGGTGTTCGCCATGGGCCCCCACAAGCACGAGACCTACTGATATGATTCTCGCCCTTCTCGTCATCGCTTCCGGCTTCTTCGCCGAGCCGCCTAATCATTATCCTGCCGAGCCGCCGAGCCGCCGAGCCGCCGAGCCGGCCAATCATCATGCCGCCGAGCCGCTCAAGATCGTCACCAGCCTCACGACCTACGGCGCCATCGCGAGGGAGATCGCCGGCGACCGCGGCACAGTGACCTCCATCGCCCAGGGAGACGAAGACCCTCACTTCGTGCAGCCCAAGCCGAGCTTCGTGGCGGTGCTGCGTGACGCGGACCTGTTCGTAACGACCGGACTCGACCTCGAGCTCTGGGTACCTGCGCTTCTCGACCGGGCCAACAACCGAAAGGTCTCGGAGGGTGGGCCGGGGTACGTCACGGCCTACACCGGCATCACGCTGCTCGAGGTCCCGACCAGTTTGAATCGGGCGCAGGGAGACATTCACGCCGACGGCAATCCTCACATTCACACCGATCCGCTGAATGCGATCATCATCGCGCGGAACATCCTCACCGGCTTGACCCGGGTCTCGCCGGGCGATGCCAGCTACTTCACCGATCGGGAGAAGGATTTCGAGAAGCGGATTCTCGAGGCCACCATGGGACAGGAACTAGTCGGCATCCTCACTCCCGCTACCGCGTTCGACCTGCTCAAGACCGACAAGCTGTTCGACTTCATCGGTCGCACCAAGTATCAGGGTAAGCCGCTGGCCGATCGCCTCGGGGGATGGCTCAAGCAGGGGGAAGCCTTCCGGGGCCGTGAGATCGCCTGCTACCACAAGGAGTGGGCCTATTTTAGTAACCGCTTCAAAGTCACTTGTGTGACATACATCGAAGCCAAGCCGGGAATCCCGCCCACCCCGAAGCACGTCGAGGAGGTCATCGCGCTCATGAAGGAGCGGAAGATTCCGGTTTTGTTCGCCTCGAACTATTTCAACCGCTCGCAGATCCAGGAAGTGGCGGACAAGACCGGCGCCAAAGCCGTGGTCGTGCCGGAGAACACCCACGGAGAGCCGGGCATCGAGACCTACTTTGATCTCATGAACGCCTGGGTCTCCCGCCTGGCTCAAGCCTACAACGGAGGGGTCTGATGCTCGACCAGTTGTCGCACAGCCTCTGGCTGGCGCCGCTCATCGCCTGCATGGTGATCGTGGCGATCCACTCGTATCTCGGCCTTCACGTGATCGCCCGTGAGGTGATCTTCGTGGATCTCTCCCTCGCGCAGATGGCCGCACTTGGTGCTACTATCGCGGTCTTTGCCGGAGCCGATCCCGACTCGACTCGCAGCTTCGCCTACGCCCTCGGCTTCACCACGCTCGGCGCCGCGTTGTTCGCGCTGACTCGTACCAGCCAGCACGGGCGAGTGCCGCAGGAAGCGATCATCGGCATCGTGTTTGTAGTGGCATCGGCGGCGGGGATCCTGGTAGCCGACCGGTCGCCCCGTGGCGGGGAGGCGATCAAGGACATTCTGGTCGGCAGCCTGCTCTGGGTCGGCTGGCCTGCAATCGGCCGTCTGGCGGTGATCTATCTCCTGGTGGGACTCTTTCACTGGGTTCTGCGCCACCGGTTCCTCACCATCTCCTTCGAGCCGGAGGTCGCTCTCGCCAACGGGTGGAACCTGAAGCTGTGGGATTTTCTGTTCTATCTGTCCTTTGGCCTGGTGATCACCTTCTCGGTGCCTATCGTGGGAGTGCTGCTGGTCTTCTCCTTCCTGGTCGTCCCGGCGGCTATCGCATTTCAGTTTGCCCACACCAGGGGATCGCTGGCGATTCTCTCCTGGGTAGCGGGTGTGATCTCCTCGGCGGGAGGGCTCTGGCTCTCGTTCCGTTACGATCTGCCTACCGGGCCAGTGGTGGTCTGTGTGTTTGGTCTTCTGCTCCTGCTCTCCTACACGGCTCGTAAGCTGATGGGGATCGAACGCAAAGCGGCTACCGCGTGAGAAGCCGACGGCCGGAAACGCGTCATGAGGGTCCGGTCGGGACCCTGCAGGGGCCCGCCCCGTTCCACTAGATTCATCCCCCTCACATCATCGTACAGGAGTTTGCCCGTGTCGGTTCGTTCTGCTCTTCTGACTTCACTCGCTGCGGCCTCGCTCGTTTCTGTCGCTGCCGCGATGCACACTCACCTGGTCAAAGCCGAGCCCGCGGTGGACGGCACGATCACGGAGGCTCCCAAGCAGGTTCGCCTCTGGTTCAACGAGCGGCCCGAGGTGGCGCTTTCCTCCGCCGCGCTGCTCTCCAGCGATAGCGCACCGGTTGCCCGGATCACTCTGGGGAAGACTGACGATTCCTTGAGTGTCGCGGGTTCGATCCCGGTGAGCCTCGCCCCCGGCGGATACATTGTGGTCTGGAAGACTGGTTCTGCAGATGGTCATCCGGTACGCGGGTCCTACAAGTTCACGTACTCCGCTCTGACCGGCGCCAGTAATTGACGTGGACCATCAGGTCGCCGCTCTTCCGCTCGACCTCTACGCCCTGGCCCGCTGGATCGCGTACACCGCGACCTTGGTCACGATCGGTGGAGGCGTCTGCGCCTGGTTGCTCGGGAGAATCCCCGAACCCGGTGGTAGGAGTAACCTAGCCCTCGACGCAGCCCGCGAGACAACCTGGCAGTTGGCACTTGCGGCGCCGCTCGTTCTGATCGGCGCCCATTTGCTTCGACTCTACGGGCAGGCGCGGGCCTTCCTCGAACCGGCCGAGCCCATCACGTCCGACGGAGTCCATTCCATCGTCGCGGGCACCACGTGGGGGCGAGGCTGGATCGTTCAAGTCTCGGCCGCAATCGCTGCCGCCATCCTCCTCGCCGCTGCTCGCTGGCGAACTAATCGGAACGAGCCCAAAGTCCCGGCGGAAACCGTTGTGGCGGCATTGCTGGTGGCGTTCGCATCGCCGCTAACCGGACACGCGATGGAAAACCCATGGGGTCGGGTCGCCGGTGTGTCGCTTCACGGGCTGCACCTTCTCGGCGCCGGAGTCTGGCTCGGCACCCTGTTTGTGCTTTTCATGGCGGCGTTTCGCGGCGTGCGGGAGGGTGGAGCGTTTGAAGGCACCGCACTGCTCGCCCGCCTGGTGCGGGCCTTCTCGCCCATCGCCCTGAGTGGTGCCTTCCTCGTTGTGGGAGCCGGCGTACTGCTCGGGGTGGCCTACGTAGGAAGCCTCGAGGCACTCTGGGGTACTACGTATGGAAAGATGCTCTTGATCAAGATCGCGCTGCTCGCCGTCACTGCGGCCCTGGGCGCGTATCACTGGAAATCCCTCACGCCGCGGCTCGATTCCGTGCAAGGCGCTTCCGTCTTTCGCGGGTCCGCGGCCGTCGAGCTGACCCTGGCAGCCCTCCTGCTCGGCGCCACCGCGGTCCTCGTTGCTCTGCCGGCCCCCAAACTATGACTACCGCAACAGCCTTCCGATCGGTCACCTTGCTTCTCGCACTCCTGGCTTGCGACCAGAAACCGCAGACCTTCAATCCGTCAGGACTCGCGGGACCGACGCTTGGCCAGGCGATTCCCAAGCCCGACTTCACGCTCACCGCGACCGACGGATCGCAGTTCAATTTCCGCCAGCGGACCGAGGGCAAGATCACGTTGCTCTTCTTCGGCTATACCCATTGCCCGGATGTCTGTCCGGTTCATCTCGCGAACATCGCCGCGGCACTCCACACCCTCGGTCCCGAGGTCCAGCGGAAGGTGGAAGTCGTATTCGTCACCACCGATCCCGACCGCGATACACCCGAGGTCATCCGCGCCTGGCTCGACAAGTTCGACCCGAAATTCGTCGGTCTCCGGGGCACTCTCGACGAGGTGAACGCAATCCAGCGGGGGCTCAAACTGGGTGAGGCGTCGCGGGAGCCGCAGCTGGCGCCGGCTGACACGGGCTATAGCGTTGGCCACGCCGCGCTGGTGCTGGCCTTCACACCAGATGACTCAGCGCACGTGGTCTATCCGTTCGGGGTGCGCCAGTCCGACTGGGCCAAGGACCTGGAAGTCCTGGCCAAGCTGACGGGGCCTGCGTGACTCGAGGCCTGCTCGCCGGGGTGCTCCTCTTCTGTTGGAGCTGCGGCAAGCCGGCACCGCCGACCCTTAATGCCCAGTTCGGCAATATCCGCATCACTGGCGGGTTCGCGTATTCCCCGATCACCCAGGAATCTGGTGCGGCCTACTTCACGATCCGCAACACCGGCGACAAACCGGATACACTCGTGTCGGTTCAGTGTCCGATCGCAAAGTCGGCGATGATTCACGGAACGATGCAGTCCGAAGGCGCCGCCGGGATGGCGAGGATCGAACGACTTCCCATCCCTCCCGGTGAAGAGGAGACCCTGAAGCCTGGCGGGACGCACCTGATGCTCGAACAGCTCAGCCGACTTCCCAAGCCCGGGGAGCGGATGCCAGTCGTTCTCATTTTCAGTCGCGCGGGCACGGTCACGCTGGAACTTCCGGTCAGGGCCTACAACGAATGACATGGTGGTGCTCCGCTACCGGCCAGCCTTGGACCTGGGCCTGGAAGGCCTATCCCGGCGTGTGGCTGTTCGTGGCCCTCCTCGCGGTTATGTACGCCCGAGGCATCCGCCGGGCCGCTGAGCCGCGACCGAGCGACGCCCTCTTTTACTTCGCCGGCCTCCTCACTGTCTGGCTCGCGCTCGACTGGCCGATCGGGCCGTTAGGAACCGGCTACCTGATCAGCTTCCACACCGTCAGCTACATCCTCCTGAGCCTCGTCGCACCGCCGCTCCTTCTGGTGGGTATTCCCAGCGAGATGATGTTGCGTGCTGCTCGGTCGCCTCGTGCCGGGCCGCTGCTGCGGATTCTCGCCCGGCCGCTCATCGCGCTCGCACTCTTCAACGCGATCCTGATCGGCACCCACATTCCGGATGTAGTCGATGGGCTGATGCGGTCCCAGCTCGGCGCCTTTGCCATCGATCTGGCGTGGTTCCTCGGCGGAATCGTCCTCTGGTGGGCGATCATGGCCCCACCGCCGGTGTGCCGCCTCACTCGCCCTATGAAAATGGGATACCTGTTCGCGGCCACACTTCCGCCAATTCTCCCCGCAGCCTTCCTCACCTTCGCCGATTACCCGCTCTACGCGGTGTACGAGCTCGCCCCGCGGGCACTCGATCTCCCCGCGCACTCCGATCAGCAGATCGCGGGTCTCACCATGAAGATCATCGGCGACCTTCCCCTCTGGTTCGCCTTCGGGGTGATCTTCTTCCGCTGGGCTCGCGAGTCGGGCGGCTCCAATCCGGTGCATCCCAGCGTGGCCCAGCGGAGCGCTACCGGTAGCGGGGTTTGAAGCTTCACCTGTTGCGGCACGGCCCCGCCCTGGACGCCGACGGGCGAGCCATGGGCCACACCGACGCTTCATTGTCTCCGGAAGGGATCGAGCAGGTCGCTCGACTGGTCGCGGCATGGCCGAGAGCTCCGAGCCGTATCTGGTCGAGTGACCTCCGGCGCGCCCGCGAAACAGCCGAGCGGATCGGTCAGCGTTGGGATGTGGCGCCGGCCTTCGATGCGCGGCTGCGCGAGATGAACTTCGGAGACTGGGACGGGCGCTTCTGGAACGCGCTGGAGCGCGAGGATCCCGACCGCCTCAAGCACTGGATGGAGGGTTGGGTAACCGAACGAGTCCCCGGCGGCGAGTCCTTCACACTCTTAGCAGAGCGGGTTCGCGATTGGTACGCCCAATGCCTCGTCAACCCGGCTGAGGAGATCGTCGTTGTTGCCCACGCCGGGAGCATTCGAGCACTGCTCTGCCATCTGCTGGAGGTTCAGCTCTCGAAGGCGTTCGAGTTCCCGGTGGATCGGCTGCGAATCTCTACCGTCGAAATCGCCGAATCTGGCGTTCGGCTGCTGGCCTTGAACGGTCCGGAGGTTTTCTAGGAAGCCGAGCTAGGCCAGCAGATCTGCCGGCTTTGCTCTGATGACTCGCAGCGCCGGCTCCAGTGCGCCAACAACAGTCGCCACCGTGAGCAGCGCGGTGAATTGCAGGACCAGCTTCCAGTCCCAGACCGGCAGTCCTGGCACCAGACCCGAGAGCATGCTCCAGAGAGACGGACCGAACCACATTCCGGTGCCGGCTCCGACCAGGCTGACCAGTATCGCACGCACAACCACGTACCCAATCACGCTCCGGCCTCGTGCGCCTACCGCCCGGCGCAATCCCAACTCCGCGTGCAGCGATCGCACCCAGAGTCGCATCAAGGCATAGGTGCCGGTCAATGCGATGAGAAGCGCGATCCATCCCTCCACCCCGAACCATCGGCCGAACCAGCGGAGCGGTCGGGCTTCGACGGCGATCAGCTCCGATTCCTTCTGGCTGGCAATGCTGCCGGGTGGGACTCCCAATTCGTCCTGAACCGCAGAAGCAATGACCCGAGTTCCGCCGGGATTCACCGAGTCGCGAATCAGCAAGTCGACCTGTGGAACGGGGTGCTGCAGGACACTGAGATAGACGGTGTACTCGGGTTGCAGCGCGGCACCGAAACCCGCCGGCGGCGGATCGTCCACGATGCCGACCACGGTGTACCATTCCGAGCGCTTCAAACCCACCATCAACTGACGGCCAATTGCCTCGCCGCGCTGAAAATGCCGCGCCGCAAGAGCGCGGTTCACCACGGCGACCCGTGGTGCGTCCCAACGGTCCTCCGAACCGATGCTCCGGCCGGCGACCATCTTCACCCCGAGAGCGCGGAAGGTGTCAGCGCTTACCATTTCGTGAGTCGCCAGGACTTGGTGCCACGGCACCATGAGCGTGCCGAATGGGCAAAGCCCGCAGTCGGTGGTGATTCCCGCCACCGTGCCCAGACCGACAATAGATCCCGGGCTGCTGAGACTGATCACGGAATGCTGAGAGTCGCTCGAGAGTCTTTGAAGCAAGGCTTCGAGACGGGACGCTTGCTCACCCGGTGATGCGTTCGGCACGGTGACCTGGTACACCTCACCGTCGCGACGCTCGAAAGTCACCGAGTTCAGCATGGTGCCCGCGTGTCTCGCCACGAGCGCGCCGGCGGTGAGGACGGTCAGGCTGATGCCGAGTTGGATCGCCGGCACCAACAGAGGCAGGGCATGTGCCTCCGCATGAGTGAGACGGCTGCGTCGGGCGAACACCAGAGGAAGAATTCCGGCAAGCACCAGCACGGCGCTCACGAGGGAAAGGCTGAGCGGAATCATGGGCGGACCTCCGGGGCCCATCGGGCCGGGCCACCCACGAGCAGCCACACCGGCTGCAACTGCACCAGCGGCACCGCCGAGCACGAGCACAACCGCAGCGACCAATCCAGCCTCGAGTAAGGCGGACGCCAGAACGCCGCGCCGCGAGGCGCCGACCGAGCGGCGTACCGCGAGTTCCGGGGCACGCTCCGAAGCACGCGCAGCGGAGAGTGTAAGCATGGTGAGTGCGGCGGCGGCAAGGGCAGCAGCAGCCGTGCCCAGCAGAAGCCGGAACAACTGGGTGAGGGCCGCCAGCTGGCTCGCCGCCGGTGTCCGGGCATCCGGGTTCCAAGGCATCCCGAGATCGGCTCCCCGCACGCTGGAAAAGGAAAGCCGTGTACTCTCGCCGCCGGGAATCCAGAGCGAGGTCACCGGGAGCAGCGCGATCAGGATCACGATTCCGGTCGCGGCGAGTAACAGTGCGGTCCCTCGGTACATCCGAAGCGCCGCGAGCGCCGGAGAAACCACCCGGATCAGTCTTCCCCGTCTATGCATCCTGGAGCCGATCACTGCCTCTTGTTGGGCTTCGGGTGTCACGCCGATGGGTTACTGCGCGGACGTTGGCGCCGGTTGCATCAGCAGGCGAGTGAGCTTCCACTGCCCTTCCCGTGTCCGGCGCCAGCGCGCTACGTACCGGCCGCCAAACTTCGCCGGTGGCTGATCCTGGACCCTCGCAACCTGGGAGAAGGATCCCCACTGATAGGCCGTGCTCCCGAAGACCTCGACCTCGTCACTCGCCGTGGAAGCGGAATCCACTAAGACCTTGCCATCGAATTGGGCGAGAAACTCCCGGATCTCTTTTGGTCCCCGGAGCGGTGCCAAGCCGGCTTCGAGCAGCTCACCGTCCTCGGTATACATCGCGGCGATTGAATCCGACGCTACCGCTCTGATCAAAGCGGTGTAGTGCTCCATCGCGACGACGATCTCCTGACGGATCTTGGGATCCGAAGGGTTTGGCTGCCCGTTTGAACATGCCATGGCGAGCCCGAGGAAGGTCAATGCGACCCAGAGACGGCCTTTCATCGAATCCCAACCTCATCCATCCACCTCCGCCGGAGACTGGCGATCGGCTCACCGGCGAGTTTCTCGATCCTTCCACTCCACCCAGCCGCCGGAATCTCCGGAAACAATCCCACGACGGCTTTAACCCCGATCCGATCAACCAGATACTTGGTGAACGACTGGCTGCAGGCATAGTACGTGGGCGCCACGACCTTGCGCTCCTCGGTAAACAAGGCATTGAGCCGCCCCTGGCCACCGATCTTGGCCAGAATTTCGTCGCGGCGAGAAGTACTAGTGAGACGCGCGGCGCAGGTGCTGTCGACCTTGTCCAGTCCACCGACCTCGAACACGTCCCCCTCGGGAAATCCGGTCGCCTTGGCCACCGACTGGGCGAGATAATCCGGAAGACCTTCGTTGAGCCACTGGGGGAACTGGGCGGCCCGTCGGTCCTGCTCCACGCTGTCGGGATACTCGTCGGCGAAGAACGGCCCTTTCGGGGTTAGCAGCTCGTGCGCGGCCTCATGGAGAAATGGCGCCTCGCCTCGGCGGATCCGGTTCAGAGATATGAAGACCGTATCCTGCCCCGTCGCGTGGGAGACGAAGCGACCAGGACTGAAGAAGAACACGACCGGACGGCTGCCGATTCGCTGCCAGGAGTACGGGCCACCGACCAGAGCCCGCAAGTCGTGGAGGCCCTTGTCCAGCGTATCGCCGAAGGCGGTGAGCCACCGCGCGTCGATCGAATCTGTGGGTGCCCAAACCACAAGTTGTGGGTGCCGCTGGGCCGTGCCGTGCGCGGTGACGAACGCGACTCGGTTGGAATCATCACCCCACCAGTCGAGAGGGCTTGCACTCGTGTCCTGCGCGAGCCCAGCCGGCGCGCACACCAAGGTGAGAGCGGTAAAGAGCGGAGGGAACACACGAGGCAACCTACACTCGCCGAGCCGCTTGGGAAGCGACGCGCCGTTTCAATCAGAACGTAGACCGCTTCCACCCCGGGACGAAGAGCGGAGTGCTCGCCACCCGGCGGGCGACCTCGAAGTGCGGCGCCACCAGGTCGGCGAGCTGCTGGGCGACCGCGAGGTCGGTCCGGCCGAATGCAGTACCCGGAGAGGTCATTGCCATAGCGCCGATGATCGTTCCGCCTACCCGGAGTGGAACCACCAGTACCGACAACGGCGGGGAGTCTTGCGAGCTCACCAGGTAGGGAATCTCCCCCCGCACGACCCGCGCGACGCCGGTACCTTCGATCGGTTCCTGCGGAAGGTCCGCCAGCGGAGTGGCTTGACCCGGTTTCACTACCGCCACACGGCCCTCGTTGGAGAGCCTCACCGCGAACTCGATCGCGTTGACCGGCAGCAGCTCCGAAGCCGTTTTCACAAAGCGCCTCGTCGCTTCGCCGAGTAACGGCGTAGTCGCCAGCTCCTCGGCGATTCGACTCAGATGCATCGGGATGTGGCGGAGCATGTCGAACTGTCCCCGAAGGACCTGGTGTTGCCAATCCATCACGAAGACATCGACCCGGGGCGCAGTCAGCGCTCCGATTGTGTCGAGCAACATCAGGTCGCTCTCCTCGTAGAGGCCCGGCCCGGCACTGCCGAGGAGCAGGTAACCGACCGGCCGCTCCACGACCCGCAGTTGCACTCCGATCAGCGACCGGGCCCTTTCCTCACCCCCGGCAACGTGTGCCAACTCCGGCATCGGACCCCGGGAATCGGACCCACCATCGCGCACCAGAACCTGACCGATACCGCCGAACAGGCGATTCGGATCAAACGCGTCGAGCGAGAGAACCAGGCTGGGATCGGCCCAAAGCGGGCCGTGGCCATGGAGGCCGAGGCGGTAGTGCTGGTCTCCTGGCGAGTTTCCGATGATCAGCTCGATACCGTCGTGCGGGAGCACGTGCTGGATCGCGAAAGAAACCGCGAGCATGAAATCTCGAGGCGTGCCCGCGCCCGTGGTGGCTTCCGCGAGAGCGCCGTAGAGTGCGTTGAGTTCCTGGGCCTCCTGATCCTCCCCGCGTAGGGGAGGGGTCGCCGCCTGAGTCTTGATCGTCTCGACTTCAGGGTCGCTCGCGGCATCGGCCGCGACCGGCTCGTCGGCTGATTCAGACGAATGACCTGCCCGGGAGTAGCGCGCCAGCATCGGCGCCATCGCCTCCGCCGCCGATTCGATCACCGCTACTTCCCGCATCCCGTAGAGGTCGGGTCGGAAGCCCGCGATCAACAGGAGCCCCACGTCACTGGGGCCGTGACGAATCGGGCGACAAACCACCGACCCGTAGTGGGCGGACTGCACGCGGTCTTCGATCCGGGCCAGCTCATGCGGATCGAGAAATGGGTTGGGATGCGGAATTCGCAGATCGTCTGCGGCCAGCTCTTCGGGCGCGATCAGCGACGGTTCCCCACTCGGCGAATACACCCACAGGGCGAAGAGATCGTGGGGAACCTCGAACTGCAACGCATCGGACACGGCCTCATACCAGGTCCGCAGCGCCTCCAGGTCCGGGACCCGGTTGCGGCTGTGAAGGATCGGGAAGAGGAAGGCAAAGTCCGCTGCATCTTGGGACATAGGCCCTTAAAGGTGCAGGACTTGTGCCCCCCATCGCTATCCCGGAAGCCGATCCGGCTGAGGGTGCCAGCCTGCCCCAGACGAGGCAACCACAGGGCCCCATTGTGCTGCTGGCCCCGATACCATAACCCATTGAGAACAGTGAAGTTACGGCATCAAGTCAGGAGGTTCTTCCCCGGCAGCTCCAAGTATCTGCCACCCAGGCGGCCCGCACCCAGATCCGGCAACCAGGCTACCCTGCGTGACTCTTCTGCAGGCAGGACCCGTATTCTACGCCAGTCCCAACTAGCACTCGCGAGGTTCCATGTTCCGCCGCTTCATCCCGGCAGCAATCGGGCTGCTCGCCGTAGCTCCCCTACAAGGGCGTGCGCAAGACAGTCTGGTGGCGATTCGCGCCGGCCATCTGTTGGACGTCCAGCAGGGCACTCTGGAAGGAGAGACGCTCATCCTGATCAAGGGTGCGCGGATCGTTCAAGTGAGCCCAGGAGGGACACTCCCAGCTGGAGCCCGGGTTATCGATCTCTCGAAACTCACGGTCGTGCCCGGGATGATCGACGCCCATGTTCATCTCACGATTGGAACTCCAGACAGTACTGCGCTGGCGACGCTGCGTGCGGGTTTCACTACCGTCCAGGACCTCGGCGCCCTCAATCATGCCAATCTCGATCTACGTAACGCGATCGAGAGCGGGAAGACGATCGGGCCGCGCATTCACTCTGCCGGATCCTGGATCGGAGTGAAAGGCGGGATCTGTGACTTCGATGGACGGGGCGTCAGGGGGGAGAACGAATTCGCGGCCCGTACGCGGGAAGACATCACCAACGGCGCCGACCTGATCAAAGTCTGTGTCACCGGATGGCCGGCCGATGGCTACCGGTTTCCGGACTCGGTTGAGATTACCGAAGCCGAGCTGGCCGCAGTGGTGAGGGAGGCGAAAGCTGCGAACAAAAAGGTGATCGCCCATGCGATCGGACGCCGTGGAGCCTTCATGGCTGTCTCCGCCGGTGTACAGGCCCTTGCTCACTCGGCATTTCTCGACAGTACTACGATCGCAATGATGAAGGCTCGAGGGGTCTACCTGATTCCTACCCTTCTCTCATTCCAGGGCGACCGGCCGGCGTTGTTGGCACTTCAGAAAGAGATGCGAGTGATTCTGGCGAGCGGCATTCCCATCGCGATGGGGACCGACGCGGGGGTTACGCCTCATGGCGGGAACGCAGCGGAGCTGGAGACGATGGTCGAAGCAGGAATGGCTCCCCTCTCCGCTATCCGCTCTGCCACCATCGACGCTGCTGCTCTCCTCGGAATGTCGGAGTCGATCGGGAGCGTTACTCGGGGGACGATGGCAGATCTGATCGCGGTCGAGGGCAACCCGCTGGAAGACGTGCGCACGCTCCAACACATCCTTTTCGTCATGAAGGCGGGGCGGACCTACCTCACGCCTTAGCTTCCTCGGCGCGCTGATCCCGAAACCGGAGCGCGGCCTGGTACTCCCGCGTGAGGCGAGTCATCATTTCCTCTCTCTTCGCGTAGAGGCGTTTGGGGGACCGGGGTTTGTGCCGAGCGAGGGCGTAGCTGGTGAGGAG
>Ga0207674_10005388_pt1 | contig 15223 bp, 16 predicted proteins | sample KBSCornC72_FD_184303 | JGI IMG/M metagenome (GOLD analysis project Ga0207674, IMG submission 184303) | Corn rhizosphere microbial communities from Kellogg Biological Station, Michigan, USA - KBS Corn C7-2 (SPAdes) (version 2) | ecosystem: Host-associated > Plants > Roots > Rhizosphere > Soil ... | reverse complement strand
CCGAAACCTCGCTCCACTCCGAGCCCATCAACCCGGCGATGGCCGACGGCTTGTCGGCGTCGGCGATCACCAGCACTCCGGGGTCGAGCACCCGCTCCTGGCCATCCAGCGTCACCACCCGCTCGCCCTCACCGGCGCGGCGCACGATGATCTGCCGGCCCGCCACCTTGTCGAGGTCGAACGCATGGGTGGGCTCGCCGAGACACAGCATCACGTAGTTCGTGATGTCGACGACGTTCGAGATCGGCCGCATGCCGGCCGCCGCGATGCGCGCCTTGAGCCACGGCGGCGAGGGCCCGACGTGGACGTCGGTGAACACGCGGCCGGCCCAGCGGGGGCAGAGGTCGGGTGCCTCGACGCGAACGCTGACGTGATCCTCGGCCCGGCCGGTGCCGGCCGCATCCGGCTCGGCGCCCGGCCACGGCGCGAGAGAGGTGTCCAGCACCGCCGCCACCTCGCGGGCGATCCCGTAGACGCTCAGGCAGTCGGGCCGGTTGGACGTGATCTCAAACTCCATCACGGTCTCGGCCACCGGCAGCACGTCGCCCAGCGGGGTGCCGGGCTCGAGCTCGCCGGGCAGCAGCATGATGCCCTCGTGATCCTGGGACAGCTCGAGCTCGTGCTCGGAGAGGATCATGCCGTCGGACTCGATACCGCGGAGCTTCGCCTTCTTCAGCTTCACGCCGCCGGGTAGCGTGGCCCCGGGCAGCACGACGGCGACGGTCGCCCCGGCGTCGAAGTTGCGGGCGCCGCAGACGATCTGGCGGGGATCGCCGTTGCCGACGTCGACCAGGCAGACCGACAGCCGGTCGGCGTCGGGATGCTGCTCCCGCGACAGCACCCGGCCCACCCGATACAGCTCGAGGCCGTCAGGGATGCCGATCCGGTGCAGCGCCTCCAGCTTTGTACCGGTCATGCTCAGCAGCTCGCCCAGCTCGGCCACCGGCACGTCGAAGCCGACGTACTCCCGCAGCCACGAGACCGGCACCCTCATCCGAACTGCTCCATGAACCGCAGGTCGTTCTCCCACAGCATGCGGATGTCGGGGATGGCATGGCGCAGGGCGGCGATCCGCTCGACGCCCATCCCCCACGCGTAGCCCGTCAGCTGCTCGGCGTCGTAGCCCTGGACGTAAGCGAACAGCGCCGGGTCGACCATCCCCGCGCCCAGGATCTCGACCCAGCCCTCGCCCTTGCAGACGCGGCACGGGGATCCATCTCGGGCGCAGTTGAAGCACGACACGTCGACCTCCACCGATGGCTCGGTGAAGGGGAAGAAGTGCGGGCGCAGCCGCACCTCCCGGTCGGGGCCGAACACTTCGCGGGCGAACGCCAGCAGCGTGCCCTTGAGATGCGCCAGGGTGAGTCCGCGGTCGACCGCCAGGCCCTCGATCTGGGTGAACATCACCGTGTGGGTGGGATCGGGCGTGTCGCGCCGGTAGCAGCGACCGGCGGTGGCCATGTAGACGGGCGGCGGCTGGGCCAGCATCGTGCGGATCTGCATCGGTGAGGTGTGCGTACGAAGCACGAGCGAGTCGGAGACGTAGAAGGTGTCGGTCCACTGCCGCGACGGGTGCGTGGCCGCGGTGTTCAGGGCATCGAAGGTGTTGTGCACCGTGTCCACCTCGGGCCCGTCCACCACGGCGTAGCCGAGGCCGATCAGCACCTCGAGGATCTCGCGGGCGGTCTGGTCGATCAGGTGGGCATGCCCGCGGTGCACGCGGCGGCCGGGCAGGGTGACGTCGACGCGGTCGCTCCGCAGCCGCTCGTCGAGCTCGGCGGCGCGCAGCTCCGACAAGCGCTGCTCCAGCGCCGCTTCCAGCGCGCGCCGGGCGTCGTTCAGCACCTTTCCCCGCGCACCTCGCTGGTCGGGCGGCAGGCTGCCCAGCTCACGCAGCGCCTGTGTCAGCGGCGCCTTGCGGCCCGCCACCGCCACCCGTACCTCCTCCAGCACCGCACTGTCGCCTGCCGAGGCGATGCGTTCGAGACCGTCCCGGGTGAGGGCGTCGATATCCATGAGCGGTAGAGTCTACTGAGGTGCTGGAGCCGCCAAGCGCATACGACGAGCTGGGCTCGGCCTATGACGCGTGGTGCCGCTCGGTCACTGAGGACATCGACTTCTACGTCGACCTGGCGCTGCGATCGGGTGGACCCGTGCTCGAGATCGGCGTCGGCTCCGGCCGGGTCGCGGTGCCCACCGCCCTGGCCGGGGTCGAGGTGGTTGGCGTCGATACCTCACCGGCGATGCTCGACCTGGCCCGGGCCAAGGCGGCCGCCCACGGCCTCGAGCTCGACCTGCTGCTGGCCGACATGCGCGACCTGCCCGACCTGCCCGACCTGGGCCGGTTCCCGCTGATCACCGTGCCCTTCCGCGCCCTGCTTCACCTGCGCGACGACGGCGAGCGGCTGGCGGTGCTGCGCGGCCTTCGGCGGCGGCTGCGGCCCGGGGGCACGCTGGCGTTCGATGTCTTTCATCCCGATCGGCAGGACATCGAGGAGACCCAGGAACGCTGGGTCGAGCGAGAGCGCGGCATCTTCGAGCATGCGACATGGCGGCCCGAGCACCGCAGCCTGACCCTGACCGTGCGGACGGCGGCCACACAGGCCGACATGGATCTTTGGTGGGCGGAGCCGGCCGACTGGCGGCGGATGCTGGCGGCCGCCGGGTTCAACCTGGTGGAGTGCTTCGCGTGGTTCGACCGCTCCCCGCTGCGGCCGGGGTCGACGGACTCGGTATGGGTGGCGAGGGAATCAGGGCCGGGCGCGGCGGCCCGCTGAAATCGAACTCGGACACGAGATTGCCCAGCTGGGGAGCGGTCTCGCGGACGCTGGGCCGGCTGTCGGGGCGGCCGTCGGTGGCCGGATCCAGGCGCGCGCCGCCCAGGAAGTCGTCCTCGATGAAGCGCAGGTAGGCGTCGAAGCTGAGCGTCTGATGGTCGATCAGGCTGCGGCGGGCGAATGGGCTGATCATGATCCCCGGCACTCGCATGCCATACCCCACCCCATCGACGACCGGCGGCCTGACATGGTCGTAGAACCCGCCCCATTCGTCCCAGCTCAGGAAGATGGCCGACGAGCTCCAGTCGGGGCTCCGCATCACGGCGTCGACGACTCGGGCCACCCATCGCTGCCCGGCCGCGATCGACGCTGGCGGATGGTCGCTGTTGGCATAATCGGGGATCACCCACGACACGTTGGGGAGCGTGCCCGTCCGGGCCTGTCGGAAGAACCGGCTGGAGTCCTGAACGTTTCGGGACTGGCCGTCCGCGGCGACGTCACCGAAGCGCGCCAGCGGGTTCCAGATGCTCGGGCTGGTCGAGCTCTGTGGCACCAGCGCGCAGTCCATGGCGTCGTTGGAGCAGTCCGGCTGATACCCCTTGCTGACGTAGTACCCCCAACTGACCCTGTGCTTGCGGAGCAGGTAGGTGATATCGGTCCACGGATAAATGGGGCCGTGGGGCCGGGCGGCGGGGGCCGTCTTGCCCGACAGGCTGGTGTGGCAGCTCATCGGGTCGGTGGGGCTGGTGCAGCGGGCCGCCCATCCCGAGACCATCGCCTCGTGCATGGGCAGGCTCCAGCCGAGGTTGGAGGCGAACAGGTGATCCTGGAGCACGTAGTCGCGGGCCAGTCGCCAGTACTCGGGGATGGTGCTCGCGTCGTGGTAGCCCATCACGTCCGGACGGCGTGTCCTGACGCGGCACGCAGGATCGAGCGTGTGCCGCCCGCAACCGATGCGGCTGGCGCGGACGGCCGAGCGGACGAACCCGTTCATCCGGCCGCCATTGATGTCGCGTCGTGCGTGCGGCGCGTCGTGCGGCCCGCCGGCGTCGACCAGCCGGCTGTCCAGATACGGCCTGACGCAGCGGCCTGTCCGGGCGTCGGGGAGGCAGGCCGTCGGCTGCCCGTTGCGCATCGGGATTCCGTCGGCGCCGGGATAGGCGCCGAAGTAGTTGTCGAAGGAGCGATTCTCCTCCATGATCACGATCACGTGGCGGATCCTGCGGATGCCCCGCAGCGGAGGCCGGGACGCGGTCGAGGTGGCCGACAGGGAGCTCTGCAGCGCCACCAGCGACAGCGCCGCACCTGCGGCGAGCATGATCGCCCCGGCAGCACGCACCCGCTTTCTGCCTCCGGCCACGCACCCACGCTACCGGCGGCATGTTGGCCGTCCGTGTGAATCCGATCAGGCCAGGGAGCGTTGGCGGACCGCTTCGTACAGTGCCACGGTCGCCGCTGCCGCCGCGTTCAGCGACTCCGCGCCAGAGGCCTGGGGAATGCTCGCCACCTCCTGGCTTGAGGCGATCAGATCCTCGGGCAGGCCCAGCCGCTCCGCCCCGACCAGGAACACCAGCGGGCCGCGCAGGTCGATCTCCCACACCGGCCGGCCACCGGCGACCGCCAGGGCGATCCGGGGGATGCCGTCCGGGGGCTCGGCGGGGCTCTCGATCGGCACCCGGAAGATCGCTCCCATCGATGCTCTGACGCCCTTGCCGGAGTAGGGATCGGAGCACCCCGCCGACAGGGTGACGAAGGCGGGGCCCAGCGCCCCGGCGGCGCGGACGACGGTGCCCACGTTGCCGGGGTCGATGACGCGGTGCAGATGCACTCCGAGGTCGGCGGCGGCGGATCTGGCGGGCAGGTCGGCATGGCGGAACACCGACAGCACCCGCGCCGGGTGCCCGAGGGTGCCCAGCTCGGCAAGCAGGGTGTCGGCGACGATGTGCACGGGGCCGCCGCGGGCCAGCCGCTGCACCAGCGTCTGATCGGGCGCCCGCTCCGCGGCGATGAAGCTCTCCACCGGCAGCAGCCCCTCGGCCATGCCCTCCTCGACGATGTCCTCGCCCTCGGCGACGAACAGCCCCTCGCGTAGCCGGTGGCGCTTCGCCTGCAGGCGGCGCACGGCCTTCAGGCGGGCGTTCGCCCGCGAGGAGATCGGTTCCACCCCGGCTCCGGTGTTACTTCGCCGCTGCGAGCGCCGCCTTCGCCGTTTCGGCGAGCGCTTCGAAGGCCGCCGGGTCGGAGACGGCGAGGTCGGACAGCACCTTGCGGTCGAGATCGATCTCCGCCAGCTTCAGACCGTGCATCAGCTGGTTGTAGGAGAGCCCGTGCTGGCGGGCGCCGGCGTTGATGCGGATGATCCACAGCCGGCGGAAGTCGCGCTTTCGCGTCCGCCTGTCACGGTAGGCGTACGTGAGCGACTTGAGCATCTGCTCTTTGGCGCGCTTGTAGGTGTTCTTCTTGAGGCCGCGGTATCCCTTGGCCTGCTCCAGCACCTCACGGCGCTTCTTCTTCGCATTGACGCTTCGCTTGACGCGTGCCATCGATCCTCCTCTACCTAACGCTTGCCGAGGAGGCGCCGCACCTCGCGCGCATCCGTTGCCGAGAGTCCCGTGTCATGCCGCTTCGCCCGGCGTCGCTTCGCGCTCTTGTGCTCGAGCAGATGCGACTTGAACGCCCGCCGGCGCAGCAGCTTGCCGGTCGCGCTCAACCTGAACCGCTTCTTTGTGGCTGACGAGGTCTTCATCTTCGGCATCGGGGCTCTCTCCTACGTCTTCTTGGCCGGGGCCTTGGCGGCCGCTGCCTTGGCCGGCGCCTTGGCCGGCTGCTTCGTCGCGGGCGCCGCTTCGGGCGCCTCGGGCTGTTCCTCGCTTGGTGCTGCGGTCTTCTTCGCTGCCGTCGCCTTGGGCGCGGCCTTCTTGGCGGCGGCTGCGGGCTTTTCCGTCTCCGGTTCCGACTCCTTCTCGGGCTCCGGTTCTTCCACGTCGGGCTCGGCGGCCGGCGCCGTGCCCTTCACTACCGCCGGGGCCTCGGGCGGCGCAGCCGGGGCCTCCGTCTCTGCCGGCGCCTCCGCCTCCTTGGCCGGGGCCTTGTGCGGCGCCAGCATCATCACCATGTTCCTGCCGTCCTGCAGCGGGTTCGACTCGATGACCCCGAGCTCGGCGACCTCCTCTGCCATCTTCAGCAGCAGCGCCCGACCCCGCTCGGGATGCGTCATCTCGCGGCCCCGGAACATGATCGTGACCTTGACCTTGTCACGGTTCTTCAGGAAGCGGACGACGTGGCCCTTCTTGGTCGCGTAGTCGTGTGGGTCGATCTTCGGCCGGAGCTTGATCTCCTTGATCGTGATGGTGGACTGGTGCTTACGTGCGAGCTTGGCCTTCTGCTCCTGCTCGTACTTGTACTTCGAGTAGTCCATCACCCGGCACACGGGCGGCTTCGCGTCGGGGGCCACCTCGACCAGGTCGAGGTTCTTGTCCCACGCGTACCGCTGAGCATCCTCCGTGCTCTTGATGCCGATCTGTGACCCATCGGCATCGATCAGGCGCACCTGCGGAACGCGGATGGCCTCGTTGATCCGGGTCGTCGGCTCCTGCGGCCGCTGATCGAAACGCCTTCGCGGCCTCAAGAGATGTGCCCAGTCACGATCTGATACAAGCTTGCGGTGTCCTTTCGTCGTAAACGGAAAACGGGCGCCACGCGGGCACCCGTCTCGCGACCGCCAATGCGGTCACCCATCCGATGAAACTCGGTTGAACCTGCGCGAGTGCCGTGAGCCCCGGCAGGTGAGAAGCTGATGCCTCTGCTTTGCCAGGATTGGAGTATAGCGGACGGCACCGGCGGCCTCTTGGGACGCCGGGGCAGCAGAAGGACATCGCTCACAGTCACCGGTTGACAACCTTGACCTGAGGCATCGAGGTTGGAATGATCGGACGCGTGTTCAGGGATCGGATCCAGGCCGGAGGGGGACTCGCGGCCGCCCTGCCTGATCTGCGGGGACGGCCCAACGCCACCATCATCGGCCTCGCGCGCGGTGGCGTCGAGGTCGGCGCCGAGATGGCGCGGCTGCTCGAGCTGCCGATGGACGTGCTCTGCATCAAGAAGGTGCCGATGCCCGGATACCCCGAACTGGCCATGGGCGCCGTCGCCCCCCAGGGGGAGCGGTTCACCAACCGCCGGATCGCCTCCGCCCTGTCCACGCGCGAGATCGAGGCCGCCTACGACGCCGCCACCGCCGAGGCGCGTGCCATGGACGAGCGGCTGCGCGGTGGTCATCCCCTCAACCTGGCCGGCCGGATCGCCGTGATCGTCGACGACGGCGCGGCCACCGGCGCCTCCGTGCGGGCAGCGCTGGCCGCCGTCCGAAACGCGATGGCCCGCCAGCTGATCATCGCCCTGCCGGTGCTGCCGCAGCCCGCGGCCGAGCGCATGGCCCGCGAGTGTGACCGGCTGGTCACGCTGCGCGCTCCACAGCGGTTTCGCGCCGTGGGGCAGTTCTACGAGGAGTTTCCCGCGGTGTCCGAGGAGCGCGTCCGCCAGCTGCTGCTCGAACATCAGCCGGCTGTCGAGGTCTAGGCGGGGTTGGGCACTGGGGTGCCCGGCACCGAGCCAGGCACGCGTCGCGACGGGCTCTCGCACCCGAGGACCGGTGGTGGCGGCGCCAGGCACGGAGCCGGACACCGGTGGTCGGTGGGCGAGATCGAGCGCAGGCTCGCCATGGCCCCTGAACCACCGGGCTAGCGAATGCCGGTGTCGTAGACGACTTCGAGGTGGACGGTCTGGCCGGCGGCGACGCGGAAGGGGACGGGCTTGGCCACGCCCATCAAGCCGGCGACGCGCTGCGGCATCAGCAGGTAGCTGCCCGGGGCCACGGTGCCCGCGGCGCGGCCGTTGACGACGGTCAGGGTGGCGGCCTCGGTACCGTCCTTGGCCCGCACGGACAGCTCGGCGTGGTCGACCGGCCGGGGCCGGCACTGGGGATCGTTGTCATCGCGAACGACCGGGCAGCTGGGGCCGGAAACCACCTTCACCGTGACCGTGCCCGTGAGGCCGGCGCCAGGCCCTGAGCTGGTCTGCGAGCGTCCGCTACCGGAGGCGCTTCCGCAGGCCGCGGCCAGGAGCAGAAGCACGAGGATGATGGGTCTCATGCCCATCTGACGCCCGCCGGCCGCTTCGGGTTCACTCCGCCGGCCGAAGGCCGAGGATCTCGCGCGCCCGAGCGGGCGAGGCGGGTCGACGGCCCAGCAGCCCGGCCAGGCCGACGACCCGGTCGACAAGGTCGGCATTGGACCGGGCGGGAACGCCCGGCTCGACTTCGACCTGATCCTCGAAGCCGCAGCGCACATGGCCACCGGCCGCCAGCGCGGTGGCCGAGATCGGCAGGAAGGCGCGGCCGATGCCGGTCGCCGACCAGGTCGAGCCCTCGGACAGGCGCCCGGCCAGCATCAGCAGGTTGGCAGGCGTGCCGCGCAGGCCCCCGGGCACGTTCAGCACCAGGTCGAAATGCTGGGAGCCGGCCAGCGGCGCCTTCGCGATCAGCCAGGCGGCGTTGTCGAGGTGACCGGCATCGAAGATCTCGAGCTCCGGCTTCACCCCCGCCGCCAGTTGGGCCCGGGCGAACTCAAGCATCAGCGGCGCCGGGTTCTCGAAAACCCCGCGGCCGAAGTTGACCGTGCCGCAGGTCAGGCTGGCCATCTCCGGCCGGGCATCGAGCGAGCCCAGCCGCTCCTCGGCCGACATGCCGATCGCTCCGCCGGTCGACACCTGGATGATGATCTCGGGCACCTGGGAGCGGATTGCCGCCACCGTCTCGGCGTAGCGGACCCGGTCCTGGGTTGGGGTACCGTCGTCCCACCGGGAATGGACGTGCACCATCCGCGCGCCGGCGTCGAACGCCCGGCGGGTCTCGGCGGCGATCTCGGCCGGGGTGAAGGGCACGGCGGGCGCCTGCTCGCGCGTCGTCTCGGCACCGCACGGTGCCACCGTCACGATCAGGTCGTCCATTGTCCGCGCTACGCGGGTGGGTTGAATCGGGCGCCGGCCGCCACCGCCCTGCCCTGCGGGCCGCGCGAGTGATCCTTGCGCACCACGTAGGTGCCGCGGGCGCGGGTGGCGATCACCGGCTGCTCGAGGTAGTCGGCCGCTGAGTTGCTGATGTCGGGCCGGGCGGCGATCTCCTTCCACAGCTCCAAGTCGACGGTGCGACTGGTGTTGCCCATGCGGACGATCGTCCCGGTGGCGCGCACGAAGTCGCCGGCGGCGAGCGGCGCCAGGAACTCCACCTTCTCGTAGCCCGCGAACAGCCCCTCGTCGCCGTCCGTATGGATGGCGAGCTCGGTCACGATGTCGCCGAAGATCTCCAGGCCGTGCGCCCCGTCCACCAGGTTGCCGCCGTAGTGCGCATCCGCAGCGGACAACCGCATGCGAAGCTCGACGTTGAGTCCCTCCATCACCCCTCCGTCCTCACGCGTTTGACGAGCTCCTGGGCGATCCACGCGGCGACCCGCGAGGGCGTCGCTCCCGGCCCGAAGCCGGCATCGTACCCAAGCTCCTTGGCGAACGTGTTCGAGAGCCGGGGCCCGCCGCAGACCAGCACGTAACGGTCACGCAGCCCCTCGGCCTCGAGCAGGTCGACCAGCTTGGTCAGCTGGCGGGTGTGCACCTGCTTCTGGGTCACCACCTGCGAGACCAGGATGGCGTCCGCGTGCCGCTCCTGCGCCTCGCGAAGCAGCCGCTCGCATGGCACCTGCGCGCCCAGATTGACCGCCTCGATCCAGGGATAGCGCTCGAGGCCGTAGTCGCCGGCGAAGCCTTTCATGTTCATGATCGCGTCGATTCCCACGGTGTGCGCGTCGGATTCGATCGCCGCTCCGATCACGACCACCCGCCGACCCAGCTGCCCCTCGATCAGGGTGTTCACCTCGGCGAACCCCAGGGCCGGGGCCTCGACATCCGTGGCCGTAACCTGCGCGGGATCGACACCGGCAGAGGCCCTGGCATACGCGACATAGAACGTCATGTCCCGGTCAGCCGCCGTCGCATGCACCACCTGCGGCTCGCGAAAGCCGTTGTTGCGGAGGAACTGCAAACCGATCTCCCGCGCCCGGGCGTCGGCCGGCACCGGCAAGGTGAAGCTGAGCTGCACCATGCCGTCCCCAAAGGTGTCGCCGTAGGGAACGAGCTCAGCCATCCGCACCGACCGCCGACCAGCCGGCGAGCTGCGGCTCCCACAGCTCGAGGAACGGGTTGTGGTAGCCGGGCGAGCGCTTGGCCACCCCCTCAAGGCCGCGGCCGCCGTCGCGGCGCCGCGGGGTGTCGGCGAACCATCCCCGCTCGATCGCCTCGAACATGCCGACGCCGGCCACCTCCCGCAGCAGCCCCACGGTCTGTTCGAGCACGGCTGCGGCTCGCCGGTCGAGCGGGCCGCCGGGCACCGCCTGCAGCGACTCGCGCAGCGGCCGGGCGGCGTCGAAGACCCGCCGTGCGTCCTGGATCGCCAGCAGCCGGTCGGCCAGAAAGGGCGTGTGCACCGCTTCCGTCAGGATCGACAGCAGCTGGATGTGCTGGCCGGTGGCGACGCCGACCAGGTTGAACATCGTGCCCAGTGACTGGGTGCGGAAGATGTCACCGGTGACATGCTTCGTCGGCGGCATGTACTTGATCGGGCAGTCCGGGAACAGCTCGCGGATCAGCAGCGCGATCCCCCACTCCTCCATCAGCTGGCCCGGGCGGTCGGGGTCGATCTCAAAGGCGTGGCCAAGGCCGATCTGACGCTCGGGAATGCCGGCGGCCAGCGCCAGGGCCCGGTTGATGAAGTTCGAGGCCACAACCGTGTGCCCGGCCTCGTGCCCCGGGGCGGTGGTCAGGTAGTTGTCCTCGCCGGTGTTGATGATCACCCCCGCCCGGCCGTTGATCATCCGGCTGACGTACTGATCGCAAAACGTCCGTTGCGGGTTGATGTCGCGGAACAGGATCCCGTACATGGAGTCGTTCAGCATCATGTCGAGCCGCTCGAGCGCACCGCAGGCCGCGATCTCGGGCATGCACAGCCCGGAGGCGTAGTTGGTCAGGCGGACGTAGCGCCCCACCTCGGGGACGACCTCGTCGAGCGCCGCCCGGACGAGCCGGAAGTTCGCCTGTGTCGCATAGGTGCCGCCGAACCCCTCGGTGGTCTCGCCGTAGGGCACGTAGTCGAGCAGGCTCTGGGCCGTGGAGCGGATGACCGCGATCACGTCGGCGCCCGCCCGGGCCGCGGCCTGAGCCTGGCGCGCGTCCTCGTGGATGTCGCCGGTGGCCACGATCACATACACCCAGGGAGTCGGCGGGTCGCCGTGCGCGGCCACCATCGCGTCCCGCTCGCCGCGTTGGCGGGCAATCCGCCGGTCGCCCTCGGCCGCCAGCTGGAACGCCAGCTCGCGGGCCTCCGGCGAGCCCGGCTTGCCCAGCGGCTCGCCGGTGGCCACCGCCTCGGCGACCTGCTGCGGCGAGCGGCCCGAATCCACACAGGCCTGGGCGAGCGGCAGCGCCACCCCCTCCGCCAACCGCGGCCCCAACGCGTCGACCAGCACGTTGGGCAGCGGCACGCCCAGCTCGTCAACCCCGTCGACGCCGAACAGCCGGGCCACGGTGCGCTCGATGGCCACCGTGGTGTGGACGCGGGCGAACTCCACCACCGGCGAGGCGATGTCGCCGGCCAGGGCAAATGCCTCCTCCGTCAGTCCGCGATCGAGCTCGAGCCTCATCCGCTGATCATCCCCGAAATCACGTCATCGACAGGCCATCGCCCGGCCACCGCGCGGGCCAGAGCCCCGAACGATTCCTCGGCCGACAGCGGCGCGTCGGGATGGAACGGGCTCGAGGTGACGCCGCAGATCGCCAGCTGCCGGCGGGCCACCAGCTCGACGCCACCCCGTCGCGCCCGGGCCACCTGCTGCGGCCTGGCCAGCACGTGGGTGGGGTCGGCCACCACCACCGACACTCGAAGCCCCGCGCGGAGCAGCCGTTCCAGCAATGGCCCGGTCAGCGCGCCGGCCAGCTCGGCCGAGCTCGCGCCCCGCTCGGCCACCAGCGCGGCCACCTCCTCCTCGTAGCCGGCCGCATGCTCCACCCGGAGCTCGGGCTCGCCGGCGAACAGCGGCAGGTCGAGCGCGTCGAGCGCCAGCTTGACGCGCAGCGGGTAGTCCTCGCGGCCGTTGGCCAGCGATGCGCCGGCCGCCAGCACCACGGCGTCGGCGCGGCCCGGGGCCGCCGGGCCGAGCCGGCCCAGTGCGCCCTCCAGGAGCACCCGCTCGGCGCCCATCCGCCGCAGCTCCGCCAGTGTCTCGTCGAGCTGGTCGAGGCGGGCCGGGCCAGACACGATCACCGGACCGCTGCCGTCCGCCTCCGCGATCACCACCTCGCCGACCGCGGTCCGGAACCCCAGCCGCGCGCGCACCGTCAGGCCAGGGCCGACCAGCTCGTCGGTGGTGGCCACCAGGGTGCCCATGGGTGGCGCGATCCGCGGCTTCGGCAGGCCGGTCAGCTGATCGCGAGCCTCGCCGTCCAGGCCCAGCGAGGCCAGGCCATGGCGGCCGCCGGCGGTACCGAGCAGATGGTTGACCACCGTGGTCTTACCGGCGTTCTTGGCCAGTCCGACCACGGCCACCGATCGCCGACCACGCAGCCGCTCGGCGAGCCTCACGGACGCCGTACGTGGTCAACGGGGAAGGTCGGGTGCTCGCGCCCGTCCCGTTTGCGCATCGGCGGCCGGTCGGCCACCAGCGCGTTGTAGACGGCCTCCTCGGCGGCCTCATAGGCAGCGGCGAACAACGGGCTCAGCCGGCTGTTGGGGAACGACTGGTCGTCGCTGGTCGTGAACGCGAGCCCGATCTCCCCCGAGCCGTTGGCCGCGTAGGAGCCGGCCCGGGCCAGCCCCAGTAACGGGCGGAGGGCGAGCCGCCGCAGCTGCAGAGCGGACAGCGGGGCGTCGGTGGCACAGACGGCGATGCAGGACCCCTCCGGCGGCGGCGCGCCGTCGGCCGGGTCGAAGCGAAGGCCGCCGGCCGTCAGCCGCTCGCGGTCGCCGAAGTTGCACATCAGAAGCACTCCCACCGTGTGGCCGTCCGCCTCGCGAGAGGCGGTGCCTATACCGCCGGCGAAGTCGAAGCAGGTCATGCCGGTGCCGCCTCCGACGCTGCCCTCGGCCACCTCAGGGCCGAGCGCCGAGCGCGCCTCGCGCACGTCGTCCACGGTCACGGTCCGCGAGTCGCCGAGGTCGGAGTCGTCACACTCGCCGACCACCGGGATCAGGGTGTGCTCCTGATCGCCTCCCTCCAGCTGCACGGCGGCGTGGTAGACGGTGCCGACCGCATGGGTGCCGCACAGGTAGACGGCGGTCTGGATGATTCCCCACTCGTCGATCTCAAGCTTCTTGGTCAGCTCGCCGACGCCGTTCACGGTGGCCACGCCGGCCCGCGCCGGCAGCGCCGGAGGAGCGACCACGGTGACGCCGGTCAGCTGGCCGCTGGCGGCCTGGGAGTGGCCGACCAGCACGCCGGCCACATCGGTGATCGCATTTCGCCGCCCCGTCGGCAGCAACCCCACCGGGCCTCCGATGTCACGCCAGCGTCTGCTCATCCACACTCCATCTCGTTGTAGGTCCAGGGAGAAAGCCGTTCGAATGCACGCGCCGCCCGCAGCACCAGCGCGTCCTCGCCGCGGCGGCCCACGATCTGCAGCCCCACCGGCATCCCGTCGACCAGCCCGCAGGGCACCGTCGCGGCCGGCTGGCCGGTGGCGTTGAAGGGATAGGTGAAGGCGGTCCAGGACAGGTACGCCACCGGCCGTCCAGCCACGCTGGGCGGATTGTCGGTGCCGGCCAGGAAGGCCGTCACCGGCACGGTCGGGGTCAGCACCAGGTCGTAGCCGGCCATGAACCCGTCCCAGGCGAGCTCGTAACCGGCCCGCGCGTCCTGCGCCGCCACGTACGCGGTGGCCGGGATCGTCAGACCGCGGGCCACGACCTCCGCCCGGCCGGGGTCGAGCAGCTCGCGCACCTGCCGGAAGTTCTCAGCGTGGTCGGAGGCCTGGTTGGCCGCCCAGATTACGTCGATGAACGGCCAGGGGTCGTCCAGCTGCGGGTGGTCGTCCGCGATCGCGAGCCCCGCTCCCTCGGCCAGCAGGCGCGCGGCCCGCTCGGCGGCCTCGCGCACCTCCGGCTCCACCGCGGCATAGCCGAGGTCGCCGCTCCAGGCCGCCCGGAGCCCGTCCACCGGCTCGTCCACGCCGGCCAGAGTCCGGGTGCCGGCCGTCGCGTCCAGCAGCAGGGCGCAGTCTGCGACCGTCCGCGCCATCGGCCCCACCACCGAGAGCGCCGACCCGCTGGGCGGGAACCGGGGCACCAGACCTCTGGTCGTCTTCAGGCCGGCGATCCCGCAGAACGCCGCCGGGATCCGGATCGAGCCCGCGCCGTCGCCACCCTGGGCCAGCTGTCCCAGCCCGGCGGCCACGGCCGCGGCGGCTCCGCCGCTGGAGCCGCCGGCCGTGCGGCCGTGCCGCCAGGGGTTGTGGGTCGTGCCGTGCACGAGGCTCGTGGTCTCGCCCTTCCAGCCCATCTCCGGAGTGGCGGTCTTGCCGATGATCACCCCGCCGGCCTCGCGGACGCGGGCGACGAACGGCGCGTCGGCATCCGGCACGTCGCGCTCGTGAAGCAATGACCCCCAGGTCGTCCGCACGCCCTTGGTGGGCGTCAGGTCCTTGATCGAGACCGGCACGCCGGCCAGCGGCCCGGCCCGGCCGTCGGCGTAGGCGCGTTCGGCTTCCCGGGCCGCCTCCAGGGCCAGATCCGGGGTCAGCGTGACGAAGGCGTTCAGCTCCGGGTTGAGGCGGTCGATCCGCTCCAGCACCGAGCGGACAACCTCTACCGGCGACAGCTCGCGCCGCCGGTAGCCGTCGATCAGCTCCAGCCCGGAGGGGATCATCGAAGCACGCCCTCCAGCAGCCGCAGCGCATTCTGCTCGCGGAGCGGATCGACCGCGGCCGGGCCGGACCGCCCCTCGACGGCCTCGCACACCCGTCGGTAAAAGGCCTCCCGCGGGGGCTCCGGTTCCGTGGCCAGCGCCCGGTCCTCCTCGGTTGGCGTGGTCGGCAGCAGCGGGCCGTCACCCGGCTCGAAGTAGCCGCAGAAGTCGGCCCCGAAGGCCGGCGCGCCCGGCCCGGCAGTCTCCAGGATCCGGGCGTGATGGCCGGCCAGCCGCTCGGCGTAGTCCCCGGCGCCGACGAACGCCGGGATGGCGGCCAGGCCGACGACTCCGCCGCGCTCCCCGACTGCCGCCAGCACGTCGTCCGCAAGGTTCCTGGGACTGGGATGCTCAGCGAACGCGTTCGCATGGGATGCCAGCACCGTCCCGGAGAACCGCTCCAACACCGCCGTGCAGGCTGCTGGGGCGAGGTGCGAGATGTCGAGCGCG
>Ga0207674_10005386_pt1 | contig 15227 bp, 11 predicted proteins | sample KBSCornC72_FD_184303 | JGI IMG/M metagenome (GOLD analysis project Ga0207674, IMG submission 184303) | Corn rhizosphere microbial communities from Kellogg Biological Station, Michigan, USA - KBS Corn C7-2 (SPAdes) (version 2) | ecosystem: Host-associated > Plants > Roots > Rhizosphere > Soil ... | reverse complement strand
CGCGGAACGCGCCGCACGGCAGGGATGGACGGTCACCGTCGGTCGCGCCTACCCGGTGGAGACGGGGGTGCCGTACGCGGTGTTCGCCGACGCGCTCACCGCGGTGTTGCGCGGCCTGACACCGGCGGCGCTGGCGGTGATGACGCGCGGCGACGCGGCCACCCTCGCCAATATCTGTCCCGCCTTCTCGACGACGGCGCCTGCGCCGGCCTCGCGCGAGGGCGGCGACGTGAAGTCCCGGTTGCACTGGAGCTTCGCCCAGTTCCTCGGGCAGCTCGCGGCGCAGCAGCCGATCCTGCTCGTGCTGGAGAACCTGCAGTGGGCGGACAGCTCGTCGCTCGAGCTGCTGCACTTCGTCGCGCGGCACATGGGCGGCGAGCGCGTGGCGCTCCTCTGCACGTACAACGAGACGGAGCTGGACGCGAACCCGACGCTGCGCGCCACGGAGCAATCGCTGCTCTCGCTGGGCGCCGCGCGCCTCATGCGGCTCGAGCCGCTCACCGCGGACGCGCTGCAGGAGCTGGTGCGCGAGGCGTTCCACGCCGACGCCGCCTCGGCGCGCGCGCTCGCCGGCCGGCTGTATTCCTGGACGCGCGGCAATCCGTTCTTCGTCGAGGAAGTCCTCAAGGCCCTCGTGGAATCGGGCGCGCTGCACGAGCAGAACGGGTCGTGGCTCGGCTGGGAGGCGGAGCTCCCGGGCCTTCCGCGCTCGATCCGTGACGCGGTGACGGCGCGCGTGAACCGGCTCGGCGCCGCGGCGCGCACCATCGCCAACCTCGCCGCGGTGATCGGCACGCGCACGTCGCACGATGCGCTCGTCGCCGTGAGTGGCCTCACGGAAAGCGACGTGCTCACCGCGCTCGACGAGCTCCGCGCGCAGAGCGTGCTCTCGGAGGAGGTGCAGAGCGACGGCGCCATCACCTACGAGTTCGCGCACCCGCTCGTCCGCGACGTGCTGTACGGCGAGCTCGGCATCGCGCGCGGACGCCTGCTGCACGCCACCGTCGCCGAAGCGCTCGAGACGTTGTACGGCGCCGACGCCGCCGCGCATGCCGACGAGCTGGCGTATCACTTCTCGCGCGCCGAGGCACGCGGCCTCGCGGGGAAGGCGGTACGCTACCTCGCGGCCGCGGGACGCGACGCGCTCGCGCGCTACGCCAATCGCGAGGCGGCCAACTACCTCAACTCGGCGCTGGAGCATCTCGATCGCGCCGGCTCGATCGACGCACCGGCCGTGGAAGCCGACGCGCTGGTGGAGGATCTCGCGCAGGCACGGCAGCGGTTGGGCGACTACGACGCCGCCAACGCGCTGTGGACGCGGGCGCGCACCGCCGCCGAGCGGGCGGGCGACACGGTGCGCGTCGCGGCGATCGAGCGACGGCTCGGGCTCGGCGCGTTCTGGAGCAGCCGGTACGACGTGGCGCTCGCGCACTTCGACGTCGCGCTGGCCGCCGCGGAGCGTGCGGGCCACGACCATCTGCTCTCGCGCGTGCGGATCGCGAAAGCGATCACGCTGCAGGCGCTCGGCAACGCGGAGGCGGCGCGCACGGAGATCGACGCGGCGCTCGCGGTGGCCGAGCGGCTCGGCGATGCCGGCGTGCTGGCACGCGTCCACCGCTCGTCGCTGCTGCTGCACGTCTTCATCGGGCCCACCGAACGCGCGCACGCCGATGGGATGCGCGCCATCGAGCTCGCGGAGGCCGCCGGGGAGCGCGGCGTCGCATGGTCCGCACACTGGGCGATGGCGATGGTGGGCGGGCTCTCGGGCAGCAGCGGCGCGATGGCGCGGCACCTCGCCGAGAGCGAGCGTCTCGCCGACGAGCTGGGATCACCGGTGCTGCGCTGCTGGACCGCGGAGATCGCCATCGAGCTGCACTCGGGCACGGGAGACTGGGATGCCGGCCTCGCGCTCGCCGAACGGACGATCCCGATGGCGCGTGCACTGCGGCAGCGCGTGCTGCTGCCGCGGCTCCTCGTGTGGGCAGCGATGATCCATCTGCATCGCGGCGCCGCGGCCAAGGCGAAGGAATATCTCGACGAAGCGTGGAAGCTCTCGACCGGCGACCGGAGCGTGGTCCGCGTGCCGGACGTGCACTCCGCCGTACCGGTGCACGCGGGCTTCGTCGCGTATCACGTCGCGATGGGAGAGTACCAGCGCGCGATCGAGATCGGCGACGCCGGGCTCGCGCTGGTCGATCGCACCGGATACCTGGCCTGGGGCATCCACCGGCTGCTACCGATGACGATCGAGGCAGCGCTCTGGATGGGCGATCTCGAAATGGCGCGTCGCTACGAGGCGAGGCTGCGAAAGGACTCGCTCCAGCTCGGCCACAAGCTCGGCCTCGCATGGGCCGACACGTGTGAGGGTCTGTGCGCGATGCTGAGCAGGGACTACGCGACGGCCGCGCCTCTGCTGCAGAAGAGCGCCGAAGCGCTCGAGGCGATCCCGTGGCTGCTCGATGCGGCGCGGGTTCGACGCAAGCTGGCGTGGGTGCTCGCGAAGCTGGGCGATCTCGATGGAGCGACGCGTGAGCTGCGCCGCTCGCACGACGCCTTCCTCCGCATGCGCGCCGAGGTGGAGCTCTCGATAACGCGCGACGTGATCCGCGAGCTCGGCCTGCGACCGCCCGCGAAGACGCCGCTCGCCGGCGCCGGCGTTCTCACCGGCCGCGAAGTGGACGTCGCGCGCCTCGTCGCCGCGCGGAAGTCGAACAAGGAGATCGCGACGGCGCTCGGCATCTCGCCACGCACCGTGAGCACCCATCTCTCGAGCATCTTCCTCAAGCTCGAGGTCACCTCGCGCGGCGAGCTGGCCGACGTCGTGCGGCGCCAGGGTCTGCCGGCGGCGTGACCGTGGCCAGCGCGACGCCGACGCATTCGGTGGCGCCCGTTGGTCCACCGGCAGAACACGACGACAGATCGCTCGCCGCGGCCCGTGCGGCGCTCGCGATCGCGTTCGGACCGGTCGAGGCGCGCGGCTTCGCCGTGCGGCTGTGGGACGGCAGCGTCGACGCGCCGGCCGGGAGCGCGACGCCGTTCACGCTCGTGGTGCGACGCGCGGGAGCACTGCGCCGCGCGCTGCTTCCGCCCTCCGAGCTCGCGCTCGTGGAGGCGTACCTGCGCGACGACCTCGACGCGGAGGGCGATCTCGGCGCGGCCGGGCGGCTCGGCGATCTCGCGGCGACACGGCTTCGCTCGCCGCGTGCGCTGCTCGCGCTCGTCCGCGCATTGCGCACGCTGCCGGCGGACGACGTCGCGCCCACGGCCGACGAGGCGCCCGCGGGCACCGCGCGTCGCGCACCGCGGCTGTTCGGCCGGAAGGCGCACAGCCGCGAGCGCGATGCGGCGACCGTGCGCCATCACTACGACGTCGGCAACGAGTTCTATGCGCTCTGGCTCGACCGGCGCTCGATCTACTCGTGCGCCTACTTCCCCACCGGCACCGAGGATCTGGACGCGGCGCAGGAGGCGAAGCTCGAGCACATCTGCCGGAAGCTGCGCCTGCAGCCGGGCGAGCATCTGCTCGACGTCGGCTGCGGCTGGGGAGGGCTGCTCGAGTACGCGGCCACTCGCCACGGCGTGTCCGGCGTGGGGATCACGCTCAGCGAGCCGCAGGCCAGCGCGGCGCGCGAGCGGCTCGCCGCGGCCGGCGTGGGCGACCGCGTGCGCATCGAGGTGCGCGACTACCGCGATCTCCCGGCCGACTGGCGGTTCGACAAGGCGGTGAGCGTCGGCATGCGCGAGCACGTCGGCGCGGCGCGGCTGCCGGCGTACTTCGCCGCGGTACACCGTGCGCTGCGACCGGGTGGACTGTTCCTCGACCACGGCCTCGTGCGCGGCGGCGCGGCCGAGCAGCGTGGCGCCGTCACGTGGCTCAAGCGGCGGCTCTGGAAGCGCGACGCGTTCATCCAGCGGTACGTGTTCCCCGACGGCGAGCTCGTGCCGCTGGGCGCACTGCTCACCGCCGCCGAGCGCACCGGCCTCGAGGTGCGCGACGTCGAGAACCTGCGCGAGCACTACGTGCGCACGCTGCACCACTGGGTCGAACGGCTCGAGCGCGCCCACGACGAGGCGGTCGCCATCGTGGGCGAGCACACGTACCGCGTGTGGCGGCTCTACATGGCCGCCACGACGCTCGGCTTCAAGAGCGGCCGCCTCACACTCATTCAGACGCTGCTCGCGAAGCCGTTTCCGGATGGATCGGTGTCGGTACCGCTCTCGAGGGCCGATCTGTATCGCCCATAGCTGAGGGGTCAGAGTCGTTGATCGGATTCACGGGGTCAGAGTCGTTGAAATTTTCAACGACTCTGACCCCTTGGCAGGTCGACGCGGTGCACTTCGATCGGCCCCGATCGACCCCGGCCACCAGTTCCAGCGGCCGGCGAGCGCGAGGAGTGCCGGGCCGACGGCGAGACGAACGAGGGTGGCGTCGAGGACGATGGCGGCAGCGAGCGCGACGCCGAGGATCTTCACGAGCACGAAGTCGCCGAGCGCGAAGGCGCCGAACACCACGACCATGATCGACGCGGCGCTCGTGATCACGCGCCCCGATCGGCCGACACCGCTGACGAGCGCCGCGCCCTCCGAGCCGCCGCGCCGCCGCGACTCGGCCACGCGCGAGAGCAGGAAGACCTCGTAGTCCATGCTCAGGCCGAACACGATGCAGAACACGAGCAGCGGCACCGCGGCGAAGGTCCCGTCGAGCGGCGCGGAAAGTCCGAGCAGCCGCGCGCCGTACCCGTCCTGGAAGACGAGCACGACCACGCCGAGCGCCGCACCGACGGTGAGCAGATTGAGCGCGACGGCCTTCAACGGAACGAGCACCGATTGGAATCCGACGGCGAGCGCGATCAACGTTCCCCCGACGACGAGCAGAACGACCAGCGGCGTGCGCCGCGCGATCGCGTCGGCGTAGTCGGCGTTGAGCGCCGGTACGCCGCCGACGAGCAGCCGTGTGCCCGGGACGCCGCTCACTGCTCCCGCGTCGAGCGTGCGGAGCTCGCGGGCGAGCGCGGGGAGCGCCGCGCCGTCGATACCGTCCGACGGAACCAGCTCGAGGAGCGCGAGCTGCCGGTCGCGACTCGCGAAGGAGCGCAGCACGTCGTCGGGCACGAGCGCGAAGAAGGGCGAGCTCGGCATCATGCCGTTGGCGACGCCGGGCAGCGAGCGCACGCGTCGCACGCGTGGATCGCGCGCGAGCGCGGCCGCGAGCCGCGCGGTCGCGACGTAGCCGCGATCGTCGAGCGCGCGAACTCCTTCCGGCAGCGCGACGACGATCCGCAGCGTCTGCACCACGCCGCCGCTGCCCATGTCGCGCAGCGCACGCGCGCCGCGTGCGGCCTCCGCCGAGCGTGGCAGCCAGTCGCCGCGCGGCAGCTGCGGCTCGAGCCTCGTGGCCTGCGAGGCGAGGAGGACGAGCGGGAGCGCGGCGCAGAGTAGAACGAGCACGGGATGGCGCGCCACGCGCGTCGCCCATCCCCGCCAGCGCGACGCGGCCGCGCCACGCGGGCGCGGCAGCACGCGTCCGATCTCGATGCGCCCTCCGAGCGAAGCGAGAAGTCCGGGAACGAGTGTGACGGCGAGCAGCGCCGATGCCGCGACGACGAGCAGCCCGCCCGCCGCGATCGAGCGGAGGTCGGCGAGCGGCGCGGCGAGCAGCGCGGCGAACCCGACGGCGACCGTCGCGGCCGAGACGAGCACGCTGTGCCCCGCGTGGGTCGCTGCCTCCACGGCGGCGTCCTCGTCGCCGGCGCCGGCGGCGCGCGCTTCGCGAAACCGGGTGACGAGCAGCAGCGTGTAGTCCACGCCGAGGCCGAGGCCGAGCATGGAGACGACGTTGAGGAGCGCGATGGAGAGCGGCCACGCGCGCGCGGCGAGCGCGGCGCCGCCCAGCGCGAGCCCGATGGCCAGCCCACCGATCCCGAGCGGGATCAGCGACGCGGCCACCGCGCCGAAGGCGAGCAGCAGCAGCGCGAGGGTGAGCGGCAGCGCGCGACGCTCCGCTTCCGAGGTGTCGTGCGCGCTCGCCATCCGCAGGTCGTGGTTGAGCGCATCCTCGCCCGTCACCATCACCTCCGTCACGGCGTGCTCGGCGCGTAGCGTCGCGACCGTGCTGGCCACGCCGGCGCGAAGCCGGGCGACGAGCGAGTCCCCCGAGCCGTGCCGGCCGTCGAGGCCCACGACGACGAAGGTGCCGGCACCGGCGCCGAGGAAGGCGCTGTCGGGGACGTCGAGATAGGAGAGCGTGCGCATGACGCCGGGCACGCGCGCCGTCGCGTCGACGAGCCGGCGCAGCGCGGCGCGGCCCGCCGGCGTGTCGGGTCGCGGCATCCCTCGGGCGACGAGAACCGCGGTGCGCGAGAAGGGCGAATCGAAGCGTTCGGCGAGGAGGTTCGACACGGCTTCCGACTCGCTGCCCCGCACGCGCGCGGCGACCTCCAAGCGTGACTTCGCCTGGCGCGCGTGCGGCAGGAGCAGTGCGCCGGCGACCGCCCACGCGATCCACAGCCACCGTCGCCGGTGCACGACGGCGCGCGCGAGCGTCTCCGGCCAGGTCGTGCCGACGCGTGTCGTCATACGAGCGCCGACTCGAAGTACAGCGGCCGGTCGTCGAGCGGTGCGCCAGTCCATCGGCCGGCGGGGGTCGTCGCGTACGCACCGACCACGGTGGGCTGCGCGAACAGCCCGCGAAGCGCGGCGCGCAGTGGATCGCGCTGGTCGAGCGCGAGGGTGATGAAGAGGTAGCCTCCCCCGCGGCGCGCGGCGTACGCATGGAGCAGCAGCGCGCGGAGCACGTCGGGCTCGTCGGTGGGCACGCAACAGTGGAGCACGGCGAGCGAGGGCAGCACGGCGCCCGCCTCCGGCAGCCGGGGCGTGTGCGCGAGCGGTGCGAGCCCGTTCAGCGCCGCGCGCACGATGGCCAACCGCCTGGAGTAGGCCAGGACGCGCAGCTGCTTGATGAAGTACTGATCCCAGAGCGCGAGGAAGCCGGCGATCCGGCCGTCGGCTCGGCGCGCCACGAGGTAGTCGTCGACGGCGAGGCCGGGCGTGTCGGAGATCCACGCCCGAAGTCGTGCCGGGCCGAGTACCGGCGCGAGCTGGCGCGTGGGCGCGACGCGGTTCCACAGCGCTCCCATCTCGTCGAGGTCCTCGGCGCGCGCCGCGCTCACGCGAATGCCGCTCACCGAGTGTGCGCGCGGCCAGAGCAGCGGGATGGCGTGGACGTCCAGCGTGGCGAATCGCGTGAGCGTGGGCAGTCCGCGCGGTCCGGCGGCGCGCCGCTCCATGGCGTGATTTCCACCGAGCACGGTCACGAGCGCCAGCATGTCGTCTCCGCCGAAGCCGCGCACGGCGTCTCGCGAGAACTCCTCGAGCGCATCGGCGACGACGCGGTTCCGGTGCGCGGGATGCACCTTGAGATCGCCGACGTACGCCGTGCGCGTGGCCGCGCCGTTCACGTACGCCAGGCGCTCGGACGCCGCGACGCAGCCCACCACGGTTCCGCGATCCTCCGCGATTCCGACGCGCCAGCGATGACCTTCGAGCCGCGAGAGCGCGAAGAAGTCCGGAGCGCGCTCGACGCACATCGTGATGTCGCCGCGCATCGGACACGACCTGGCCAGCTCGACGAGGCCGGCGTTGTCGGCGGCCGTCGCGTCGCGCACGGCGCGTGCGACGGGCGCGGGGAGCAGGACGCTCGTCATGCGGCCTCCACGCGGCAGGCCACCACACGCCGCTGCATCAGGCTCCGATCCTCACGACTCAGTCGTCCGCTCAGCTCATCGTCGGGTACGATCCGCTCGCACCACGCGGGCAGCTCCGTCCAGCCGACGAAGTTGCGGTAGACGAGTCGAGCGCCCGGCGCCGCGGTGCGGAGCACCTGGCGGAACAGCGCGTCCACGTCGGGCGGCGTCATCCACTCGCAGATGTTGGACAGCGCGAACGCGTTCACCGAGCCCGCGGGTCGCGCGCGCAGGTACGCCGTCATGCTGCCGTCCACGAGCGCGAGCCGCTCGCGCGCGGACGTGACCACGGCCGCGCCGCGGTCGCTCAGGTACGGCGGCACACCGTCGGGCTCGTCCACCGGATAGCGTCCGGCCAGCATCTGATGGAGGAAGTAGTTGCTCGACACGGGCAGCTCCGTGATCGCCCGCTCGGCGAGCCCCCGGAAGTGGAGCGCGAAGCTGGGGTTCTCCACGTGCGCGAAGAACTGCGTCGGGTAGGTCTTCTGCAGCACGAAGCGGTTGCAGAGGAGCGAGAACAGGGCGCGCCAGCGCCGCGTGCTCCACTCGCGCTCGAACAGCGCGCGCTGCTCGGCGAGCGTGCGGCACGCGAGCAGGCGCTCGACGCGCGAGCGCGGATGGACGGCGAACAGCAGCGCGGCGACGACGGTGCCGATGAACCGCTCGCTCACGCCGACGCCGAGCACGCCGGCGTCCACCGAGCGCACACGCTGGTCCCAGTAGCGCCGTGCGGTCGGGGTGAGCTCGCCGCGCAGCGACGCGTACGTCGTACGCCGCCGCCCCGACGGCTGCGCGCCGAGGAAGGCGACCGCGTCGCGGGCCCCGAGCGACGCCGCGGCCGTCTTCAGCTCGACGAGGTGGTTCTGCGTGGCGTTCAGATCCACCGCCGTCACGCGACCGGCGCCGGCGGCGAGGAGCGAGAGCGCGGTGCAGCCTCCCGAGCTGACGACCACGACGTCGTCGTCCGGTCCGGGTCGCAGCGCCGTGAGCTCCGCGCGCGGGTCCTCACGCACCTGCGCGAAGAACAGCCGGTCCTGCACGGCGCCCGGGAACGCGATGCGCGGGCTCATGCGGCCTCCCGCCATCCCAGCTCGGTCGTCATCTCGGCGTACACGAGCGCGTCGGCCGCGGTGTAGCGGGCCATGGCGTCCGCCACCACGCTTCCCCGCGTGCGAGCCTGGTCGTCCAGCCAGCGCTTCACCCACCGCAGGTGCCCCTTCTCCTCCTCGAGCATGCGCTCGAGGGTGGCGCAGACGCGCGGATGCGTCGCCGGCCGATGCAGATGCTCGGTGAAGTGCCGATACACCCGGCGCTCGAACACCTGCGTGAGCGCCAGCACGTCGACGAGCGCCATCGGCGTGCCGACGAAGCGTGCGTAGCGCGTCTGGTAGGTCTCGCGCACCGGGCGGACCTGGCCTCCGACGGCGATGATCGTCTCGGTCCACAGCTGGGCGTGCACGACTTCCTCGGCGCTGTGACGCGTGAGATCGAGCACGAGCTCCGATCCGCGCGCGCGGCGCGACAGCTGGCCAAGGATGAGCCCTCCGTGCAGCTCCGAGGCGCGGTAGAAGTTGAGGAAGCCGAGCTCCCGCGGCGTGATCTCCATGTGACGCTCCTTGTGCGCGGCTATAGCTGCCGTTTGAGGTGATCGACCAGGCGTACGCCGCACAGACGTTCGATGCGGCGGGTGAACGAGCGGATGGCGAGCGGGTCGCCAGGCAGCGCGACGGGGACGTCGGGCACCACCTGCTCGCCGAAGTGGTGGAAGTGGGCGGCGGCGTCGAGCACGGTCGGCACGATCGCCGGATCGCCCGCGATGCGTGCGGCCAGCAGGTCGGACGCGGCCTGCGCGTGGCGCACCTCGTCGGCGGCGATGAACGCGAGCAGCTCGGCCAGCACCGGATCGGGAGCCTGCTCGCCGACGCGGCGGAAGAAGTACGACGCGAGATGCTCGGAGAGCATGAACTCGACGAGCCGCTCGACCAGCGTTCCCTTCGGCCCCACCTCGCGCGCCGTGGCGCGGATGGCGACGAGCTCCGCGTCGGTGATCACCGGCTCGAAGCCGACGGCGTCGAGGTAGCTGCGCAGCGCGTGGAAGTGCTTGAACCCCTCGTACATCTCGAGCGCGATCGCGACGCCGGCGTCGACGTCGTTCCAGCAGTCGTCGAGCATCCAGCCGAGGTGCACCGGGTGGTAGCTCTCGATGAGCGCCGCCGTGCGAAGCTGGGCGAGGAGATCAGGACGCTCGTGCGCACGATCGACGTCGACGGCGGTCCACCGCACGTCGCGCTCGACGGACCAGCGACCGCGATCAGCCGCGAAGGCGAGCTGTGAATATCCTCTTGGGCGCATTGCGCAGTGCGCATTGCGCGGTGCGCTGTGCGTCGGTTGAGGCGTCGTGAGTGGATGTGTCATGCTGCGACCTCCGAAGAGAGAGCGGGCGGGATTGTCGGCCAGTCGCGCGCGGAGGTGCCGTGCGCGGCGAGGAAGGCGAGCAGCCAGCGCTCGATGCCGAACGCGACGCACGCGCTCGCGGCGGGCGAGCCGTCCGCGAGGCGGATGTCGAACGCCTCGCCGAAGAAGCGCTCGTGCAGGTTGAACGAGGCGGCGGCGACGCTGTCGCCGCCCACGGGGAGGCGCAGCTCCTGCTTGAGGCCCTTGAGTCGCTGGAGCAGCTCGCGCCCGCGCGCGGTGGGACGGAAGAACGGGTCCGTCGCCTCCTCCAGGCGCGCGTCGATCGCGAGCGTGGCGGCGAGCACGCGTGCGCGCTCGATGCCGCGAGCCCGGAACGCCGCGACGGCGTCCTCGTCGCCCACGCAGACGGCCTCGCGCATCGTGAACGCCCAGCCGCGCGCCAGCGGCCGCAGCTGGTCGCCCTCGTGCCGCCAGCAGGTGCCCTCGGCGCTGACGTATCTCGCCGCGGACAGCACCTGCCCCGCGAGCGCGGCGTACACGTGGTAGCACACCGCGGGTGGCAGCGCGGCGCCGGCGGGCGCGCACGCGTCGGCAGCGGCGCGAGCGGGATCGGCCGCGCGCGCGACGCGCTCGAGCGACGCCGCGTCCTCGCGCAGGTGCGCCGCGAGCGTGAGCCATTGCGGGAACGACTCGAAGTAGCGCGCACGCGCGAGGGTGGAGAGCGCGACGGCGGCGGGTGGGCGCCACCGCTCGCACGCGTCGGCGAGCACGGTACCGTCGTCCGCCGCCGCCTCGGCCGCGGATCGAGCGAGCTGGGCGAGCCGCTCGTACAGCTCCAGCGCGTCGCCGCGAAGTCCGACGAGGCCGGGCTGCGACTCCCACAGCTCTCCGCGCGCGCGCAGCTCGGCGACGACCTGCTCAGCGGTGCGCATCGGGTCCTCCCGGCGCGAACAGCTCGGCGATGCGTGCGGCGCTGGCGAAGTTGTCGGTGCGGATCGCGCGGTCCGGGATCTCGTGCCCGATCGCGCGCTCGGTCCACGCGATGAGCTCGAGGATGCGCAGCGAGTCGAGCAGCCCACCGCTGAACAGCGGCGTGTCCGCATCGATCGGCGGCCCGTCGGGGGCGAAGCGCGCATTGAGCCACGCCACCAGCTCGTGCTCGAGCGCCTCGCGCGCCGACATCGTGCCCGCGGCGCTCATGCGGCCTCCTCGACGAGCGCGGACACGCCGCGCCACCCCGTGCGCACGAGGTGATCCACCAGCCGGCCCCAGTACTCGCGCACGGGCGCCGGCTCGTGGCCGAGCAGCTCGGCGGCGCGCCGGTTCTCGAAGCGCTTGGGGAGCGCGAGCTGAGGGAGGAAGTGCGAGATGGCGCGCGTCACGCGGCGCAGGCGCGGATGCCCCGTCAGCTCCACCGCCTGCGTGAACAGCTCCCACGTCTCCACGTCGGCCTGCGACGGAAGCGCGATCCCGCGCCGCCGCCACGCGGCATCGGCCGCCCAGCGCGTGTGGCACTCGGCGAGCAGATCGCCGAGGGGCATCGCACCGGCGCCGGCGCAGAGGTGTACGGTCTCGCCGTCGACGTCGTCGCGCAGGGCCAGTCGCGCGATCGCGTCGCTCACGTAGTCCGTCGTCACCACGTCGAGCACCGACTCGGCGACGCCGGGGATCATCGCGGCGAGGCCGTCGTGGAACAGCCGCAGCGCCTGGTGTACCGCGTTGCGCTGCGTCACCGCCCCGCTCGTGTCGTCGCACGCGATCGTGCTCGAGCGCAGGATCACCCAGTCGCGACGTGCGTCGCGCACCAGCGCCTCGGCCTCGGCCTTCGATCGCTCGTAGGCGTTGACCCAGCCGATCTGCTCGGTCGCCGCGCCCTCGGCCGATTCGGGGATGACGCCGGTTCGGCGGCCGGCGACGAACGCGGTGCTGACGTACGCGACGCGTGCGACGTGCGGGCAGTCGGAGGCGAGTGCGAGCAGGTGTGCGGTGCCGTCGCGGTTGACGAGCCTCGCCTGATCGAGCGGGCGCGAGAACGTCGTGTCGGCCGCGAGGTGCACGACGGCGGTGGCGCGTTGCGCGAGCCACGTGCGTGCGACGCGTGTGAGGCCCAGCCCCTCGCGCGTGACGTCCCCTTCGAGCGCGACGACGGCATCGGTGGGCAGCGTCAGACGGCGCGCGATCGCATCCCACCGCGCGAGGTCGCGCACGAGCACGGCGACGCGGTGCGGCGCAGCGGACGTCGTCCAGCGCCGTACGAGGTCACTGCCGAGCAGACCCGTGGCACCGGTGACGAGGACGACGCCGTCGCCGTGCGCGGTGTCGAGGGCCGGGCGACTCGATGCGGGATGCACGTCAGGCCTCCACGGCGAGTGCCGTCCAGTGCGCGCCATAGCCGTAGGCGAAGAGCAGCGCGCGCTGACCCGGGCGCACGTCGCCGGCGTCGATCGCGTCGCGCAGGTTGATGAAGTTGTCGCCGGACAGCGTGTGGCCCCGGCGGGGGATGTTGTGCGCCCACAGCTTCGCGTTGGGCAGCCGCGCCAGGCGGAGCAGCACCTCCCAGCTCCGCGTGCTCACGTTGTGCGGGATCACCCAGTCGACGTCCTCGCGACGCCAGCCGGCATCGCACAGCGCGCGATCGATCGCGTGCACGGCGGTGGGGAAGTACGAGGCGATCACCTCCTCGCGCATCGCCTCCGGATCCCAGTAGTAGCCCTTCGATATGGTGGTGGCGCCGACGATGCGATTGCGCGCATCCGCGTCGGCGGTCGCGTCGAGCAGGAGGGCGCACGCCGCGTCCGAGGTGCAGTTGTACACCGCCTCACGTCCCGCATTCGCCGGATAGAACTCGCTCGCGACGCAGAGCGCGCGCTCGATCCCCTCGCCGGCCATCATCGCGCGCGCCACGCGGATCGCACCGAACAACGTCGTGCACGCCAGCTGATCGAGCGCGAGCACGGCGGCGCCCTCGAGCCCGAGCTCGTGCTGCAGGCGCGTCGCCGGATAGCGAAAGCGGTCGGCAGTGCAGAGCGACGCCGCGCCGGCGACGGCATCCGAGGCGGCGGCGAACGCCATCGCGCTGGGCGTGCCGGCGTACACGATGAGGTCGACGGTAGCCGGATCCGTCCCCTGCTCGTCGAGCAGCCGCGCGGCGGCCGCGTGTGCGAGATCGTACGGAGTCTCCTCGACCGCCACGTGCACGCGGTCGAAGCCGAACGCCTCCAGCGTGGCCGCGTCGCTCTCGAGCGAGCCGCTCGCGGCCAGCTCGCGCACCGAGCGATGCGCCGACGCGAAGGCGTAGGCGATTCCGCGGATGCACGCCGCCGCGGTGGCGGGCTTTCCATCGTTCACGAACCGTCTGGCATCCACTCGTCGCTCCCGTGATGGGGGTCGCGAAGAAGGGTGCCGCGGCGGCGCGGTGCCGACGATCCGTCAGAGTACGTAGCAGCGCGTCGGGAATGACGTATTCGCCCCCGGGAACGCGCAGCCGGATCACGTACCAGCGGCGCAAACGCTGGATACGACGCGAGATGCGCGCTTCTACGTCGATCTCGTCACCCGCCTACGTCGTTCACACTACGGACTGGACTGTCGTGCGAAGCGACTGTGTGCCCACGCTGCGGAGGGCACTCCTCCAACGCATGACGCGGTCACTCTCGCACCGCGGCCAACCGAAAACTCCACCGGAGCTCTCCCATGATCGCGCGTCGCCTGTACTCCGCCCTCCTCGCCGCCGCCGCCCTCGCTGCCTGCGCCGACAACTCCCTCGCACCGACCCAAGCACGTCTGCCGCTCGAGCAGGCTTCCCCCGAGCTCATCTCGGAAGGCGAGGGGATCTTCCAGCGCTACGTCGCGATCGGCACCAGCATCAGCATGGGCGTCCAGGGTGATGGCGTGTACGCCGCCACGCAGCAGACGTCGTGGCCGGCGCAGCTCGCCCGGCTCGCCCATCGCGAGCTGTCGCTTCCACTCATTCAGGCCCCGGGCTGCGCGGCGCCGTTCGCCGCGCCGCTGGCCAGCGGCGTGCGCACCAGCGGGGAGGGCGCGGGTCTCGCCTTCTCGCTGCGCCAGTGCATGCCGAACGAGGACGGCGTCGTGCTACCGACGGGCAACGTCGCGATCGATGGTGCGCGCACCGGACACGCGCTCACGGCGACCCCCGAGAACCCCGACCCTGGCCACGCGTCCCAGTATCCGCGCGTGCTGGCGCCCGGGCAGTCGCAGGTGACGGCGATGGAGGCGCAGAACCCGAAGGTCGTGTCGGTGGAGCTCGGCGGGAACGACATCCTCGGCGCGTCGCACGGATTCTATCTGCCGGGCATCAACGTGGTGCCGGTGTCGGCGTGGGAGCCGCAGTACCGTCAGGTCGTCGCGCGAGTCGATGCGGCGGCGAAGCATGCCGTGCTCGTCGGCCTCGTGAACGACGTACGCAGCTTCCCCGCCTTCCGCACGGGCGCCGAGTTCTGGGGTGCCAGGGCGACGTTCGCGCCGTTCAACGTCGCGATCGCCGCCAACTGTGAGAACAGCACCAACCTGCTGTTCGTGCCGTTCATCGTGCCGACGGCCGTCGGTACCGGTGCGTACTACGCCAGGAACAGCCTCGGGCAGTACACGCTGAGCTGCGCCAACACGTCGGGCCCAGTCGAGGACTACATCCTCGACGCCGCCGACGTGGCCGCGGTGAACGCGCAGCTCGCGGCGATGAACGCGGTGATCAGGAACGAGGCCGAGACGCGTGGCTTCGCGTACTTCCCGCTCGGCGCACTCTACGAGGGTGCCGTCACCAAGCCGGCTTTGAATGCGGTCTCGATCATGACGACGGGCCAGCCCTACGGGCCGTACATCAGCCTCGATGGGATCCACCCGAGCGCCGAGGGCGCGCGCGTGCTGGCCGACGCGGCCGCGATGGCGATCAACAGCACGTACCGGCTCGAGATCCCGACCTCCACCGGCGCGCTCGCGTACCTCGCACGACGCTGACTGGGGGGCGGCACTGCCGTACTACTTCGTACCACGTACGACGGCGTACGCAGGACTGGCATACCGGCTCCACGAATGATTGGACGCCGCTCT
>Ga0207674_10005384_pt1 | contig 15230 bp, 11 predicted proteins | sample KBSCornC72_FD_184303 | JGI IMG/M metagenome (GOLD analysis project Ga0207674, IMG submission 184303) | Corn rhizosphere microbial communities from Kellogg Biological Station, Michigan, USA - KBS Corn C7-2 (SPAdes) (version 2) | ecosystem: Host-associated > Plants > Roots > Rhizosphere > Soil ... | reverse complement strand
TTAACGCACGACCGCCCGGATCATTGAATATTTGCGCCGCCCAAAGGACTTAACCATGTTTTTCGGTTCGATACCCGCCCTCGTGACCCCTTTTGCGGCGGGACGAGTCGATGAAGCGGTATTCCGTGATTTCGTCGCCTGGCAGATCGATGAGGGCAGCGATGCGCTCGTCCCATGCGGGACGACCGGCGAGGTCGCGACTCTAAGCGCTGAGGAACATCGCGCCGTCATCGCCGCCTGCGTGCAGGTCGCCGCCGGCCGAGTGCCGGTCATCGCCGGTTGCGGGACTTACTCGACCGCGCACTCGATCGAGCGCTGCCGGGCAGCCGCGGACCTGGGCGCCGACGCTGCGCTGGTCGTGGTCCCTTATTACAACAAGCCTAGCCAGGCCGGGCTTGCCGCCCATTTCACCGCGATCGCGGACGCCTCGCCGATCCCGATCGTCGTCTACAATGTCCCGTCGCGTACGGTCGCCGACATCTCGGTCGAGACTCTTGGATCGATCGCGAAGCACCCAAAGATCGTCGCGGTGAAGGACGCGACCGGTAATCTGGCCCGGGTCAGCGCCCAGCGCATCGCCTGCGGCGAGGATTTTTGCCAGCTGAGCGGCAATGACGACATGGCGCTGGGCTTCAATGCGATGGGCGGGGTCGGGTGCATTTCGGTCACCGCCAATGTGGCGCCGAAGCTCTGCTCGGATCTTCAGAAGGCGACGCGCGAGGGCCGGTGGGATGACGCTCTGAAGCTCCAGGACAGGCTCTATCCGCTTCACTCGGCTTTGTTCACGGACGCGTCGCCTGGTCCCACGAAATATGCTTTGACGCGGCTCCGTAACAACTTTCCGGGCGAGCTCCGCCTGCCTCTCGTCGAAGCCTCGGATGAGTCGAAGCGCGCCGTCGATGCGGCGCTGGCGCACGCAGGCCTTACCTAAGACCAATGGCCCAGCCGCTTCCGCCGCCGTTCGACAAGAAGAAGGTCGTCGCCGAAAACCGGCGCGCGCGCTTCGATTATTTTGTCGAGGAAAGGTTCGAAGCGGGGATCGCGCTCGTGGGAACCGAGGTGAAGGCCCTCCGCCAGGGCGAAGGCTCGATCGCCGAGAGCTATGCGACCGTCGAGGGCGAGGAGGTTTGGCTGATCAACAGCCACATCCCGGAATACAGCCACGGCAACAGGATGAACCATGAGCCTCGGCGGCCGCGCAAACTGTTGCTCAAGGGCCGCGAAATATCGAAATTGCAGGGAGCGGTGGCTCGGCAGGGCCTGACACTTGTGCCGCTTTCAATTTATTTTAACGGCAGGGGTCGAGCTAAGATCGAGCTCGCTCTGGGACGAGGCAAGAAGGTGCACGACAAACGCGAAACGGTGAAAGAACGCGACTGGAAGCGGGAGCAGCAGCGGCTCCTTCGGCGCAGTGCCTGAGGCGGCGCGGGCGATCCGAATGAGGTGGATCAGAAAACATATCCCCACGCGCGACACGATTCATGAGAATCGGTTGCTGCGGCCGTTCGCGCGTCATTTGAGCGATCCGGCGCTGTGGAGGATGACTCGCCGATCGGTGCCGCGGGCGGTCGCGCTCGGCCTTGGCATCGGCGTTCTGATTCCGGTCATGCATACGGCCATCGCGGCGGTCCTGGCGATCCCGATGCGCGCCAACGTCGCAATCGCGGCCGCGCTCACACTGCTCGTTAATCCGCTGACCTACGCCCCCGTTTATTATGCTTGCTACCTGGTCGGCTCCTGGGAGCTTCGCCATGATTCCAGCGTGGTCAATCCGCAGGCCGCCGAGCGGGTGTCGGGCGAACTCGGGCAAATCATGTTCTGGATCCATCACGCCTCGGGACCCATTGCGATCGGCACCCTGACGGTGGCCGCGGCGGTTGCCGTGATCGGCTATCTGGCGTCCGCGGTGCTGTGGCGGGCGTGGCTCGCAAGCAAGTGGAGGCAGCGCCGGCACGCCCGCAAGGCGTCGCAGGCCTGACGTTCGCAGCAGCGCGGGCAGCAGTCGTCGATTGAGTCTGGCAACCCGGCGTTGCGCTCGCGACACCGTTCCGTCACAAATCACGACCGCATTGGGAGGGGCATAATGGCTCGGATTTTCGCGTTACTGACCGCAACCACCATCTTGGCGGGCTGTGCCGCTCATGAGACGGTTGGGCCGCCGGCCGTCGCGCCGGCCGCCGAGGCTGTTCCTGCGGCACCGCCTGTGCCGCCCGCTCCCAAGCCGCAATATGGGACCTATGGCTTCGATGCGACGGGAATGGACCCGAGCGTTGCTCCGGGCGACAACTTCTACCAATTTGCGAATGGAACCTGGGCGAAGAACACGCCCATCCCGGCGGACAAGTCGAGCTACGGCTCGTTCAACATCCTCGACGATTTGTCGCGCGAGCGCACCCGCGACGTCATCCAGGAGGAATCGAAGGACCCGAACAGCAGGATCGGCAGTGCCTACGCCAGCTTCATGGATCAGTCGGCGATCGAGTCGAAGGGCCTTGCGCCCTTCGATCCCTGGCTGAACCAGGTTCGCTCGATAAAGTCGAAGAAGGGTCTGCCCGCGCTCTATGGCGATGCGGACGGGCTTGGGATCAACGTCCCGTTCAACATGTTCGTCGGCCAGGATCGCAAGGCGTCGGATCAATATACTCTGAACGTCCTCCAGGGCGGCCTCGGAATGCCGGACCGCGATTATTATCTGTCGGCCGACCCGAAGATTGCCGAGACCCGGGCAAAATATCTCGACCATTTGACCAACATGCTGACGCTCGCGGGCGAAAAGAATGCGGCGGCGCGCGCGAAGGCAATCGTCGATTTCGAAACCAGGATCGCGAAGGTCCACTGGACCAGGGCCGACAGCCGCGACGCCACCAAGACCTATAATAGGATGTCTTTGGCCGAGGTCCGCAAGCTGGCGCCGGGCTTCGATTTTCCGGCGTTCGTCAAAGCGGACGGCATGACCCTAGATCATGTCGTCGTCTTCCAGCCGAGCGCATTCAAGGGCATCGCGGCGCTGATCGGGCAGGCGCCGCTCTCGGTGCTCAAAGATCAGCTGCTCGTCCGGTCGCTCGATTCCTATTCCGCCGTGCTTCCCAAGCGGTTCGACGACGAGAGCTTCGCTTTTTACGGCACCGTCCTCAACGGAACTCCACAGCAGGAGGAGCGCTGGAAGCGCGCGGTTACCTTCACCGTTGGCGCGCTCGGCGACGATGTCAGCAAACTCTACGTCGCGAAATATTTCCCGCCGGAAACCAAGGCCGCCGCCGACAAGCTCGTCCACAATCTTATTTCGGCCATGGACCGCCGCATCGACAAGCTCGACTGGATGGGCCCGGAAACCAAGGCGAAGGCGCATGCCAAGCTCGCCGCCTTCACTCCGAAGATCGGCTATCCGTCGCAGTGGCGGGACATGAGCGGCCTGGTGGTCGATCGCTCTGATGCGCTGGGCAATGCCATGCGCTCGGCCCGGTTTGAGCAAGGCTATCAGATCGGCCATCTCGGCGGCCCGATCCGGCGCTGGGAATGGGGCATGACGCCCATGACGATCAACGCTTACTCCAACCCGACGATGGTCGAGATCGTGTTCCCGGCCGCGATCCTCCAACCGCCCTTCTTCGACCCGAACGCCGACCCGGCGGTGAACTATGGCGGCATCGGAGCGGTCATCGGCCACGAAATGAGCCATCAGTTCGACGATCAGGGCGCGAAATACGACCTGCATGGAAACCTGGTCGATTGGTGGACCCCGGCGGACGCCAAGAACTTCCAGTCGCGGCTCGATCGCTTGGGCGCGCAGTTCGACGCTTATGAGCCGCTCCCTGGCTTCCACGTGCAGGGCAAGCTCACGATGGGCGAGAATGTCGCGGATCTCGCCGGCCTGACGGTTGCCCACGACGCTTACATCGCGTCGCTTGGCGGGACCGAGCCGCCGGTGATCGAGGGCACGACCGGCGACCAGCGCTTCTATTTCGGATGGGCGCAGGTCTGGCGCCGCAATTATCGCGAGCCGAATCTCCGGCAGCGGCTCCTGACCGATCCGCACTCACCTTCGGAACAGCGCGCCGCCATCGTCCGGAACCTCGATCCGTGGTATCCGGCGTTCAACGTGCAATCAGGTCAGAAACTCTACCTCGCGCCCGCGGATCGCGTGCGTATCTGGTGATGCTGCAGCAGGAGCTGCCCCGGATCGATTCCACGCCGCTGGACGGGTGGGGGCGCTGGCTCGTTCCAGCGCTGATTTCCGGGCTAGCACTGACTGCGGCGGTCGTTTCGCTCCTGCTTGCCCAGCCCGCTTTCGCGGCAATCGCGGCCGTTGGGGCCGTCGTAGCCGGAGGTGCCGCTTATTTTCGGGAGTCGCGGGGCAGGTCGGTCGCCGAGCCGATCGTCGGGGGCCCGGACTTCTCCCTTGTCGGATCGGCTCTGGGCATGTGCCGCGACGCAGCCGCGTTGACGTCCGAGAGTGGAACCCTGCTGATCGCCAACGCCGCTTACCGTGAGCAGTTTGAAGGCTCGCTTCCGCCGCTACAGCTGGGGGTTGGCGAGGATTCGAAGCAGGGACTGGAGATCGCCAGGAGCATGGCGTGGCGCGACGGTGCGGGATGCGCTGCACGAGTGAAAACGAGCCACGGTAGCGTTTCTGTGGAGGTCGAGCGCGTCGGTGCTCACAACGACCTGCTGCTGTGGCGTTTCCCTCAGCCGCCGGCACCTGCTCCGATCAGCGTCGCGGCGAAATGGCTGTCGGGCCCTACCGGCGAAAAGCTTGGCACAGCGGGAATTCTTGCCGCTCTGGTCGACGAAGAGGGTGCCATCGTTGCTTCGAACCGGCTGTTTCGCGAGCGGGCGATCGACGGCGACGGTGAACCGGCCGGCCAGCGCTTCGGCAATTTGGTCGATGTGGGCGATGATGGCCAGGTCCGGCTGATCGCCGAAGGCGAGCCCACCCGGGCCATGCGCCTCGTCCATGTGCCGGTCGATCCGAAGAAGGGGGGCAAGGCCGGAACCTTCCTTCTTTTCGAGCAAGGTGAGGGGGTTGGGCCGTCCGACGCCGCGCACCTCCAGGCCTTGCTCGACGTGCTTCCGATCGGCCTTGCGTTGGTCGATCGCGACGGGCGCTTCCTGACGATGAATGAAGCTTTCCGCGGTGCGGCGGGCATCCGCGGCAGCTCGAACCCCGTCTATCCGGGCGACCTTGTCGCGAAGGAAGACAAGGCAGCCGTCGCGGACGCGGTGCGCCGTAACGCGCGCGGCCCGGCCATGTCGGGTGACCTTGCGATCCGCCTGGCACGGCAGCCGGCGGAACCCGTGGCCCTGACCATTGCGGGGCTGCGCGGGCTTGGCGAAGCGGCCGTCCTTCTGCTGCTCAAGGACAATAGCGAGGAGGCCAAGCTGAAGCGTCAGGTGGCTCAGGCGACCAAGATGCAGGTCGTGGGCCAGCTCGCCGGCGGAGTCGCCCACGACTTCAACAACATCCTGACCGCGATCATCGGCCATTGCGACCTGATGCTGATGCGGCACACGCCCGGGGACAGCGATTATGACGACATCCAGCAGATCAAGTCGAATTCGAACCGCGCTGCGGGCCTTACTCGACAGCTTCTTGCCTTCTCGCGACAACAAACCCTGCGCCCGCAGGTGCTCCAGCTTCCCGACGTTGTGTCGGAGGTGTCCCATCTGCTGAAACGCCTGCTCAGCGAGAATATCGATCTGATCGTGAAGCACGGGCGCAGTCTTGGCCCGATCCGCGCCGACCCGGGTCAGCTCGAGCAGGTGATCGTCAACCTCGCCGTGAACGCGCGCGACGCAATGGCGGAAAAGGGGGGCGGCACGCTCACCATCCAGACTTATTCGGTCAAGGCGGACCAGGTGGCAGAGCTCGGCTCCGATATTCTGCCAGTCGCCGACTATAGCGCGCTTTCCGTGACTGATACTGGAACGGGCATCGCGCCATCCGTGCTCGGCAAGATCTTCGAGCCCTTCTTCACGACCAAGGAGGTCGGCAAGGGCACGGGGCTCGGCCTTTCGACCGTTTACGGCATCGTCAAGCAGTCGGGCGGGTTCATCTTCGCGGACTCCAAGGTCGGTGAGGGGTCCCGATTCGTCATTTATTTGCCGGTCTATCGGGAGGATTCCGCGGCGGCCAAGGCCCGCAAGTCCGGCAAGGCGAAACAGGATGAGCTGTGGGGCAGCGGGACCGTGCTCCTGGTGGAAGACGAACCGATGGTCCGCGCGGTCGCCGAACGGGCCCTGACGCGGCACGGCTACAACGTCATCACCGCCGACAATGGCGAGGCGGCGCTGGAGGTCATTGCCCGCGGCGAAGAGATCGACCTCCTGATCAGCGACGTGGTCATGCCCGGGATGGACGGGCCGACGATGGTCGATGAGGCCCGCAAGCAGCGGCCCGACCTCAAGATCCTGTTCATGTCAGGCTACGCCGAGGAACAGCTTCGGGATTCGATTGGCGTCGACAACGCCCATTTCCTGCCGAAACCCTTCTCGGTGCAGGAATTGGCGGAGGCTACCAAGCGGGCGCTCGGCGCGAAATAAGGCCTTGCCCTGAAATATCTGTGGGTTATGCCTGCTCGACGATGTCTCCGGGGCGTACCATCCTCATCGTCGAAGATGAGCCGCTGATCGCGATGATGCTCGAGGATTTCCTCGAGTCGCTGGGCCATTCCATCGTCGGGACGTGCGATACGGTTGCGGTAGCGCTTACCCACGTTGAAAAGGGCGGATTCGATCTCGCTATCCTCGACGTGAACCTCAAAGGCGAGAATGTATGGCCCGTCGCGTCGCTGCTGCGCGAGCGCAAGGTCCCGTTCGTCATCGCGACGGGTGGCCATGTCGATCCGCCTCCGCCAGAATTTAACGACGCTCCGGTCATCGAGAAGCCGTACACGGTCGATCGCGTCACCCCGGCCATCGACGCGGCATTTGCCCCTTAGGCGGTTCGCGCCTTCGCTCTTGCTTGCGGCGGCCCTGGTTATGGCCGCATTGATTGCCGCAATGATCGAACTCCAGACGCAATTGATCTTTCCGACCCACGCGGTCGCGCCGGCCGGACCGTTGCCCGAGGGCAGCGAGCGGCTCGAGCTTCGAACAGCCGACGGCGAAATATTGCGCGGCGTCCACATCGGGCCGGCTGGTTCGGTCCCCGGCAGCGGGACCCTCATCATTGGTTTCGGGGGCAATGCGTGGAACGCCGAGAATGCCGCCGAACTGCTCCATCACCTCTATCCGCAAGCGGACGTCATAACCTTCCACTATCGCGGCTACTCGCCGTCGACGGGCGCGCCGTCGGCAAAGGCGCTGCTCGCCGATGCGCCGTTGGTCTATGACAATGCGGTCGAGCGGGTCCGTCCGGCGCGCATTGTTGCGGTCGGATTCAGCATCGGCACCGGCGTCGCGGCCAGCCTTGCTCGCCAACGGAAGGTCGACGGCCTCATCCTGGTTACCCCATTCGATTCGCTGAAGGCGGTGGCTCAGTCGCTCTATCCGTGGCTGCCCGTCGGCCCGTTCTTCCGCCATGAAATCGATGCCGCCCGGGCCCTGAAGGGTGTTCGCGCGCCCGTCGCCATAGTCACTGCCGGGCGCGACGAAATCGTTCCGGCGGCCCGGACTGACGCTCTTCGCTCACAAGTGCCGAACCTCGTGTTCGACCGTACGATCCAAGCGGCAGGTCACAACGACATCTACACAAGGCCCGAATTCGAGGGCGCGATGCGCGAGGCGCTAAACCGTCTCAAAGCGTGACAATCTCACCCTTGCTAGTGGACATGCCTCCATCCATATTCTTGGAATTAAAGGACGTATCGGCAATCGAGGGCGTGTTAAGAATCCCTCAGAGTTGATTGTGCGATAAAGCGGGCTAGCATGGCCCATTGGGAACGGTCGTCAGCGGCCGGAGTATAAGGACGGGAATGACCAAGCTTTCAGGTGGCGACGGCAAGAGCACTCTATACTGCTCGTTCTGCGGTAAGTCGCAGCACGAGGTCAGGAAGCTGATCGCCGGACCGACCGTCTTCATCTGCGACGAATGCGTCGAGCTCTGCAACGACATCATCCGCGAGGAGAGCAAGTCCGCTCTCGTCAAGACCCGCGACGGAGTCCCGACCCCCGCCGAGATCTGCAAGGTCCTCGATGATTATGTGATCGGCCAGGACCGCGCGAAGCGGGTGCTCTCGGTCGCCGTTCACAACCATTACAAGAGGCTCGCGCACGGCTCGAAGACCGGCAATGAGGTCGAGCTCGCCAAATCGAACATCCTGCTGATCGGCCCGACCGGGTGCGGCAAGACGTTGCTCGCCCAGACTCTCGCGCGGATCCTCGACGTGCCGTTCACCATGGCCGACGCGACGACCCTGACCGAGGCCGGCTACGTCGGCGAAGACGTCGAAAACATCATCCTGAAGCTGCTCCAGGCCTCCGACTACAATGTCGAAAAGGCGCAGCGCGGCATCGTCTACATCGACGAAATCGACAAAATCAGCCGCAAGTCGGACAATCCTTCGATCACCCGCGACGTTTCGGGCGAGGGCGTCCAGCAGGCGCTTCTGAAGCTGATGGAGGGCACCACCGCTTCGGTCCCGCCGCAGGGCGGCCGCAAGCACCCGCAGCAGGAGTTCCTGCAGGTCGATACGACGAACATCCTGTTCATTTGCGGCGGCGCCTTCGCCGGCCTCGAAAAGATCATCGCCGACCGCTTGCAGGGCAAGTCGATCGGCTTCGGCGCCCATGTCGCCGCTCCGGACGAGCGCAAGACGGGCGAGACGCTCAAACATTGCGAACCGGAAGACCTGCTGAAGTTCGGCCTGATCCCCGAGTTCATCGGCCGCTTGCCCGTGATCGCGACCCTGATGGATCTCGATGAAGAAGCCCTGGTCAAGATCCTGGTCGAGCCGAAGAACGCCCTGGTCAAGCAGTACGCCAAGCTGTTCGACATGGAGGACGTCGAGCTCGAGTTTACCGACGACGCTCTCCATACCGTCGCCAAGAAGGCGATCGAGCGCAAAACCGGCGCCCGCGGCCTGCGGTCCATCCTCGAGGGAATTCTGCTCGATACGATGTTCGACCTGCCCTCGATGGACGGAGTCGATGAAGTGCACATCGACAAGGAAGTCGCCGAAGGCCGCAAGGAGCCCGTCCGGGTCTACGCCAAGAAGGATAAGGCGGGCGACGCCGCGTGAGCGATGCCGAGGCCGTCCCGACCGGACGGCAGATCTCCTGGAGTCCTCCGCTAACCTGGTTTCCCCGGCCCCTTCGCGAGCCGGACAACGCGCTTAAGTCGGTTGCCGTAGGATGGCTCCTGGCCTTTCCCGCCAGCATCCTCTTCTCTGTGATCATTCACTTGATCGCGCCCAACGCCAAGGCGCCGGAATTCCATGTCACCGGCGCCCTCGCGATCGGGTTGCTGGTGTTCTTCTCGCCCATCCTCGAATCGCTGATCATGGGCGGTGTGCTCTTGATCCTGCTACGCTTCCTTCGGCCAACCTGGGCGGTGATCGTCAGCGCCGCCGGTTGGGGCATTGCGCATTCGCTGGCCGCGCCGATCTGGGGGATGATCATCTGGTGGCCGTTCCTGATCTTCTCGACCCTGTTCGTCGCGTGGCGAGCGCGCTCGCTGACGCTCGCGTTCGTGATGCCGATGATCGTTCACGGGCTGCAGAATCTGCCACCGGCGTTACTGGTCGCGAGTGGGGTGTCTTAAGGGCCGCTAGCGCCGAACTGAGGCGACCATGCGTGAGCTGAACCGCTCCATCAGCGCGGCGTCACGGCCATAGGGATCGGGCAGGAATGTCACTCCCGACGCGGTGGGCTGGACCGTCAGATAGGTCATGTAGACCGGCACCGGCTTGGGCAGATCCACCTCTTGCTCGACCTTTGGATCCCGGCCCGTCGGAACGCTGCCGTCGAAAAGCCACCGGGCCAGCCGCTTATAGTCCTCGACCCGGACGCAGCCGTTGCTGATCCACAGCTCGTTCTTCGTGAAATGCTCTTTTTCCGGCGAATCGTGGAGATAGATGCCGAAATAATTGGGCAGCATGAACTTCATCATGCCCATCGAATTTGCCGGGCTCGGCAAGCGACGGAGCCGCACTTCCTGCCGCCCATCGACCACGGCCTGCCAGTCGACACTGCTCGGATCGAGCTTTTGCGCACTGTCGCTATAATCGGACGACACTTCATATTCGCGCTCGGTCAGATAGCTCGGGCCCTGGGCGACGACCCGCGGCGCGATCAAATTCCTGACCAGCTCGGGCGGCACGTTCCAATAGGGGTTCACGCTCGCATATTTGATGTAGGCGGCCATCATCGGGGTCGCCGTCTCGGCCTTGCCGACGATGATCTTCATCTCATCGACCTTGCGGCCGTTCTCCCACAGCGAAAGGCGAGCGCTGCCGGCGTCGACGACGGCATATTTGCGCTGCTCTTCCGGGGCGGGAAGGCGCCGCGCACGCTCCATGTTGATGATGATCCGCTGCTCGTAATATTCGGGCCCGCGATTCAGCGCTTCGACGGTGCCCGCGCCCGCGATCCCGTCGGCTTTGAGCCCGTGGTCCGCCTGGAACTCCTTCACCGCGGCCGCCAGGGGCGCATCGTACGAACCGGCGTCGGCGAGGCCGAGACGCGTCCGGAGCGCGGTGACCCGGTCGCCGGTCATCCCCGGCTTGAGGGTCGGGCCAGCAGGAACCGGGATCTCGGGCAGGTTGCCCCAGCGTTGCTGGTATTTGACGAGCCCGCGGCGAAGATCGGTGTAAATCGGGTTCATCGACACGAACATGTCGACCGGAGCGCCGCTCCAGTCGTCAAACGAGATGTCGTGCATCAGGTTCGAATTCTGGATCGCGCGCGGAACGAGTTCCTCGTCGATGTAGATCATGTCCACGCCCTGCTCGATCGCCGGGGGCAGATCGATCGGCTCGAGCGCTGGACCGCGCTTGGCCGCAGTGTTCTGCTGTTGGTTCCACGGTTGGGGAGCCGGGCCGGGCGGCGGGGGCATCCATGGCTCGGCGCGGGGCGCGGGGTACTGCTGCGGAGCAGAATATTGCGGCGCGGGATATGGCTGCGGCGGCGGGGGTGCCGGCCATGGCTGGCCATATTGCGCTGCGGCAACCGCGGGAAGGGCGAGTGCGCTGAGCGCGATCAGGGAATTTCTAATGTTCACGAAACCTTAGATAACAAACCAAGCTGAACGGTTACAGAATCCGCCGTTCAGCCGGGCGTGAGTCATTCACCGTCCGACGGCAACGCCTGATTATTCGCTGAGTTTCAGCTTCTTCTTCGAGACAACGTAGGCATAGTCGGAGTTGATCTTGTCCAGGCCCGACTTCGCCGAGCGTGCCGATGCCGCGTCGAGCTCGCGCTTCAATCGCTTGAAGTCGCTGGTGGACGTTACGACCCCATCAGCCATGGAGACGGATCGCTGGATATGCGTTCCAGCGATCGTTTCGTCGATCACCGGGGCGTCGAGCAGGAAGGACCTGCCGCCCTCGGGCAGCAGGATTTTTTCGACTGTGCGCTCCCAATAAGGAAAACCTAGAGCGACGGGGATGTCTTTCGCGCCATCTTCGTCGCGATCGAACTTGGGGTTCCAGGAGACTGTCGTCTGGCTGAGCTGCAGCCGGTTTCCCTTGAGTCCCGCGACCGGCGACCAATCCAGGTCGGCTGTGCCGTTGAAGTGAAAGACATAGCTGCCGTCCGGGGCTTCCGCGTCGCTTGAAACGAACTTCAGCGCGTCGTTCGCCACGCCGTTGACCTTGTCCCGCATCTTGTTGAGGAATTTTTCGCGGTCGGTGCTGTTGGCCGCCTCAAGCCGTGTGTCAGCGGCAACTGGTCCGCGCAGGATCAAAGTGGCCTCGAACGGAACCTTGTCGATGAGGGCGCCGCGGGTGTCCCAAACGAGCTGCGTTTCAATGAGCGGTACCGACGGCATGACATCAGGGGTCGTCACGAGAGCCGTCCTTGCAAGCAGCGGCAGGCCGTGTTCGGTCGGCGATTGCTTTAACTCTTCGAGCGTCCGTTGACCGAAGTTCGTGCCGTCGAGGTAATAAATCTCCGAACCGACATGAGCACGGACGAACACATGGTCGAGCAAGGCGAGGGTCGGCAGCCGCTCATCGAGGCCATCGTCATATTTCACCGACGCCAGCATCGGCTCCGCCTCGATCCCAAGCCGACTGAGAAGCGCGAGGAGGAATATTGTCTTGCCCTTGCAGTCGCCGAAGCGCTGGCTCCAGACGTCGTCGGCCTTCATCGGCTTGTAATCGCCATCGCCGAGGAGGAGCGCGACATAACGGACCTGGTCTTGGGTCAAACGCAGCGCGGCAAGCATCCGATCACGCGGATCCTTGTGGCTCGCCGCGATCTTTTCGGCGATCGCCGGGATTTCGGACTTGTCGCCAGTCTTGCGCGCCGCATCGAACAACGGGGCGAGCACCGTCGCCACCTCGTCCCAATTGGCAAAGGCTGAAACTTGAATCAGCTTGTGCTGCAGCCGCTCCGGAACGAACGATCGATCCTTTGGCGGTGCGAAATTGTCCTGGACGAAGACGCGCTCCACTCCGGTTGCCGTATCCGCGGGTGCGGGAGATTTGATCGATGGGTCGATCGACCAGCGCGCGCTGAGGTCCTTGCTCAGCACCAGCCTTCGAATCATACGTCCGAAGGGTACAGGTGAATCCATCTCCTGGACCTCTTCGGTCTTCCCGAGATTGCCCGGCTTCGTCTTGTACGTGAATGCCACTCGCAGCGTGTCCCCGACCTGAAGGCCGCGAACCGGCATGATTACGGTCCGGATCCCTGTCAGCGTAGATTGCTCGAGCTTGGTCTCACGCCGAAGCACCGAGACGTCATCGCGGTTGAGAGCGTCGATCGATTTGCCATCCCGTTCGATAACGACGTGATGAAGCGTCAGGTCGGTCCGGTTGACGTTCCACGGTATTGCGACATTTCCGATCGCTTGCAGCCCGGCCTGGTTGAGGGGCTCGACCACATATTCGACGAAATTCTCAAGGCCCGTCGGGGTCAGATATTCCTGAGAGTTGCTCAGCAGGAATTGAAAAGGCTCGTCCTTGCGCTTCGGGTCGAGCGGAGGGACCTTCTGGTCGGCGACCCACGCGGGAACAGGCCCATAGTTGAGGCTGGGCTCATCGGACCTTTGTTTAAGCGCTGTCGTGGAACTTTGCTTCGTTGTGGCCCGTGGAGCGGCCTGGACGGACGCCGCCACCAAAAACGCCGCAAGCGCGCCCGTCACAGCCAAGCTCGAAATTCGCATGGTTCCCCCTGAGCTTACGCACACATGCGGCGCTTAATGTCGCCAAGCTAACATAGAGTTGTTGCGCCGCAAGGTCGTTTCATTGCGCTGCGCGGCCCTGTCGCCCATATATTCTCGCATGACTCGTGTTCTCCCCATCCTCCCCCTTCGCGACATCGTCGTATTCCCGCATCGCATCGTTCCGTTGTTCGTCGGGCGAGAGAAATCGGTGGCGGCGCTGGAAGCAGCGATGGCCACCGATCGCGAGCTGTTTCTCGTCGCCCAGCTCGATCCGGGTGAGGACGACCCCGACCGCGAGGCACTCTACGACCTCGGGGTGATTGCGACCGCCATGCAGCTGCTAAAGCTGCCCGACGGCACCGTGCGCGTTCTGGTCGAGGGCGCGAAGCGGGCAACGCTGGTAAATCTCATGCCGCGCGACGGCTATCTCGCGGCGGAGGTCGAGGAAGTTCCGGACGAATCCACCGAGGGGACGGAAGCCCAGGCGCTCATGCGTTCGGTGATCGATCAATTCGAGAATTACGCCAAGCTCAATAAGCGCCTTCCTCCCGAGACCGGAATCCAGCTTGCCGAGATCGAAGATCCGTCGGCGCTCGCCGACGCGATCGCTTCCAATCTTTCGATCAAGGTCGCCGACCGGCAGGCTCTCCTCGGGGAGCTCAATCCGGCCCGACGGCTCGAAATGGTGTTCGCTTTCATGGAGGGCGAGCTCGGCGTCCTTCAGGTCGAAAAGAAGATCCGCAGCCGGGTCAAACGGCAGATGGAGAAGACCCAGCGCGAATATTATTTGAACGAGCAATTGAAGGCGATCCAGCGTGAGCTCGGCAACGAGAGCGAAGAGGGCGGGGACGAGCTCCAGGAGCTTGCCGAGAAGATTCGCAAGACCCGCCTCAGCAAGGAAGCTCGCGCTCGCGCCAATTCCGAGCTGAAGAAGCTCCGTGCGATGGCTCCCATGTCCGCGGAAGCAACCGTTGCGCGCAACTATCTCGATGTCCTGCTCGGCCTGCCGTGGGGCAAGAAGTCGAAGCTGAAGAAGGACATTGCCGAGGCGCAGAGGGTGCTCGACGAGGACCATTACGGCCTCGAGAAGGTCAAGGAGCGGATCGTCGAATACCTCGCGGTCCAGGCCCGGACCAACAAGCTCAAGGGTCCGATCCTTTGTCTCGTCGGTCCGCCTGGCGTCGGCAAGACGTCGCTCGGCCGATCGATTGCCCGCGCGACCGGTCGCGAGTTCGTTCGCCAGTCGCTTGGCGGAGTCCGCGACGAGGCGGAGATCCGCGGCCACCGCCGGACGTACATCGGCTCGCTCCCCGGCAAGATCGTTTCGAACATCAAGAAGGCGGGAACGTCGAACCCACTGTTCCTGCTCGATGAAATCGACAAGCTTGGCCAGGACTTCAGGGGTGACCCGTCATCGGCGCTTCTGGAAGTGCTCGATCCTGAGCAGAACAACCGGTTTCAGGACCATTATCTCGAGCTGGACTATGACCTTTCGGACGTGATGTTCGTCACGACCGCGAACTCGCTCGACATGCCGCAGCCCCTCATGGACCGGATGGAGATCATCCGGCTCGAGGGCTACACGGAGGATGAGAAGGTCGAGATCGCGAAGCGCCACCTGATCCCCAAGCAGATGGAGGCTCACGGCCTCAAGCCTGACGAGGTCACCTACACGGACGATGCGCTGCGGAAGATGATCCAGCATTACACGCGCGAGGCGGGTGTCCGTACCCTCGAGCGGGAGCTGGCCAAGGTCGCGCGCAAGTCGCTTCGGCAGATTCTCGAGGGTAAGATCGAGAAAGTCGAGCTGACGCCTGAGAACCTCGGCAGCTTCCTCGGGGTCCGGAAATTCCGCTACGGAATCGGTGAGGAAGAGGACCAGATCGGCGCGGTCACGGGGCTCGCCTGGACGGAGGTCGGCGGCGAGCTGCTGACGATCGAGGCGGTGACGGTACCCGGCAAG
>Ga0207674_10005380_pt1 | contig 15231 bp, 13 predicted proteins | sample KBSCornC72_FD_184303 | JGI IMG/M metagenome (GOLD analysis project Ga0207674, IMG submission 184303) | Corn rhizosphere microbial communities from Kellogg Biological Station, Michigan, USA - KBS Corn C7-2 (SPAdes) (version 2) | ecosystem: Host-associated > Plants > Roots > Rhizosphere > Soil ... | reverse complement strand
AGCCGGGCAGTGCCCCCGATAAGGTGGTGCTCAACATCAACGTCACCGAGCAATCGACGGGCGACTACGGCATCACCGCGGGCTACGACAGCTCGTCGGGCCTGCTGGGCGAGCTGTCGCTGACAGAGCGCAACTTCCTCGGCCGCGGCCAGTATATCCGCGGGTCGATCGGTGCCAGCCAGACGGGCAAGTCGTTCGACTTCTCGTTCACCGAGCCCTACTTCATGGGTCTCAAGCTCTCGGCCGGCATCGATGCCTACCACCACATCACCGACGAGACGTCGTCCAATATCTACGGCACGACGTCGACGGGCGGGCAGTTCCGCTTCGGCCTCCCGGTGACGCGCGACGTCACGGCGCAGCTCTTCACCGGCGTGGATCAGACGGTCATCGCCGATGCCAGCGCGCCGACCTCGAGCTTCTTCGTGAACGGCCAGACCCTCAACAAGGCCTGGGTTGGCTACAGCCTGACCTACGATGGTCTGGACGATGACAAGCATCCCACCGAGGGTCTGTATGCGACGCTGACGCAGCAGTATGTCGGCTGGAACTACAACTTCGTGAAAACCGAGGCCAAGGCCCGCTACTTCATGTCGATCTTCCCGGACGCCGGGCTGGTGGGCAGCCTGAAGGGGCAGGCCGGTATCATCAACACGTTCGGCGCTTCGGGCATCAACCCGGTCGAGGCCTTCAACTACGGCAACACTCTGGTGCGCGGCTTCCAGGCCAGCAATATGGGGCCGCGGATCGGCGGCCAGCCGGTCGGCTACACAGCCTATGCCGGAGCGCAGGCCGAAGCGACGTTCCCGATCCCGATGCTGCCGGAGACCTACGGGCTCAGCGGCGCGGTCTGGGCCGACGCGGCGATTGTCGGCGGGCAGGGTGCTGCCGGTGCGGTGGACCCGACTTCGATCAACCAGCCGCTCAAGAGCGCGATCGGCGCTTCGATCATCTGGGACTCGCCGTTCGGCCCGCTGCGTGGCGACTTCGCTTACGTCCTGACCAAAGCCACGGACGACAAGACGCAGATGTTTGCGCTGACCCTGCAGACCTTGCTCTGATCCAGGTGGCGTGAAACAGTTCAAGGGCCGCGGGGCCTTGGCGCCGCGGCCCTTTTCATTGGTTATCCATGGTTGATACGCGCTTCCACAGCTTTGCCGGCCCGGCGCCGCTAGCCGCCCTGCTGTCTGCGCTTGACCTGACCGTGGAGGGCCTGGACGGCGACGGACCGATCATCTCGGGGGCCGAGGAACTGGTGCTGGCGGGGCCGGAGCACATTTCGCTCGCCGCGCAGGCCGAATACGTCGAGGCCCTGCGAGCCACCGCCGCCGCTGCCGTCATCGTCTCCCAGGATCTGCTTCCGCAAGTCCCCCCGGGCACGATTGCTATCGTCGCCCGCAACCCGCATCTGGCGTTCGTCGATCTGCTTGATCGGCTCTACCCGCAGGACACCCGGGGTACGGTACTCGGGTTGCTCGGTCCCCACGACAGCCTGCCCATCACCGAAAACGACGTGCGCCTCGGCCCTGGTGTGGTCCTCGGCCGCGGCGTCGAGATCGGCCGGGGCACGGTCATTGGTCCCAACACGGTGATCGGGGCCGGGGTCACTATTGGCCGCAACTGCACGATATCTTCCAACGTGAGCATCGAGTGCGCTCATCTGGGAAACAATGTCGTGGTGCATGCCGGGGCCCGAATCGGCTCGGAAGGCTTCGGCTGGCTCGAGCACGGCATCAAGAACCGCAAGATACCTCAGCTTGGGCGCGTCATCATCCAGGACCGGGTCGAGATCGGCGCCAACTCCACCGTCGATCGGGGCGCCTTGGGCGACACTGTGATCGGCGAAGGCACCAAGATCGATAATCTCGTGCAGATCGGCCACAATTGCCGGATCGGGCGGAACTGTCTTCTGGCGGGAATGTCGGGCCTTGCGGGCACGACGACGCTGGAAGACAGCGTGATGATCGGTGCCGCCGCGATCACCACCGGACACTTGACCATCGGGTTTGGCAGCGTCTTAGCTGCCCGCAGTGTCGCAACGAAGGATTTCCCGCCTCGTTCGCAGCTTGCCGGCTTTCCGGCAGTGAGCGCGAAGGAGTGGCGGCGCGAAGTCGCGTCGCTCAGACGCTTGAGCAAAAGGACCTAAATTGGACGCTAAAGACACTTCGATGCCAGCGGCGGCGGGAACCACGCTTGAGCTGTTGGATATCGACGCCATCCTCAAGCTACTGCCGCACCGCTATCCCTTCTTGATGATCGACCGCATCATCAAGGTCGACGGCGACGATTCAGCTATAGGGATCAAGAACATCAGCGTGAATGAGCCGATATTTCAGGGGCATTTCCCCGGTCATCCGATCTTCCCGGGCGTGTTGATCATCGAGGGCATGGCACAGACCGCCGGTGCCATCGCCATTCATGCCGACAAGAACGAAGGCCGGCCGCTGGTCTACATGGTCACCGTCGACAAGGCGAAGTTCCGCAAGCCGGCGCGCCCCGGCGATGTGCTCGAATACCACATCAAGAAGATCCGTCGGCGCAACGCCATGGGCTGGTATCAGGCCAGGGCCATGGTGGGCGACACATTGATCGCCGAGGCCGAGGTCGGCGCCATGATCATCGAAGGCGAGTGATGGCCAATACAATCCATCCGACCGCCATCGTCGAGGACGGTGCGACGCTGGGCGACGGCGTGCAGATTGGCCCCTATTGCATCGTCGGTGCGGACAGCAGGCTGGGCGATGGCGTCCAGATGCTGTCACACGCGATCGTCACCGGCCGCACCACCATCGGCGCCCGCTGCACCATCTATCCGTTCGCCTCGATCGGCCACCGGCCGCAGGATCTGAAATATGCCGGCGAGCCGTCGACGCTCGAGATCGGCGAGAACACCACGATCCGCGAGCACGTGACGATCAACCCCGGCACGGCCGGGGGCGGCATGATTACCAGGATCGGCTCCAATTGCCTGATCATGATCGGCGTCCATATCGGGCACGACTGCATTATCGGCAACAACGTCGTGTTCTCCAACAACGTGACCTTCGCCGGCCATTGCCGGGTCGACGACTTCGTGGTGATGAGCGGCTATTCAGGCGCGACGCAGTTCGTTCATATCGGCGCGCACGCCTTCGTGGGCGGCCTGACCAAGGTCGAGAAACATCTCATCCCCTATGGGACGGCTGTCGGAAATCCGGCTGAGCTCTCGGGGCTCAATCTCGTCGGCCTCAAGCGCCGCGGCTTTGACCGTGAAGCCATCCACAATCTGCGCACCGCCTACCGCATGATCTTTGCCGTCGAAGGCACGCTGCGCGAGCGCGTCGATGACGCGGCTGCGATCTTTCCCAACGACACGCTGGTGCAGGACGTCGTGAAGTTCATCGTCGAGGCCAAGGACAGTCCGCTGACCCTGCCGCGGAACGGACACCAAGAAGACTGATGTCGAGACGGCTGACCCTCATCGCGGGGTCGGGAGCGCTGGCCCCGTTGATGGCCGACGCCGCGCGGCGCAATGGCGACACCTTGCAGGTCATCGATCTGGTGGGGCGGAACGACATCGAAGGCGATCGCGTCGAGCACGTCTCGCTTGCCAACGCCTCGCGTCTGATCGCGGCGGTGCGGGAATTTCCGACGACACATCTGATCCTGGCCGGCGCCGTGCACATCTCGGACGCTGAGCGCGAGGGGATCGTGCGTGCCTTCGGGCCGGCGGGCCAGGTCGCACGGATTGCCGGCGATGTCGGCCTTGCCGGGATGATCCAGCTCGCCGCCAAGATGAACCGGGTGAAGCTGATCGGCGCGGACGAGCTGGCCCCAGACCTGCTGGCCGAGGAGGGGCACATCGCCGGCCCGCCGCTCGATCCTGCCCTGGCCGACTCGGCCAGAACGGCATTCGCCGCGGCCCGTGCCATCGGCGCCATCGACCTGGGGCAGACGGTTCTGGTCTCGGGCAACCGGCCGGTCGCGGCCGAAGATGCAGGTGGAACCGATGCGCTCCTGAAGCGCGCCATCGAGCTCAAGGCCGCCGGGCTGATCGGTAATTCAGGCATGCCTCTGATCCTCGCCAAGGCGCGCAAGCCCAGGCAGCCACGCTTCGTCGACCTGCCCACCATCGGGGTGCAGACCGTGACCAACGCCGCCGCGGCGGGAATTTCGGTCATCGTGGTCGAAGCACGCGCCACGCTGCTGCTCGACCGTCCGGCAATCGGGCGCGAGGCTGCGACCCACAAGGTCACCATCGTCGGCCTGCGCCATGGCTGATCCAATCCGTCTGTTCATCCTTGCCGGCGAGCCCTCGGGCGACCGGATCGGCGCCGACCTGGTGCGTCGCCTGCGTATCCACCGCCCGGTGACGATCAGCGGCGTCGGCGGCGACCAACTGATCGGGGAGGGGTTGAAGTCCCTCTATCCGATGTCCGACTTGTCGGTGATGGGCATCCAGGACGTCCTCAAGCGCGCCCCGCTTCTGCTCTGGCGGATCCGACAGACCGTCAATGCCATCCTCGCCGCCGCCCCAGACGTCGTCGTCCTGATCGACTCCCAGGTGTTCTGCCAGACCGTCGCGCGGCAGTTGCGGAAGCGCGGCTACAAGGGCCAGATCGTTCTCTACGTTGCCCCCAGCGTCTGGGCATACAAGCCCGAGCGGGCGCCGCTGCTGAAGCCGCTCTACGACGAGGTGCTGGCGGTCCTGCCGTTCGAGCCGGCGGTAATGAAGCGGCTCGAGGGGCCAACCACGACCTATGTCGGCCATCCGGCGCTCGGACATACGTCGTTGCGTCAGATCCAGCCCGAGCGGGGGCCGCTGCTCCTGCTGCCGGGCAGCCGCCGCGGTGAGCTCAAGCGGCATCTGCCGCTGATGGAGGAGGTGACGCTGGCGATGAAGCGGCACGAGCGGGTCACCGACTTCGTGCTGCCTACACCCAAGCACGAGGAAGAGTTTGTGCTCGACGTGGTGCGCGCCTGGGACATTCCGGTGTTCGTCACCAGCTCGTCGGCGCGCAAGTGGCAGGCGTTCGGCGAGGCCGTCGCGGCCGTCGCGGTCACCGGCACGGTCACGCTCGAACTGGCCCTTTCGGGTGTCCCCATGGTCACGACCTATGTAGCCGATCGCGCGCAGTGGAACCGGGCCCGCAAGTACAAGATCCGGTTCGCCTCGCTGCCCAACATCCTGCTGGGGGACGAACTGGTGCCTGAGTTCCTGGGAGCAGAACGGCGTTCCACGGAGGTCGTTGCCGAGCTCGAGGCGTTACTGGCCGACCCCGCAGAAATCGAGCGGCAGCGTGCAGGCTTCGCCCGCATCCGCGCCGGCATGGAAAAAGGGGCGCCCGAGGCGCCCCGCGTTGATCCAGCCGAGCGGGTGCTGACGCACCTGCCTCAGCGCTTGCCGATGGGGACGTAGTCCCGGGCAGCTGAGCCGTGGTAGAGCTGACGCGGCCGGCCGATCTTCTTCTGCGGGTCGGCGATCATTTCCTTCCACTGCGCGATCCAGCCGACGGTGCGGCTCAGAGCGAAGATGGCGGTGAACATCGAGGTCGGGAAGCCGATCGCCTCGAGGATGATCCCCGAATAGAAATCGACATTGGGGTAGAGCTTGCGGCTGATGAAATACTCATCGGTCAGCGCGATGTGCTCGAGCTGCTGCGCCACCTGCAGCAGCGGGTTGTCTTCGACGCCCAGCTCGTCCAGCACCTGCTTGCAGGTCTCCTGCATCACCTTGGCGCGCGGATCGTAGTTCTTGTAGACGCGATGTCCAAAGCCCATCAGGCGGATACCTGATGACTTGTCCTTCACCTTGGCGATGAAGTCCGGGATTTTGTCCGGCGTGCCGATCTCCTTGAGCATGTTCAGCGCCGCCTCGTTGGCGCCGCCATGGGCGGGCCCCCAGAGGCAGGCGACACCGGCCGCGATGCAGGCGAACGGATTGGCGTCCGACGAGCCGGCGAGGCGTACCGTCGAGGTCGAGGCGTTCTGCTCGTGGTCGGCATGCAGGGTGAAGATCAGGTCCATCGCGCGCGCAATGACCGGGTTGACCTTGTATTCCTCGGCGGGCACCGAGAAGCACATGTTGAGGAAGTTGCTGGCGTAATCGAGCTCGTTGCGGGGATAAACAAAGGGTTGCCCGACCGAATATTTGTAAGCCATCGCCACGATCGTCGGGATCTTGGCAATCAGGCGGATCGAGGCGATCTCGCGCTGCACCGGGTCGTTGATGTCGGTCGAGTCATGGTAGAACGCCGCCATCGCGCCGACTACACCGCAGACCACAGCCATCGGATGGGCGTCGCGGCGAAAGCCGCGGTAAAGGAAATGCATCTGCTCGTGCAGCATCGTGTGGGTGGTCACGCGGTGCACGAAATCGTCGAGCTGGGCCTTGTTGGGCAACTCGCCGTAGAGCAGCAAATAGCAGACTTCGAGGTAGTTGGATTTGTCGGCCAGCTGGTCGATCGGGTAGCCCCGATACATCAGCTCACCCTTGTCGCCGTCAATGTAAGTGATGGTGCTGTCGGTGGCCGCGGTCGAAGTGAAGCCGGGATCATAAGTAAAGAGGCCGGTCTTGCCATAGAGCGTCCGGATGTCGATGACCTCCGGACCAACCGAGCCCGCAAGGATCGGAAACTCATAGGTTTTGTCACCGATGACCAGTTTGGCGACGGTGTCTGGCATGTGGCGCTCTCCTTGTGGGCCACCGGCCTCGGGGAGAGGTGAGGAGCGGCCATGTGGGGTCGGATGCTGTGGGCTCAGGGGTAGACCATTTACCCCATCTCTGCAACCGATGGGTGAACATGGCTGACCTATCGAAACGCCAGTGTAATCAGGCGCTTGCCTGATCACCAATACGTGCAAGGCTCTCATCCTTGCCGATCAGAACCATGACTTCGAAAATGCCCGGCGAGACCGTTCGGCCGGTCAACGCGGCGCGCAGTGGCTGTGCCACCTTGCCCAGCTTCAGGCCGCGGCTTTCCGAGAAAGCCCGGATCGCGCCGTCGATGGCCGGCACGCTCCAGTCAGAAAGCCCATCTAGAACAGTCTTCGCCCCCGCCAGCATGCTGCGCGCATCTGCTGTCAGCTGCTCGGTCGCTGCGCTGTCGACCTGGATCGGACGCACTGCGTAGATGAATTGCGCCAGGTCGATCAGCTCGAGCACCGTCTTGGCCCGCGGCTGCAGCTCGGGCAGGGCGGCGAGTACTGTATCCTTGTTGGCGGTGAGGCCAGCATAGTCGGCGTCGCGGCCGATCTCCCGGGCGGTATCGATCATCACCTGGTACAGGTAGTCCGGCCTCGCAGCGCGGATGTAGTGGCCGTTGACGTTCTCGAGCTTGACGAAATCGAACCGCGCCGCGCCCTTGTTCAGCCCCTCGAGCGAGAACCAGTCGATCATCTGGTCGACGCTGAACAGCTCGTCGTCGCCGTGGCTCCAGCCCAGCCGCGCGAGATAGTTGATCATCGCTTCGGGCAAATACCCCATCTGCCGGTAGGCGCCGACGCCGAGTGCGCCATGCCGCTTGCTCAGCTTGGCGCCATCCGGACCGTGGATCAGGGGGATGTGCGCCATTTCCGGCACCTCCCAGCCCATCCCGTTGTAGATAATGATCTGCCGGGCGGCATTGGTCAGGTGGTCGTCGCCGCGGATGATATGGGTGACGCCCATGTCGTGATCGTCGACTACCACGGCCAGCATGTAGGTGGGCGTGCCATCCGAGCGTAGGATGATGAAGTCATCCAGGTTCTCAGTCTTGAACACCACCTCGCCCTGCACGTGATCATGGACGACGATCTCGCCGGTCAGCGGCGCCTTGATGCGGATCACCGGGGCAACGCCCTTGGGCGCTTCGGATGGGTCGCGGTCGCGCCACATGCCGTTGTAGCGCGGGGGCAGGCCCTTGGCCCGCGCGGTCTCGCGCATCTCGGCCAGCTCTTCGGGCGAGCAATAGCAATAGTAGGCCTGGCCGCGGGCCAGCAGCTCACGGGCGATCTCGGCATGACGGGCCGCCCGCGAGAATTGCAGCGTCGGCTCGCCGTCCCATTTGAGACCGAGCCAGCTCAGGCCGTCATAAATCGCCTGCACAGCGTCGTCCGTTGAGCGCTCGCGGTCGGTATCCTCGATGCGAAGAAGGAACTTGCCCTGCATGTTACGCGCATAGGCCCAGGAGAACAGGGCCGTGCGGGCGCTGCCGATATGGAGGTATCCGGTTGGCGAAGGGGCGAAGCGGGTAACGACTTGCTTGGGCATTGAGATCCTTGGCGCGTAAGCGGCGCCGTGTGTAGCATGGGCACTGGGGATCGCAAGGGCGGGGGGCTCATGGCAGAAACCCTCGAAACAGGCGATCCGGAGCTGGCGCCGCCGCCAACCCGGCGGGCGCCGTCACCTGCGGTTTCGCCCTATCTGGCGCCCGCGAGGTCGCGATTCAAGGGAATTGCCGGCAGCCTTGGCCATGCGCTCGCCGAACGCCGGCTGTTCGTCCTCCTGCCGTTCGTCATGATCGGCGGATTGATCGCCGGGCTTGAGCTGCCGTCGGCCCGCCCGGACGTGCTGGCGGGCGGCGCCGCGATCGTCGTGCTGCTGATCGTCCTGTCGTTTGCCTCACTCGCACGCATGCGGATCGCGGTTCTGCTCGCTGCGGGCTGGGTCGGATTGTGTCTGCTGCCGATCCACGGCGCGCTGTTCGGGACGACCATGCTGGGTCGGCCGGTCTACGGCACCTATCAGGCGAGAGTCGATGAGATCATCAGTGAAACGGCGAGCGAGCGCCGGATTGTCGTTTCGGCGATCACGCCCACCGGAACAGACCGGCCCGTGCCGGTGCGCCGCGCCCGCCTGTTGGTGAAGGGCGGCCCCGATCTCTCGCCCGGCGATGTCATCAGCGGACAGTTCCGGTTCGCGCCAGTCCCCGGTCCGATCTATCCGGGCGGCTTCGACACACAGTTTCACGCCTACTTCGATGGGATCGGCGCGTACGGCAATGCCATCCACCCGCCAGCGATCGTGGCGTCGGGGAATGAAGCCTCGGCCGCTCATATCCTCGACGCGGTCCGCCGCGGCATCTCCGCTCGCATCGACACCGTGCTGCCACAGCCTGCCTCCGGCGTCGCACGGGCAATCATCAACGGCGATCAGAGCGCGGTCTCCGACGACGCGCGCCTGATCATGGCGACTGCCGGCATCGCGCACGTTCTGTCGGTCTCCGGGTTACATCTGACGATCGTCGCTGGCGGCGTGTTTGCAGTGCTGCGGCTGCTTCTGGGCAGCTTTGCCGGCCTCGCGCGGCGGATTTCGGTCAAGCGTCTCGCTGCTGTGGGAGGAATGGCCGCGGCGCTGGTCTATTACGGCATCTCCGGCGGCAATGTCGCCGCGCTGCGTTCGACGCTGATGATCCTCTTGGTCTTCGGGGCTGTGCTGTTCGGCCGACGTGCGCTGACCATGCGTAATGTCGCGGTCGCCGGTATCATTGTCATTGCGACTGATCCGGCGAGCGTCTTCCGACCGAGCTTCCAGCTCAGCTTCGCAGCCGTCGTCGCCCTGATCGGCGCCTATGAGATGTTCCGCTCGCCCCGCGCCACGAGCGCCAGCCTGCTGTCGCACGCCTGGAGCTACGGCAAGGGCGTGGTGATCACCAGCCTCGTCGCGGGCGTCGCGACCGTGTTGTTCTCGATCTACCATTTCCAGCAGACCTCGCCGCTGGGCGTCCTCGGCAACCTGCTGACATTGCCGCTGGTTGGCTTTGTAATGATGCCGGCAGCCGTGTTTGCGGTGGTGCTGATGCCATTGGGCCTCGACGGTCCGCCGCTCCTGGCGATGGGTTGGTCGATCGACCGGATGCTCGATATGGCAGGCCTTGTCGCGACGTGGAGCACGCATCTGCGGGCCGCCCCGCTGTTGACGCCCTCGGCCTTGGCGATCGGTCTTGCCGCACTCGCGTGGTTCGCCTTCTTCAAGGATCGCTGGCGGCTCGCCGGCCCGGTGCTGGCGCTTCCCCTTGTGGTGCTCTTTGCAGTCGACCACGCGCCGGACGTGCTGATCTCCGACACCACGCGGGCACTGGCGATCCGCGGCGCGTCCGGCCTCGAACTCGCCGACGGGAAGTCCAGGAGCTTTGCCCTCGACGTCTGGCGCGAGACCTACGCCGATCCGATCGCCAACTCAGCGGTGGAGGCCTGCGACAGCGTCGCCTGCACCGGGCAAAGCCCGCTCGGCTTTCGCTACGCGATCATTGTCGATCCCTCGGCTTTCGCGGACGAGTGTGGCCGTGCCGATCTGATCGTCGCCCGTATTGCAAGTCCGACCTGGTGCACGTCCGGTACCGTCGTCGATCCGGGTCGGCTCTACACGCATGGCGTTCTCTGGCTGCGCTGGGATGCGAGCCGCAGAACCTTCGAGGTCCGGCCGTCGATCGGGGCTCTCGACCGCCCTTGGCGCATCGCCTCTAGATCTTGACGATGTTCTCGGGCAGCCCCGGCACGTCGACCTCAAGGGCAAAGACGCCCCCGGCCAGCGGTTCGGTCGCCAGTTGCTCGGCCGACAGACCCTCGCGTGCCGAACTGATGTAGAGCGTCTTCAAATCCTTGCCGCCAAATGCCGGGCAGGTGGGGCGGCTCACCGGCACCTTTACCACGCGATCGACGCTGCCGTCGGGCGCGAAGCGGATGACGGTACCGGCGCCCCACTGTGCATTCCAGACATAGCCGGCGGAGTCGACCACCGCGCCATCCGGTTCGGCGGGGGGCGCGACCTTGGCGAAGTCCTGCCAGGGCCCGTTCGGCAGCCCGGTCTGCTTGTCGATCGAGACCTTGCGAATAACCCGGGTCACGCCATCGGTGAAGTAGGCGGTTCCGCCATCGGGAGAGAAGCAGGTCGCGTTCGGGATGTGGATGTCGCTCAGAAGCTTGGTGGTCTTGCCGTCGCGCACGCTGTAGAGCGCGCCGGCGGCGACTTTTCCTGGGTCTTTGAGACCCATAGTGCCGACCCAGAAGGCGCCCGACGGCCCGACGCGGCCGTCGTTGCTGCGCACCGTGGTGCTGTCGGGGTCGAGCGGCGCCAAGAGCTCGCGCGAATCCGTCGACAGGTTCAGCTTGAAGATGCCCGCGGCCGAGGCGATCGCCAGGTTGTCGGCATCAATCACGCCCGCCGCCGTCACCGTCGCCTCGAACGTGAAGCGGTCGACCATGATGCCGCCGGCCGTCGCCGAGAACAGCGTCTTGTTGAGGATGTCGAACCAGAACACGCGCTCGACGAGCGGATGCCAGAAGATGCCTTCGCCCAACTCGCAGCGGCTGTCGATAAACAGCTCGGCCGTGTCCTTCATCTAATCCATTCCCTTGTCATAGGCCGCCACGGCGGCCCGCGCCCGCGAGTCAATCTCGCCCAGGCTCATGCCTGGCTTGAAGATATAGCTTCCCAGCCCGAAGCCGACACAGCCTGCATCGAAATACTCCCGGAAATTATCGGGATTGGCACCACCCACGGCGTAGAGGGGCAAATCCTTGGGCAGCACGGCCTTCATCGCCTTGATCCCCTTGGGGCCAAGCACCTCGGCCGGGAAGAACTTGAGGCCATTCGCCCCAGCCCGAATGGCCTTGAACGCATCGGACGGCGTGAACACGCCCGGATACGACTTCATTCCGAGCGCCCTGGTGCGGGCGATCACGGCTTCGTTGGTGTCGGGCGACACGATCAACTGGCCGCCTGCTGCCTTCACGCCATCGACGTCCTCGACGCTCAGCACCGTTCCGGCGCCGATCTCGGCCTTGCCGGCGAAAGCCTTGGCAACATTGGCGATGGACACCAGCGGGTCCGGCGAATTGAGCGGGATCTCGATGATCGAGATACCGGCCTTGACCAGCACCTCGCAGACCTCAGTGGCCTCCGCGGGCTTCACGCCCCGGAGGATGGCGATGATTTCACGGCTCATTGCGCTCGGGCCTCCTTCAAGCCGGCGATAGTGGCGTCGGCCGCGTCGAGCGCGAAGCTGTCGATACCGATGGTCTTGAGGGCCGCGCCGTACAGTCGGCCGAAGCGCGCCGAGCCGATCAGCGGCACGCTGCCGGCCCCGAGCCAGTCGTGGTGGCCGCCGATCTCGGTGCCGACCAGCAGCCCGGACAGATAGCCCGAGCACCAGTCTGCCCCCTTGCCCGCGAGCAGTCCTGCGGCGCGCGTGCGGAAGGCGAGGGCCGTGAAGAGTTCGGGATGCGCGATCCCCGCCTCGATCCCCTCGGCGATCCCCGCCTCGGTCGCCGGGCCGTTGGTGTCGCCCGCGAAGGAGTGACGGAGCACCGAATGCTGCGAGAGCACCTCATAGAGCTCGCCGGTCATGGCGGAGGAAAAGCGCATGATCTTGCCGCCGCGGATCTCGACCCATTTCGAGTGCGTGCCAGGCAGAACCGCAATGCCCTCGAATCCTGGTCGCAGAGCGAGCAGCCCCAGCAGCTGGGTCTCCTCGCCGCGCATCACATCCTCGCGGCCGGCCGTTCGTTGCGCTACCCCCGGCAGGATTCGCGGCGCCAACCTGACATCAGCCCCGTCGGGTCGGACAGAACGTGACAGAAGTCCATGGAGATCGGCCGGCGTATCGACGTAGGGCGCCTCCATCCAGCCCTGGCGCGCCCCCGCCATGCCGCAGATGATCACCTCAGTCGGACCAGCGACCCTGCCGCCGATCAACTCATTGAGGACGCTCGGAAAGTCGGCGCGAGCAAGCTTGCCCATGCCCTTGTCCGACCCCACGGCGAAGGTGTGGCTGCCGTCGCCGGCGATGCCCCAGGCGCGCACGTTCGACGTGCCCCAGTCGACCGCCACCCATTCCGTCCCAGAAGCCACCCGCAACTCCGCGATTCAGCGCGGCGCGACCCTACTCAGGGAACAGACAGGTGAAAAGGCTGTCCGCCGCGAAAATTCGCAGAAACAAAGGCGCTTGGAGCGACTTGTCTGAGAACTCAGTACTTGCGCAGCAGGCCGACGAGCCGGCCCTGCACCTTCACCCTGTCGGGCGGGAAGATGCGTGTTTCGTAAGCCGGGTTTGCCGCCTCGAGGGCTACAGAATTGCCGCGCTTGCGCAGACGCTTCAAGGTCGCCTCTTCCTCGTCCACCAGGGCGACGATGATCTCACCGGTGGCTGCGGTCTCCTGCTTCTTGATGATCACCGTGTCGCCGTCGAAAATGCCGGCGTCGATCATGGAGTCACCGCGAACCTCGAGCGCATAGTGCTCGCCCCCGGTCAGCATCTCGGGTGGCACAGCGATGGTGTGGCTGTGGCTCTGGATCGCCTCAATCGGGGTACCGGCCGCAATGCGGCCCATAACCGGGATAGCGACTGGCCGGCCCGCGTCGGACATGCCGGGCATCTGCGGCGCGCTCCGCGCCGGCGGAGTGGCAACACGTCCGAGGTTGCCCTCGATGACGCTGGGCTCGAAGCGCGACTTGCGGCCACCGAGCGAAGGGTTCATCGAGTCCGGAAGCTTGATTACTTCCAGCGCGCGAGCCCGGTTGGGCAACCGGCGGATGAAACCGCGCTCCTCGAGTGCGGTGATCAGCCGGTGAATGCCGGATTTGGAACGCAAATCCAGCGCGTCCTTCATCTCGTCGAAGGAGGGAGGAATGCCGCTCTCCTTCATGCGTTCATGGATGAACATGAGAAGTTCGTGCTGCTTGCGCGTGAGCATCGGCGGTCCCCTTGGGGAATCAGAACAAAGGCTGAACGATCTATAGATGTTCCGGCTCTGTTCTGCAACAGATGGGTAAATTTCCGCTTAAGCGCCGAAAGTCCGTGTCGGCAGTATTGCGGCCCGGGGTCGAAAACGACGCTTCAGCTACGCCGACGCTTGGGGCTCGCCCCGATGATGGCGCGGATCTCACCGTCAACGATATCGAGGATGTGGTTGATAGCCTTGACGGCGGCATCAGGGTCCTTGGCGACGATCGCGTCGGCGAGCACGCGATGCGGCGGGAACGAGTCTATGCCGAACTCGTCGCGGCCAAAGGGCGACTCCGACGAGCGCTCCAGCGCATGGTCGAGCCGGGCCAGGATCTGCCCGAACATGGGATTGCCTGAGGCATCGTAGATCGCGCCGTGGAAAGCGTGGTCCGCGGGACGCCACGGGCGTTTGGCGTAGACCTCCACCAGCAGTGCGTCGCAGAGTCGCGAAATCTCCGCCCGCTGCGCTCGCGTAGCATTGCGCGTTGCTTTGCCGACCACGTCGGTCTCGAGTGCGCGGCGCACCTCGATCAGACGCAGCAGGGCCTCGCCCTCGAGCCGCACCATGGTCGGGACGAGTCCACGCGAGGTCGAGACACGCGCAGTGAGGAACGTGCCGGCGCCACGCTTGCGCCGGATCAGGCCGAGGCCTTCCCAGCGATTGAGGGCCTCGCGGATGGTGGAGCGCCCCACCCCAAGCCTGGCGGCCAACGTGATCTCGGGCGGGAGCCGATCGCCGACCCCAAGGCCCGCGCGATCAATCATCTCGGCCAGCGCATCGAGCACGGCAACGCCGCGCGTCGTCGTGTCGATCCGCTCGAGATAGTCGAGCGCATCACGCTCTTCGAGTAGCAGACCGGCTGCCATTACTGGTGTGTTCGTCCCCGTTCAGCCCTGACTGGCCCGTTTTACCATTGGGCGCAACTGCAAAAGCTCGCTGAGCGCGCCGATCAGCACGTCCATCTGCCCGCGGGTGTTGTAGCCCTGGCACGATAGACGGACGATGTAGTGGCCCTGCCATTCAAAGACCGGGATCTCGATCCCGTATTTCCGCAAAAGCTCGTCGTGCACCGCCTGTGGCTCGCAAGGCGGGATCGGCATCGCCACCATCTGCGGGGCGCAGAATTCGGGCGTTGACAGCGCCGGCAAGCCCGTCAATTCCTGCAGTCGCGCGGCCGTCTCCTGCGCCAGGCGGTGACAGTCGGCGCTAACTTTCCACCAGTCGTGAAGGCGGCGAAATTCGAGGGCAGCGGGGACCGCCAGCCAGGCCGAAGGGTCGCGCGTGCCCTGCATCTCGATCTCGTCGACAAAGGGCGAACTGCCAAACGGGCCACGAACGGCCGGTTCTTTGTTGTCGGCGGTCCAGCCATGGCTGATCACCAGCGGGTCGATCATGGCCTGCCACTCGGGCCGGCAGTAGACGAAGGCCGAGCCCTTGGGCGACATCAGCCATTTGTGGCAGTTGCCGGAGTAGAAGTCGGCGCCGATCACCTCGAGGTCGAGCGGGATGTGGCCGGGCGTATGGGCGCCGTCGATGACGCTGAAC
>Ga0207674_10005379_pt1 | contig 15232 bp, 13 predicted proteins | sample KBSCornC72_FD_184303 | JGI IMG/M metagenome (GOLD analysis project Ga0207674, IMG submission 184303) | Corn rhizosphere microbial communities from Kellogg Biological Station, Michigan, USA - KBS Corn C7-2 (SPAdes) (version 2) | ecosystem: Host-associated > Plants > Roots > Rhizosphere > Soil ... | reverse complement strand
GAAGGCATCCCGAGGGTTTTCAGTCGCCTGTCGCCAGTCGCCTGCCGCCTGCGTTATTGGATTATCTCCGCGAACCCTCTCTCCTTCGCTCGCACGACAAGGGCCGAGGCCTTCCCGGCCCGCTCGACGGCGCAGCTCGAGTACTGAATCTCGGAGTTACCGTTGATCGACGTGTTGTCCGCCGAGTATGTGTTACCGGCGAACGCGGAGCCGGTGATCTTGTTGCCGTTACCGGTCGATTTGATGTCGTTCTTCACGACCATGATGCCGTCGAACGTAAAGTTACCGGCCATCTCGAGACTGCCGTTCACGAGCAGCACGCCTTGGGCAATCGAGTTCGCCTGGACCTTGAGATCGCCGTTGACGTAAATGATAGGAAAGTAGTCCGCGCACGCTGTGGTGCGGAGCGGATCGCCCCAGTTGAGCGTGTTGCTGTATTGGCAGCTGGTGCCGGTTACCGTCGGCGCAATGGTGTAGACGCCCCCAGACAGCTTGATGTCGGCGTTCGCCGTAAGCATGTCCCACGACTGATCGCCAAACTTGAGATACGTGTTCGGATCACCCGCGACGGGATTCTGGGATTTTGGTGCCGGGATGCCGTCAATGCGGTTCCCCGGGTTCTTGCCCTCGGGACACGTGCCGCTGCACACGATGGTAGTATCGGGCGCCGCGACGCCGGCGACGCCACCCGACGGCGCCGGGCAGATTCCTGACGTCGCCCACGCCGGCGGGACATCATCGCGGCCATCGACCCTCGAGCTGCCCTGCACTTCGACCTTTCCGCGTACAGTGAGCGCACCCAGGATGTTGAACTTCGGGTACGCCAGCCGATACACCGCGTTGACCTTGTGGTGCGATGCAAGCGTGCCGGCCGGACCGGCGTATCCGTCGGAAGACACCCAGAAGGTATAGTCGTCGAGTCGCGTTATGCGCCTGACGGCGTATGAGCCTCCGGTGATTTTCAACGTGTCGGGGTTCGCGGTGGCGCCGTTCCCCATCGAGAGATTGAGCTGCTTGATCCACCCCTGGATGGGCTGCGTGACGCCCGCTTCCGCGGCCGCAAACGCTCGCTGATCCATCAGCGAGTTTCGCCCGATGCGGTATTCCTGCGTCGACGTGAAGAACGCGCCGGCGATGAGCGCGCCAATCACGACGATGGCCACCATCGCGACCGCGAGCGCGAAGCCTTCCCGGCGCTTCGATGTGGACGACATGCGAGGCTCCATGATGGAGTAGGTGCGTGTGAACATGATCAATTGCGATTGCGGAGCATGACCGACACGGCGAGCGAGTCCTTGTACTGCTGGTTCACGCCGTTCTGAAAGCCGGCGGCTTTGACGTTCGAGCTCGTGCGAGCTCGTGCGATGAGGTCGACGCGCGCGATCTTCGCCCGATTCGCTGCGTTGGCGCCTGACGCGATCTCGTTGCCGTCGACGTCGTAGTACCGGAACCCGACGCCGGTCCCGGAGCCGCTCGAGTAGGCGTCATAGGGTCCGCTTACGGGCGAGAGCGGGTCGAAGTCCGACGTGGTTGCGTTGTAGTCGGAGTATCCGAGATACCACTTCCCGTCACTCGCCTGAAACAGCTTGTAGCGCACCTGTTTCACGATCCGCACTGGCGCCCCGACGCCGATGTACTGGCTCAACGGTCCTCCCGTCACGGGGTCGTTAGGGACCCCGGTTGGGTTCTTCAGCGTCAGGACCGGCCGCTCCTTGCCGACGTCTTCGATCCTGGTGAACGTCGCCACGCATTTCGTCTTGTCGCCAGTCACATCGGCCAGCACGAACGGGGACCACACGTCGTCCTGATTCCCGAGCGAGCTGCTGTCATTGTAGATGTAGACCGTATAGGCGGACTTCGGCTTGTTCTTCGGGTCCGGTTTGCCGTAGCCGTACCAGCTCGTGATGCTCTGGCCGCTGAACAGGACTTCCGGCGGCATCGCCACGGCCGCGTTGCCCGATAGTTCGCACACTGCGCCGGTTCCGACCGTCACGTTGAACCAGATCGACGAGTCCGTGGCCAGCGCGATGTCGTTGCCGACCGACGACATGGCGCGAAGGTCGATCGGAAGAACCGACGTCGCCTGGCGCAGCTGGCTACGCTGCACCACGATCTGATTCACACCCTGATAGAATCGTTGCTGCCGCTGGATCACTCGCATGATCACGCCCGACACGATGCCGGTCAGGACCAGTGCGACCATGATTTCGACGAGCGACAAGCCGCGCCGAACGCGTGTCAATCGGGGCATTGGATCACCGTCAGATAGTTGAGCGTCTTGGGGCCACTCTTGGTCTTGTACTGCACCTGTTCGGTCACCCATTTCGTGCGCGAGCTATCGGCGACCGTCCAGGTGATGGTGACGCCCCGCTTCGTCGCTGACCCGCCAACGATCGCCGCGCATCGCCGAGCGGAGAGCGAGTCCGAGATCTTGGTCGCGAACGTCGCGGCAACGGTCTGCGTGCTGCCGTTACCCATCTGCATCGCGACATAGCGCGCAGTACCCGCGAGCCCCATGACGCCGACCGCCATCACGATGATGGCAATGATCATCTCGATAACGGTGAAGCCGCGGCGCGCGCGCGTCAGGCGCCGACGTCGTCGTATTCCCGATCTCATTGCTGCACCATTCCGGTTTTCGTTATCACGACGGAGTCGGCAGGAACGCCGTTCCGTTTGAGCATGATCGTCGTGCCAGCGTCGAGCGCAGCAAAGCCTCGCGAGCTGAAGTTCACCACGAGCGAGTCCGTGATGCCGCTGGTGACGCGGACGCCATAGAGCGTATCGAGCGGCACCGGCGAGATGAGCGTGATCGTATCCTTGGCCGCCGCAATCACGGTCACGCGATTGCTCTTGATCATGAACCGAACCGGCATTCCTTTCTGGATCGCCGCTGCACGGGCCGTGGCGGCCGCCGCGGCAACGCGCATCTTCGCGGACTGCATGTGCCGCTTGCCGTTCGCGACCGCGAATCGCGGGATCGCCACGATCGACAGCAACGAGATCATCACGATCACGATCAGCATCTCGGGCAGCGTGAACCCGCGGCGAGCCGTTCGGAGCGTTAGGCGTGGAGAGGCAACACGCATGAGAAACCGTGAGCGCATGGCGTACGGGGATCGGGCATGAGGATCGAACCGAAACGAAGGCGCGGCCGATGCAGACCTGGGGGTCCGACCGACACACGCGCACTGCCAAAAAGACGACCCACGCTCGATCGATGGAACACCAATTGATCGATCATTGGGCGTGCAACTCGATAGCACGGCGGAGGATCTCGCCGCCGTGCGCTCTGCGTTCGGCGCGATGTGTGCGACCGCACAGCGCTCATGCGCACCGCGTCACGACCCTCCATTCTCGCGGTGAGGAGCGGACGAACCGCCCGAAACGCAGTCGGCCCGGCGGACAAAAAGTCCGCCGGGCCGATCGCCCTCGCTGCCTAACGATTTGCGAGTCGGCTATCGAGCGCTTGCGCCGGTGGCCGCCGCGGCGGGCCTCGCACCGCGCGCATCACGACCGGCGGTGACCCGTGGGCGCATCGCCAAGCGGTCCCGAACGAGCGCGAGCGCGTCATCGTACTCAGCGCCCGTCAGCTCGAGCCGGGGTGGACGCACGCGCGCGGTGCCCCGCCCCACCTCGACCTGCACCAGCTTGATCAACTGCACGAACTTGGAAAGCGTGTCGAGCCGCAGCAGCGGAAGGAACCAGTCGTAGAGCGCCCGCGCCTCCGTCCAGTCACCCGAGCGCGCCAGGTCGAACAGTCGGACCGACTCAGCGGGCAGCGCATTCACGAGGCCCGCGATCCACCCGGACGCCCCCATCGCCGCGCTCTCGACGATCATGTCATCGAGCCCCGCGAACACGTTGAGCCTGCGCCCAAGCCGCTCGAGCACGGCGGTCACACGTCGCACATCCCCACTCGATTCCTTCACCGCGTGCAGGTTGTCGTAGCTGGCGAGGTCCGCCAGCTGCTCCGCGGAAACGTCCGTGCCGTAGGCGATCGGATTGTTATAGAGCATACACGAGAGCGACGTCGCCTCGATCACCGCGCCGAAATGCGCGCGCGTCTCGCGCCAGTCGCCGCGATACACATAAGGCGGAAGCACCATCAGGCCGTCGCACCCGACTGCGGCCGCCCGCCTGGCGAGCGCGACGCACTCGGACGTGCTGAGCCCCGCGATGCCCGCGACGACCGGCACCCGATCGCCAACGCCGCTGCGACAGCTCTCGAGGATCGCGACCTTCTCGTCGAACGTCAGTGTCGCGGATTCGCCGAGCGATCCGAGCGCGACGATGCCGGTGCACCCCTCATCGACGAGCCAGCCCGCATGCTCGCGAAGGAACGCGTGATCGACTGACAAGTCCGAAGCGAACGGCGTCGTGATGGCCGAGTAGACACCGGCCCAATCTCGCTGTTGCATGGTCACGATCCTGCGGAATGCACCGCGTCAGATGATGCGGCGCCGGCGAGCGCCGCGGTGGACAGGGTAGACAGCCGCGCCGGCTCGAGCGGCGAGCGCACCGTGCCGGGTTGCCAACCAAAGAGCAGCTCGAGCGCCGGCCCGCACACGCGTCCCTGGCACGCCCCCATGCCGGCGCGCGCGTACAGCTTGGCCTGACGCGAATCGGAGAGCGACGCGATCGTCGCACGCCGGACGTCCTCGCACCGGCAGATGATGGTGTCGTCACGGGCCAGCGATCGCAGTTCCGGGCGGAGCGCAAAGGCGCGCTCCATCCGCCGCGCGACGACTCGTAGCGCCTGCCGACGCCTGCCGAGCGAGGGATCGATGCGCGCGACACCCGCGGCAGCAGCGCCGGCGATCTCGCCTTCGGCCACCGCGAGCGCCACACCGCCCACGCCAGTGACTTCGCCCGCGGCAAACACGCGGGGGACGCTCGTCCCCTGGCGCTCGTCGACCACCACGGCACCCTCGGCGGTCGTGCACCCGACAAAGCGCGCCAGGTCGACGTTAGGCACGAGGCCGTAGCCCGTGGCCAGGAAGTCGCATGGGAGCGACCACGTCGTTCGCGAATTCGCGACGGTGACGGTGGTCAGCCGATCACTCCCCGACGCGGCGGTGACCCACGTGCCCATCGCGTACGGCGTGCGGAGAAATGCCAGCCGGTACATGGCGGCCTGTAACAGCGTCTCGGGCTGGGCGAGGAGCGATATCGCGAAGTCCCGGACCGCCTGAAACGGCGCCTGGTCCGCCACGAGCATTACTCGCGCGCCGGCGTCGGTGAGCGACGCGGCAACGGGGAGAATGAGCGCGCCCGTCCCGGCGATCACGACGCGCTTGCCTCGGAATGTGGCGCCCTGCTTCAACAGCGCCTGCGCTCCGCCGATCCCTGTGACGCCCGGCAAAGTCCAACCGGGAAAGGGTACGAATCGCTCACGCGCGCCTGTGGCGATCACGAGCGCCGATGCCCGAATCACGGCCACGCCGCCCGGGTGCCGCTCGGCGACGACCGTGATGTCACCGGACTCGCCTCCCATGACGACATCCACCACTGCGACGCCCCGCCGGACATCCGCGTTCGTGCGCGACAGTCGGTCGATCCACGCGCGAGCATCGGTGCCGAGCGTGCCAACCGAGCGGTGCCGCCAGATCTGGCCGCCAACGTTAGGCGCCTCATCGAGCACGACGACGCGACGATTCGCCTCCGTGGCTCGCACGGCGGCCGCGATGCCGGCTGGCCCGGCGCCGATCACCACGATGTCTGCCCGTGTTTCGGCACTCATGGCTGCCGCTCCTCCCCACCGGCCGCCGTCGCGACGTGCATTCCGTCTGCCACGGTCACCAGGCAGGCGCGCCGGTGCGCTGCACCGTCGATCGTCACGCGGCACTCGTAGCAGGTGCCCATGCCGCACAGCGGTGCGCGCGGTTCGCCGCTCACGGACCGGCGAAAGGCGGCGACACCGAGTTCCAGGAGCGCTGCCGCGACGGTCACGCCGGACGGGACACGAACCGAACGGCCGTCGGCCGAGATCGTCACCGAACCGGCGGAGGCCGGCGGGCGAGGAGGCATCAATGCACCCCCGCCGCCACGCCGCGGTCGGGTGCGTAGGGCGTGGCATCGATCGCCGGCTCGCGGCCCGCCACGAGATCCGCGAGCAGCGCCGCCGTGCCTAACGATGCCGTAATGCCAAGCCCTTCGTGACCGGCCGCGATCCAGAGGCCCGGGACGTCTGGCCAGCGCCCGATGAGCGGCAGCTTGTCCGGCGTCGCGGGACGAAAGCCCGTCCACGTGCGCACGGTCGTGAGGTCGGCCAACCCGGGCATGAAGGCACACGCGCGCGCGATCATTTTGCCCAACACGCGACGATTCACGCTGGCGTCCCACCCAACGAGCTCGCGAGACGATCCGACGATCACCTGCCCCGTGCTTCTGGGCTGCACATTGCACGCGACCGACTCGCTGGTCATGACGTGCGCGCTCGCGAGGTAGCCGAGCTCCGCGACCTGATGCCGGCAGAACCCCGGATATCGCTCGGTGATCACCAGGTGACCTTTTCGCGGGATGACCGGCAGCTGCGGCGTCAGCGACGCGGCGGCCGCGCCGGCGGCGTTCACAATGACGTCGGCGCGAAGAGTATCGGCGCCGCAGCGCACGCCGCACGGCACGATCTCCTCGACCGGCATTCGCTCGAGCACCTCGGCCCCCATCGTTCGCGCGAGCGCGAGCAGCGCGATGGTCGCGGCCGGCTGATAGATCACCCCGTCCGACGGCACGAGCAGACCACCCGCGAGCCCGCGGCGCAGCTGGGGCTCCGCCTCGATGAGCGAGGTCTCGTCGAGCACTTCAGTGTCGATGCCGTGCTCCCGATACAGCTGCTGTTTCGCTGGCAGGCTATCGAGCTGCGTCTCATCCTCCGCGACCCAGACGGTCCCGCACCAGTCGAGCTCCGACGCGACGCGAACTGCGTCGTCCTGGGCGCGCCAGAGCGATCTCGAGTACCGCGTGAGCGCGAGCTGCTCGGGAGAATCGTCCATGACGACCACATGCCCCATGCCGGCGGCCGTCGTGCCTAACGCCGCACCGCCTGCGTCGATGACGAGGACACGCAGGCCGTCGCGGGCGAGCGCGGCCGCGCACGCGGCGCCGACGATACCGGCGCCGACGACGATCGCGTCGGCTTTCCGAGCGGTCACGGAGGCCCCAACCCGCCGCGGAAGGGATCCCGCGGGTCGAAGCGGAGCGTCGCTTCGCCCGTCACGAACGCGGTGCCGCGTACGTGCGGAATGAGCGTGCCGTTCGGGCCGGCGGCGAGCCAGCCGGTGAACAGGCTTCCCGCCACGCTCTCCTGGCGCCACGGCGCGCCTAACGCCAGCTGGCCGCGCCGATGCCGCGTCGCCATGATGGCCGATGTGCCGGTGCCGCACGGGGATCGATCGTACTCACCGCCGCTGCACAGCACGAAGTTCCTGGAGTCCGCGTCGCTACGTGTGGGCCCGGCGGACAGCTCGATGTGGTCGATGTCGGCCCCGTTCGCGCCAGTGATTCCCGCCGCCCGCAGCGCGTCCTGAATCGATTGCGTGAGTCGCGTGAGGTCTCGCGCCCGGTCGAGCCCAATGCTCACGTCCGGAAGGTGCGTCAGAAAGAACCAGTTGCCGCCGTACGCGATGTCGCCGACGACGCGTCCAACGCCGGGCACGTCCACGGCGACGTCCATCGCATGGCAATGCGCCGCCACATTCTCGATCGTGACGGATCCGTCGCCCGAGAGCTCGGCACTCACGGTGCCCACGGGCGTGTTGTAGCGTGATACGCCGGGCCTAACGCGTCCCAGGTACTCGAGCGTTCGGACGACCCCAATGAGCCCGTGGCCGCACATGCCGAGGTACGTGCCGTTGTTGAAGAAGATGATGCCAGCGGTCGCATCGCTCGTGACGGGCGGCGTGAGCAGAGCGCCGACGATCGCGTCATGCCCGCGTGGCTCGCACACCACCGCGCGGCGCAGATGATCGTAACGCGCTCGGAGATCGTCGCGGCGCTCGGCCATCGTGGACCCAACAGGCTGCGGCCAGCCGTCGATGACGACGCGTGTGGGCTCTCCTTCGGTGTGCGAGTCGATGACGCGGATGGTTACCGGAAAGGTGGGCGTGTCCGCGGCGTGGTCGGTCGATGTCAGCGAGGCCGTCACGGGTTGATCTGCACGGTCTTGATCTCGGTGTAGAACTCGCGGGCCGCCGGGCCTTGCTCGCGGCTCCCGGAGCTCGAGCCTTTCATTCCGCCGAACGGCGCGTGCGGATCCACGCCGGTGGTGTCTCCATTGACTCGCACGAGCCCCGCCTTGATCCGTTTCACGTAGTGCAGCGCGCTGCGAATGTCGCGCGTGAAGAGCGACGCACTCAGCCCATACGCCGTGTCGTTCGCGAGCGCGACCGCATGATCGAGATCGTCCGCGGGAAACATCGCGAGCACGGGGCCGAACAGCTCTCGCTGTGCCAGCTCGGAGTCAGTCGCGGCGCCGCGCAGGACGGTCGGCGGAAGGAACCATCCATTCGCGAAGTCCGCCGAATCGGGGATGACCCCCTCGTACACACGTTCCGCATTGGTTGCGCCGAGCGTTCGGCGAATGGAATCGCGGGCGTGCTCGCTGATCACCGGGCCCACGGCTGCATTCGGTGCCGTCACGGGCCCCAGGACCAGGGCGTCGATCTGGCGGCGCAGCTCGGCGAGGAACGGGCCCTCGATGTCGTGTGCCACGACGACCCGGCTCGTAGCGGTGCACTTCTGCCCTGCATAACGCATCGCGCCGGCCGCCGTGAGCGATGCCGCCTGGGCGAGATCGGCATCCGGCAGCACGATCGCCACGTTCTTTCCGCCCATCTCGGTCTGGTAGCGGATGTTTCGCTCGGCCGCGATGGCCGCGACTCGCGCTCCAACACGTCCGGACCCGGTGAAGCTGATCGCCGATACCTCGGGGGCGCGCAGCAGCGCTTCACCCACGGCGGGACCGGATCCGGGCACGAGGTTGAACACACCCGCGGGGAGCGACACCGACGCCGTCTCCGCGAGCAGCGACGCGACGTGCGACGACATCTCCGCCGGCTTGAGCACGACAGTGTTTCCGAACGCGAGCGCCGGCGCCGTCTTCCACAGGGGAATCGCAACCGGGAAGTTCCACGGCGTGATCAACGCGACGACGCCTAACGGTTCGCGGAGCGTGAACTGCAGCGCGCCGGCCGCCTGCGCGGGTATCACTTCGCCAACCTGGCGCACCGCCTCGCCGGCATAGTACCGGAGGATCGCGACGCAACGCGCCACCTCGCCGCGCGCTTCGCCGATGGGCTTCCCGACCTCGCGCGCGACGGCCTGCGCGAGCTCCTCCTGTCGGTCGGCGATGGCGGTGCTCCAGCGATAGAGGTGGTCCGCGCGGGCAACGCCCGTGATGGTCGACCATCGTTCGAAGGCCGCGGCCGCGGCCGTGGCGGCGCGCCGTGCGTCCTCCGGCGATCCTTCGGGCACGTAGGCAACGAGGTCGGTCGCGTCCGATGGATTGCGGTCGTCGAGCCATCCGTCACCGGTGCTCGCGACCCACGCGCCTCCGACGAACTGTTGCAGCCGTGGTGGCTCGGTCGCGACGCGCGACATGGGTGTGGTGTGCGTTGTCATTCTTCACCTCGGGTCGCGCGCGCTCGCGTGGACGCACGCCCATTCGTGTCTGGCTCGCGGCGCTCGCGAAGAAAGGCGAGCAGCGAGCGCCCTGCGCCGGCAATGTGATCGCGGACGAGCTGACATGCCCGCTTCGTGTCGTGCGCGCGCGCCGCGGCCGCGATCGCGCGGTGCTCTTCGTTCGCCCGCGTCTCACCATGCGTGAGCGCGAGCTGCATGCGGAGGTAGCGATCGGACTGCTGGTGGAGGCGTTGGACGATGTTCATCGTGACCGGTCGCGCGGCCGGCGCATACAGGCTCGCGTGGAACTGCCAGTTGAGCACACCCCATTTCGCGACCTCGCCCGTGCGCAGCGCGACGGCATAGCGCTCGAGCACGTCGTCGGCCTGGTCGAGCTGGTGCGTAGTCAGGTGCGGTATGGCGCGGCGCAGCAGGTCGGACTCTATGCTGGCGCGCAGGTCGAAGACCTCCTCGATCTCCTCGAGCGAGAGAGTCGACACGATGGCGCCGCGGTGCGGGTTGAAGGTGACGAGGCCTTCGGTCTCGAGCTGCCGAAGCGCTTCGCGGATGGGGATGCGGCTCACGCCCAGCTCGTCGGCCAGGGCGTCTTGCCGCAGCGGTTCTCCCTCGGCGTAGTGGCCGTGGAGGATGCCGTCGCGAATCGCGTCGAGCGTCATGCTGGCGACGGTCTGGCGCTGGAGCCGCACGAGCCCGATGTTGGAGGCTTCGGGCCCTGTCGTTGGTCGCGCGCCGCCGCGCCTGCTCTGGGGAGTGGCGGCGGGCAATGTGCGAGGCTGGTCGGATCGCGGCATCGGCCGGAAATTTCGGTTGCGAGGGGTGAGCTTCGGATACAATATCCACGGCAATCCCCACGCACAATCCCGTCATGTTTCGTCCCGCGGAGTCCCGATGAGTTCTGCCTGGCTGGTCGATCCACGCGACGCCCTCCTCGTCGTTCTCGCGCTCGTCGCCCTCTCGTACATCGTGCTGGTCGCCCGCGCCACCTCGCGAGGCCGACGCGAAGGCGACGCCGCGACACCAGACGCGTTGCGCGTTGGCACAGGCTTCATCACGAACTTCTTCGACACGCTCGGGATCGGGTCGTTCGCCACGACCACCGCGCTCTTTCGGAAGTTCTCGCTCGTGCGCGACGAGAAGATTCCCGGAACGCTCAACGTCGGCCACACCCTGCCAACGATCGTTCAGGCGTTCATTTACACGAAGCTCGTCGAAGTCGATCCGAAGACACTCATTTTGTTGATTGTCGCGTCCGTCCTCGGCGCGTGGATTGGTGCGGGCGTCGTGGCAAACTGGTCACGAAAGCGGATTCAGTTCGGGATGGCTATCGCCTTGTTCGTCGCGTCGATCCTGCTGCTCTTCACGCTGTTACGGCCGGCGCCCGAGGGCGGCGCACTGCTCGGCCTCACCGGAACACGCCTCGTGCTCGGCTTCCTCGGCAATTTCATGCTCGGCGCACTCATGACGCTCGGGATCGGCCTCTATGCGCCGTGCATGATCATGATCGCGCTGCTTGGTATGAACGTGAAGACAGCGTTCCCCATCATGATGGGCTCGTGCGCCTTTCTCATGCCGGTAGCAAGTGCCCGCTTCATTCGCGAGCGCGGTTTCGATCTGAAGGCGTCCATCGGCTTGCTCATCGGCGGGATACCTGCCGTGCTGATCGCCGCTTTCATCGTCAAGTCGATGAACCTCACGGTCATGCGGTGGCTCGTACTCGTGATCGTGCTCTACACCGCCACGGGGTTGTTCCGCGCGTCTCGACGGCAGGAGGATGACGCGACGGCTCCCGCGCCGTCGGGTGTTTCGGCCGGCGCCGCCGTGCCCTGACGGACGCCGAGACGTCCCGCGGAAGGACGCTGGTTCGTTAGGCATCAACAATTAGCGAGCGCGAGGCCATGCACAGGCCTCGCGCTCGTGGTCGTTATCCCAACCAGCGGCCTGATCAAGCGTTTTGCCCGCGTGCCGCGTATAGCAACGGGGCTTTCCGCCCACTGGCGCCGGGCATTCCGGCGCCCCTTTTTGAGGAACCCACAAGAGGCGTGATGTCACGACATCCACTTCTTCGCACGTTTTCGATGCTCCTGCTCCTCGCGCTGCTCACCGCCTGCGGCGGCGACGCACGGGGGGAGGCGGGCGGTTCTCGCACCGGGAATGGTGGTGGGCCCGGCGGGGGCGGACCGGGCGGCGGTGGCCCAAACCGGGCAAACAACCGGCCCTCGCCCGTCGAGGTCGCGACCGTCAGCCGCGGCACCCTCGCCCGCACTTCCACGGTCTCGGGAATCCTCGAGCCGCTCCGCACCGTCGGCGTCAACGCCCTCATGTCCGGCGCCTTGCTCAGCGTCAACGTCGAGGAGGGCAACCGCGTCCGCGAGGGCCAGACGCTCGCGCAGATCGACGCGCGTGAGCTCGAGGCGCAGGTCAAAAGCGCAACCGCGGCGCTCGAGCTCGCGGAGTCCACCGCGAAGCGGTCCGATGAGCTCTGGCGCCAACGGATCGTCACGGCCCTCGAATACGAGCGAGATCGAGCCGCCCTCGCCAGCGCGCAGGCAACGCTCGAGCAGCTCAAGACCCGGCTCGGCTACGCGACGATTCGTTCACCCATCAACGGTGTCGTGACGGAGCGGCGACTCCAGACAGGGGACATCGTGTCGCCGCAGACACGCCTCTTCACGGTAGCCGACAACTCGACGCTCGTATCGCGCGTCATGGTCTCCGAGCTCGAAGTGCCCCTGCTCCGCCAGGGCGCGATCGTCGACGTCACCGTCGACGCGCTCGGCGGCGCTCGCGTTCAGGGCCGCATTCGTCGTGTCTTCCCCGCCGCGGATTCCCTCACGCGGCTCGTGCCGGTCGAGGTTGCGCTCACCGGAAGCGCGCTCGATCAACTGCGTCCTGGATACACCGTCCGCTCCATGTTCAAGCTCGGCTCGCGCAACGACGTGCTGCTTATCCCGACGCGCGCGGTCATCGGCCCGGCCGGCGCACGGACGGTCGTCATCGTCCGCCAGGGAAAGAGCGAGCGGCGAATCGTTCGCGTAGGCCCGGACATCGACGGCACGACCGAAGTGCTCGAAGGGCTCGCAGTCGGCGACACCGTCATCGTCGCCGGCCAGGCACTGCTTCGGGACGGTTCGCCGGTTCGCATCGTGCCGCCCCTCGCGCCTGATGGCCGGCAGTCAGTGCCGACGGTCGATACGCCCGCTGCCGCGGCGATGCCCGTCGCTCGCACCGGGAGCTCCGAATGAAATCGCGCGGCCGTCGCGGCGGACTCTCGAGCTGGGCAATCAACCGTCCCATCGGCACGGTGATGCTCACCTCGACGCTGCTCGTGCTCGGGGCGGTGTACGTCGGTCGCATTCCCGTCGACATGTTGCCGCGCATCGTCTATCCCAACGTCAGCGTGCGCGTGAGCAACCCCGGCGTCGAGCCGGCCGTGCTCGAGGAGACGATCGCGAAGCCGCTCGAGTCCGCCCTCGCGAGCACGGAGAATCTCGAGAAGATCTCGAGCGACATCTTCGAGGGGTTCGTCCAGGTCAGGCTCGAGTTCAAGTACGGCACGAACGTCGACTTCGCCGTGCAGGACGCGGCCAAGAACGTCGAGCGGGTGCGCGCGCGCCTCCCCGAGGAAGCCGATCCACCGGTCACCACGAAGGACGACCCCACGCAGCAACCGATCTTCTCGGTTGCGTTCTCGTCCGAAGCGCGCGATCAGATCGCGCTCCGCGAGTGGGTGGATCAACGGCTGCGGCCGCAGCTGCTGTCGGTCCCGGGCGTCGCGGCCCTCGACCTGAACGGCGGACTCGTTAGGGAGATCCAGGTCGAGCTCGAGCCGACGCGGCTCCGCGGCTACGGCCTGTCGGTCAACCAGATCATCAACGCGCTCTACAACGAGAACCAGGACGTCGCTGCGGGCCGCGTCACCGCGACCGATCGCGAGATGATCGGAAAGACGGCGGGCAAGTTCCACAGTCTGGATGACATCCGCGGGATTCTGCTCACGACGCCGACGGGCGCACGGGTGCCCATGTCGGAGGTCGCGGTCGTGCGCGATACGAGCCAGCAGCAGCGCAGTTGGGGACGACTCGACGGCATTCCCGCGGTTCGCATCCAGATCAGAAAGCAGCCGGAGGCCAACACCGTCGAAGTGGCCGACGGCGTTCGCGCGCGCCTGGCACGGCTCCAGACCAGCTCGTTCGTTCCCAAGGACATCAAGTACGTCGTCACGTACGACCAGTCCGGGTTCATTCGCGATTCGATCAACTCGGTGAAGGAGGCCGCGCTCATCGGCGCCTTCCTCGCGTCGCTCGTCGTGTTGCTGTTCCTCCGATCGCTGCGCAAGACGGTGATCGTCGGGCTGTCGATCCCGCTCGCCGTCATGGCCACGTTCATCGCCATGGGCATCGGCGGTCTGACGTTGAACGTCATGTCACTCGGCGGCATTGCGTTAGGCATGGGCGTGTTGCTCGACAACGCGATCGTGATGCTGGAGAACATCTATCGCCGGCGCGCGAAGGACGGGCTCGACGCCGAAGAGGGCGCGCACGTCGGCGCGGCCGAGGTGACGAGCCCGATCGTGGCCGCGACGGTCACGAGTCTCGCGTCGGTCGTCCCGTTCCTGCTGATCACAGGGCTCTCGGCGCTCGTATTCCGCGAGCTCATTCTCACCGTTTCGATCTCGCACCTCGCGTCCCTGCCGGTCGCCCTGACGCTCGTGCCGATGCTCGCGGCGCAGCTCGGGAAGATCCGCTTCACCAGCCGGCTCGAGCACTTCAAGCCACTCCTCGCGTTCGATCGCGGCTTCAACGCCATGGTCGGGCGCTACCGCACAATCGCGAGCGGAGCCGTCAAGCATCCCTACCTCGTGCTTGGCACAGCCGTGGCGCTTTGCGTTGGTGCGGGCTTTGTCGCGCGAACGTTCGACTCGCAGTTCCTGCCGATGGTGGACGATGGCATCGTCTCGGCGAACCTGCGCCTGCCGCCAGGCACGCCGCCTAACGTCAGCAACCAGGTGACGCTCGCCGTTGAGCAGGTGACGAAGGAGATGCCGGGCGTCCTGCACGTCTACGCCAACGCGGGCTTCGGGCGTGGCGGCAACCTCGACATCCTGCTCAAGCCGGTCCGCGAGCGCGGCATGAGCGCCGAGCGGTGGGTGCAGGAGCTGCAGCGCCGCGTCGACGACCGGGGCTTTGCGTCGGCGCGCGTCTTCGTCAGGCCGCCGCGCATTCGCGGGCTTCGCACGTCGAGCTCCGGCGACGCAATCACGCTCAACATTCTCGGCGACGACCTCGGTCAACTCGAGCAGCTCGGCCGCGAGCTCTCGCAGCGGCTGCGCGGCATCCCCGGGCTGGCCAACTTCGACGTCCAGACCGACGAGGGAAGCCCGCAGCTGGCGATCGTGCTCGATCGCGAACGCGCGCGGGCGCTGAACCTCGACGTGGCCACGGTGGGCACCACGGTGCGCACTGCGCTCGACGGCACCATCGCGACCAAGTATACGCAGGGCAACTTCGAGTACGACGTCCGCGTGCTCTTCCCGCGCAACAAGTTCACGAGCGCGTCGGAGCTCGGCGAGGTGATGCTGTTCCCGGGCGGG
>Ga0207674_10005377_pt1 | contig 15236 bp, 11 predicted proteins | sample KBSCornC72_FD_184303 | JGI IMG/M metagenome (GOLD analysis project Ga0207674, IMG submission 184303) | Corn rhizosphere microbial communities from Kellogg Biological Station, Michigan, USA - KBS Corn C7-2 (SPAdes) (version 2) | ecosystem: Host-associated > Plants > Roots > Rhizosphere > Soil ... | reverse complement strand
GCGCCACGAACGAGACCTTCGAGGGGGCCCGCGCGCTGGCCGAGTTCAAGGCCCGCGTCCGCGCCGGCTGGGAGCACGTGCGGATCGACCACATCGACACCGCGGGGCTGTCGGACTCGCCGGAGGTCGGCGGCGGCCTCGACCTCGAGGTCTTCGTCTCCCTCGGCGACCTGTCGCCCGACGACGTCGAGGTGCAGGTCGTGCACGGACGGGTCAAGGGCGAGGACGACCTGGTGACGACGGCGATCGCCGACCTGGTCCTCGCCGAGTCCTACGAGGCCGGCCGGCACCGCTTCGAGGGTCGTCTCGTGCTCGACCGGCCCGGTCCCTTCGGCTACACGGTCCGCGTGCTCCCGAAGCACCCCGGACTCGCCTCCTCGGCCGAACTGGGTCTCGTCGCCCTGGCCTGAACGCCGAGAGGGCGGTTGTGTGCGCCTGGGGTACGCCGAGAGGGCGGTTGTGTGCGGCGTACGGGAATGCCCGCTCGGCACCTATGGCGGGCGGATGGTCTTCGGGCCGGATGGGATGCTCTATATCAGCGTCGGCGACCGCGACGGGACCACGTCGAACGACATATCCAGCGCGCGTCCCCAGGCGCAAAACCTAGGCAGCCATATCGGCAAGATTCTGCGCGTGCGCGACGATGGTTCGGTCCCGCCCGACAATCCCTTCGTGAAGGACCCCAAGGCGAGGGGTGAAATTTATGCCTATGGGCACCGCAATGTGTACGGCATGGCGTGGGACCCCAAGACCGGCAAGATGTGGACGTCCGAGTTCGGGCCCTTCGGCGGGGACGAAATCAATCTGGAGCAATCCGGACACAATTATGGATGGCCGCTGGTGTCTCTGGGCCGCCACTATTCCGGCCATCTGGTATCGGATCAACCTTGGCATCGCGACGGCATGGACGATCCGGTCTATTTCTGGAATCCGACCTTCAACCCCGAGAACATGTTCTTCTATACCGGCGACAAGTTTCCCCGCCTGAAAGGCCGGCTGATCATTGCGGGGGCCGGGTCCAAAAAGATTCTCCAGATGAATGTGCGCGATGACGATTTCATCGCGCAGGGCGATGCGATGCTGCACGAACTGAATGTGCGTTTCCGCGATATCCGGCAGGGGCCAGATGGCTATATCTATACCCTGACCGAAGGCCGGCTGCGGGGGCCCAAGGACACGGATGGCATGTTGCTGCGGCTCGAACCGGGCACCGCGGCCGCGCCCGCCTCTGCCGGCGGCTCGGCCGCTTCGCCCGACTGATGAGCCGTGGACGTCTCAAATTTGGAGTTGGATCAATGAGGCTTTTCCGCCTTGCGCCGCTCGTGGCGATGTCGATGCTGATTGCCGGCGCCAGCGTGCAGGCGCAGGAACTGCCCGAAGGCAAGGGGAAAGCGCTGGTCAAAACCGCATGCACCCAGTGCCACGGGATCGATGTCATCGTCGATCAGCCGCGCACACGCGAGGGCTGGACCGACGTGGTTTCCCAAATGGTCGGCAACGGCGCACAGCTCAGCGACGATGACTACAATCAAGTAATCGAATACCTCGCCGCGAATCTTGGGCCCGCCAGCCAGAACGCGCCCGCAAAGGGGCATGCGACCTCCACGGCGCCGGGGAAATCGGGGAATTGACGTGAAGATCCTCAAACCGATCTATGTGCAGGTGCTGCTTGGCATCGTGCTCGGCACTCTTGTGGGCTGGTTGTGGCCCCAGGTCGGTATCGCGCTGAAGCCCCTGGGCGATATCTTCGTCGGCCTCATCAAGCTGGTGATCGGCCCGGTGATTTTCTGCACGGTCGCGGCCGGGATCGCGCATATGGGCGACCTCAAGGCGCTGGGCCGGGTCGGCTGGAAATCGCTGGTCTATTTCGAGGTGGTCTCGACCTTCGCCCTCGTCATCGGGATCGCCGCCGCCTACCTGCTGCACCCCGGGGCGGGATTCAACATCGATCCGGCCACGCTGGATCCGAAGATCGCCGCCAGCTATGTGGGCAAAGCGCATGACATGACGGCGATCGACTATATCATGCACATGGTCCCGGTCAGCTTCTTCGCGCCGCTGGCCAATGGCGACATTCTGCAGACCCTGGTCATCGCCATATTCACCGGCGTGGTCTGCGTGCGGCTGGGCGATACGGGCGCGCGCATCGGCCATGTGCTGGAAAACATCTCGAAGATCTTCTTCGGCATCATCCATATCGTCGTCAGGGTGGCCCCGCTGGCTGCATTCGGCGCCATGGGCTTCACCATCGGCAGGTACGGCATAACCGCCCTGGTTCAGCTTGGCGCCCTGGTGGGTGTGTTCTACCTCACCTCGATCCTGTTCATCGTCGGCGTGCTGGGCACGGTGGCCTGGGTGTCGGGTTTCTCGATCTTCCGCTTCATCGCTTATATTCGCGAAGAGCTGCTGATCGTGCTGGGCACCTCGTCCTCGGAAACGGTGTTGCCCCAGATCATGGAAAAGATGGAGCGCCTGGGGGCTTCCAAATCCGTGGTCGGCCTGGTCGTGCCGGCGGGCTACAGCTTCAATCTCGACGGCACCAATATCTACATGACCCTGGCCACGCTGTTCCTGGCCCAGGCGACCAACACGCACCTGACCATTCTTCAGATCGCCACGCTCCTGATCGTGGCCATGCTGACGTCCAAGGGCGCGACGGGGGTGACCGGCGCCGGATTCATCGTCCTGGCCGCGACCCTGGCGGTGGTGCCGGACATTCCCGTTGCCGCTCTGGCCGTGCTGGTGGGCGTGGATCGTTTCATGAGCCAATGCCGCTCCCTGGTGAACCTGATCGGCAATGGCGTGGCGACGCTTGTGGTCGCTGCCTGGGAAAAGCAGCTCGACCGCCGGACGCTGAAGCGCGAACTCAAGGCCGGCCCCGCCGCGGCCGAAGCCGACGACTTTGTCCAACCGGCCATCGAATCCATGTCCGTTACCGCATCGCAACGCCACAAGCGCGCCTAGCCCGCGCCGGACGCGGGAGCGATGCTGGAAAGGCGGGCTTTATTTCTTTTCGCGATAATCCGAGATGCGGATGCCGTGCCGGCTCAGCTTGTCGTAGAAGGTTTTCCTCGGCAATTTGAGGATTTCCATTGACCGTTTTGCATCCCCCTGGTGCCGGCTCAGCACTTCCTGGATCAGCTCCGCTTCGAACTGATTGATTCTGTCGGACAATCCCGGGGAGGCGTTGCTGATCGCGTTCGCGCTCTCTTCCGGATCCAGGCCCAGCGCAAAACGCTCGGCAAAGCGTTCCAGTTCCCGGACATTGCCCGGCCAGTCATGGCGTTGAAGATGCATATGGGCGGCTATGGTCAATCTCGGCACCGGCCCTTTGATGCGCGCGCAAGCGGCGAGAAGGAAATGCTGGAAAAGAAGGCGGATGTCGGCGCGCCGCTCCGAAAGCGGAGGAACATGCAGCGTGACGCCGCTGAGCAGGTAAAACAGGTCCGCCCGGAATGTTCCGTTCTGAACCGCTTCCCGGAGATTTTCCCGGGAGGTCGCGACAATGCGCAGGTCGAGCGGTCTTGCTTCGTGCGCGCCGCGCGGCCAGCACTCTCGCGTCTCCATGAAGCGAAGAAGAGTGGCCTGTTGCTGCAGGGAGAGGGAGCCCACATCGTCGAACAAAATCGTTCCCCGATGCGCCCTTTCGAGATGGCCGGCAACCCGCTTCGCGGCATAATGCTGGGACTGCGCCTTCTCCACGGATACGCTGCCGAACACTTCGGCGTGGAAATTCTCCTCGGATAGGGAGGCGCAGCTGATCTGCACGAACGGCTTGTTCTTTCGATGGCTCAGGCTGTGCAACGACCGGGCTGCGGTCTTTTTGCCCGTGCCGCTTTCGCCCGTGATGAGGACATCCACATCCGCTTCGGCGACCTGGGAAAGTGTCTGGCGGAGCGAGTCCATCACCATGCTTTCGCCGACGAGCGCGGTCTTGGCATTGATATGGCCCGCGTGAAGCTTGCGCAGGTTCCTGTTTTCCATGACCAGTTCGCGCTTTTGAGATGCGCGGCTCAAGGATGCGATCAGTTCGGCGACCGAGAACGGCTTGATCAGGAAGTCGTAGACCCCGTCCTTCAAGGCCTGGACCGCCATGGGAACGTCGCCATGACCGGTCAGAAGCAGGACCGGCAGTTCCGAATCCAGCTCATGCACATGCTTGAAGAGGCTGAGGCCGTCCATGTTGGGCATGCGAACGTCGCTGACGACAACTCCATCGAACTCGCGCGTTATGTGGCGTATCGCTTCGGTGCCGCTCAGAAAGGCCTGTACGGCGAAGCCGGCCAATTCAAGCGCCTGAACCTGCGCGTCGAGAAAATCCCTGTCGTCATCTATCAGGATGACGCGCCGGGACATTTCGGCATCAAGCTGTTCGGCGTTTGTCACGACTGTACCTTTTGCAATTTAACCGTGAATGTGGCCCCGTTCTCGGAGCTTTCGACGTTCAGCTCGCCACCCAGGTCCCGGACGATGTCGTGCGCGATCACCAGGCCGAGGCCGAGGCCGTTCTCCTTGGTGGTGGTAAATGGGGTGAAAAGCGCATTGGCGATATCCGGCGGCAGGCCGGGTCCGTTGTCGACGATGCGAACCAGGACCCAATCGGTTTCGACGATGACCGATATTCTGACTTGCGGGCGGGCCGAGCCTTCCAGCGCTTCGAACGCATTTTGCAGCAAATTCACCAATACCTGTTCCAGGCGAATCCGGCCGCCGATGACGCGAAGTTTCGGATCGAAGGGATCGCGGATAAGTTTGACTCTGTTCTCCCGCAATCGGGATTGATTGAGCAGAATGGCGGAGTTGAGCGAATCCCTGAGCGAGATGGGCCCGGTTTCCCGGTTGCCTTTGCGGGAAAAGGCGCGGAGTTCTCGCGTTATGTGGCCAATGCGCTCGTTGAGGCGCACGATATTGTCCAGATTCTTGCTGATCAGGGTTGGCGCCTTGCTGTCTTTTCTTCCCAGCAGCGCGATGCAGTTATCGGCGAGAATGCGAATGGCGCCGAGCGGCTGATTGATTTCGTGGGCGACACCGGCGGTGATCTGGCCGAGCTGGGCCAATTTGTTCGCTTGCACCAGGTCCGCTTGAAGCTCGTTCAAGCGCCCTTCCGCCTGTTGCCGTTCGGATATTTCTTTTGAAAGAAGATCGTTTACCGCGCTCAGTTCCTGGGTCCGCCGGGCGACGTCCTGTTCCAGCCGGATCCGGTAGCGCGCTTCGGCGTTGACCCGCTCGGCGATATGTTTGCGGCGGCGGGACAGCCAAAGCAGGGAAATGGCCAGAAGCATTTCCGCCAGAACTGCGATGAGCGCGGCGGCCCGGGCGGAGCTGAGCGCGTCATTCAACGAACTGTACATGGTCAGCGTCCAGCCGGGTATCGATGCGGGCAGCGACGTCACGATCCGGCCGGGTGAGGAGTGCGGCAAATTCCGGAAGCGCTGGCTTGGACTGCTGGTCAACAGAATTTGATCGGCGGCGTTCGTCACGAAAGTCTCGGTGGCCCGGCCGCGCCACGATGCCTCCATTTCGTCGAATTCGACTTTGACGACGACCACGCCGGATGGGCCATCGCCATCCTCGATCCGGTGCGAAAAATAAAAGCCCGGATGCTTGCTCACGGAACCCAGGGCGAATTGCTCGGCTTCGCCGCGCTTGAGGGCCCCCGAAAAATATTGGCGGAAACCGAAATTCTGTCCGACGAATGTGTCGGGTTCGGCATAATTGCTCGCCGAAAGCGTGCGGCCATGTTCGTCGATGACATAAATGACCGCGCCGCGGGTCGCATGCCGGAGCGTTTCCAGTTTTTTGGAAATCATGAGCGAATGTTGCGGCGACGGGTTTCTCACGGAATCGACCAGGTCGGCATCCATCGCGAGAATGACCGGCACCGAACGCTGCTTTTCCAGTTCGCTCTTCAAAACTGCGGCCTGCAGCTGCGCTTCCACCCTCGCTTCCGAGATGAGTATTTTCACTTCGCGTTCGTAAACCACGCCATAGACGGTCAGGACGACGAACGTGGCCGCCAGAAGCAGCAGCAACAGCGCGATCCATCTCCACGCCGGTCTCGCTGAAACAGGTGACTCATCCAGTGCGATGACCGTCATCGCGGCCGTGCCTCGGTTGTGTGGGAATCCGCACAGGCCAACAATTCCGTTAGGCGGAAATAGTAACAATCCCCGATCTTCGCGGGCCATGCGTGCTGAAGAATCAATAGCTTAGGCAATGTCATGCCTCGAATTGCACAGGTCGCTTCCCCGAATACTCTTACCCCTCCAATAGAAGATCAACGGTGAAAAACCGGAACGTGAATAAACAAGTGCCGAGAGGGGGTTCCATGTTTGGCTTGCGTACGAAGGTTGTCTTGCTCAGCAGCGTTGCCTTGTTGGGGCTGCAATATTCCAACGCTTGGGCGCAAAGCAGATCGTCTGACGAAACCGTGATCGTCACGGGAACCAGAGGTAAGGAACGAACCGTTACCTCCAGTGCGACCCCGATCGATGTGCTGAAGGGTTCGGCGATCGAACAGGCAGGACAGGGAAGCGTCCTGGCTGCACTGGACACCTTGATTCCATCCTTTATCGAGCCGGCAATCCCGGGCGGATCCACCGCGACGGTGATTCACACGGGTGGACTGCGGGGCCTCAATCCCGATCAGACCCTGATCTTGGTGAACGGCAAGCGGCGCCATAAAACCGCGCTGATCAACGCCGCTTCGGCGCTCTATAACGGATCGGTACCCATCGATCTGGACTTGATCTCGCCTTCGGCCATCGACCATATCGAAGTTCTCAGGGACGGCGCGGCTGCCCAGTACGGCTCGGACGCGATCGCCGGCGTGGTCAACATCATCCTGAAAAAAGACACCAGCGGCGCTCAACTCAGCGCCAGCGCCGGCCAGAATATGGACCGCAATGACGGCCAGATTTTTACCCAAGGCGCCCATATCGGGATCAATCTAGACGACAAGGGATTCCTGGATTTATCCGCGAACGGATCAGAAACCCTCGTATCGAACCGCGCTCTGCCTGTCTCGCCGAGCATCCAGCTCTATAACAAGATCAATGGTCAGCCGGACCCGCGCGAAGCGACGATCAATCGCCTGATCACCCATAACAATGGCATGGACCCCCAGCGGACGTTCAACACCGCGTACAATGCGGAATACTCGCTTGATGGCGGGATCGACATCTATTCCTTCGGCACCATGAGCCATCGCGTATCCGATTTGCTTTGGACCTACAGACAGCCGAACAACATCGCCTCCTTGCCGGAAATCTATCCCAACGGCTTCGCGGCAACCGAAAACATAGATGAGTGGGATTATGAAGGTGCACTTGGCGTTCGCGGCACTCTGGATGGATGGAGTTGGGACGCGAGCACGACCTTTGGCACGGATCAGGCGAAAGAAGACACCTACAACAACATCAACGCCTCTTTGGGCCCAACGAGCCCCACGCGATTCCATGTCGGTAAGCTGGAGTCGGTGGAATGGGTCAATTCGCTCGACGTAACGCGCGGCTTTCCGATCGGAGAGGGAAGCCTGCAGGTATCGTTCGGATTTCAACATCGCCAGGAGCGCTTCGACATCCTTGCCGGTGACCCGCTGGCTTCGGCAATCGGCACCTATGTGATACCCGCCGGCCAACCGTTTGCCGGCCAACGTCCTCCGCCCTCCGCGCAGTCCACCGGAGGCATATCTGCCGCCGATGCGGGGCATCTTTCTCGCAACAACATGGCCGCGTATGTCGATGTTGCCTGGGATCCGAACGAGCGGGTGACGATTGGGGCGGCTGGGCGTTTTGAACATTATGACGATGCCAGCGGCGATTCCGTCATCGGGAAGATCAATGGCCGTTATGCCCTGACACCCTGGCTCGCACTTCGCGGAGACGTGAATACCGGCTTCCGCGCGCCGGCCTTGGCGCAGGAATTGTGGGCATCCACGACGTCGCAATTCCAGTTGATCGGCGCCACCACGACTTTATTGCAGATCAAGGCACTCCCTGTGGCGTCAGCCGCTGCTGCTGCTCTTGGCGCCACGCCGTTGAAACCGGAGAAGTCGTTAAACTATAGCGGCGGCGCGGTCTTTACGCCGATACCGGATCTGGCTGTCACGGTCGACGCCTACTCCATCGATGTCTATGATCATATCGAACCGACGGGGACGCTCACGGGCAAGCCGGTCAGCAACATCCTTGTCGGCCTGGGACTACCCAACAATATCAGTGCGACCTATTTCACCAACGCGATCAATACACGCACGCAAGGATATGATGTCGTCGGAAGCTATGATGTCGACCTTGGCGATTTCGGCCAAATGTTGCTCAATGCCAGCTTCAACTACAACGTAACCACCATAACCCACATCGTTCCCAACCCGCCCCAGTTGGCGGCCTTGGGTGCGGGTTTTGTGATCTTCGATGCCAGATCTCAGGGCAATTTGACCCTGGGGTTGCCGAAAACAAAACTCGTGCTGGCCGACAACTGGAGTTGGAATGATTTCACCCTGATTCCGAAACTCATCCGGTTCGGCGGCTTCACCTCCGTCCAGAACCTGGCGAGCCAGACCCGCAGCTTCAATGCCAAATGGATTGCGGATCTGGAGCTGTCCTACCGGATCACCCCACAATGGAGTGTTGCGGTCGGTGCCAACAATTTGTTCAATACCTATCCCAGCCCTGCTGGCATCTTCAACCCGGCCACGGGCACGGGCCAGTATCCGGGGTCTTCACCGTTCGGATTTACCGGCGGCTTCTATTATGGGCGCGTGAACATCAGTCTGTGACGGGGATTTCGGACCAAGGGAGAAATTCATGACAACAATCGGAAAAGTGGCGTCGGCTTTTGTGTTCTCCGTGGCGATGATCGGGTCGGCGTCGGCCGCCACAGACTATAGCGGCACCTATCAATCGGTGGCGTCGAAATCGTCATGGAGCAACGGCGAGTTCCCCAAGAATTTCAGCTTGATGATTCAAGTGAAGTTCGAAGGAAACAAGATCGTCTATCACTCCGTGAATGCCAATTCGCCGAAAGCCAATCTGGACTATACGGCGCCGTTGGATGGCACCGTCGTGCCCATGGCGGGGAATGCGCGCTTCAACCAGATTCGCGTCAAGAAAACCGCGCCCAACGAGCTGGAAATCCTGGAAATGAAGGATGGCGACGTTCTGGTGGCCGCCTACTGGGTCTTCGACAAAAGCGGCTTTGTCCGGCGCGGGGTGGGCAAGGGCGCCGACGGGAAGTCCCACGAATATGAAGAGTATTATACGAAGCAGTGATTGATTCGGGGCAGAGCAGGGGAAGCGCCATGATCCGCAGAAGCATCGTCGTTGCAATTTTTCCGATGCTGCTGTTGGGGGCGCCTTCCTTTGCCGCGCCGGACGAAAATCTGTCGCCCGCGGCAAAGCAATGGTGGGCCGATGTGAGCTTCATCGCCGGCGATGCCAATGAAGGCCGGCAGACCGGTTCGGCCGGTTACATGCGCGCCGCCGATTATGTGATCTCGCGGATGAAAGCGGAGGGCCTCAAGCCCGCCGGCGACAAAGGCTTCCTGCAACAGGTCGCTTTCGAGCAGCAGGTCGTGGATCAGGATGCATCCCGCGCCACGCTGGTGAATGCGGACGGTTCGCAATCGCCGCTCAAAGTCGGCGACGCTCTCCTGATCCGACCCGGCGGCGAGGCACGCCCCACAAGCGTGGATGCGCCGCTCATATTCATCGGCTACGGGCTGGGCCTGCCCAAGCAAGGTTATGATGATTTTGCCGGCCTGGATCTGAAGGGCAAGATCGCGGTAGTGATCAGCGGCGGGCCCGACAATATCTCCGCCCCGATCAAGTCCGACGCGCGGGCCAAGCGCGAAAGCGAATTGGCGAAACGCGGCGCGATTGGCCTTATCACCCTGACCACGCCACACCAGGTTGAGATCGTGTGGTCACGCCAGCGCCTGATTTCCCACCAGGCCGGCATGTATCTGGCCGACCCGAAGTTCCACACCGTGCCCGCCGGCTTCTTCACGGCCAGCGCGGATCCCCAGCAGACCGAGGCTTTCTTCAAGGGCAGCGGGCACAGCTTTGCCGAGATGAGCGCCCTGGCGGATGCGTCCAAGCCCGTGCCGCGCTTCGATCTCAAGTCGCGCCTCAAGGCCACGGTGGCGGCGACGCGGACAAGGCTCACATCGCCCAATTTGATCGCCAAGCTGGAGGGCCAGGATCCGAAACTGAAATCGGAATATGTGGTGGTCTCCGCCCATCTGGATCATCTGGGCATTGGCGAGCCGATCAACGGAAAGAAGCTCTATAACGGTGCCATGGACGATGCTTCCGGCGTCGCTGCGGTGCTCGACATCGCCCATAGGATCACAAGCGGTCCCCGGCCGCGTCGTTCCGTCCTGTTCGCGATATTCACGGCGGAAGAAAAGGGCCTGTTGGGGTCGCGCTATTTCGCCACCAACCCCACGGTGCCGAAAGCCGATATCGTCGCCGATTTCAATTTCGATATGCCGTTGCCGCTTTGGCCGCTGAAGATGGTCTATCTTCCCGGTGAAACCGAAAGCACGCTTGGCGCCGATGCCCGGGCGGTCGGGCTTCAGCAAGGCATCACGGTGGTGCCGGACCCCAATCCCGATCGCAATGTCTTTATCCGGGCCGACCAGTATAGTTTCGTGCGCGAAGGCGTGCCGGCGCTGTTCATGAAATTCGGCTTCCTCAAGAACACGCCCGAAGCCCAGATCGAACATGATTGGCGCGCCAATCGCTACCATTCGCCTTCCGACGATCTGGACCAGCCGGGTGTCTTCAAGGAGGACGCGGTGAAGCTGGATGCCTATACCGCCGCCCTGGCGCTTCGCGTTGCCAATGCGGACGCACGGCCCCAGTGGCTGCCGGACAGCATATTCAACCGCCCGTCACGATAGGTGGCTGCATATAGAAGACTGAGCATTCGACGGCTTTGACGTGTCTCGCGTTCCCTGTTTTGGCAAGCAGGGCTGTATCCCCGACGGGCTGCCGCTGTTCTCATGGCGGGGGGCCTGACCTGGCCGCCCGGGAGCATCGCCTCTTCCGGGCGGCCGCTCTTTTCCGATTGTTCTTAAGAAAAGCCGCCAGTCCGCCGGAAAGTCCGGCCACGGGACCGGCCCCCGCTCCGGATCGGCAATTCAGCTCAAAATCCATTTCGCCCACTGGTCGCTGACCTTGACCCGGTTGTCGGCCCACCAGCGCGAATTCTTGAGAATTCCCCGCGCCGCGGTCATGGGCTGTTTGGTTGCGGGGTCGATCAGTTCCGGCGGGATGGCGCCATACGCTTTCCTGTTGGCCGGTATGTCCATGCTCGCTTTCACCATGCGCGCCTGGACCGGAGGGCTCAGCGAATAATCGACATAGCGGAGCGCGGCTTCCCTGTTTCGCGTGCTTTTCGTGACCGCGGTCGATGTCAGGTTGACGAGATTTTGATTCCACTGCGCGGCGATGGGAGCTTTGGCGGCGCGCGCCATATAGGCGCGCGAACTCCAGATGGTGGAGAGCACGACTTCCTTGTCGGCCAGCATCTGCGTTGCCAGCGCGCCGGAGGTCCAGAATTTGGCGATGGCGGGCTTGATCCGCGACATGGATCTGAAGGCCCGCCCGATATCGATGGGGTAAATTTTGTCCGCCGCCACGCCATCGGCCAGCAGGGCAAATTCGAGATTGGGCACGCCGGCCGACATGTCGGCGAGGCCGCGGGGGCCGGGGAACGCTTTCGTGTCCCAGAATTGCGACCAGGATTTCGGTTCCTTGCCGGCGGCATAGGCGGTGGTGTTGAATCCCAGCACGTCCGCATAGACCGCAAGGCCGCAATGGAATTTCTGCCGGTAGGCGGTTTCGATGTCGTTGGGATCGGTATATTTGAAGCGATCGTATGGCATTTCGAGAAGGGCGCCGGCATCCTGCAACAGCCAAAGAATGTCCTGGCCGGTTTCGATCACGTCGATATCGGGGCGGCCCGCCTTGAACATCGCCACAAGCTTGCCGGCATTGCTGGCAACCGGAACCACCCGGATGCCGGTTTCCCGGAAGAAAGGCTTGTAAACCAGCTCGGCGCGCAGCTCGTCATAGGCACCGCCCGGCGTGCGAACAAAGACGTCCTGGGCGGCACGGGCCCGGCTGGTCCAGATTGCTGGCATCACCGCCGCGGCACCGGCGGCCAGAATGGAGCGCCGGTTGGGCCGGTCCTGGGAAGCTGTCATCGCATTTCTCCCAATTCCCGTCGGCCGGCACCGCTCCACGGTGCCGGAAGCTTGGCCTGTTTCTAGCGCGCAGCCACAGGCGGCGACAATTCCATCGGCGCCGCCGACCAGGAGGATTCCGGATCGATGCGGTCGCGGTCGAACCAGAAATCCTCGACCAGCTTGCGGATCTCGCTCCCATGGCGCCGCGCCAGCGCGCTGGCGGCGAGATTCTCCTCCATCTGGGCCTGGGAGGTGCAGCCGAAAAGCACATTGGCGATGGCCGGATGACTGAGGCAGAAGGCGATCGAGAGCTGTGCCGGCGTGGCGTCCAGGTCCCGGGCCAGTGCCGTGAAACGGGGCGAGGCTTCCTGGATCAATGGCCTGATGTCGCCCGGATCGCGGGCGACGCCGCGCGTCACCTCGGTCTTGCCGGCAAGATATCCGCTTTCGAAAATATCGGATGCCTGCAGGCCGATGCCGGCCTGTTCGAACAATTCCAGCCAGCGCCGGTCTTCGGGCTTGGTGCGGCGGCTGACATTGTATTTCAGCTGCGCCAGCTGGGGACGCGGCTGATTGTTGGCCACGGCGCAATCATAGGCGGCGCGCAATTCGTGAACCGACCAATTGTTCACGCCCCACCAGCGCACCTTGCCCTTGGCGATCAGCGCTCCCACCTCGGCGACAATGACGTTGAAGTCGAACTTGTCCTCCATGTCGCCCAACATGATGAAGTCGGCATAATCGCTGCCCAGCCGCAGCAGCGCATGATCGAGCTGTTCTTCGATCGACAGGCGCGGATAGGCCCAAAGCCAGATCTTTTCGGCCACCATGTAGGATGAGCGCGGTACCCCGGCCATGCGCATCGCATGGGTGAAGACCAGGTCGGTCCAGGTGCGCCCCAGGCGCGGATTGGTAAGCGGGAATTTCTGGGCATAGCGCCCATAGACCGCGACATCGAACAGGTTGATGCCCTGGTCGACCGCATGGCGGAGCATGCGCGCCGCCTCGTCGAAATCCATGCGGTCGTAGGTGTGCCAGGAGCCCAGGGAAAATAAGGAGATATCCGGCCCGTTCGCGGAGATTTTCCGATGCGGCACGCTCATGAACATCTCCGGACAGGGCGCGCGGGGCGCGCCGGGTTTTTCTTTCCATCAGCTTATTTTCTTTGGCATCAAAAAAAACAATAAGTTACTGTCCAGTTCGATAAACATCTTTGATGGAGATGGCGGTGCACGTCGACCTCGAAGGCCTGCGCATCCTGGATGCCGTGATCGAGCATGGCAGTTTTGCCAAGGCCGCCGCCAAGCTGAACTGCACCCAGCCGGCCATCAGCTACAAGCTGAAGAAGCTGGAGGAGCGGTTGAATGTGGCGATCTTCGACCGCGAGCATTATCGCGCCGAATTGACGCCCGCGGGCCTCGTCATTTTGGAAGAGGCGCGCCGCCTGCTGCACCATGCCGAACGGTTGCGCACCATCGCGCAAAGCTTCGAAACCGGCTGGGAAGCCTATCTCGAAGTGGTGATCGACGGCGCCATGCCCATGGATCCCGTGATGCGAACCCTGAAGCTGATGGCGGATCGCGATGTTCCCACCCGCGTGCAAATGAAGATCGAATTCCTCGACGGGGTGCAGGCCTGCTTCGAAGCGGACGAGGCGGACATCATGATCGCGCGCGATTATCGCGAGAGCCCGTTTCACGTGATCGAGCCGCTGCGCGACATCGAATTCGTGTTGTGCGTCTCAAGCGATCATCCGCTCGCGGGCAAGGAACGCGTCAATCTGCTCGAGCTGGAAGATCATGTGAAGCTCACCATCAACGGGTCGCGCAGCCGGATGGATCTTTCCGGCAAGGCGGGCGTGGATGGCCGGCGCGTATTCTATCTCAGCGATTTCGACAGCAAGAAGCGCGCCATTCTGCTGGGCCTGGGCTATGGCTGGATGCCAGTCTATCTGGTGCACGAGGAGCTCAGAAGCGGCCGCGTCAAGGTGGTTCCTTACGAAAATGGTTCCTGGTACGGCTTCACGCCGAAATTCGTGACCCGGTCGAACAAGCCTTTCGGCAAGGCCGGCCAGTTCTTCAAAGCCACCCTGCTGGAACAGATCGCACAGGATTGGCTGGGCACGGCGCCCAGCCTGCGGGGCGATCTGGCCGCCAACATCACGGTGACGGGACAAGCAACCCTGTCAGGGCGTTGATATCCCCCACTGATTCAAGCTCTCGCAGCATCGTCCAAATCGCTTCGGCCTGCGCCGCGCTTAAACCGGCCTGCGCCGCCATGGCGGAGAGTTTGTCGTGGTGGTCTTCCTCGCTGAACGGATTGCCCAGGGCGCCGCGGGGCGCCGGGCAGAAATGGGTCAAGATCTCGCCATTCTTCGCCGTTACGGCCACTTCGCCGGCATATCGTTTTTCCTGATCGTAGATTTTTTGCGCCCGCTCGTCATGGACGAGCCTGACGCGCCGCCGCAGATCGTCCACGACGGGATCCTGGAGCGCGTCATCGCGAAACCAGGCCATGCCGGTCGGCACGCCCAACGCCGTCATGGCCAGGCAATGGGGCATGGAGAATTGCGCTCCGATCATATGCGCGGGCCGCGGATTCTTGAGATTTTCCACGGTCCAGCGGTGAGCCCGGACTTCGATGGCGGCGATATCGCCCGCGACGATCTTGTGCTTTTGCTGAATCGCCTTCAGCGCTTCGGCAAAGGCGCTGATGTGACGGCAACAGGCTTCATGCTTGAAGCCAATGTCAAGCAATTCGAAATTATCGTCGGCGCCCCGAATGAGAGGCTCGGCATTGAACCGGTCGGAACCGACCTGGCGCTCATAGCCGCGATCTTCATCGAAGATGCCGGTATCGCCGGGAAAGCCGTCATCGGCGAGAAAGGCCGCCTGAATGCCGGGGATGACGCCGTCGCCTTGGGTCACCTTGAACCAGGCGGGCATGCCATATTCGCCCATGGGCGGAGTGGTGACATGCCAGGGCTTGATGTGGCCCGTCAGGCCCAACGCGCCCGCCATGCGCCCGGCATCGAGCCTCA
>Ga0207674_10005375_pt1 | contig 15237 bp, 16 predicted proteins | sample KBSCornC72_FD_184303 | JGI IMG/M metagenome (GOLD analysis project Ga0207674, IMG submission 184303) | Corn rhizosphere microbial communities from Kellogg Biological Station, Michigan, USA - KBS Corn C7-2 (SPAdes) (version 2) | ecosystem: Host-associated > Plants > Roots > Rhizosphere > Soil ... | reverse complement strand
CAGCCGGATCCCGCCGGCAAGCTCCCCGATCGCGGCGGGCGCGGCGTCATCGAGCACAACGGCGACATTGTCGGCATTGGCCGAGGCGATCTTGCCCGCCAGGGAGCCGCCGCGGTCTGACCAGGCCGCAGCCGCCGGCGGTTTCTCCGGATCGACCCTGCCGGCCCCGAGCACAAAGAGCCGGTTTGCCGTCAGGCCCGTGGGAGCGGGAATGTCCAGCACCTGCCCTTGCTTGCCGGTGAAGCCCGACGCGGCGGAAAGTCTCGTAAAATCGAGCCCCGTTTGGCCCCAGACGGTTGCTGCGGCGCCCTGTGGCGCCTGACCTTCTGATGTGTAGATGACCACAAGTCCCGCGGGCCCGATCGGCAGCGGAGCGGTACGGATCACAAGACTTTGGTTCATGGGGGATTCGGTCCAGACAGGGATGGTTTAGCCAACAGGAACGGCCGGCCGCGTCAATCCCGCAACAGGGGCCCGGGGAACGTCCGCGGCGACGCCCGGTTGCCTTGCCATCCCTGCCGAAGCGCCCCAGACTCGCGGCGAACTTACGACAGGGGCAGCACGATTCTGAACGTAACGGACGGCGGCAAGTGGCCCGCCTAAGCCGCTATTTGCTCAGGCTTTTCTGGTCCGAGGCGATGGCATTGTTTGCCGTTGCCGCCTTTCTGCTGTTCCTCATCCAGTGCCTCCGGCTGTTCGACCTGGTGTCGGGAAAGGGCCAGAATCTGTTCACGCTCATTGGCCAGGCCCTTCTGGGCATGCCCGGCCTGGGTGTGGTTTTCCTCTATGTCTGCCTGGGAATCGGCCTTGGCCGGGCGCTCAGATCGCTGCAGACGACCAGCGAACTGGGCATCATCCACAGCAACGGCCTGCTCGGCGCCCTGCTCCGCTCGATCGGGCTCTACACAGCGGGCGGCGCGGTGGCTGTGCTGCTGTTGTCCCATGTCGCCGATCCGCTCGGCGTGCGGGCCACCAATGACTGGTCGAGCAGCATCGCCGCCGACCTCGTTTCCCGCAGCATGATCCCGCACCACTTCACCTCGCTCGGCGGCGGCGTATCCATGGTCATCAGCGGTCGCGACGCGGCGGGCAACATCAGCGACTTCTTCGCCGACGACCCGCGCGACCCGGAATCGCATCGCACCTATTTCGCCCGCTCGGCCATCATCACCCATGACGAACAGGGCTATGTGCTGCGCATGCATGAGGGGGCGGTGCAGTACCTCACCCCCGATGGCCGGTTTTCGCAGGTCGCCTTCAAGCAATACGACCTGCCGATGGATCGGCTGGCGGGCGACTCCAGTTCCTACGACGGGATCTCGCAAGCCCCCAGCTACGAGTTGATCGCCACTGCGCTTTCGACCGGTAACTGGGACCCCAACGTCGTCAAGACCCTGTTGAAGCGGTCCGGCGAGGGCCTGCGGGTCCTGGCAATCTGCGCCCTGATCGCCGCAATTGCGCTGTTTCCGACCGGTCGTCGCCGCTCGGAACTGCCGATCGAAATCGTGGTGCTGGGGGCCGCGTTCATCGAGCGGGCGTTTACCTCCTACCTTGTGGGCCCGGGGATCCTGGGGGTCGCGTCCGGCTCGGTGGTGCTTCTGGCTGGCGCCCTTGTCCTTCTGCTCGTCCGGCTCCGGGTCTTCCGATCGACGGGCCTGCAGCGAAGGGCCGCTGCATGACAGGCGCGATGACGGTCAGTGGCAAATTAACCATCCGGCAAGCTCCCGGAGGGCGATTTACGCAGGTTTATCTAACGGCAAATAACCATTACGGCATCGTCCTTTATGGCGTCGTACTTGGTTTTGTGCTTTATCCGGGGTTCGAGTTGATGGCCGGGATTTCGGCCGTCGGGGCGTTGGTACCCACATCTGCCTCCCTGGTGGCGGCGCTTGTGGCGATTGTTGTTGGGCGCAGGGTGCTAGCTTTGAAACCGGATGGGCGAGCTTGATGATCTCGCCCCAACGCACCAGCGAAGGCCTGTCGCCGCGCCGGCTTCTCCTGCGCGTCGTCGCCGGATTCGGCCTGCTGCTGCTCACGGCTCTGCCAGCCAATGCGACGCTGTTGCCTGAGGGCTTCTTCGACATGGTGCCCTCCCCGGGCGGGAACCCGGCGGCGGTCGAGGCCGACACCATGCAGTATGACGGCCAGACCGGCATGATTGCCGCCAATGGCAAGGTGGTCATGAACTACCAGGGCTTCACCCTGATGGCCGACCGCGTCGAATACGACATGGACAAGGGCGCCGTGCGCGCCGTCGGCCACGTGACGCTGAAGAACGGCGGCACGATCATGACCATGGATTCGATCGAGGTCACCGGCGGGCTCAGGGAAGCGTTCCTCAACTCCCTGACGATCACTACCGAGGCAGGCGCCAAGATCACCGCCGGCAGCATTCACTTCCGGTCCGATTTCGAGACCGTGCTCACCGACGCGAGCTACTCTCCCTGTGGCCTTTGCATCGACAGCAAGGGCCGCAAGATCGGCTGGAAGGTCAAGGCGGCTCAGATCAGCTACAGCCGCAATCATGCGTCGGTGACGCTGGTGCAGCCGTCGCTCGAGCTGCTCGGCATCCCGGTCGCGTGGCTGCCGTGGTTCTGGATCCCGGACCCGACGCAGCCGCGGGCCACGGGTCTGCGCATGCCCAGCGTCGACTACGATGCCAAGCGCGGGGCAGTCCTCGCGGTCCCCTATTTCGTTCCGGTCGGTGACGACATCGACCTCGTCCTCACCCCGCAGCTGATGAGCCGCCAGGGCTTTCTCATGGGCGGCGCGCTCAAGTGGCGCGTTCCGGACTACGGCTCGATCAGCATCAAGGCCTCGGGGCTTTACCAGCTCGACAAGTCGGCCTTCGCCGGCACCGTGGGCGACCGGACCTGGCGCGGGGCGATCCAGACCTCGGGTACGTTCACGCCGGCCGAACACTGGACCGCCGGGTGGTCGTATTCGGCCTTCACCGACCAGGCCTATCTGCTCGATTACAAGTTCACCGACGCCGACAGCTACACCAACCGAGTCTACGGCACCTACCTCAACGAGATGACGTATTTCGACGCGCGCGTCGAACAGGGCAATCTGCTTGGCAACTACACGGTCACCAACGATCCGGCGCAGGCAATTCTCCTGCCGCAGATCACGACCGAGCACGTCCAGGATCTCGCTGACGGCTGGGGTCGCATTCATTTCAGCGGCGAGTTGCTGCGCGTGACGCGCCAGGCCGATCAGGTCGCTACCTATGGCGGCGTGCCCTACGTCTTCGGCTACGAAGGCACCAAGCAGCACCTTGCGCTCGAAGCGGCGTGGGAGAACCAGTACATCGTGCCGGGCGGCGTGGTGCTGACGCCGTATCTGGGCGCCCGGCTCGATGCCACGAGCTATGATCGCAACCTCGGCGCGATCGGCGCCCCCTACCCTACGCAGTTCGACAATTCGCTCCTGAGCATCACCCCGATCGCAGCGATGGATGTCCGTTGGCCCCTGATGGCCAAGAACGGCTTCGACACGCACCTGCTCGAACCGGTCGCTCAGCTGGTCTATCGCGGCTCCTCGACGACCGGCGTCGGCATCACCAACGACGATGCCCAAAGCTTCGTGTTCGATACGTCGAACCTGTTCACCTACAACCACTTCTCGGGCATCGACCGGCAGGACACCGGACTGCAGGCCAATTTCGGGGCGCACTATCTCGGCAATTTCGCCGACGGCAGCTGGCTGGATCTGGTCGCCGGCGAGTCGTTCCACCTGGCCGGGCTCAATGCCTTCGGCACCAGTGACGCGGCACAGACCGGGACAAGCACCGGCCTGGGCGGCTCGATGTCCTACCTCGTGGGCAGCGCCCGCGCCGGCTTCTCCAACGGCCTGACGCTGGCCGGCAAGATCCAGGTCGATCCGGCCACGCCACGTGTCACGCGGGCGGCGGCGGGGGGCAGCTTCACCTTCCCCAATGGCGTGTCGACCAGCGGCAGCTACGTCTTTATCGCCAAGGACCTTTCGCTGGGCACGACCGTCGACCAGCACGAAGTCCTGGGCAGTGCGAGCGTGCCGGTCGCCGACTACTGGCGCGTCAACGGCGACCTCACCTGGAACCTCGCGACCAACTCCTGGCTGCGCGCCGATACCGGGGTCACCTACGACGACGGTTACCTTGTGTTAGGGGCCGGGGCGAATTTCACTCCATCGAGCTGGGGTTATGGGTTTACGTTCAAGCTGAAGGGACCCGACGGCGCACTCGCCTTCTGATGCACCGATTTCAGCCGTATTTTTCGATCAAACAGGCCGCAGGGCTCTCCTCAAATAGGCACGCTATGAAGATGAAACGCGTTTTGGGCGCCGTCCTCTTGGGTTTGACGCTGCTGGCAGCCGTCCCCGCGAGCGCGGCCACGGTCAAGATCACCGTCAACGGCACGCCGATCACGGATGTGCAGATTTCCCAGCGCCTGGCGCTGATGAAGCTCGAGAACCGCAGCGGCCAGAAGGCCGCCATCGACGAACTGGTCAATGAGGCGCTCGAGCTGCAGGAGGCCAAGCGCCTGGGCTTTGCCATCAGCGAGGCCGACATTGACGGCGCGGTGCTGCAGTTGGCGCGCAACATGCGCGTGTCCGACAGCAACCTCGCGAAAATCCTCACCGACCATGGCGTCCCGATGGTGACGCTGCGCGATCGCCTCAAGGCGAATCTGGCCTGGGGCAAGATCAGCGCCACGGCGATCAGCGCCCGCGTCAGCGTCTCGGAAGCCGACATCGACAAGCAAGCCAAGACCAAGCTCACCGCCGCCAACAGCTACGACTATATCCTCAAGGAAGTGCTGTTCCTGACCACCAAGGGCGGTCCTTCCGCCGCGGCCCGGACGGCCCAGGCCAACCAGTATCGCAAGAGCTTCAAGGGCTGCGACAGCGCCGTACAGCTCTCGCTATCCTACACCGATGCCGCGGTTCGCGACGTCGGGCGACGGCATGCGACGCAGATGGCCGATCCGATTGCAGCTGAGCTCAGCAAGCTCGGCGTCGGCGGGATCACAACGCCGCGGGTCGTCGAGAACGGTGTTTCGATGCTGGCGATCTGCGCCAAGGAAGCTTCGGACGATACAACCTACCTCGCTAACGATATCCGCCAGAACCAGGGTAACGGCGCACTCAAGACCGAAGCCGACAAGTACCTCGCCAATCTCAAGGCGAAGGCACAGATCGTCTACAGCTGACCATGGCCCAGCTCGCTCCACTGGCCATCAGCATGGGCGAGCCGGCAGGGATCGGCCCCGATCTCATTTTGCAGCTCTATGCACAACGGGCGGAGTACGAACTTCCGCCCTTTGTCGTTGTCGGCAGCATGGCCTTTCTGGCTGCGCGCGCCCGCCGCCTTGGCCTCAACATCAACTTCGCGCAGACCAGCGTCGCCGAAGCGACTGCCCAGTTCCCGGTGGCCCTGCCCGTCTGTCACATCGAGGGCCTCGTCCCCGACAAGCCGGGCGAGACGAGCCCCCTCTCCGGCAGGCTTGTCATGGAGTCGATTGCCCGGGCGGTGAGCGAAACCCTCGCGGGCGCCTGCCGTGCCGTCGTGACTGCCCCGATCCACAAGGCGGCGCTCTATGCGGCCGGCTTCCGTTACCCCGGCCACACGGAATACATCGCCTCGCTCTGCGCCAATGGCGAAGGAGCGCCGATGCCGGTCATGATGATGGTGCACGAAGATCTGCGGGTGGTACCGCTGACCATCCACGTGCCGCTGCGCGAGGTGCCGCATCTGATTACTCCGAAGCTGATCCGCGACACCGTGCTCGTCGTCGAACATGATCTGCGGACGCGGTTCGGCGTCGAGGACCCGCGGATCGCCCTCACCGGCCTCAATCCGCACGCGGGCGAAAGCGGCAGCATCGGAACAGAAGATCGCGACATCATTCTGCCCGCCGTCATCGACCTGCAGCACAACGGGACGCGGGTTGACGGACCGATCTCGGCCGACACGATCTTCCATCTGCCGAACTGGAAGAAATACGACGCAGTGATCGCTATGTATCACGATCAGGCCTTGATCCCGATCAAGACAATTGCCTTCGACCAGGGCGTCAATGTGACACTCGGCCTGCCGCTGGTGCGAACTTCGCCCGATCATGGAACGGCGTTCGAGCTGGCGGGTACCGGCAAGGCCTCGGTGTCGAGCATGCTGGCCGCCATCCGCCTCGCCGATCGCATCACAGGCAGCGCTTGAGTCAGATCGACGAGCTTCCGCCTTTGCGCGACGTCATCGCGCGGTACGGCCTCAGCGCTAAAAAGCAGCTCGGCCAGAACTTCCTGCTCGATCTCAACCTGACCTCACGCATCGCGCGCGCCGCAGGTGACCTGCACCACACCACCGTGATCGAAGTTGGCCCCGGGCCTGGTGGCCTCACCCGTGCGCTTCTCGCCGAGGGCGCCAGGCGCGTCGTCGCCATCGAACGCGACGAACGCGCCATCCCGGCGCTCGAAGAGATTGCCGTGGCCTACCCCGGCCGGCTGACGATCATCGCCGGCGACGCGATGACGATCAACTACGCGGCGCTCGCCGATGGTCCGACACGGATCGTGGCCAATCTCCCCTACAACATCGGTACCGAGCTCCTGATCGGCTGGCTCACGGCCGACCCATGGCCGCCCTTCTACGAAAGCCTGACGCTGATGTTTCAGCGCGAAGTCGCCGAACGCATCGTGGCCCAGCCTGGCGACGACGCCTATGGTCGGCTGGCTGTCCTCGCCGGTTGGCGGACCGATGCCCGCATCGCGTTCAACGTGGCCCGCAGTGCATTCACGCCGCCACCGAACGTTACATCGGCCGTCGTGCACCTTGTGCCCAAGCCCGTCGATCCAGCCATTGCCGTCCGAAAGCTCGAAGCCGTCACCCGCGCCGCCTTCGGGCAGCGCCGCAAGATGGTGCGCCAGAGCCTCAAGGCGACCGGCGTGCCGGTCGAGACGCTCCTCGCCGCAGCCGAGCTCAAGGGCGACGAACGCGCCGAGGTGCTGCCCGTCGAGGCTTTCCTGAAGATGGCACGAGTCCTGGCGAGCGAAGGCTGACCCCAACTCTTGACGAGACGATCCGGATACTTCTCGCCGGGTGCGCTTATGTAGCGGCTACAGCGAGTCGATCTGGTTCTGCAGATCCTTGACGAACGAGTCCATCTGCGTGAAGCGGTCCCGTTTCTGCCTGGCGGCGGCGAGGATCGAGCGCACCCGGGCGCAGCTCTGGTCGAGGTCCTCGTTCACCAGAACGTAGTCGTACTCTTTCCAGTGCTCCATCTCGATGCGGGCGTTCTTGAGCCGCGTCTCGATGGTCTCCTTGCTGTCCTGGGCTCGCCGCTCGAGGCGCTTGCGCAGCTCGCGGATGGAGGGCGGCAGGATGAAGATCGTCACCATGTCGGCGCGCGACGCTTTGAGGAGCTGCAGCGTGCCCTGCCAGTCGATGTCGAACAGGATGTCGCGTCCCTTGGCGAGCTTTTCTTCGACATGGGCGCGCGGCGTGCCGTAGAAATTGCCGTGCACCTCGGCACTCTCCAGCAGCTCGCCATCGGCACGCATGCGCTTGAAGGCCGCCACGTCGATGAAGTGATAGTGGATGCCGTCGATCTCGTCGTGGCGGCGGGCCCGCGTCGTCACCGACACGCTGAGCGAAATATTGGGGTCCTGCTCGAAGATAGCGCGCGAAATCGATGATTTGCCGGCCCCCGAAGGCGAAGCCAGAACCATCATGACGCCACGCCGCGCGAAATCCACCGCTTACTCCAGGTTCTGCACCTGCTCGCGGAACTGGTCGATCACCGCCTTCAGGTCGAGGCCGATCGCCGTCAGCTCCACGGCATTGGACTTGGAGCAAAGCGTATTCGCTTCGCGGTTAAATTCCTGTGACAGGAAGTCGAGCTTGCGTCCCGCCGGCCCGCCCTCCTTGAGGAGGGCGCGCGCCGACGCCACGTGGGCTGCCAGCCGGTCGAGCTCCTCGCGAATGTCCGCTTTGGTCGCGAGCAGCAGCGCTTCCTGCATCAGCCGGTCCTCGCCGAGGCCGGGGCTGGCGGCCATGAGTTCGGCAATCTGCTCCCTGAGCCGGGCAAGGATCGCGTCGCGGCCACGCCCCGGGTGGGCTTCGGCCAGATCGCGCAGCCGGGCAATCTCGTCGACCTGCCGCGAGAGGATGTCCTTGAGTGCACGACCTTCGCTCTGCCGGGCGACGCGCAGGTCCGCCAAGGCCCGGTCCACTGCGTCGTAGATCGCTGCATGCAGCCGCTCCTCCGCATCGGCATCGAGCGGCGCCTCGTGCTGCTCGAGCACCCCCTTGAGGCCAAGGATGCCGTCCAGCGTCGGCTTCTCGGCGTCGATGCGGCCGGCGATCTCGCGCAGCGCTCCGAGCACGGCGTCGAGCGCGGCATGGTTGATTACGACCCGCCCCTCCTCGCCTTCGCGCTCGATATTGAGCGTCACGCTCACCGAACCGCGCGACAGCGCCTTGCCGACACGCCGCCGGATTTCGGGCTCCAGCGCGTCGTGGCCCGGCGTCAGCCGCATGCGCATGTCGAGCCCGCGCCCGTTGACCGATTTGATCTCGACGGAAAAACTGATGCCGGGCACGCCGCCCTGGGCGCGCGCGTAGCCGGTCATGCTGGCAAGTGGACTGACCATGCCGCCCCGATACACCGTTTACTGCGTGGTGTCTCCGGCGTCCTTGGCCTGTTCCTCTTCCAATTGCTCCTTGGCCTGCTCGGCTTCGTCCGTCGTTACCGCTGTACGGTAGAGAGTGACGTTCTTTTTGTGCTGGGCGTAGGTCGAGGCGAAATAATGCCCGGCCGCCGGATCGGCCGATTTGGCGACGAAGTACAGATAATCGGTCTTGGCCGGATGGGCGACGGCGTTGAGCGCTGCCTCGCCGGGGTTAGCGATCGGGCCAGGCGGCAGTCCGTCGATCTGGTAGGTGTTGTACGGCGTCTTGCCCTTGAGATCGGCGGTGGTGAGCTTGCGGTCGAGCTTGTCGCGACCCAGCGTCAATCCGTAGATCACCGAGGGGTCGGTCTGCAGCCGCATATGCTTGCGCAGCCGGTTGACGAAGACCGAGGCGACATCCGGCCGCTCCGTATCGAGCCCGGTCTCCTTCTCGACCAGCGAGGCCATGGTGACGAGCTGCGCCGGCGACTTGATCACGTCGTCGATCGAGGGGTCGTGGCTGGCCCAGATCTCGGCCACCTTGTCGGCCATCTTCTTCTGCATGCCCTCGATCACCGACTTGCGCGTGTCGCCAGGGAAGAAGTCGTGACGCACTGCCAGCAGCGTTCCTTCGAGCGGCGGCTGGATCTCGGCCCCGGTCAGGCTCTGGGCCGGATCGTTGACGTGCTCGGCGACCTGCCACGAGGTCTCGCCGGGGATCACGTTGATGAAGAACTCCTGCGGCTTGGTCTCGGTGATCAGCGTCTGGATATCGGACATGGAGGCATGCGCGGGAACCATGTACTGGCCGGGCAGGATGTTGGCGCTGCGCCGCATCAGCTGGAAGGCGCCGCGGAACAGCAGCGCGTTGTCGATCAGCCCCTGCTCTTCAAGCCTGGTCGCAATGGTGCTGACGCCGCTCCCCTTTTCCACCAGGAACGCTGTCGCCTCATCCTTCGGGCCGGCCTTGTAGAATTGCGAGACACCGTAATAAGTCGCAGCGCCGACGGCGAGGATGGCAAGGACGAGGATCGTCAGCAGGCCGTTGAGGATAACGACCGCGCTCGAGCGTCTCCGCCGCTTCTTCTTGTCGCCCGACGCCATGGCTTCCCCTCTGGACCGGCAGTTGCGTGACCGCCATTTGCCTCAACGAAGCGGGCAAAACAAGGACGCAAGTGCAGCCGAAGCTTGGGGAATTTCCGGAGCGTACAGCCGCCATTCATCCGCGGCCCCGGGCGGGGGGCCTCGAACCGGTCAGTTGCCCTTGCGGAAGATCAGCGAGGCGTTGGTGCCGCCGAAGCCGAAGGAGTTCGACAGCGCCACGTCGATCTGCTTCTTGAGCGGCACTTTCGGCACGAGGTTGATCGGGGTTTCGACCGAGGGATTGTCGAGATTGAGCGTTGGCGGCGCCACGTTGTCGCGCATGGCGAGCAGCGAGAAGATCGCCTCGACCGACCCGGCCGCGCCGAGCAGATGCCCGATCGCCGACTTGGTCGACGACATCGCGGCGTCCGCAGCATGGTTGCCCAGGAGTCGTGTCACCGCACCCAGCTCGATCTCATCGCCGAGCGGCGTCGAGGTGCCGTGCGCATTGATGTAGTCGATGTCGGCCGCCGAAATTCCGGCGCGCTTCACCGCCATCTGCATGCACCGGAAGCCGCCATCGCCGTCCGGGGACGGCGCGGTGATATGGTAGGCATCGCCGGACATGCCGTAGCCGACGACTTCGCCATAGATCTTTGCGCCGCGGGCCCTGGCCCGCTCGTACTCCTCAAGCACCAGCACGGCGGCGCCCTCGCCCATCACGAAGCCGTCGCGGTCTTTATCGTAGGGGCGCGACGCCTCGGTCGGGCGATCGTTGAACGCCGTGGACAGTGCCCGGCAGGCTGCGAACCCGGCCACCGACAGGCGGTTGACCGGCGATTCCGCGCCGCCCGCCACCATCACGTCGGCATCCCCCATGGCGATGATGCGCCAGCTGTCGCCGATGGCGTGCGCGCCGGTCGAGCAGGCGGTCACCACCGAGTGGTTGGGCCCCTTGAGGCCAAAGCGGATCGAGACATTGCCCGAGACCATGTTGATGATGCGGCCGGGGACGAAGAACGGGCTCACGCGACGCGGACCCTTCTCGTGCAGCGTCACCGAGGCTTCGTAGATGGTCCCGACGCCGCCGATGCCCGAGCCGATCAGGACGCCGGTGCGTTCCTGCTCGTCCTGCGTCTTGGGTGCGACGCCGGCGTCCTCAATGGCCATGGTCGCCGCCGCCATGCCGAAGACGATGAACGGGTCGACCTTGCGCTGCTCTTTGCTGTCCATCCAGTCGTCTGGATTGAACTTGCCCTCGGCCAGCGGGCCGAGCGGGATACGATGGGCGATCTGGCAGGCGATGTCATCGACCTGGAAATCGTCGATGCGCTTGGCGCCACTCTTGCTGGCGAGGATGTTCGCCCAGGTGGTCTCTACGCCGCATCCTAGGGGCGTAACCGCCCCCATTCCCGTTACGACGACGCGGCGTAGTTCCATCGATGGGCCGTTCCGTCGACTAGATCAGCCGACAGCCTTGGTGAGGTAACTGACGGCATCACCGAAGGTCTGGATCGACTCGGCGGCGTCATCGGGGATTTCGACGGAGAACTCTTCTTCGAAGGCCATCACCAGCTCGACCTGGTCGAGGGAATCGGCGCCGAGGTCGTCGATGAAGCTGGCCTTGTCGGTCACCTTCTCGGGATCGACATTGAGGTGCTCCACAACGATCTTGCGGACGCGGTCAGCGATATCGCTCATAGTTTTTGACTTCCCTTTCGATAGTCTTCGTTCGTTCTTTTCGTGCGAGCGCTGTTCATCCAGGCCGCTGCAACTCTAGGCGGGCTTGTGAAACCCCGCAAGCCAGCCCAAGCCGCTGAAACTCAGGGCGGGCAACTAACACACCTGTTCAGCTTTGACCATATTGGCGGCTGAAGCTGCTCACAGGCGTCTCGCCCGCTAAATCATCAGCATTCCACCGTTCACGTTCAAGGTGTGGCCGGTGATATAGGCGGCGGCGTCGGAAGCGAGGAAAACCGTGCAGCCGGCGACTTCGGCCGCCGTACCGAGCCGTCCGGCCGGGACTTTCTGCAGGATGGTCTCGCGCTGCTTGTCGTTGAGTTCGTCGGTCATCGCCGAAGAAATAAAGCCCGGAGCGACGGTGTTGACCGTGATGTTGCGCGACGCCACCTCCTGGGCCAGCGACTTGCTCATGCCGATCAGCCCCGCCTTGGACGCTGCATAGTTCCCCTGCCCCGGATTGCCGGCGACGCCGACCACCGAAGTGATCGAGATGATGCGGCCGAAGCGCTGCTTCATCATTCCGCGCAGCACCGAGCGGGTCAGGTGGAACGCCGCGGTCAGGTTCACCGCAATGACCTCGTCCCATTCCTCGTTCTTCATGCGCATGAAGAGGTTGTCGCGGGTCATGCCGGCATTGTTGACCAGAATGTCGAGCCCGCCCAGCGCCGCCTCCGCGGCCGGTGCGAGTTTGTCGACCTCATCGAAATTGGCAAGGTTGCACGGCAGGATCGGATGGTCGCCGCCGCCCATCTCCTTGGCGGTATCCTCGAGCGCGGCCACGCGCGTGCCCGAGAGCGCCACCCTTGCGCCGGCCTGGGCCAGAGCCCTGGCGATCTCGCGGCCGATGCCGCCCGAGGCGCCGGTCACCAGCGCGCGTTTGCCCGTGAGATCAAACATTTGGGGGCTCCTGTGGAGAGATTGAGTCAGGCGGTGAGGGCGGCAACAGCGGCATCGATATCCGCTGGCGTCCCGATAGCGCTCGCAGCGGACTCCGGTGCGATGCGCTTGGCGAGCCCCGTCAGCACCTTGCCGGCGCCGAGTTCATAGAGCTCGGTCACCCCGCCGGTGCCCGCCAGCCATTTGACGCTCTCGGTCCAGCGCACCATGCCGGTGACCTGCTCGACCAGATACCGTTTGATCGCGTCTGGATCGGAGGTCGGCTGCGCGGTGACGTTGACCACCACCGGCACGACCGGCGCCTTGAACGTCACCCCCGCCAGCGCATGCTGCATCGCGTCCGCCGCGGGCCGCATGAGGGCGCAGTGGAAGGGCGCGCTCACCGGCAGCGGCAGCGCGCGCTTGGCGCCGGCCGCCTTGAGCAATTCGATGGCCCGGTTCACCGCGCCGGCGTGCCCGGAAATGACGACCTGTCCGGGCGCATTGTCGTTGGCCACGCCGCAGACCTCGCCGTCCTCGGCGTCGTTGACGGCGCGCAGCACGGTTTCGAGGTCGAGCCCGAGGATGGCCGCCATGGCGCCCTGCCCGACGGGCACCGCCTGCTGCATCGCCTCGCCGCGAATGCGGAGCAGCCTGGCCGCATCCGCAATCGAGAACACCCCGGCGGCACACAGCGCGGAATACTCGCCCAGCGAATGGCCCGCGACATAGGCCGCCTTGTCCGCGACTTTGATCCCTTTGCTCTCGAGCACCCGCACCACGGCCATGCTGACCGCCATCAGCGCCGGCTGGGCATTCGCCGTCAGCCGCAGTGTCTCGTCGGGGCCTTCGAACATGACCTGGCTGAGCTTTTGCCCCAGCGCTGCATCGACCTCGTCGAACACGGCCTGGGCCTGGGGGAAAGCGGCGGCGAGGTCCTTGCCCATGCCAACGGCCTGGCTTCCCTGCCCGGGAAAGGTGAACGCGCGCTTGGCCATGCTCTCCGCCTCTTTATGTTTTGAATCAGCCTAAGAGCCGCTGCGGCGGGCTGCAAGTTTGCGCGGCGTATCAGGGAGGAGACGTGCTAAGTCAAGGCTAGCAGACCAGGTGGCCGCGAATCCCCTGTTGCTCCTTGCTTTCGCCGGGCTTTTCCCCTATGTCCCGCCTCGCATTCGTTCGGCCGGGGGCTGAACGGAGGGTTTGGTGTTGCTTATGGCATTGCCAGATAGGGTGAAATTCCCGGCCTCCCGTGTTCCCGCTCTTTGCAAGACTGCTTTGTCGCCTTTCCGGGCTTCAGAGGGGCTCCGCGCCAACGATGCCGTGTTGAACCAGAAGGAAGGCGCTTCATGCCCCTCTACGAGCATATCTATCTGGCCCGCCAGGACGTTTCGCCCCAGCAGGTCGAAGAACTGACCAATTCGCTCACCGAAGTCCTGACCCAGGGCGGCGGCAAGGTCACGAAGAACGAATACTGGGGCCTCAAGTCCCTCAGCTACCGCATCAAGAAGAACCGCAAGGCCCATTACAGCCTGCTCAACATCGACGCCCCGGCTCCCGCCGTCGCCGAGATGGAGCGCCAGATGCGCATCAACGAAGATATCCTGCGCTTCATGACGGTACGCGTCGACGAGCTCGAGGAAGGTCCCTCGGCCATGCTCCAGAAGCGTGACCGCGACGACGACCGTTCGGACCGCCCCGGCGGCCGTCCGGGTGGCGACCGCGGCGGCTTCGGCCGCGGCGGCGACCGTGACTCGCGCCCGCCCCGTCGGTTCTAATCCAAGGAACGCTCAGAAATGGCCATCAAGGATCTCTCCACCTCCCAGTCGCGCCGTCCGTTCCAGCGCCGGCGCAAGACCTGCCCGTTCACGGGCCCGAACGCGCCCAAGATCGACTACAAGGACGTCCGCCTGCTGCAGCGCTACGTGTCCGAGCGCGGCAAGATCGTGCCGTCGCGCATCACCGCGGTGTCGGCCCTGAAGCAGCGCGCCCTCGCCCAGGCGATCAAGCGCGCCCGCTTCATCGGGCTCATGCCGTACGCGGTCTCGTAAAAACCAACTTCAATCGCTGGGGTGGCGGAATGGTCCGCCGCTCCTAACCGGCCTTGAGGCCGGGACAGCAAGGAACATCGCATGAAAGTCATTCTGCTCGAGCGCACCGGCAAGCACGGCCATATCGGTGACGAAGTCACCGTCAAGGACGGCTATGCCCGCAACTTCCTCCTGCCACAGGGCAAGGCGCTCCGCGCCACGGAAGCCAACCGCAAGAAATTCGAGGTCGAGCGCGTTTCGATCGAAAAGCGCAATGCCGAACGCCGCGAAGCCGCCGCCGGCATCGCCACCGGCCTCAACGGCAAGACCGTGGTCATCATCCGCCAGGCGGGTGAGACCGGCCAGCTCTACGGCTCGGTCAGCTCGCGCGACATCGCCGAGGCGCTGAGCGCCGACGGCTTCAGCGTCGCCCGCAGCCAGGTCGACCTCGCCAACCCGATCAAGACGGTCGGCGTCCACTCCGTGCCGCTCCATCTCCACGCAGAGGTCGCGGTCAGCGTCAACGTCAACGTCGCCCGGTCGGACGACGAAGCCGAACGCCAGTCCAAGGGTGAAGACCTCACCGTCGTCACCTTCGACGACGAAGTCGCCGCCGACTTCGCCGCCGGCCAGGCGGAAGCCGGCGCCGCGGACGCCCAGGAGGGCGACTTCGCCTGACGGCGCCGACGCGCTATGTGTTCGGGGGCCGGGAGCAATCCCGGCCCTTTTGCTTTGTGCCAGCGCTCGGATGTGGCGCGTCTACTCCCCCGCCAGCTCATCCAGCGCCGCGTTGAGCGCCTCGAGCCGGCCCTTGCCGATCCGCTTCGCATAGCGCCGCTCGATCTCGCGCTTGACG
>Ga0207674_10005373_pt1 | contig 15238 bp, 19 predicted proteins | sample KBSCornC72_FD_184303 | JGI IMG/M metagenome (GOLD analysis project Ga0207674, IMG submission 184303) | Corn rhizosphere microbial communities from Kellogg Biological Station, Michigan, USA - KBS Corn C7-2 (SPAdes) (version 2) | ecosystem: Host-associated > Plants > Roots > Rhizosphere > Soil ... | reverse complement strand
TACCTAATTTTTCAGCAATCATATTTACGCTGCGTCCGGCCGCGCCGAAATTAGCGTTGGCGACGACTTTAAGCGGCTTGATCTTAGATTTATCTATATAGCCAAGTACATGCGTTACGTAGTCATCAAGGATGGCATGCTCGGAAACTTCACCAGTTTTGGACGAGGCGGACTTATTGTCTGAAGCCGCCCAGTCGCGTATATCAGACAGTGTCTTGCTGCTTATGGGCGCGCCGCCTTTCTCGGAAAATTTAAGTCCGTTATACTCCCCCGGGTTATGCGAAGCTGTGACCGAGATGCCGCCGTCATATCCATACTGACCGACAGCGAAATATAGCTGGTCGGTTGTTATGATGCCAATATCTACTACATCTGTGCCGCAGGCTGTCAAAGCTTCGATAAGCCGGGCTTTTATAGTCTCGCCTGATGCCCGGACATCCCGGCCTACGGCTACCGTACCAGGCTGCCTGACGGCGGCGTAGGCTTCGCCGATACGGGCCGCCACGGCTTCGTCAATCTGCTCCGGATAAATGCCGCGGACGTCATATGCTTTGAAAATACTATTAAAATCCATCAAACTTTACTCCACTGTTACTGATTTGGCTAGGTTGCGGCGGCGGTCGACATTTAAACCTTTGTGGACCGCGGTATGGTAAGCGAAAAGCTGCAGAACAACGGCGACTAGAAGGGGCTGGACCTGCTCTATGGCATCTGGGATGTAAATAACATCTTCGGCCAGTTTTTTTATCGACGATTCGCCTTCTGTCGCAATCGCCAGGACCGGGCCGCCGCGGGCTTTGATCTCTTCGATATTGGAATAAGTCTTTTCGTTAAGCTCGGACTTGGGCGCGATGGCGAAGGTCGGGAACTTCTTGTCTATCATGGCCAGCGGGCCGTGCTTCATCTCGCCAGCGGCATAACCCTCGGCATGGATGTACGACAGCTCTTTAAGTTTGAGCGAGCCTTCCAGCGCGCAAGGATAGGCGTAGCCGCGCCCTATATAAAGGAAGTCATCATAGTGCGAATATTTCTTAGCCAGCTTCTCGATGGCTTTATCCTGCTGCAGGACCTTCGTCAGTTTATCCGGCAAGCCCACCAGCTCTTTGAGCATCGGTTTATAAAGCTTGGTCCGGCCCTGGCTGAGGTGAAGGGCGATTTCGGCTAAGACCGTTACCTGGGCGATGAAAGCTTTGGTGGAGGCGACGGATTGTTCCGGACCGGCGTGGCAGTATACGCCGGCGTCGGTCATCCGGGCGATGGTGGAGCCGACGGCGTTGACGATACCCAGCCGCAGGACTCCATAATCTTCAACCTTCTTCAGGGCCGCGATGGTGTCGGCCGTTTCGCCCGATTGGGAGATAGCCAGCAGGGCAGTGCTGCGCGAGAATGGCTCGTCCCGGTATTTGAATTCGGAAGCCAGCTGGACCTCCACCGGTATGCCGGCGAGCTGTTCTATCAGATATTCGCCTACCAGGCCGGCGTAGTACGAAGTGCCGCAGGCGACTATCACGATCCTGTCTATGTAGCGCAGCTGCTCGGTCACGTTCTCAAGGCCGCCCAGCTTAACGGTGCCGGTTTCGACACGGATACGGCCGCGGGTGGCCGATTGTACGGTCTGCGGCGCCTCATAAATCTCCTTGAGCATGAAGTGAGGATAGTCGCCCAGCTGAGCCTTCTGGATATCGAAATCTAGCTCTTCGGCTTTACGGTTGACTTCGATATCATGTTTGATGTTATGGATTTTGACATTCTTGCGGCCGATTACTGCTACCTCATAATCATCAAGGTATATAACCTTTCTAGTATGCTCCATTATCGCGGTCGGGTCGGAGGCGATGAAATTACTGTTGCTGCCGACGCCGACTACCAGCGGACTGGATAGTCTAGCGGCATAGAGCGTGTCCGGATCGTCCGAGTGTAGGGCGGCTATGGCGTAAGCCCCTTTTAATTCCTGGAGGGTAGCCTTGAAGGCCTTATAGAAATCCTTGTGCTTTTTGAGGTTGAAGTCGATTAAGTGCGGAATAACTTCGGTGTCCGTCTCGGTTATGAATACGTAGCCATTCTTTTGAAGGTTATCTTTGATAGACTGGTAATTTTCGATGATTCCGTTATGGACGACGAAAATCGACTTGTCCGAATTGTAATGAGGGTGGGCGTTGTGCTGGGTCGGCGCGCCGTGGGTAGCCCAGCGGGTATGGCCGATGGCGATGCTGGCTTTTGCCAATGACTTGTCCGCCGCGGCCGCGTTTTCTAAGGCCTCTACCCGGCCGACCTGCTTGACAGTGATAGCTTTGCCGGCTGTGATAGCCGCCAGCCCGGCCGAATCATAACCGCGGTACTCTAAAGACTTCAATCCTTCGATTACCGGCTCCAGAGCCGAGCCGCGGCCGATGTATCCTACTATCCCGCACATCAGCTTGTAACCTCCTTTATGTAATTTGAAATATTTTGCTGGAAGCGCTCCGGCGAAAACGCCTGAGCGGTTTTGGCGACCGCGGAATTATTATAGCTATCCGGGTTGAATCGGCTTAAGGCCTCGGCAAGTGATTCCGCAGTCTGCTCCTTGAAGAATTCGCCGTTCTTGCCGGGCTGGATATAATCCAGGGCACCGCCAGCTTCATAACCTACCAGCGGCGTGCCAGCGGCCAGGGCTTCCACGGCCACTATGCCGAAGTCATCGACTCCCGGAAAAATGAAGGCCAGGGAAGTCTGGAAGTAATGGGCAACTTCTTCATCGCTTTTGCCGCGCAGGAAAGTCACGGACTTGCCGGCCATTTTCTTGAGCCGGCTATGGTCCGGGCCGCTGCCCAGCACTACCAGCGGCAAATTCAATTCGGCACAAGCCTTAACGGCTAAATCGATGCGCTTATACGGCGTCTGGCGGCCGGCTGTTACAAAACCGCGGCGCGGTTCTTCGGCTTTGCCGCTAAAGCGTTCGATATCGACCGGCGGGTGGATAACGGCTGCTTCGCGGCCGTAATATTTTTCTATCTGCTGTTTGATGTAGTTGGAATTGGCGATCATATGGTGCGGGCGCTGGGCGGCTTTGTAGTCCCAGCGGCGCATCGGCCCCAGCAGTAGTTTCAAACCAAGCCGGGCCAGCCAATCCAGTTTGCCGAAGCCGGGGTTTTGAAGGTAATCATCATAGCGGCTCCAATAATAATGAGTCGGCGCGTGGCAGTAATTTATATGGACAGCCGGCTTGGCGACCTTGACGGCTTTGGCTTCGGCGCCGGAGCTGGAAATCACTAAATCATAACCGCTTAAATCTAAACGTGAGAACCACAGCGCCCGCAGCGGCGGCAGGAATTTACGCAGTTTTGAGAACGGCCAGCGCTGCATATAACTGGTGATTACTTGCGTCCCGGCCAGCCGGCCCTGCCATTCCGGCGAGCAGTAAGCTGTATAGATCGGCGCCTTTGGATACATCTTGTGCAGCTCGTAAACTACACGCTCAGCTCCGCCTCCAACAAACCAGTCGTGGACTATAGCGACTTTCACTTACTTGGCTCCGCTGCGCTGTACTACCACCCGGAAGGTTTTTATAAGAATCGTTATATCCAGCCACAAGCTCCAGTTCTGTACGTAATAAAGATCCAGCTTGCGTCGTTCGGCAACACTGATATCCCGGCGGCCGGATATCTGGGCTAATCCGGTCAGGCCGGACTTGACGGCTAAGATGGCGCTTTTTCTTTTAAACTGGTTAAGTTCCTGCGGTATCAGCGCCCGCGGCCCGACCAGGCTGAGGTCGCCCTTGACCACATTAATCAGCTGAGGCAGCTCGTCCAGGCTGGTCCGGCGCAGGAATCGCCCGAAAGTCGTGACGCGCGGATCGTCCACCAGAAAGTCGCCGTTTTCACGATAAATCTTGGCGAGCTCCGGCCGGCCCATCATCGCGAACGCTTCCTCGGGCGTAGTGCCATCATACTTTTTATACTGGCTGCGGAATTTATAAACCTTGAACTTATGGTCAAAACGGGTCAGGCGGACCTGCCGGAAAAAGACCGACCGGCTGGCAAAGATATTTATCAAAGCGATGATAGCCATGAACGGCAGGGCGATGATAAGGAAAATCAGCCCGAAAACCAAGTCGAACAATCGTTTGACGATGCGGCCCCAGCCGATAAGCGCCGTCTGGTGGACGGCTATGACCGGGATCGATGAGCGGAAAAGCTCGACGGCTATGTTGCCGACAAAAAGCTCGCTGTTGCCGGGTACGAACCGGTAAGAGATATGGTTAGATTGGGCATATTCCAGCACCTCGTTATTACGTTCGCCGGAAGCATACAGCTCGGTCTGGACGATGCCATGGATATCGTGCGATTTAAGTTTCTGAATCGCTTCTTCGAAGCTCTCGAATATCGCCAGGTGAGGATAGCGCTGCTTGGCCTGAGATTTATTAGCGACGACACCGGCGATGTGGTATCCGGATACCTTACTATCAGCCAGCAGATCTATCAGTTCGATGGTCACTTTGGTATTGCCGACCAGCAAAAGCCTGGTTATGCCGATGTTATAGCCAAACAGCCAGCCTCGGAAACTGCGCGACAGGTTGCGAAAAGCCGCCAGGAATACGAAAGCCAGCCCAAAACCATAAGCCGGTACCCGTTTAGAAGGGAAAACCGTGTGATTGGAAAGGTAGGCATAGCTGGTTACGAACAGCAGGCCTATGAACGAACCGATAAGCAGCCGGCCGAGCTCGACGAAGCGTTTTTCCTGGATCTCGTTGCTGTATAGGCCCATCAGGCCGAAAAGCAGTATCCAAAAGGGCAGAAGCAGCAAAAAGATGCCTATATAAGTCGTAGCGGCGATCGGGTGCGCAACCGGGACGCTGCTGAATTGGCTGCGCAAAATGTAAGCGGCCACGAAAGCCGCCACTAAAGCCAAGGAGTCGCCGATGATCAGGATTAAGCCGTAAACGAGCGATGCGTTAGATTTCATCTATACTAAAGATTGTAGCATTTATATGAAGCAAGCCGCCTCTGTTAAGCTGGTCCGGGTCCTCTCATGGCTGAGCGCAGTTATCCTGCTGCTGGTACCGTTCCATGCTTTCTTAACGGTCTGGCTGTCGAGTCTGACCGGGCATTATACGGCGCTGCGGCTCTGGAAAGAGTTTTTGCTGGTGCCGATCGCGCTGGGTGCTCTGTATATATTGACTAGGGACAGGACTTTACGCGGCAGGCTGATGAGCGTCTGGATGGTCAGGCTGATAGCCATTTACGCGGTGGTGCTGCTGGTCTGCGGCTTTGGTGCACTGGCTAGCCACACGGTTTCCGCCAAGGCGATGTGGTACGGTCTGCTGGTAGACGCGCGGTTTTTGGTCTTTTTTTTGGCGCTCATGATTCTGGCGGCTAAAGATGACTGGCTAAGCCGGCGCTGGCAGAAGCTTTTGTTTATCCCAGCTATCTTAGTAGCAGCTTTTGCTATCCTGCAGTTTCTGATATTACCCTATGATTTTCTGAAACACTTCGGCTATGGCGACTCGACAATCAGTCCCTATGAGACCATCAACCACAACATCCACCGTATCCGGGTGGCTTCGACCCTGCGAGGGGCCAATCCTCTGGGCGCTTACCTGGTACTGCCCATCAGCGCGGCAGCTGTGATGTTCTTTAAACTGCGGCGGCAAAGATGGAACCTGGCGATGTTCGGCGCCGGTTTGCTGCTGGCGCTGGCTTTCAGCTTTTCGCGCAGCGCCTGGATCGGCGCGGCGGCCAGCCTGCTGCTGGTAGCCTGGCTGAGTTTCAATTCTGAACGAGTAAGAAAAAATATCGGGTGGAGCTTGGCCGGTTTGCTGCTGGCCGCCACCATTTTCACATACGCGCTTCGTAACAATCTGGCTTTCGAAAACGCCGTCTTCCATACCGACCGAAACTCAAAGATCGCTGTCAGTTCCAACCAAGGCCATTCAGCCGCTTTCAAATCGGCAGTCAAAGATATCGCAAACCAGCCGCAGGGCGGCGGCGTGGGCAGCGCCGGGCCGCAATCGGTTTACAATAATCATCCGGCGCGGATTGCCGAGGATTATTATCTCCAGATAGGGCAGGAAGCCGGAGTCGCCGGCGCGCTGGTGTTCATAGCTATCTGCTTTGCGGTCGCAAAACAGCTATATGGGCGGCGCGCCGACCGGCTGGCGCTGGCGTTATTCGCCAGTCTTATAGGCATCAGCTTAGTAAATCTGCTATCGCACGCCTGGGGTGACGACACGCTGGCTTATGTCTGGTGGGGCTTTGCGGGAATTTACCTAGGCCCTGCTATACTTACAGATAGACATAAGCAAAAAAATGCCAAAAAAGTCTAATCAGCATAAGGTTCTCATCCAATTTATCGAATACATGATCAGCGGCGGCGCCTATTTTTGGGTCGGCTATGTGCTGTTGCTGTATCTGAACAATCGGTTCCAGGTTAACCTGCACTGGAGCAAGGAGCTGAGCCTGTGGTGGGCGACGATCATCAGTAATACGATCGGCTGGAGTGTTAATTTCATCCTGCAGCGTTTCTGGGTCTTCAATAATAAGAACCTCAACAAGCATAAAACTCAGGTAACAGGGCGATACATTTTTATTACTTTGGTCGATTTCGTCATGAACTATTTCATCCTGCTGGGCCTGGAAAACGTCGGCATCGCGCCGAAGTTCGGCCAGTTTATATCCTCGGCTTTCTTCACCGGCTGGAACTGGTTCTGGTACAAGTTCTGGGTCTTCCCGGAACATATGAAAAAGCACAAAACGGTGATTACTCCAGCCCGGGTTGTAGCCCACCGGGCGCACGGACACTTAGGCTACCATAGGGCCAAGGTATGAACAGCCCGACAGAAACCCCCCAGGCCAAAGCCATCCGGCCGACCAAGAAGCAAAAAGAACTGATGAGCTATATCGAAGACTTCATCGACGAACATGGCTACAGCCCAAGCTATCGGGAGATCATGGCAGGCACCGGCCACAACTCCGTCGCTACCGTCAGCCTGCACGTCAACAACTTGATTAAACGTGGCCATTTAAGGAAACGCGACCGTTCGGCCCGCTCGCTGGAGATAATCAAACCGCGAAATGCCCAGCAGCCGGCGGCAGTCGTGCCCAAGCAGCTCAAAGTTGCCGAGGAGAAGTGGCTGATAGACAAGATCGAAATATTCTTCAAAGAAGTCGAACGGGCGCCAGCGATGGCTGAGCAGGAGCTGGACAAGCTATACGTGCTGATAGGCGCCTTGAAGGTCTTAGGGCTGGAAGGCGCCGCCCAAAGCTTCTTACCGCGCTTATCGGAGCTTAAAAAGCGCCACGAAGACAACCAGTACGCCGTCTAGTCCATTTTAAGCGCCGACCGGCGAGTGTGACTCGACATCATCGCTTTTCTCGCTAGGCAGGTCCGCGCCGCTGCGCAGCGGCTGCTCGCGCAGGAAAAGCGCGACCAAAAATGCCGCCAGGGCGAACGGAATGCCGATTAGGAACATATCATGGAAAGACCGCACGAAAGCTTCCAGGATACCGTGCTGGACGGCGGCCGGCAGATGGGCTATCTGCGAAGTGCCGCCGGAGGTAATGGCCTTGGTGGATACATGTGCTGCCGCCGAAGCCGGCAGGGCCTGGTTGAGATGGTGCGTCAGCCGTGAAATCAATATAGTGCCGAAAATCGCTCCGCCCAGGCTGCTGCCGATGGTTCGGAAAAAGGTAGTGCTGGAAGTCGCGACCCCCAGGCGTGAACGCTCCACGGAATTCTGAACCGCCAGCGTAGCTACCTGCATGAAAGACCCCAGGCCCAGTCCGATTACCGCCATCCAGACCGACAGGGTGAATTCGCTGGTTGTCAGCGAAACGTGGCTGAACAGCCACATGCCCAGCACCAGCATCAATGTGCCAAAGATAGGGAAGGGACGATAGCGGCCGAACTTAGTGATCAGACGGCCCGAAGTTATTGAAGCTATTAGCAATCCGGCCACCAGCGGTATGGTGTACAAGCCGGATTTGGTGGGCGAGTAGCCGCGCACTATTTGCTGGTACTGTGGAATATATAAAATAGCCGCGAACATCGAGATACCCGACAGCATCGAGAGCAGGACCGACACCCGGAAAATATCATTCTTAAATAGGTCCATGGGTATGATCGGTTCCGGGACCCGGCGCTCCCACAGGATAAACGCAGTACCGAATATCAGAGTGCTCGCGATCAGGCCGATGATCTGGCCGCTGCCCCACGCATAAGTGACTCCGGCCCAGACGGCGACCAGGACCAGACTGACCACGGCCACGGACATCAGCCCGGCGCCGGTGTAGTCGATCTTATGCTGCCGGCGCATTACCGGCAGGTGCAGCCGGGCGGCCACGGCCGAGAGAGCTATTAAGCCCAAGGGGATATTTATATAGAAGATCCAGCGCCAGCCGGCGATCCCAAGTATGGCGCTGCTGCCGGCAAAGAATCCGCCCAGCAGCGGCCCCGCCACGCTGGACAGGCCAAAAACCGCCCCGAAGTAACCCTGGTAGCGCCCCCGCTGGCGCGGCGGTATGACATCGCCGATTATCGCCAGCACCAGGCTCATCAGCCCGCCGGCGCCGATGCCCTGCAAAGCCCGGAAAAAAACCAGCTGGTCCATATTGCGGCTGAGTCCGCACAGCGCCGAACCGACTAGAAAGATAACGATAGCCGTCTGAAAGATTTTTTTGCGGCCGAAGAGGTCGCCGAGCTTGCCGTAAATCGGCGTTGCGATTGCGCTGGTCAGCAGGTATGACGTTGCTACCCAGGAATATTTGTTCAGGCCGTTCAGGTCGACGGCGATTCTGGGCAGGGCGGTGGCCACGATAGTCTGGTCCAGCGCCGCCAGCAGCATCACCATCATCAGGGCGCTCATGACCACCATGATTTCGGCGTGGCTGCGCTGGCCCTGCAGGTTTTCCGGCGCCGGCGCGGCGCCGGCAGCGGCTAATTTTCTCGATAATCTTTTAATCATTTCTCTCTTTATCTATACGGACGCTGCCATTTTCTTATGCAATTCGTAAAGCCTTTCTAACTCACCATCATCCAATTTCTTAAGCGCCGAACGGATGCCGGTAAACTTCAGCTTGGCTATCTTCTTCAACTCCTGGGCGCCTTTTGGGGTGAGGCTCATACGTACGATTCGCCGGTCTAGCGGATCGTTTTGACGGGTTATAAATTCCTTGATAGCAAGCGGATCGGCCAATTGGGTAACGGCGCTTTTGGTAACGCCCAGATAGTCTGCAGTCTCCTTTACGCTGGCCTGCTTGTGATAGAAAAGCAGGTAGAGCATACCCAGCTGGGCATGCGATAGGCCTGATGCTTTACGGATAGCATTCAAGGCCGGCCGCTGGCACTTGGCCAAATTCTCAATAATCGATTGGATACGCTGTTCTCTGTCCATAAAAAATAGTTTAGTTACTTAAATATTAACAAACTAAACTATCACAGTCAATCTTAAACAGAACCCAAATTAAAGGTGAGTTATTTTTTGACGACCAGGAAGATGATGATAATCAGGATAACCAGGCCGATTATCCCCCAGAGCATCATCTTGTTCTTGCCACCGGCGGCTGCCGGCGCGGCTGGCGGCTGGCCAGCCGGAGCGCCAGGGTTGGCGGCCGGACCGGGCGCGGCAGTCGCGGGATCCGGTGCCGGAACTGGCGCTGGCGCCGGACCGGCGGCCGGCGGAGTCTCGGTTGGGGGCGTTTGGGTTGGTGTCTCGGTTGGATTCATAACTTACCTCTATTTAATATCCATATTCTACCACGTAATCCTTACGTTTATTAGATGGCTGGTGCTAATATAAATAGACATGGATTCGGTGATAATTTTCTGCGCTAAATATCTGTTTATCGCGGTCGTGCTGTTGTACCTGCTGGCTCTGATCCAGGCATCCAGAAAGCACCAGAGGGTTTTGATTATTTCTCTGATTGTGGCCGGCGTTATAGCTATTATCCTTGATAAGCTGGCCGGCAAACTTTATTACGACCCGCGGCCGTTCGTATCGCATAACCTTAAACCGCTCATCCAGCACAGCGCCGACAACGGCTTCCCGTCTGAGCATACGGCCTTTAGCATGACTATAGGTATACTGCTGAGCTTTTATCGGCGGCGGCTGGGCGGCCTGGCTGTGCTCATTGCTCTGATCGTAGGTATCGCTAGAGTCGCGGCCCACGTGCATTCGCCGATCGATATTATCGGCGGTATCGTCATCGGCGCCATCGCCGCCGCCGGCGGCTACTTCGCGACTGAAAAATGGCTAAATCAGCCTACACGCCGCGCCGGCCGGTCACCAGATTCCAAATAAAGACAATCAGAGCAATTTAAATATAAGCCCGCAATAAGCACTGTTAAATAACTAACAAGCTAAAATACTTAACAAGTTAAGTATTTTAGTCTTCTTCGGGCACTACCCACTCCTTGGGCATATCTTTTCCTTCTTGCCGCATCACATCCACCTGCTCGCTGCGGCTCTGCAGATCGTCCGGGCTTTCAAAAATCTGGTCATGCCGGAAAGTCTTATAAAAATCGACGACTTCCTTAGGCTGCTTATCAGCTTTTGCCAAGTGCAATAACTCCGAGATAGATATCGGGTAGGACGGCACCTTCCTTATCAGCTTGTTCAGCTGGATCAAGGACGGCTGGGCACGCAAGGACATGACATTCATCGGAACCTCCTTATCTGAACTGGTTATTAGCTCCGGTACGTTTTACAGGGCCAGCCGGTCGGCCCATAGCGCGCCGCACAGCCGGCTGCAGAAGCTTCTTGTCGGACCGGTAGCTGTGTAGCTTCTCATCCGCGCTCTTGTGCTTGCTCATTTTCACCTCCTTCATTAAATTTATTTTAAAAAACTTCACAGGTGATGGCAGTAACATACTTCACACCAGCTCAGCGAATATGATGGAAGATATTCACCAGCGTCGGGTAATTAGCCGCCCAAAACCAGAAATTAAAGCCCAGCAGCGCTACAAAAAGTATCCTTTCGCCTAACTTGCCGGTCGTTAACCGGAAGGCCTTGAGCGGCGGAATGCCGAATTTAACCGGGAGTGGCAGCAGCAGGGGGATGCCCTCTTTGGTGAAGAGGTCCATGAACAGGTGCGAGGCTACGCCAATCACGAAGGCCCACCAGACGATGTGGGCGTCCATCTTGGGCGCCAGCAGATTGAGCAGGTGCAGCAGCCAATGGAATAGCCACCCGCTTAGAGCCAGGCCGATGAGGCTATGGGTTAAGAAACGATGGCCGCCCAGCAGCTTATCAAACGCTTTGCCAAACAGCCGGCCCACCGGCAAGTTGCGCCAAAAAGGCGCCGTCGGCTGGTCGATATCAGGGAAGATGCCGCCGATCTGGTTGAATAAGACCGCTAGAATGGCGGTGGCGACAGTTATCGTGCGGACGGTTTGGACCGTGGCAACCAGCCCAAAGGCGGTAATCGCGGCCAAATCATGGGTACGGGCTGTCATAACTCTTAAGTTTAACTATAAGAGGTAGCAATGTATAGAATCGTTTCGCTGTTTTACAGCTCTTCAGTACGACTTTTAACTATTCGTAGACGATTGGCCGAGTGAAGCACGGAGCTGGTGCTCAAACGTGCCCATGCGGAGAAATACTCTCGACGCATCCACTCGGGAGAGGTGCATAAGGCTGTCCTCTCATTAGCCATTTTAGGGAGGGAGCGCCGCAGTGCTCCCCCTCCCTGGGCGTGCCTTGACCGGAGCCAAGACGGATCGGACTACATCAGGTCCCCTGCAAGTAGCCCTTGTACGTGGTGAGCCCGCTTACCCGATCGAACGTGGGTGTCGGGCAGGCTGACGGCCGATTCGGGAAGGCCGGATCAGGCACGGCGCGGTAGGGCTGGCGCACTACCACACACAGCGTCATCGGTTCCTTACCGAAGTTCGGCAGCCGGAACAGCGTCCAGCAGTTGGGAATCGCCAGCCCGGTAACTGCGATGTGCTTGTTGTTCTTGCCGATCCGGACGAGGCTGAACCCGCCGGCGGTAACCGGCCGATTGTTCTTGTCGAAGACCCACAACTTCACCAGGGCGGTGTTGTAGCGGTTTGTGCCCTTGGCGAGCGGCTGGCCTTCCTTGGCGCAAGTAGGTGCTGGAACGGCCGCTTGGGCCATGCCCCGACCCATTGCCGTGCTGGCAACCACCGCCATCGCCGTTGCTGACAGTAGGACAGTGATTAGCTTTCTGGCCATCTGAACCTCCACTCATTGTCGTTCGGGTCGGACAGCTTCCCGTCCGCTTACGGACCCGGAAGTACCAGCCGTGAGGCTGCCGAGGTTTTCACCGACGGTGATTCCGGAAGCCGCAAGCGCGACTTGGTCGTAGCCGGTGGGCTCGACTCAGCCGGCGCGACTGGCGGTTCCGACTGATTGGTTGAGGTGTTGGACGATGTGGCCGGCGCGGTAGTGAACGTCGCCGCCGAACATTGGTTGTCGCCAACGTCCGGATCGGCAGCGCTCGATTCCACGCAGGCCGTGTTCGATACGGTACCGGTCTTATCGACCCGCGCCGTAAAGCCGACCCTCACATGCTGCCCGGCACTAAGCGTGCCGAACGAGCAAGTGATGAGCTGGCTGCCTACGCTGCCCTCCACACGGCAGTCGCCCTGTTCGGTCGTTACTACGCCGATTACTTCCAGCTGCGGAGGCAGCTGGTCGCTGAGGCTGGCATTTGACGCCGAACACTGAGGGCTATTGCCATTGAAGGCATCCAGGGAATAGCTGACCATGGAGCCCTGGACGATGTTCTCGCCGGATACTGAACTGCTGACCCCTACGTCGGCCGTAGGCGTCGCCTCACAGTAGCTAGGCTTGGGTGGTGCGGTTGTCACGGGATCAGACGTGGTCGTGTCTGCAGCCGTGGTGGTTGTCGTCGGTGCTGTCGGACTCGGCTGGGTAGTACCGTCGTCCGTGACCGACGTAGTGTCCGTCGGCTGGGGCGAACCATCCGAAGTACCTGGATCACCGTCGTCTGGTGTTTCAGCCGCCGGTGGAGCATCATCTGCAGTTCCATCTCCGTCATCTCCCGATCCTCCGCCCAGGACGGCCGAAGGGTCGTAGGTGGTCGACGCCGGTGGAGCGGGCGGCCCGTCGGCGAGAGCCGACGCGATAACGACGCCCGCAAGGACCAGCATCATGATGATGGCTAGACGCCTCATCAGACTTCTCACACTCCGGTGCTGCCGCCGCCATGGCCGGCACAGCCGCCGATGAAGATGAGCCAGATCAGTAGCGCCACGATGATGAGCAGCGTGATCTTCGCCCATCTTGGAAGACGGTTGAAGTACATCATCTCAGTCTCCTCTCTCGGCGATCGAACGGCTACCGTCGCCGAAGACCGTGATTGACAGCCGCGGAGTCTGGTTGTTGCAGACCCCGATGAATTTCAACCCGCACACCTCGAACTGCCCTTGCGTGGTCGCGGTCCGACTGGCAGCACGGTAGCCCCTTATGAAGCAGTGCTCGTTGGTGCAGGAGTCGCTGATGTTGCCGTCGAACTTCCAGGGATTGAAACCAATCACCGGAAGAATGCTCGGCAGGTCAGCCCATCGGTTGCGGTAGAAGTACGTGACCGCCGAACCCGTGAAGCAGTAGTCCACCTGTTCGGTGTACTTCCACAACACGACTCCGACCAGGTTTTTGTACGTCCACCTGGCCCACGCATGCTTCGGGCTGCAGCTCTTTGCCGCAGCGGAAAGCTGCCTGTGTCTAGCCTGAAGTACCCCGACGGGCATACCAGGCGCGTTACCGGATCCCAACGTCAGACTCATCACGCCCTGGTAAGAGGACGGAGAAGGCTTGGCGTTGGCTTGCGTGGTTGCTGCTCCAGCCGTCATGGCGACGGCTACAGCAACTGCTAGGAACAGTCTGTACATCTCCTATCTCCTTAAGTTGATAACACAAGCAGCCGCAGATTCGCCGCAGTGTACCAACTCCCGCCCCATTCAGGGGCGGTAAAACGCTAGCTTGGACTATTCCATCACCTCTTTCCTTAAAGGACTAGCTTCTTCGCTTGAAGTACAGCAATATCTTTGTATTACTACTTTTTTAGTATTTTGTCAATACCCTCTAAGAGGTTACGTTTATAAAAAGAGGCCTAAGAAAAGGCCTCTTTGCTGTGAAGCATATCTGAGTTACCAGAAATTCTGATTGTCCTCACTCAGCACATCACGGATGTGCTGACGCTCTTTGCGGTATTCTTGATACCTTTCCCACACGTTGGCCATATATTACTCCCTCATTCATCACAGCTACAGTTTAGCCTGTCTTTAGCCTAAACTCTGTTAGCAATTTCACGCCTATATCATGAAATATTTTTAGCGAAAGGCTTGATATAATGGGTCTACAAGCTAATAACAGAAAGGGGGTAATCTTTGAAAAGTCCTAAATCTAACGGGCAGGGAACTATTAGTAATACGCGCGGGGTACGCGTAGGCTAAATTACCGCCTTTCGGTTAGGCCCTGCTTAAGTAGGCCGAATACCTTCAAGCCGCTCGGTGCTAGCCGGGCGGCTTTTTGCTTTGGAGTTACAGGCCGTTTTAAGCTATACTAAGTATAGTAATGGAGGCAAGATGAAGCTAAAGCTTATACAAAACAGGGAAGAGACAAAGGGCGTACGCACATTCATATTCGAGCCTGAGCAGCCGATAGACTGGCAGCCGGGCCAGTACATGCATTATGTTCTGGATCATGCTAATGCTGACGATCGGGGTACGGAACGCTGGTTCACCATAGCCTCGGCGCCCTTCGAAAAACATATTCAGATAACCACCCGGTTCGACGGGGAAATAGAAAGCAGTTTTAAAAAAGCCATGGACGCGATGGAACCCGGTGACTCGATTGAGGCTGACGGGCCTAAAGGCAGCTTTATTTTACAAGAGGGCGAGCACCACCATGTCTTTATCGCCGGCGGTATCGGTATAACACCCTATCGTTCAATGATCGTCCAGCTGGCCCACGATAAGCAGCAGCCTCGGATCGATCTTTTATACGCCAATAAAGATGATAATTTTGTCTTCAAAGAAGAGCTGGAGGGACTGCAGGCCACAAATTCGGATTTTAAGATTCTGGAGTTCGTCGATAAGCGCATAGCCGAGCCGGACTTGGAAAAGTATTTCTCGGATAAAAGCGCGGTGTTTTATCTCTCTGGTCCGCGTTCGATGGTCGAAAGCTATGAACATCTGTTCGCCGACCGCGGCATCGAAAAGACAGCCGTAATGACCGACTACTTCCCCGGTTACTAGCAGGCGTAGTCTTGGTCG
>Ga0207674_10005372_pt1 | contig 15240 bp, 13 predicted proteins | sample KBSCornC72_FD_184303 | JGI IMG/M metagenome (GOLD analysis project Ga0207674, IMG submission 184303) | Corn rhizosphere microbial communities from Kellogg Biological Station, Michigan, USA - KBS Corn C7-2 (SPAdes) (version 2) | ecosystem: Host-associated > Plants > Roots > Rhizosphere > Soil ... | reverse complement strand
AGTTTGGAGCGCAGTGGCGATTCCGGCGAGCGGACCGTGGAATCCCGCAGTCGCATCCGCGCACACCGGAGCAAACGCCCTGTAGCGCTCCATGTTGCGATTGGCACAGATCACAATGATCTCGGCCTGTTCGCGCAGAGCATCGAGGACATGAGCGATCAGCGCTTTGCCGCAAAGCGGTTCCAGGCCCTTGTCGCGCCCGCCGAGCCGGGTGGCGGCGCCGCCGGCAAGGATGGCCACGGTGATCTCGGCGGGATCGAATGCGGAAACCAAGGCCGGTCCGCCTAGCGCTTTTTGACCTTGCGAATAAGCCGCTTGCGTTTCTTCACCTGGCGCTCGGTCAATTGATTCTTGCGCCCGGCAAAAGGATTTTCGCCCTCGCGAAACTCGATGCGCACCGGCGTGCCTTCGAGTTTGAAACGCTTGCGGAAGAAGTTCTCCAGATAACGGTGATAGCCGGTGGCAATGTGCTTGGTGCGCGTGCCATGGATCACGATCGTCGGAGGGTTGCTGCCGCCCGGATGTGCGAAACGCAGGCGTGGCGCATGCCCGCGTATGAGCGGCGGCTGATAGCCGGTGTAAGCCGCTTCCACCGCGCGTGTCAGCTCGGAAGTGCTGAATTGGCGTGTGGCCGACGCGTGCGCGCGGTTGATTGCCTTCATCAGCTCGGCAATTCCAGAACCGTGCAACGCCGATATCGTTACCTGACGCGCAAATGCGACAAAATCCAGTTTGCGTGAAAGTGAACTTTTACACTGCTGGCGATCGTACGTGCTCAAGCCGTCCCACTTGTTCACGGCAATGACGAGCGCCCTGCCCTCGTTGAGCACGTGACCGATCAGCGTGGCGTCCTGCTCGGACACGCCTTCGCTCGCATCGAGCAGCACGACAGCGACGTGCGCGGCGGCGATCGATTGCAGCGTCTTGATCACGCTGAACTTCTCGACAGCCTCCTCGACGCGCGCGCGGCGGCGCACGCCGGCGGTGTCGATCAGCGTATAACGTTTGCCGTCGCGTTCGAGCCGCACGCGTATCGAATCGCGCGTGGTGCCGGCGATATCGGAAACGACAACGCGCTCCTCGCCGAGCAGACGGTTGACCAAGGTCGACTTGCCGACATTCGGCCGCCCGACGATCGCCACGCGCACGCCGTCGTCGGGACTTTCAACGATTGCGTCGGGATCGGCCTCCGGCAGTCCGGACAACACTGCCTCGACCAACGCCGGCACGCCGCGGCCGTGCGCCGCCGCCAATGGCAGCGAGTCGGACAATCCAAATGTGGAAAATTCCGTGAGCGCGGCGGATTCGTCCAGGCCATCGGTTTTGTTCACCGCGAGCAATACCGGCTTGCCGGTGCGGCGCAACACGTCGAGGATGTTGCGGTCCTGCGGCAGCAAGCCTTCGCGCGCGTCGACCACGAACACGACGCGATCGGCTTCGTCGATCGCGAGCTGCACCTGCCGCGCGGTCAACGCGCCGATGCCCTCCTTCTCGCCGGTCAGACCGCCGGTATCGACGACGACAAACTCGCGCGAGCCGAGCCGGCAGATGCCGTAATGACGGTCACGGGTGAGACCCGGCAGGTCGTGCACGAGCGCATCACGCGTGCGCGTGAGCACATTGAACATCGTGGATTTGCCGACGTTCGGACGGCCGACCAAGGCGACTACGGGCAGCACGTTATCCCCTTCTTCCGCATGCGTGAGAGGGGCGTGCCAAAGGAGAATTTGGTGAAGAGTTCACTGTAATCCCCCCTTCCGCAGCGGCGCCATCCCCCGTCATGCGGGGGATGGAAAATCACTTGCCGAGCCGATACGCGCCAATGCGCCCATCGATATCTTCAACGTAGGCGACGTCGCCCACGACGAGCGGAGCGGCCTGGATTGCGTCTTTCGAAAGGCGCGCGCGCGCGGCCAGTTTGCCGTCGCTCGCCGCCAGCCAATGCACATAGCCATCAAGGTCGCCGACGACGAGGTACTCTCCCATCGAACTGGCGCCGCTCAGCCAGCGGTACTTGAGCGATTCGTTTTTCCAGTCGGAACTGCCAGTGCGCAGGTCCAGTGCCCACAATACGGAATCGGCGTCGATCGCGTATACCTGCGTCGGCGCCAGCGCTACGCCGGTATAGCCGGATAGATTGTGTGTCCACAGCGGTCGTCCGGACTGCGCGATCAGCGCGGCGACGAGTCCGCGATACGCAGAGGCATAAACCACGCCGTTGTCGACGACGAGGCCGCCGTCGGAATCCTGCAGTCGCTCGATTTCGGTGCGGCCTTCGCCCGGCGACAGGACCTGCTCCCAGAGCAGATTGCCGTCAGTCAGGCGCAGCGCGATCACGCGGCCATTGTCTTCGCCGGCGTAGACAACACCTTCGACGATGCGCGGCGTTCCATTGCCTCGCAGGCTCAGTGCCGGCACGGTTGAGCGATCGTAAACCCACTTGCGCGAGCCGTCATTGGCGTCAAAGCCGTACAGGCGTCCATCATTGGTGCGCACTACGACAATACCGTCGGCGATCGCCGGAGGCGCGATCACTTCGCTGGAGACCTGTGCGTGCCAACGCTCGGCGCCAGACCCGGCATCGAACGCTTCGACTTCGCCCTGGATCGTGCCGGCGACAAGCAGGTTGCCATCGACCGTCGGACCGCCGGCGAAGCGCACCGAGTTCTTGCCGCGATGCAGGATCCAGCCGCGGCGCTGACCCAGATGCTTGCTCCACAGCGTGTGGCCGTTCGCGGCGTCGAGCGCGGCGATCGTGCCGTCGGAGCCGATCGCGTAGAGCTTGCCGTCGGCGAAAGCCGGCGCCATGCGCACTCCGGTGGCGTCGGCGCCTTTGCCGACCCGTTCCTCCCACAGCTTCTGCACGTTGACCGCCGGCGCGAATTCCGTCAGCGGCGTTGGCGGCTGGATGTTTTCTTTCTTGATGTCCGCGAACCAGCCTTTGACGGTGGCGCAACCGCTGAGCGCAGCAGCGAGCACCAGCAACGGGAGTGCGACCGAAACCTTGGATGTCATGATCCTTTCTTCTCCTGGCCGCCAAGATCGTTGCGCTTCATTTCCACGAACGCACGATTGGCAGCGTTCGGGTCGAGATTCGTGAGCGCGTCGGTATACGCCGTGCGCGCTTCGTCCTTGCGGCCAAGCGCAGCAAGCGCATCACCGCGCAGCTCCTGGCGCATTGCGGCGTAGCCAGCCTGTGGCAGCTTGTCGAGAAAATCGAGCGCCTCCTTGGCCTTGGCCTGCGCGATTTCCGCGCGCGCCATATAAAGTCCAGCGAGCGTCTTCAGCGCGTCGATGCCGGCGTGATCGTAGGCGTTTTGCAGAAGACTTTGCGCCGCAGCGTGATCGCCTTTCGCCGCAGCGTCGTCGGCCAGGCGCAAAGCGGACAGCGTCGCATAAGGCGTGTCAGCAAAATCACTCTGCAACTTCGCGGCGATCTGCTTGGCGCTGTCGACGTCTTTCTTGTCCAAATCGGTGCCGAACACCTCGTATTGAACCGCGGCATCCAGTCGATGCGTCGCGCGGTGACCGCGCCACTGCTGCCAACCGAAGATGAGCAGCAGCCCCAAGGCCACGCCGATAATGATCGACATTGCGTTCTCGCGCAGCCATTTCTGCACCAGTTCGCCTTGTTCGTGTTCGTCAAGGACATCAAAAGCCATCGTGATTCACTCGTAGCGCATGTGAGATGTATGCAGCGGCCGGATGCCGCGCGTTCGCGCCGGCGTGGCCCGCGCGAGGGTGCGTAGGGTAGCAGGAATGGCGGCGGACGTGGACGCCCGCCCGCGCGGGTTGTTCAGCCGCCGCTATGCGCGACTGTGCTCGTTTCGCCGTCGGCGACCCTGAAGTGCGCGACATTCGAATGCCGGTACGGCGCAATGTCGCGCGCCTTGCCGTCCACTTCCAACGTCGCACCATTGGCGTTGCCGATGCGCACGTCCAACGGCTTGACCGCGTCGTAACTGCGCGAACTGCCCGCCGGCAGCAGACCATATTCGATTTTCTGTCCGTCGCTGGAGGTAATTTCCACCCAGCTGGCCTCGGCCAGGTTCAACCGCAATTTGTGTTCGCCGGGATTCGCGACCGCTTCGCTCCTGCCGGTCGCCGCTTCGGGAGCGGCGGCTGCGGGAAATGGCGTCATCGACGCAATGAAGGGGGCAGCGGTACTCGCCGGTGCGGTCGTGGCGTGTGTCGCTGTGTCGCTGACGTCGGCATGCGCGACCGGTACGCTTTCGTCTTGGACTTGCGGCAGCGGCGACGCGATTTCCGTCGTGTCGAGCGGCGACACGCGAACCAGATTCTGGTCAAACCCGGCACGCATCGCCAGAAGCACGGCAGGCACGACGATGACGCCGGTGAGGATCAGATACAGCGCAGATCCGGAGTAGCGCTCGAACAAATAACGCGGGCGTGACACGGTACCGGTGGTGACGAGCTGCGGCGGTGGCGCGGCGTGTTCATGCAGCACGCGCTCGGCCAAAACCAGCGGCAGATCGAGCAGTTGCAAGTACTTGGTCAGATAACTGCGCAGATAAATCGCGTGGCCGATACGGTCGAAACGCTCGGCCTCGAGCGACTGCAGAATCGACGCGGGCAGACGCAATTGATGCGCCGCGGCCTCGCAGGTCAGCCCCTTGGCCTCGCGCGCGGCGCGCAGACGCAAGCCGAGGGAATCACTCATGACCACGGCAGGTCTTGATAGAGACATCGTCGTCTCGGCGGCTTCTGCGGGAATTTCCTCTTCGGCACTTTCGAAGATGGCCGGCGCGGCCAAGCCATCATCCGCTTTGGGGCCTGTGGCCGTATCCGCGGTTTCGATCGCAACGGCTGTTATGGTCGCGTCCCCGTCCGGCAGGTTTTCCGCCGTCGCGCAGTCATGGTTTTCGGTCGTCATCGGATTGCCGTCGAAAATCGGTAATTGTCCCTGCTCGGCAATCGCCTGAGGGCTCTTCCCCACATCCCCGGGTCTGTATACCACACGCCGCTTGCGCCGTTTTGTGCTCATCGTCTCACTGCGCAGCAGAGTTTGCGCCGTCCAGCAGGCGAGTTTGCTCGGAGTCCGGAAAATCCTTGTGCAGGCGCTGCGCGTAATCCTTGGCGCTGTCGGCGTGACCGAGTTTCACTTCAATGTTGCGCGCCAGCAGCAGCGCGGCCGGATCGGGCTTGCCCAGCGTCTCGAAGCGCTGAACAAAAGCGCGCGCATGGAAGAAATCGTTTTTTGTGTACAGCACCTTGGCAATGTAATACAGCGCCAGCGCGTTGTTCGGATCCGCTTCCAGGGCCTTTCGCAGATAGTCCTCGGCCTGGCTCAGTTGCGCGTCGCTGCCGTGATCGGCCAGACACATGCCGGCGTTGGAATAAAGAATGCCTGGAGTCTTGTAGAACGGATCCTCCATGGCGCGTGCGAAATATTTCTGCGCCTCGCTGGAGCGCCCGGTCGCACACAGGAATCGGCCGTAATTGTTGTTGGTGTCGCCGGATTTCGGCGCGAGCTCGGCGGCGCGTGCGTAGTGCTGCTCGGCGGACTTGGCGTTGCCCAAACGTTCGTAGAGCACGGCAATGACGGTGTGCGCATCAACTGAATTCGCGTCGCGATCCAGCGCCTTGAGCAGATTTTCCTGCGCCAGCTCGAACTTGCCTTGCTGCATGTAAGCCTTGCCGAGTTCGACACGCGTGGACACGGCGTCCTGTTCCTTCTGCGCCTTGGTGTCATCCAGACCGCGATGGCCGGTGGTCTCGCACGCACTGAGGGAAACGCAGCAAGCGAAGACAGCGAGGAATCTAGGCAGCATGCAGTGCTCCTTCTTCGATCCGGCGGCGGAACTCCGCGTTGCGCCGCGTGCGATCGAGCACCTGGCCCTTGAGCTGCCCGCATGCCGCGTCGATGTCATCGCCGCGTGTGCGCCGCACCATCGTCAGCACGCCGGCATCGAGCAAGGTCTTCTGGAAACCACGGATCGTGGTTTCCTCGGAGCGCTCGAACTGGGTGCCAGTGAAAGTATTGAACGGAATCAGGTTGACCTTCGCCGGCAGCTGGCGCATGAGCTTGATCAGCTGGCGGGCGTGCTCGGGTTTGTCGTTGACGTCCTTGAGCATCGTGTACTCGAACGTGATCGACGTGCGCGGGCGTCGATCCGCGTAGCGTTTGCACGCGCCGAGCAATTCCGCGATCGGATATTTCTTGTTGAGCGGTACGAGCTGTGTGCGCAGCTCGTCGTTCGGCGCATGCAGCGAAACCGCGAGCGAGACATCGGCGACTTCGCCGAGTTTGTCGATCATCGGTACGAGGCCGGCCGTCGACAACGTGACGCGCTTGTTGGCCAGGCCGAAGCCGAGATCGTCGCGCATCACGCTCATCGCGCGCACGACATTGTCGAAATTCAGCAGCGGCTCGCCCATGCCCATCATGACGACGTTGGTGAGCTTGCGCTGCTGGTGCGGCACGTTGCCCAGATGTTTCCCCGCGACGAACACCTGGCCGATGATTTCCGCAGCCGACAAGTTGCGATTGAAACCCTGCGTGCCGGTCGAGCAGAAACGGCAGTTCAGGCCGCAGCCGATTTGCGACGACACGCACAACGTGCCGCGGCTGGACTCGGGAATGAACACGGTTTCAACCGCGTTGCCGCCATCCAGGCCGAGCAGCCATTTGTAAGTGCCGTCGGCTGCCTGCTTTTCGAACAACGTGTTCGGCGGCACGATCTCGACGGCACTCGAGAGCTTGTCGCGCAAGGCTTTGCCGACATCCGTCATCAGCGCGAAATCGGTGACATGACGGTGATAGATCCACTTCATCACCTGCTCGGCGCGATACGGCTTCTCGCCAAGCTGCGCGAACAAGTCGCGCAGACCCTGGCGGTCGTAGTCGAGCAGATTGAGTTTCGCTTCAGTCACTTCATTCTCAACGCGAGCAGATTTCCGTACCGGAGAAAAAGTACGCAATTTCCACTTGTGCAGTTTCCGGCGCATCGGAACCGTGCACCGCGTTGGCATCAATCGACTGCGCGAAATCGGCGCGAATCGTTCCCGCGGCCGCCTTCTTCGGATCGGTCGCGCCCATCAGGTCGCGGTTCTTCATGATTGCGCCCTCGCCTTCGAGCGCCTGGATCATCACCGGCCCGGAGATCATGAAATCCACCAGCGGCTTGAAGAACGGACGCTCGCGGTGCACTGCGTAAAAACCTTCCGCTTCAGCACGCGACAATTGTTTCATTTTTGCGGCGATGATTTTCAAACCGCCTTTTTCGAAGCGCGAATAGATTTCGCCGATGACATTCTTGGCAACGGCATCGGGCTTGATGATCGAAAGGGTGCGCTCCAGCGCCATGTAACTTTCTCCGGATTGATTGGATCGATTGCGTCGGGTCGGGGCCCGCTAAGCCTGCGAATGTTAACACCAAATGCCACGGAATCCGAGGGCTTAGCGCACAAACTTGCGGGATTTTCGTTGCCCGGCGCGAGAGCATGTTGGAAACGATCGTTTGACCACTCGACCGCGCCCAACTATCCTTCAAACGATCGTTTGGCATCGAGCACCCGCGAGGATTTTTTTCTTGAGCGTCCCGCATTTCTCCACCAAGCAGCGCATCCTGGATTCGGCCGAATCCCTGTTCGCCCGGCACGGCTTTGCCGGCGCGTCGCTGCGCCAGGTCACCGCTACGGCCAACGTCAATCTGGCTGCCGTCAATTACCACTTCGGTTCCAAGGAAAACCTCATCAATGAGGTCTTCCGCCGGCGCCTGGACGCCCTCAACGAGGATCGTCTGAAAGCGCTGCAAAGCGTTCTGGAGCAGCCGCAATGCTCACTCGAGGATGTGCTGGCGGCTTTCGTGCGCCCGGCGCTCGCGTTGTCGGCCGACCCGCATGGCGGCAGTGGTTTCGTGCGGGTGCTGGCCCGTGCCTACGCCGAACACAACGAACGCCTGCGCAAGTTCCTGCACGACAATTACGGTCATGTGCTCAAACAGTTCGTCAGCGCGTTTTCGCAGCAACTGCCGCATCTGGACAAACAGGAGCTGTACTGGCGCCTGGACATCATCAGCGGCGCCCTGACCTACGCGATGGCCGATTTCGGCGTGATCAAGCGGCCGAGCGGCATGTCCGAACTGAAGCATCGCGACCTCGCCGCCGAGCACCTGATCAAATTCGCCGCGGCTGGCCTGCGCGCCGTCTAGCAGCGACAAATCCCCTTTTTTCCGTTTTCCCTTCCATGAGGATTTCATGAGCCAATCCCGACTGCTGATTCGCCGCGCGGCTGTGCTCGGCGCCGGTGTCATGGGCGCGCAGATTGCCGCGCACCTGGCCAACGCTGGTGTCGAAACCGTGTTGTTCGATCTGCCGGCCAAAGAGGGGGACGCCAATGGCATCGTGCTCAAGGCGATCGAGAATCTGAAGAAACTTTCACCGGCGCCGCTGGCGGACAAGTCGCGCGTGAACTCGATCATGCCGGCCAACTACGACCAGAACCTGCAGCTGCTCAAAGGCTGCGATCTCATCATCGAGGCGATCGCCGAACGACTGGACTGGAAACGCGATCTCTACGCCAAAATCGCCCCATTCGTCGGCGCGAACGCCGTGCTCGCCAGCAACACATCAGGGTTGAGTATCAATGCGTTAGCCGACGTTCTTGACGAGAAACTTCATCACCGGTTTTGCGGCGTGCATTTCTTCAATCCGCCGCGCTACATGCATCTGGCCGAGCTGATTCCGTGCGCGAAGACCGACGCGGCGGTACTCGAAGGACTCGAAGCATTCCTGACCACCGCGCTCGGCAAAGGCGTGGTTTACGCCAAGGACACACCGAACTTCATCGGCAATCGCATCGGCGTGTTCTCGATGCTGGCGACGATGTTTCACACCGAGAAATTCGGACTCGGCTATGACATCGTCGATGCGCTGACCGGCCCGGCGATCGGCCACCCGAAGAGCGCGACTTACCGCACGGCGGACGTGGTCGGCCTCGACACGATGGGTCACGTCATCAAGACCATGGACGACACGCTGCCGAACGACCCGTGGCACGACTACTTCAAGGCGCCGTCCGTATTGCAGGCCCTCATCGGCAAAGGTGCGCTTGGTCAGAAGACCGGCGCGGGATTCTTCCGCAAAGTCGGCAAGGACATCCTGGTGCTCGATCCGGCAAAGGCCGACTACGTGCCACAGACCGGCAAAGTCAGCGACGAAGTAGCCGCGATCCTCAAGCTCAAATCTCCGGCCGAGAAGTTCGCCAAACTGCGCGCGAGCGCCGACCCGCAGGCGCAATTCCTCTGGGCGATGCATCGTGATCTGTTCCATTACGCCGCATATTTCCTCGCGGACATTGCCGACAGCGCGCGCGATATCGATTTCGCGATGCGCTGGGGCTACGGCTGGCAGCTCGGCCCATTCGAGACATGGCAAGCCGCCGGCTGGGCCGATGTCGCCAAATGGATTGCCGAAGACATCGCCGCCGGCAAGGCGATGAGCAAGGCCGCCCTGCCCGCCTGGGCAGCCGATCCGAAGCGCAAAGGTGTGCACGACGCGCAAGGCTCGTGGTCGGCATCGGCGAGCAAACAGATTCCCGTTTCGAGTGCACCGGTCTACAAGCGTCAGCTGTTCCCGGAAGTCATGCTCGGCACTAAGGTCGACAAGGGCACGACGATCTTCGAGAACGACGCTGCACGTCTGTGGAATCTCGGCGGCGACGACATCGCGATCCTGTCGTTCAAGACCAAGATGCACACGCTCAATTCCGGCGTGGTCGACAGCGTGCACAAGGCCATCGACGAAGCCGAACGCAACTATGCGGGCCTCGTGATCTGGCAGGACAGCGAACCATTCAGCGCCGGTGCGGATTTGAGCGAGGCCGTCGGCTCGCTGCAAGCCGGCAAGATCGCTGAATTCGAAAGCTTCGTCGAGCGCTTCCAGCAGACGAGCATGCGGATCAAGTCGTCGCTGGTGCCGGTCGTTGCGGCGATTCGCGGCATGGCGCTTGGCGGCGGCTGCGAATTCCAGATGCATTCGGCGCGCACTGTGGCAGCGCTGGAAAGCTACATCGGTCTCGTCGAAGCCGGCGTCGGCCTGCTGCCGGCCGGCGGCGGACTGAAAGAGATCGCGATGCGCGCGGCTGAGCGCGCGATCGGCGGTGACGTGTTCACCGCGCTCAAAGCTTATTTCGAAACCGTGGCGATGGCGAAAGTCTCGGCGAGCGCGCTCGAGGCCAAGGAGATGGGCTTGCTACGCGCGAGCGACGTCGTCGTCTATCACGCCGATGAGCTGCTGTACGTCGCCAGAAACGAAGCGAAAGCCCTGGCCGAATCCGGTTGGCGACCGCCGCTGCCGGGTCGTGCGATTCCCGTGGCCGGCGATGTCGGCGCGGCGACGCTCAAGGCCGGCGTCGTCAACATGCTCGAAGGCGGCTTCATCTCCGCGCACGACATGGAAATCGCCAGCCGCATCGCCGATACGCTGTGCGGCGGCCAGATCGAACGCGGCTCAACCGTCGACGAGCAATGGCTGCTGGATCTCGAACGCAAGCATTTTGTCGCGCTCGCGCAGATGCCGAAGACGCAGGAACGCATTGCCTACACGTTGAAGACCGGGAAGCCGCTCAGAAATTGAGAACGTCAAAGGTCAAACGTCAAAGGTCAATGGTCAATACAGATCCTTCACCTTTGCCCGGTTGACTTTTGACTTTTGACCTTTGACATCAACCGACCCGTGTCGGTCCGAGGATTCACAATGACCAAGCAAATCCAGGAAGCCTACATCGTCGCCGCCCAGCGCACTCCAGTCGGCAAGGCCCCGCGTGGCGTGTTTCGCAACACGCGCCCGGACGACATGCTCGCTCACGCGATCAACGCGACGTTGTCCAAAGTTCCACAAGTGGACAAGTCGCGCATCGACGACGCGATCATCGGCTGCGCGATGCCCGAAGCCGAGCAAGGCATGAACGTCGCCCGTATCGCCGTGTTGCTCGCCGGCTTGCCGAACATCGTCGCCGCGGCAACGATCAACCGCTTCTGCTCATCGGGACTGCAGGCCGTATCGATGGCGGCGGATCGCATCCGCCTCGGTGAAGCCGACCTCATGCTCGCCGGCGGCACCGAGAGCATGAGCATGGTGCCGATGATGGGCTACCACCCGGTATTCAATCCGCTGATTTTTGCCGGCAGCGAACACATCGGCATCGCGTACGGCATGGGCATCACCGCGGAAAAAGTCGCCGAGCAATGGCAGGTTACGCGCGAACAGCAGGATGCGTTCGCGGTCGCGAGCCATGCCAAGGCATTGGCCGCAATTGCCAACGGCGAATTCGCCGACGAAATCGCGCCATATATTTTGGCTGACCATTATCCCGATTTGAACCAGCGCGGCATCCTCGACGATGCACGCACGATCAAGATCGATGAAGGCCCGCGCGCGGGAACGACGGCGGATGTGCTCGGCAAATTGAAGGCCGTGTTCCGCGTCAACGGCAGCGTCACTGCCGGCAATTCTTCGCAGATGTCCGATGGCGCCGGCGCCGTGCTGCTGGCCAGCGAACAGGCGATCAAGGATTACAACCTCACGCCGCTCGCTCGTTTCGTCGGCTTCGCCGTCGCCGGCGTGCCGCCCGAAATCATGGGTATCGGCCCGAAAGCAGCGATCCCGAAAGTCTGCAAACAGACCGGCATCAAGCAGGACGACCTCGACTGGATCGAACTCAACGAAGCGTTTGCCGCGCAGGCGCTCGCCGTGATCAAGGACATCGGCCTCAATCCCGACAAGGTGAATCCGCTCGGCGGCGCGATTGCGCTCGGCCACCCACTCGGTGCGACCGGCGCAGTGCGCGTCGCCACGCTCGTCAACGGCCTGCGTCGGCGCAAGCAGAGATACGGCATGGTGACGATGTGCATCGGCACGGGCATGGGCGCGGCGGGGATTTTCGAGTCGGTATAGCGGCGCACACGGCACTCGCTGCGTTCGAAAATCAGCCATTCAGCTTGGCGTACGGTTGCGGTGTCATGATTCACGTTGTGCAATCCGACGAACAAGCCATCCGCGATCTGGTCTTTACTTGGCTTAGCGCCAGCAAAGCCGGCGACAACGACACCGTACTCGGGCTGATGGCCGACGACGCCGTATTCCTGCAAGCAGGCCAGGAGCCGATCCGCGGTCGCTCAGGGTTCGCGCAGATGCAGAAGTCGCTGGCGAAGATCGATATCGAGGCAACGAGCGACATCCAGGAAATCAGGATTTTCGGCGACTGGGCGTATTGCTGGAATCATCTGACCGTCATTGTCACGCCGCACAACGGCGGCGCACCGGTCAAGCGCGCGGGCCACGTGCTGTCGGTATTGCACAAGCAGGACGGCCGCTGGGTTATCGCGCGCGACGCCAACATGCTGACGGTTGTTTCGAACTGACGCAGTCGCGGAACTTGCGCGAGTGATCGCTGGTCATTGCTCACGCACCCACAGGAGTCTCCGCATGCAATTGCGCCAGCGCATCCGGCATCTGCTTGCCGCCAACAAATCGTTGCTGATCTTTTTTGCGTTGATGATGATCTTTCGTTCCGCGGTCGCGGACTGGATGGTCGTGCCCACAGGTTCGATGAATCCGACCATCGTCGAGGGCGATCGCATTTTCGTCGACAAGAATGTTTACGGCTGGCGTGTTCCATTTACGACGCTGCGCCTGACCGACGGCAAGGATCCGCAACGCGGCGATATCGTGATCTTCGATTCGCCCGAAGACGGCACCACGCTCGTCAAACGTGTCGTCGGCCTGCCCGGCGAGCGCGTTGAAATGCGCGATGAGCATCTGCTGATCGATGGCGTGGCCGTTGAATATCACGCCGACAGCGCGCCCGCGGATACGCAATTGCCACATGCCACGCGCGCACAAGAGCATCGTTATTTCGCCGAGAAGCTTGCGGGCGAAGCGCACGCGATCATGTTGCTGCCCGCACGCCCGGCGGCGCGCTCATTCGGTCCGATTACGGTGCCAGCCGGGGAATACCTCGTGCTCGGCGACAGCCGCGACAACAGCAAGGATTCGCGCTATATCGGTTTCGTACCGCGCGCCAGCATCGTCGGACGCGCATTCGGTGTGGCCTATTCGCTCGACGCGGAGCGCTGGTACCGGCCGCGCGGCGATCGCTTGCTGGCTCCGCTCAATTGACCGGGCTTCGCGCGATCCGTCCCTCGGCGATCGCGCGAAAACTTCATACCGACATCAAGCCACCTGTGCAGGGGGCGCGGTGAACGCGTAAGCCTGATAGAGCTGCAATTCTTTCGCGCTGACGTAGTTGTCCAGCGCCGAGCCGGCTTCGGCAAAATCCGCTTGCTTGGGCGAATGCGCACGGCACGTCACCATGAGGTTTTCGCAGATGCGCAAAAAACGCCGCGCCAAGGTGTGCGCACGCAGCCGCAGGTACGCGACGGTGGCTGCGGAATTCGAGTTGTTCGCAGCTTGATGCGCGAGCACCGGATAGAGACGCAGCGCTTCCAGGCGCTGCACCTCGCGCAATTTCTGCATGCACTGGCTCAGTGCGTCCGCTGCTGATTCAAACTGCGATTGGCGACTGGCTTGCGCGGCGATTGAAAACAGCGCACGCAATTCCAGGTTCGCGCGCTGCAATTGTGCGATCAAAAACGGATCGTGCCGGATCGGCGTGGACCAGGTCAACGCTTCCGGACCGCTGTTCTTCGGCTCACCGGCCAGTGCTTCGACTACGTCCGCCAACTTGATCACGCGCCTCTCCTGCCGATGCACCGATTGCATCTTTTCAGGCCCGACCATACGACTTCACGCACGGTGAACCTATCCGGGAGAAAGCGTAATCCTGGAGAAAGTGTTCCTCAGTGAACTGAGTCACGTTCGTTGTTGCGTAATGCGAGCGCGATCACAGTTCCGGCGGCGGCGGCGCGATGACTTCGCGGTTGCCGTTGTGTTGGGGCGCGCTGACGATGCCTTGCGCTTCCATCATTTCGACGAGGCGCGCGGCGCGGTTGTAGCCGATCTTCAGGCGCCGCTGCACGCCGGAAATCGAGGCGCGCCGCGATTCGGTGACAATCGCCACGGCCTTGTCATACAGTTCGTCGTAGTCGCCTTCTCCGTCCGCGCCTTCGGCGTCTTCCGGCAGGCCGGACTCGCCGATCACGCGTCCGTCGCTCAACGGCTGCACATCGTTGAACACGTTCTCGATGTAATCCGGCTTGCCCTGGTTGCGCAGATGCGCGACAACTTTATGCACTTCTTCGTCGCTGACAAACGCGCCGTGCACGCGTTCGGGCGTGGCGGTGCCCGGCGGCAGATAGAGCATGTCGCCGTGGCCGAGCAAAGTCTCCGCTCCGGACTGATCGAGGATCGTGCGCGAATCGATCTTGCTCGATACCTGGAACGCGATGCGCGTCGGGATATTGGCCTTGATCAGGCCGGTAATGACGTCGACGGACGGTCGCTGCGTGGCGAGAATCAGATGCACGCCGGCGGCACGCGCTTTCTGCGCGAGCCGCGCGATGAGTTCCTCGACCTTCTTGCCGACGATCATCATCATGTCGGCGAATTCGTCGATGATGACGACGACGTACGGCAGCGGCTCCAGCGTCGGCACCACAACGGGCTCGGTCGTATCCTGCGGCGGCTTGAACAGCGGATCGGCGAGCGGTTTGCCGGAGTCGATCGCGTCCTTCACTTTCTTGTTGAAGCCGGCGAGGTTGCGCACGCCGACGGCTGACATGAGCTTGTAGCGGCGCTCCATTTCCGCCACGCACCAGCGCAGGGCGTTCGCGGCCTCTTTCATGTCGGTGACAACCGGCGCCAACAGATGCGGGATGCCTTCGTAGACCGAAAGCTCGAGCATCTTCGGATCGATCATGATCATGCGCACGTCGCGCGCCGTCGCCTTGTACAGCAGGCTCAGCACCATCGCGTTGAGCGCGACCGACTTGCCCGAACCCGTGGTGCCGGCGACGAGCAGGTGCGGCATTTTGGCCAGATCGACGACGACCGCGCGGCCGCCGATGTCTTTGCCGAGCGCGAGCGCGAGCGGCGACTTCACGCCATCGTATTTTTCCGAACGCAGGATTTCCGACAGATACACGGTTTCGCGATTGCTGTTCGGAATTTCCAGTCCGATGACGGATTTACCGGGAATCACGTCGACGACGCGTACGCTGATCACCGAGAGTCCGCGCGCTATGTCCTTGTCGAGATTGCTGATCTGGCTGCCTTTGATGCCCGCAGCCGGCTGCAACTCGAAACGCGTGATCACCG
>Ga0207674_10005371_pt1 | contig 15240 bp, 12 predicted proteins | sample KBSCornC72_FD_184303 | JGI IMG/M metagenome (GOLD analysis project Ga0207674, IMG submission 184303) | Corn rhizosphere microbial communities from Kellogg Biological Station, Michigan, USA - KBS Corn C7-2 (SPAdes) (version 2) | ecosystem: Host-associated > Plants > Roots > Rhizosphere > Soil ... | reverse complement strand
AACTTAACGGTTGACTGGGGAAGTTGTGGGGATGTTTGTTACTTTTTCGAGAAGGTCAATTCTCATCCCCCAACTTGATAACGCTATGCTCTAGTTCAATATCCGTGCCAAGCCGTGCAAGTCTACGAAATGTAGCTTTAAACCCTTTGTTCTTAAGATTTATCGACGCGAAATGTACAAAGAAAATAATTACTGTTTACCTGTTAACCAAGTAAACATTCCAGAGGGCAGCAATATGTCGAAAACACGAGAAACCTCGTATTTTAAACACTTAAGTGAGATTTACCCTCGAATCTTAGGGGGTGTATACCCCGGTTACACTGGTTAGCTGATAGACACCACTTTTCAAATGTCTTTATCGTCCCAAACACTGAGTCTCCAATCTCCAAGGCTAAATGCTAGCGAGGAGGTGTTGGCCTGCTGTGCGATTGCGCGTGAGAAATTGGAATTGGGTGACTACGACGCTGGCTGTGCAGCCCTCAAACCTTGGTGGAGCCTGGGGAATTGGCCGCTTGTTAAAGGATTGAAGAACCTTGCTTCTGCTGAATTGCTGCTAGTCGCCGGAACTCTGAGCGGTTGGGTAGCCAGTTCTAAACAGATAGTGGGAGGCCGAAAGCCCGCCGAGGCGCTACTGAACGGTTCAATTGCAATTTTTGAGCTAGAAGGAAAAGTCGATCGGGCCGCCGAAGGTCGAATTGAATTGGCTTGCTGTTATTACCATCAGGGCGTATTCGATCTGGCTCGAGCAACGCTGCAGACAGCTCTAGATTCTCTCGAAGATAGTCATATAGAACTTCGTAGTATCGCTCTAATTAGGCTTGCCGTCGTGGAACGACTTGCCGGTCGTTTACATGACGCCCTGAACTTGCTGGAGCGTGCTTCAACTCTTCTATCTTCGGCCGGAGACTGGCAGAAAGGTCGATTTCATCTAGAGTTCGCAAACACATTAAAAGACCTAGGAATTACTGAGGAAAAGCGCATCTATCTTGAGCGGGCCTCGGCTCATTATCACGAAGCGTTATCAAGCTTCCGATTAATCGGAAATCAACGATATACCGCAATTGTCGAGAATAATCATGGGTACCTTCTCTCTACTCTGCAAAAGTTCGATGATGCGTGTCGCCATTTGGATCGCGCTCGGTACCTTTTCGAAAAACTCAACGATAATGTAAGACGTGCGCAAGTTGACGAAACACTAGCGCAACTCCACGTAGCTTCTGGTAATTACGAGGCCGCTGATCGAGCGATCAACCTCTCCGTAGATACTTTGGAACAAAGCGGAGAAGAAGCATTTCTCGCGGAGGCGTTAACTACGAGGGGAATCGTCCTTTGTCGTCTTGGAAAGCGTCATGAAGCTAAAGCAAGCTTTGAGCGAGCGCAGCGCGTAGCCGAGCGATGTCAAGATTATGAAACCGCAGCAAGAGCTTTAACGATCCTCATTGAAGAGATGTGTGAGCAGTTGGCGGATGATGAGCGTAGGGAGATTGGAGCCCAGGCTAATCAACTCCTCGCCAACTCTCAACAACACGCCACCCGCGAACGCCTACGCAAGTGCCTCAAGGCCATTGCCGAAGCCCACACCAAACATGAGGCGCAACGCGAACAGGAAATTCATGCCCAGAAAATGGCCGCCCTCGGAGAACTCTCGTTCGGTGTCGCCCATAACGTCAACAACACACTCACCGGCATTCTCGGACGCGCCCAACTGATCCTCCGCAACAGCAACGACCCGGCCAAAATCGAAACCGGCCTCGAGATGATCATCAAGAGTGCAGAAGATGGTGCTCATATCATCCGTCGCATCCAGGACTTTGCCCGGCAACGCCCCAGCCGCGAGTTCGAACCCGTCTCCGTCGCCGAACTGCTCAAAGATGCATGCGAGATGACCCGCCCTCGCTGGGAGTCGCGCTCGGAATTTTCACCCATTCGCTTTGCCCTGCACGCCGACTGCAAGGCCTTTGTAAAAGGTGATCCAGTCGAGTTGCGAGAAGTCCTTGTCAACATGATCTACAACGCCGTCGACGCTATGCCTTCCGGTGGTGAAGTGCGCGTCTCAAGCCAGGAAAACCGCGATCGCGTCGTCGTGTCGATCAGCGATACCGGAACTGGAATGGGACCGGAAGTAAAACAGCGATTGTTCGATCCTTTCTTCACCACCAAAGGCAAAGCCGGAACGGGAATGGGCCTGGCTGTCAGCTTTGGTATCATCCGCCGTCACGAAGGCACCATCGACGTCGAGAGTGAGCCCGGGCGAGGTACCACCTTTAAGATCTCTCTTCCGAAAGTTGCGAACCCCGCAGCGACCACTTCGGTCCAATCACCACACTCCGAAATCTTACCGAGCGAGGACAAGGTCCGAGTTCTCGTGGTCGACGATGAAACACATGTGCGCGATGTCCTGATCGAAGCGCTAGAGGTTGAAGGCTGTGAAGTTATCTCTGCCCAAAGTGGAGAGATTGCACTCGCCCTTTTCGATCAATACCAGGGACGGTTTGACGCCGTCTTTACCGACATTGGCATGCCCGAAATGAGTGGCTGGGAGCTTGTCACTGAAATAAGACAGCGGTCCAAAACCGTGCCGCTCGCAATCGTCAGTGGGTGGGCAGACGCGATCAGCGTTGAAACCAGGAACGCAGTCAATGCCGACTGGGTGATTGCGAAGCCATTCGACATCAATCGAATTTCGAGTATTGCTCAGGAGATTGCGCAGAAGAAGCTCTGCCAGGTGTAGGTCCGTTACGCGCTCGCGCTCAGGTCGTGGCGCTCCAGTTTCAAGTACAAACCTCGCCTCGTCAATCCTAATTCACGAGCGGCCCGAGAGATGTTGCCGCCATGACGCCTTAACGCATCCGCGATCATTCGTCGCTCAACGTCTGCCAGCGCATCAGCCAGCGTTCCTGCAGTTTGCAACGTCGATGAAGACATCGAAGCAATTGACGCTGCCGACGGCGTAGTCGGCGAAGCAGTTCGTTTTAACTCCGGCGAAAGTTGTTCCGGGGTAATTACCGTGCCGTCTTCAGCGCGCGCTACTGTACGCTGAATTTCATTGCATAACTGTCTGACATTACCGGGCCAGTCACTCACCATCAACAAATCAATCGACTGAGGAGTGATTTGAATGTCTTTTCGACCAAACTTTGCCGAGTAGTGATTGATGTAGTAATTGACGATCGTCGGAATCTCAGAGCGGCGCTCGCGTAACGGCGGCACACGCAAGCGAATAACATTCAACCGGTAATACAGATCTTCTCGGAATTTTCCCTGGGCCACCATCTCCTCAAGATCGGTGTTGGTAGCGGCGATGATGCGCACATCGACTTTGCTCGGACGCTGTTCGCCGAGCGGCTGAATTTCACCCTCCTGGAGAAATCGAAGAAGCTTCGGTTGCACATCGAGCGGAAGATCACCAACCTCATCGAGGAACAACGTTCCGCCGGCTGCGGCTCGAATAACACCCTGCGAATCGGAAACTGCTCCCGTAAAAGCGCCCCGGCGATATCCGAACAAATAACCTTCAGACAACTCCTTTGGAACCGCCGTGCAGTTGAAAGGCACAAACACTTTCGCCCGGCGCGACGAGATCGCATGAATTGCCCGCGCCACCAGTTCTTTGCCTGTACCAGACTCGCCGGTCACCAAAACAGTTACATCCGATGAGCGAATCTTGTGTACCTCTTCAACGAGCTGAGTCATTGCCGGGCTCGAGTGAATGAACCCCGGCATTAAACTCGTGCCGGCGAGTTCGTCCGACGGTTCATTCTTGCCACCTTTTTGCGCACCGGCCCGCAAAGCACACACATCCATTCCAAGCTCTACGACCCGCAGCAACGGTTCCAGGGCCATGCCCTTTGGCAAACTCGCGCGACTTCGTGGTGCGAGATAAAGGAGTGCGGGGGCAGCGTTCGATGCACGCAATGAGATGATCTCGGCGTCGTTCTTCTGGCAATAACGTTCTTTGATTGGTTCGCTGTTCAGGTTCGTAATCTCAGAAGCAATCTTCCAACTCTCCTCGGTCGAAGAGCCCATCGCGATTACTACGCGCGCTTCGTTGTGCTCACCCTGTTCGGTGATGATTACTTTTTGTGCGCCTGTCTCCTGTCGCATCACAGCTGCGAGTTCGCGCAGTAGTAACTCACGAGAAGCTACTGCCTCTGCCAGACGCAGTGTCAACAGTTGGGCCAGCGCCGATTGTTCCTGGGCTCTTTCGGGAGTTGCCTGGGCTAGATCTCTAAGCTCCTCTTCAGCGCGAGAAAGATCGAGCCGGGCACCCAATTCCTTAAAAGTATTCAAAGCTCGCGAAAGATGTTCCCCGGCTCGCTCGGGAAGGATATTCGCATAGGCTCGACCCAATTCCAGGTGTGCTCGCGCAGAACGATAGCGGTCACCCAACATGTCGAAGATAGAAACGCTACTGCCAAAATGTTGAGCTGCTGCCGCCGCGTCGAGACGCGCCATGTTGAGCATTCCGTAAAGACGATGAGCTTCGCCGGTAAAACCAAGGTCAGTCGCAGAGTCAGTTGTTTCGGCACTTACGACCTGTAATTCTCGCTCACACTCGTCGTGCCCGCGCGACAACAGATGAGCTTCAGCAGCAATCAGGCGCGACTCACATATTGCCTGGCGATCACCAATCGCCTCAGCCAGCGTCAAAGCCTCGCCAGCCTTGGTGAGTGCTTTTGCAGGATCTGCTACAGCCAGATAGCAACGCCCGAGTGTTCTTAGAGCCTGACCGGCATACCACTTATTCCCGTTCTCAGTTGCCAGAGATACCGCTCGCAGCAGGTAGTCTTGCGCGTCGTCGAGGTTGCCCCGCAGCATGTGCAGTTCCCCGAGCGAGTCGAGAATCATCGGGACTTTTGCACCGCGTTCATCAACTTCAGTCGCCAGGGTTAAAGCACGCTCAAGCGCTTCCTGCGCACGATCCCACTGCCCAATCAAAATCAGATTGATTCCAAGATTGTTATATCCGTCAGCAGCGTTGGTCTTATGGTCCGTTCGCTCGTAATAAGTAATCGCTTGCTTGAGGTAATCGATTCCCTCTTGCGGTCGCTTCAGGAACCAGCAGGCGCCAGCCATGTTGGCGTAGGTCCGGCCGAGCACATACGCTGCCGGTCGATCACCAATAAGCTTCAGGGCCTGGGCCAGATTTTCCAGACCAGCCTCGTAGTGTCCTTCCTGAATATCAGCTACCCCGACTCCAAAATATGATTCGGCAAGGCCTCTCCAGTCGCCATTCTGACGGAAGTTTTCGAGGGCTCGTTGCGCATAGTCGCGGGCAATTGGATATTCGCTGATGGTGCGGTAAATCCGGGACAGAGCCGCGTAGATATGGCCCAGGTTAAAACTACCACTCTCCGAATAATCTCGGAGGATGGAGTTAAGCATGGCAATGGCTTTTGGATGATCGCCGTTGTAGTTGTAGCCAAGACCAATCTGCACTCGAATAAGACTGGCCGTTTGGTCATCCATCTTGGCCCTTGATTCGGCCGCTTCATACATCGCTACTGCGGCTAATGAATCCCGGTAATGTCCCTGTTGTTCAAGAGCTGTTGACAGAGCACAGCGGGCGAGGGCCTGCACGGTTGGATGATTTCTTGCGTTGGAGATTAGGAGCGCAAGTCGATCTTTCGCCTCACGCGACAGGCCCTGGTCTAATAACGAGCGGATCTCGTCCAACTCCTGCATCAGGGATTCATTGGAATGGCGCGTACGAGATCGCAGGCGCACACGCGCATCTGCCAAATCGACGACACCTCGCTCGTTGGGGGTCTTTTCCTGGTCGGGACCCTGGGGTCCGGAACCGACACGTTTATCCATTTACGTTGTTAAAAGACTAATTGCTCCGAGTTTTCATTACATTAAAAATGGTGGGGACGGCCATAAATCTTCAACCTCTCGAAGACGACGCCGTTTGAACCGCTGATTCGTGATGAAATTTACCACACGAGACCGGAACCGTACAGAGTTGTGTTACGAGGGTATTGTTCAGTTTCGCTTTTGGCGGCTCATCACACAAATAAGTGCTCAACCCACAAATGGTTACGGGAAAAACCCAGGCCAATGCCTGTGCCTTGACACCCCTCAGGGTGGCCGCTATCATTTGCGTTTCCGTTTGCAGCACGGAACTGCGCCTAGGGGTTATATGTTTGAGTCGCTCTCGGACAAGTTAAAGCGTACGCTGAAGAATCTCCGGGGCGAGGGCGTACTAACAAAGGCGCATGTCGATGCGGCGCTGCGTGAGATACGTCTGGCACTCTTGGAAGCAGACGTTAATTACAAGGTCGCAAAAGACTTCATTGCTTCAGTCCAGGAAAAGGCCGAGGGACAACAGGTTTGGCAGGAACTGAAGCCGTCAGAACAAGTCGTCAAGATTGTTTTCGACGAACTGGTTGAACTGCTGGGTGGGCAATCTTCTCGCCTGGTCTTCACCAAGCAAATACCAAATACGGTCATGGTGGTTGGGCTGCAAGGCTCAGGAAAAACCACTTCCACCGGAAAGATTGCACGCTGGCTCGCGACAAATCAGGACCGCAAGCCCCTTTTGCTGTCGGTTGACGTTTACCGGCCTGCAGCGCGTGAACAACTAAAGGTAATTGCCAGGGCCACGGGCCAACAGATCTTTGAATATCCCGCGAGCAATGATCCGATGACTCTCGTCAGAGAGGCATACAAGCACGCTCAACAAACTGGTTTCGACACCCTAATGATTGATACCGCCGGCCGTCTTCACATCGATGACGAGCTGATGGAAGAGCTGGTCAAGATTAAAGCCGAAACACATCCTGTTGAGACTCTGTTTGTAGCGGATGCCATGACTGGCCAGGATGCGGTTCGATCAGCCGAAGAGTTTCATCGCCGGGTCGGAATTACCGGTGTAATTCTTACAAAGATGGACGGCGACGCCCGAGGCGGCGCGGCCCTTTCCATCAAACAGGTGACCGGTCAACCAGTTAAGTTTGTTGGCGTCGGTGAGCGCTACGACGCACTCGAGCCTTTTTATCCTGATCGAGTTGCGCAACGAATTTTGGGAATGGGCGATGTCTTGTCGCTCATTGAGGAAGTACAATCAAAAGTAGACCAGTCTGAAGCTGAAGAGCAGTTAAAGAAGCTTCAGAAGAACGAGTTTACGCTCGACGACTTCCGCTCTCAGCTGCGACAGGTAAAGAAACTCGGATCTTTCTCAAAAATAATGAAGCTGCTGCCCGATCAGCTACTCGGTGGCATGGGTATGCCTGAGCTGAACGATGAACAGTCGAAGATGATGGAAGATGAGCTCAAGAAAACTGAAGCCATCATCGACTCGATGACCTGGGCAGAGAGAAGCGATCATCGGATTCTTAATGCGAATCGCCGTCGCCGCATTGCGCGCGGGTCCGGCACCGTCGTCGCCGACGTTAATCAGCTCATCAAACAATATGTAGAGATGCGCCAGATGATGCGGCAACTTTCGAGTTCCGGTCTCTTTGGCGGCAGTGGACTCAAAGGCAAGATGATGCGCAAAATGACGGGACTCCCAGACATGGGAGGATTCGAAGGAGACCCTGGAGCAATGCCGGCGCTTCCCGCTGGTCCTTCGAAGAAGAAATTGAAAAAGAAACGTAAGAAGCGACGAAAGTAGATGGTGTCCACCACGGTGGCCTAATTTGAAGGAGGAACGTTTTGTTAGCAATTCAGTTAATGCGCACAGGCGCCAAGAAGAGCCCCTCGTATAGAGTGGTAGTCAAAGAAAAACGCTCGAAGCGCGATGGCGCTTACCTCGAGAATCTCGGGACCTACAACCCAACGCGAAATCCAGCTGAGATTAACCTCAAACTGAATCGCGTCACGTATTGGATCGAAAAAGGCGCCCAACCAACCAACACCGTCAGCCGATTGATCAAAGCTAGTTCCAAGGCAGCCGCAGCTTCATCAACCGAAGCTTGATTTCTTTCTGCTCACTGATCTACTGCATATGCGAGAAGCAATAGAAAAAGTCGTCAAAGGACTGGTGGACGACACCGAAAGCGTCGACATTAGAGAAGTTGAGCAACGTAATGGCTCGACGTTGCTTGAAGTCCGCGTTGCAACCGGAGATGTTGGGAAAATAATTGGTAAACAGGGGCGTACGATCCGGGCTTTGAGATCGTTGGCTCGCATGGCCGGCGCCAAGAAAGGCAGACGTTACCTGCTGGAAATTGTGGAATGAATCACGGCGTGGAAGAAAACCGTGATTTGGTGATAGTGGCTCGAGCGGTTCGAACACGCGGGTTAAAAGGTGAATTGGTCGCCGAACTCTTAACGGATTTTCCGGAGCGGTTTGAATCCCTTGAGGAACTAATTGCTGTTTCACCTGATGGCGAACGGCAAACTGTTAAGCTTGAAAATTTTTGGTTTCAGAACGGTCGAGTAATTCTGAAGATCGAGTCCTTCGACGACGTAAATAGCGCGAAGGTATTTATCGGATTCGATTTCGCCGTGCCCGAAGCTGACCGTGTTCAGCTCGAAGCGGACGAATACTACGACTGGGAACTTGAAGGATGCACAGTCAGCACCGTCGATGGTGATTCAGTCGGCATCGTCAGTTCCATCATGAAGACTGGCGGAACCGAGATCCTCGTCGTGAGCGATTCCGAGGTCGAGCGCCTCGTTCCTCTGGCCGCTTCGATAGTCAAGGATATTGATCGGGCCAACAAGCGAATCCTGATCGATCCGCCGCCGGGGCTGTTTGAGTTATAGATCTTTGAGAGACGTCCGATGTGCCGTTATCGGCAAGAGTAAGCTGAACGTATGTTGCGTTTCGATATCATCACGATCTTCCCCGAGTTTTTCCGCGACGTAATCGATTATGGAATCGTTAGACGAGCGCGTGGTGCGGGTTTGGTCGAGATAAAGTCGCACGACTTACGCCAATGGACCACTGACAAACATCGGATCGTGGATGATCGTCCATTTGGCGGTGGCGACGGAATGGTACTTAAACCAGAACCACTATTCGCCGGCGTTGAGGCGCTGACGGGCTCAAGTAACCGGGATAACTTCGCCGCGGGGACTAAGGTGGTTCTCTTATCTCCACAAGGCCAGGTTTTTTCTCAGCCGATCGCGAAAGAGTTTTCGCAGGCAGAGCAGATCGTTTTGCTTTGTGGCAGATATGAGGGCGTTGACGAACGTGTTTCTGAAGTACTCGTTACCGACGAAATTTCCATCGGCGACTACGTTCTGTCGGGAGGCGAACCCGCAGCTCTCGTATTGATCGATGCAATTGTACGGTTGCTTCCCGGCGCTCTGGGCAGTGACACATCGGCAGTGTATGAGTCGTTTAGCACGGGGTTGTTGGACCATCCACAGTACACCAGACCACCCGAGTTTCGGGGAATGAAAGTACCCGAAGTGCTTTTGAGTGGAAATCACGCCGAGATTGAACGATGGCGTAAACAGGCGGCGTTGAAAAAAACAGAGCGACGACGGCCAGACTTATTGAAATAGTTGAATTGTTTGACCACGAACGGTTAAAAGGTATTTGAGCGGATCAGAGTATCGCGGCTCGAGGACAGGAGCATTTAAAAGATGAATCGATTAGATAAAATTGAAGCAACACAGTTGCGGACCAACATTCCGCAATTTCAGCCGGGCGATACGGTCCGCGTTCACGTAAGAATTAAAGAGTCTGAAACCAAAGAGCGCTTGCAAGTCTTTGAAGGAGTTGTCATTGCTCGTAAGCATGGCGGCGCCCGCGAGACAATTACTGTCCGCAAAACCAGTTTCGGTGTCGGCGTGGAACGAATTTTCCCCCTGCATGCCACTATCATCGACCACATTGATTTGGTAAAAAGAGGCCGTGTTCGCAGAGCGAAGTTGTACTATCTTCGTGAGCTGCGAGGTAAGGCCGCCCGCATTCGTGAGCGTGACACCCGTGGTCATCAGAATGATGAGGCGCACGCTTCAGTCGCAGGAAAAAGCAAATAAACGTCAATAGACCTCTTGGCGGATTCACCCCCGGCCAGATCCGCCAAGGCAACTTGGGAGAATGCGATTGCGCATCGCAATCGACGCTCATTCCGTTGGGACTAAACTTGGCGGGAACGAAAGCTATGCAATCAACCTGATTGAGGCCCTGGCTCAAGTTGATGCGGTAAACGATTACACGCTATTTGTAACTACTGCCGAAGCATACGACCGTTTCAACCAACGCTGGCCCAACTTCAAGGTTCGGACTACGCGTCCTCACACGCCGTTAATCCGGATTCCTTTAACGCTTAGCGCCGAGCTGCGTAAAAATCCCGTCGACGTTCTGCATGTACAATTTACCGCGCCGCCTTTTTGCCCATGTCCTGTCGTGGTGAGTGTTCACGATCTCTCGTTCGAGCACTTGCCGCAAACATTCAAACGCCGTAGTCGCACTCAACTCCGATTAACTGTCCGGCACTCCGCACGCCAGGCTGCTCGTGTTCTCTCTCTTTCGGAGCACGGAAAGCAGGACATCATCTCGACCTACGGAATCGACTCGCAACGAATCAGTGCAATACCTCTTGCAGCGCCAAACCACTTCGCCCGCGTTACTGATGCTACGGAACTGCAACGAGTGCGACATACTTACGGGATAGACGGCGATTACATCCTTTCCGTAGGCTCAATCCAACCTCGCAAAAATCTTGCCCGACTCGTAAGAGCCTATGCTTTACTAGCTGAGAAGCTAGGTAAAGAAAATGTTCCTAAACTAGTACTGGCGGGCAAGCGCGCCTGGCTCTTTGATGAGACTTTACGATCGCTGGAAGAGTCTGGAGTCAAAGACTCTGTAATTTTAACCGGGTATGTTCCCGAGAAGGATTTACCACCTCTCTATTCAGGAGCAATGTGTTTCGTATATCCTTCGTTCTTCGAAGGCTTTGGTCTACCTCCACTTGAGGCTATGAAGTGTGGCGCACCGGTAATCGTAAGCAATACTACCAGTCTTCCAGAGGTAGTAGGTGATGCTGCAATTTGCGTGGATCCTTACGACATAAATGCGATTGCAGGTGCGCTCGAGCGGGTTAACACCGACTCAATATTAAGAGAGGAGTTAAGCATTAAAGGCCAGGCACGCGCCAGGTTATTTGATTGGCGCGACACTGCTCTCAGAACTCTCGACGTTTATCGTCAGGTCGTGGATGAAACGACCCTAAGCAAAAAAGCAACGCGAGTAAATTAAAAGTCGCAAGGCCCCCTTACGAGTTGTAGATATGCGTATCGCTATTCTGGGAACGAGAGGCATTCCCGCCAGTTACGGAGGCTTCGAAACTTTTGCAGAACACCTTTCGACTCGCCTGGTAGCACGCGGACACGACGTTACCGTTTACTGTCGTGCCCACTACGTGTCACCCAGGCAACTGGAGTATCACGGTGTCCGACTGCAAGTATTGCCTACTATCCGTCACAAGTATTTCGACACCGTGGTCCATGCCTTTCTTTCCGCAGTGCATGCAATTCCCGGCCGGTACGATGCCGCATTGATCTGTAATGCTGCGAACGCGCCGTTCAGTCCGTTCCTCAGGCTAACAGGTACTCCTGTCGCCATTAATGTTGATGGCCTGGAACACAAGCGCAAGAAGTGGGGAAGACTAGGCCGCCGCTATTATAGGTTGGCTGAATATCTCTCTACGATATTGCCGAATGAAATGGTGACGGACGCGCAGGTTATTCAAGATTACTACCTGGCCCATCACAAATGTCAGTCTACTATGATTGCTTACGGGAGCGAGGTAGAGCGTCGTCCAGATCGAGAAGCAGTGCGCAAATGGAGAGTCGAGCCAAACCGTTACGTGCTTTATGTATCGAGACTTGAGCCGGAGAACAATGCGCACCTCGTGATAGAAGCATTCAAGAAAGTGCGGACCGCTTATCGCCTGCTGGTTGTGGGTGATGCTCCTTACGCCGAACAATATATAAACAAGCTCAAGGCCCAAGCGCGCGGCGATAAAAGAATAATTTTTACCGGGTTTGTGTTCGGACAGGATTATCGTGCGCTTCAACAAAATGCGTATTGCTATGTCCACGCCACGGAAGTTGGAGGAACGCATCCGGCATTGCTTGAAGCTATGGGCTATGGCAATTGTGTGTTGACGCTGGCGACTCCGGAAAACATCGAAGCCGTCGGCGAAGCTGGTATTCCGTATATTGATGAATTTGATCTTGCGGAAAAACTTCAGCGAGTGTTGAGAGATGGCTCGTTGGTGCAGGCTTATCGAAACCGGGCTCAACTGAGGGTTCAGGGAAATTACGACTGGGACAGAGTCGTCGATAAATACGAGGATCTATTTTCGCGTATGAGCGGCAAACCCGTCGCGTTGCGGCATCAAGGGTTTCAGTCGGAGTTAGAAGAATCGAGGTTATCCAGGACCGCGGCAACAAAGTAAATTTCTGGTTTAAAAAAAGGTATGGCCCCGTCAATTTCGAAAAATTGACGGGGCTAAACTTTACCGGCAGGTTCGGGCAAATAGGGTGGCGGAGCAGAGCATGAGAGTTGATATTTTAGGGTCAACTCTCTTTTGGGGCGGTCGTTAAGCGGCATGGGATAAAAACTTAGAATTTATTCGCCTGCCATCTGCGCCGTTCACCAACTTTTCAAGTACTTCTCAGTTAGTTGTGCGAAATTATACGATTGTTTTGTGACCTGTCAAGGATATTATTAACTATTTCGCAAAGATGATGTGACATCCGTCACTTCACGGTTGGTCTTTGTTGTTAGAACGGATCTTTTCATCAACGGCAACTAGGGTTAGCCTGCCCAACTTCTATGGGAGTTTTGGGGAAAACGTTACTCGCCGGTGCGGACCTGACATAAACGGTAGGCCTGGCGCCTTACAGCTTCCGACACATTTTTGCTTTGAGCAAGAGTCTGCAAATCTTTGGATCGAATTCGAGGAAGGATGTGCATCGCAGTGGGAATCGGCGTGCGTGGATTACGCGCCAGATTGTGAATGATTGGATATTGGCGGGCCCATCCGCGATTTAATGCAATCAGCCTCAGAACGTCATCCGAAACTGTGCGCATGGCGGCGATATTTTCTACTTCGTGTTCGGTTATTCGAGGATTGTTTATGACGGCCGAGGATACGATCTTATTCGAGTCCCTGATAAGAATTCCGCGAGCTTCACGATCGCCCTTAACTGCTAGTTTCATCCTGTCGCGAGTGTTCATCAACATGATTCGACGAATCAGCGAAATTCGTTCAGTGGATACATCACCCGCTTCGAGACGTTCGCTCTCGATGACCCTCTGAAGGTTAGCGGCCCTGTCAGCGTCGGTTTCTCCTAAGAGCTCTTCGTAACGCTCTAAGGGGAGCCACGAGTCATCGATGTCTGCGTCAGATACTTCAATATGTTGGGCGATGATCCAGGCATCTTCGATTGTTAGACCACCCGAATCAGTTGTCAGCTCAGCTTCTTCGAAAAACTCGGCTGCGGCAGTTTGCCCGCGAGCTCGGAGTTCGTCCGCAATTTGTCGCGCGCCTCGTTCTTTTTCAAAAAACTCGAGCCTGGTTTCTTTCGCCCTCCGTTCGGCTTCCGGCGTACGTGCTGGATTATTGAGAACAGCTTCGATCAGAGCCGGGAAGCGAACAAGCCGTGTTTGATTTACAGCAACGAGTTCGAGCAATGATCCTTCAGTTGTAATTGACGCAAGTTTTGCGAGTGCTTCATCAGGAGTCTGTGCGTTCAAAGCGATAGCTTCATGAATTTCCCTGGTTGCTTCTTTGCGAGTTGCAAGATAGGACAGCACGGAAATAGGTGAGTCTTCACCCTTTGCTACGATGAGAAGATCTTCCGGCGACTCGCCCTCGAGAGTTTCCAAGGCTGCCGACGCAAGTTCTTGGTCTTCATTCGCTTGCAGTGAAATTAATACTTCGAGGCGATCATTCTGCGGCAGTGGTAGCATGCCTCGAGCTGCCGCTAAGCGTGCTGGTCGCGGAGCAGTCCCACCAATGATTGCTTGAACGACGGGATTCGTAGATGTGGTTTCGGAGCTCAAGCTGATAACACAAATTTGAAGGTCGAACTGACGAAAACTAACCTTGACTACAAAACTCTTTTCTATCTTAGCGAAACTCAAGAGTCGCGTTCTTATTAATTCAACATGAAATCATATTCTAAATACATGAACATTGATACCGGCCGGCCATTGAGTGTCGCGGGCGAAAACTTAATTTTTCGAGCCGCGTCAACAGCTCTCTCGGTTAAGCCATATGGCAGCGATTCAAGGATCATTAAATGTTTCACAGTCCCATCGGCCGCAAAAACGGTTCGTAGAAGAACCCTTCCGGTTATCAAACTTCTTCGTGCTTCCTCGCTGTAACTGGGTTCAGGTTTGGAGATGAGCCGGGCTTTTGTAGTTACAGCATTGCCTTTATAGACCGGGTCATTGGAACTGTTGTCTCGGGTAGAGCGGTAAAAATTGATACTCTCAAGTTGATCCTTCCAAATGCTGTTATCTTTGGAATCAGGCACAAGATCAAGAAATTGACGGAGGGCCTCTCCAGCCTCCTTGTACTGCGCTTCAATCGATGGGTCACTACTCGGTCGCAGTTCGTCCAAAATCGCTTTGGCCACAAGAAATAATATCGCCTGGCTCTTCAAAAGGTAGGCATCGGCGAAGTTCGAATTGCTCGCGATGGTGAGGTTAGCCTGCGTGCGAGCTTCTGCTCCATCCCCTTTGCGAAGCATGAGAACGCCCAGTGTGTAATGGGCATCCGCACTCGTTGGATCCAGGACCAATGCTCTGGTCAGAGCTTTAGTAGCATCGTCTAACTTAGCGCGACGTAGATAAGCGTATCCTAAAGCGTTGTAAGCATCCGCTGAATTAGGAAGGCGGGCGGTCGCGTGCTCAAAAGCGTCTACCGCCTTTTTGAAATTTCCGACTTGAACAAACGCGACACCCAAGTAATACCAGGCAAGGCCATCTTGTTTGTTCGTTTTAGTAAAACGCTGAAGCACTTCAATGGCTTCAGTAAATTTGCCAGACTTGACCAGGTTTATTGCTACCACACGATCTGAACTTCCAGACTGTTGAGCGAAAAGCAAAGGTGAGGAAAACAGAGAAATGGAAAACAGTAAGACTCTTACATAGTTTGACCGTTTTGCTATGTGAGGAAAAGTCATGCGCGCAATGTACCGACCGACTAAGCCACGCCGTGGCATTTCTTATATTTCTTGCCTGAGCCGCACGGGCATGGCTCATTTCTTCCGACTTTGGGTTGATCTCGCACGACTGTCTTGATCTTGCCCTCTTCT
>Ga0207674_10005369_pt1 | contig 15246 bp, 15 predicted proteins | sample KBSCornC72_FD_184303 | JGI IMG/M metagenome (GOLD analysis project Ga0207674, IMG submission 184303) | Corn rhizosphere microbial communities from Kellogg Biological Station, Michigan, USA - KBS Corn C7-2 (SPAdes) (version 2) | ecosystem: Host-associated > Plants > Roots > Rhizosphere > Soil ... | reverse complement strand
CGAGGAGACGGACGTGATCCTCCTCTGGGGCTCGAACGCCCGCGAGACCCACCCCATCTTCTTCCACCACCTCCTCAGGGGCGTGCGGAACGGCGCGCGGCTGTTCGCGATCGACCCGCGGCGGACGACGTCCGCGCAGTGGGCCGACCGCTGGCTCGGGCTGGACGTCGGCTCGGACGTCGCGCTCTCGAACACGATGGCGCGGGAGATCATCCACCAGGGCCTGCACAACGGGACGTTCATCGAGCGGGCGACCGAGGGGTTCGACGCGTACGCCGCCTCCGTCGAGCCGTTCACCCTCGACGAGGGCGAGCGCCTCACCGGCGTGCCCGGCGAGGCGATTCGGGAGGTCGCGCACGCCTACGCGCGCGCCGATCGGGCCATCGTCTGCTGGACCCTCGGCATCACCGAGCACCACAACGCCGTCGACAACGTCCTCGGGCTCATCAACCTCGGCCTTCTCTGCGGCCACGTCGGTCGCTACGGCTCGGGTCTGAACCCGCTCCGCGGCCAGAACAACGTCCAGGGCGGCGGCGACATGGGCGCGATCCCGAACAAGCTTCCGGGCTTCCAGGACATCGAGGACGACGCCGAGGCCCGGGCGCTCTACGAGGCGGCCTGGGACGTGCCGATCGTGCCGCGCGCCGGCTGGCACCTCACCCAGATGTTCGAGGCGATGGAGCACGGCTGGTTGAAGACGCTCTACGTGATCGGCGAGAACCCCGCGCAGTCCGAGGCCGACGTGACGCACGCCCGGCGACTCATGGAGGGGCTCGACTTCCTCGTCGTCCAGGACATCGTCCCGACGCGGACGACGGACATGGCGGACGTCGTGCTGCCCGGCACCGCGTCGTGGTGCGAGGCCGAGGGGACGGTCACCAACAGCGAGCGGCGCGTGCAGCGCGTCCGCAAGGCGCTCGACGCGCCGGAGGGGGCCCGCGACGACACATGGATCCTCGCGGAGCTGGCGCGGCGGCTCGGCTATGACTGGGGCGAGCCGACGGCCGAGGAGATCTGGGACGAGTGCCGCTCGCTCTCCCCGATGCATCGCGGGATGACGTACCGCCGTCTCGAGGAGCACCGCGGCCTCCAGTGGCCCTGCTACGACGAGACCGACCCCGGCGCCCTGTTCCTCCACGAGCGCCTGTGGGCGGAGCCGCTCGAGGGTCCTCGCGCGCCGTTCAGCGTCGTCGAGGCGACGCCTCCCTTCGAGGCGCTCGACGACGACTACCCGATCCGGCTGACGACCGGCCGGCGGCTCGAGTCCTTCAACACCGGCGCCCAGTCGAACCGGTACCGGTCACCGCTCCACCGCGGCGAGGCGCTCGAGCTCTCGCCGGAGGACGTCGCGAGCCTCGACCTCGCCGACGGCGAGGTGGTGCGCGTCTCTTCTCGCCGCGGCTCGGTGGACGCACCCGTCCGGGTCGACCCGTCGCTCCGCGCCGGGCTCGCGTTCATGTCGTTCCACTTCCCGGAGCAGGTCGACGTCAACGTGCTCACGATCGACGCGACCGATCCAAAGTCCGGCACGGCCGAGTTCAAGGCCGCGGCGATCCGGGTGGAGAAGCTCGAGCGCGAGGTCGCGACCGCCTGATGGACCTTCGGCTGGTCCCGCACGCAGAGCCGACCGAGGCCGAACGGGCCGCGCTGGACGCGGTGCTCAGCGCGCCCACCTCGGCCTGGGACGGCGGCCCCCGCGTCGAGGGTCTCGAAGCGAACACGGCCGTAACCGGTCACGACGCGCGGGCGCGGCGCGAGCTGCTCCTGCCCGCGCTGTGGGCACTGCAGGAGCGCGTCGGCTGGATCAGCCCGGGTGGCCTGAACGAGGTGTGTCGCCGCCTGACGGTGCCGCCGGCCGACGCGTACGGGGTCGCGTCCTTCTATGCGCTCCTCGCTCTCGAGCCGCAACCGGGCCGTGTCGTCCACGTCTGCGACGACATCGCATGCCGCTGCAACGGCGCGGACGCGATCGTCGCGCAGCTCGAGGAGCGCTTCGGCCCCGAGGGGGACGGTGGGGAAGACGGCTCGGCGACGTGGTTCCGCAGCCCCTGCCTCGGCCAGTGCGACCGCGCCCCGGCCGCGCTCGTCTCGATCGCCGGCGACGATCCGTTCGAGCGCGCGCAGGCTCCGACCGACGCAGCCGCGTTGCTCGCGTTCCTCGGCGGCGGCGAGCCCGCCCCGTCGCCTACCACCACGCTTCCGCAAGCCGGCGACACCTCGCTTCGGCTGCTCCGGCGAGTTGGCTCCGTCGACCCTGCGAGCCTCGACGACTACCGCGCCGAGGGAGGCTACGCGGCGCTCCGACGTGCATTCGAGCTCGGGCCCGAGGGTGTGCTCCGCGAGGTGAAGGACTCGAAGCTCCTCGGTCGCGGCGGCGCCGCCTTTCCGGCCGGGGTGAAATGGGAGGCGGTCGCGCGACAGCCCGTTCGGCCGCACTACCTCGTCTGCAACGCCGACGAGTCGGAGCCGGGCACGTTCAAGGATCGTGCCCTCGTCGAGGGCGACCCCTTCGCCCTCGTCGAGTCGATGACGATCGCCGCCTACGCCACCGGCTGCGAGCGCGGGTACGTCTACCTCCGCGGCGAGTATCCGGAGGCCCTCCATGCGCTCGACCGCGCACTCGGCGAGGCGCGCCGACGCGGCTTTCTCGGCGAAGACGTGATGGGCGAGGGCTTCGCGTTCGACGTCGAGATCCGCCGGGGAGCAGGCGCCTACATCTGCGGCGAGGAGACGGCGATCTTCGAGTCGATCGAAGGACGTCGTGGGGAGCCGCGCAACAAGCCGCCCTTCCCGGTCGAGGCGGGGCTCTTCGGCAAGCCCACGGTGGTGAACAACGTCGAGACGCTCGTCAACGTCCTCGACGTGGTCCTCCGCTCCGGCCCAGCGTTCGCGGAGACCGGGACCGAGCAGTCCACCGGGACGAAGCTCCTCTGCCTTTCCGGGCACGTGGAGCGGCCCGGCACGTACGAGGTCCTCTTCGGCGCGACCGTCCGCGACGTGCTCGAGCTCGCCGGCGGAGTGCGCGGCGACCGCCCGCTCCAGGCGGTGCTCGTCGGCGGCGCGGCCGGGAGCTTCCTCTCGCCCGACGAGCTCGACGTCCCGCTCACGTTCGAGGGCACGCGCGCCGCCGGCACGACGCTCGGGTCCGGCGTGCTGCTCGTGCTGGACGACACGGTCGACCTCGGGCGGCTCCTGATGCGGATCGCCGCGTTCTTCCGGGACGAGTCCTGCGGCCAGTGCGTCCCGTGCCGCGTCGGGACGGTGCGGCAGGAGGAGGCTCTCGCGCGGCTGCTCGCGGGCGAGGCGCGCGGCGGGATCGAGCGCGAGCTCGAGCTGATCGCCGAGGTCGGCCAGTGCATGCGCGACGCCTCGATCTGCGGGCTCGGTCAGACCGCGTCGAGCGCGGTCGAGTCCGCGATCGGGCGGCTCGGCGTCTTCGGAGGAGCCCGATGAGCGAGCTCCTCGCCCCACAGCGGATGGTCGAGCTGGAGGTCGACGGCCGGCCAGTGCGTGTGTTCGAGGGCGCGACGATCCTCGACGCCTGTCGCCAGCTCGGGATCGACACGCCGACGCTCTGCTACGGCGAGACGCTGCAGCCGGCCAACGTGTGCCGGGTCTGCGTCGTCGAGCTCGAGGGCGCGCGCGTGCTCGCGCCGGCGTGCTCGCGCAAGGCGGAGGCCGGGATGAAGGTGCGGACGGACTCCGAGCGCGTACGCCTCTCCCGGAAGCTTGTGCTCGAGCTGCTCGGATCCTCGGTCGACCTGTCGACGACACCCGTCGCGCCTGGCTATCTCGACCGCTACGAGGCGGCGCCCGAGCGGTTCGGGCCGCCCGCGCCGGCGAGCGACGACCGCGACGCAGCGCGTGCGGGACGCCACATCGTGCCCGACGGGCGAACAGCGGCCACGGTCGAGCAACCCGTGAAGGTCGACAACGAGCTGTACGTGCGCGACTACGCCAAGTGCATCCTCTGTTACAAGTGCGTCGACGCCTGCGGCGAGCAGCACCAGAACACGTTCGCGATCCACGTCGCGGGTCGCGGGTTCGACGCCCGGATCTCGACGGAGCTCGACACGCCGCTCCCGGAGTCGGCCTGCGTCTACTGCGGGAACTGCATCGGGGTCTGTCCGACCGGCGCCCTGATGTTCCGGTCCGAGCACGAGCTGCGAGAGTCCGGCGACTGGCGCGAGGAGGAGCAGACCGTCACCGAGACGACGTGCCCCTACTGCGGGGTCGGCTGCTCGCTCGAGCTGCACGTCCAGGACAACGCGATCGTCAAGGTGACGAGCCCGGCCGACCACGACGTGACGCGCGGGAACCTGTGCGTGAAGGGGCGCTTCGGCTTCGGGCACGTCAAAGGCTGACGCGAGGGCGCCCGGGGAGCGGCTTCAGCCTCGCCCCTCTTGCTGGGTCACCTCCCCGCTTGCGACGAACGCCTCGGCTCCGGTGTCCGACCGGATTCGCAGGCGGCCGTCCGGAGCGAACCCCTCGGCCGTCCCGGTCACATCGCCGACGGTGACCACCGAGCCGTGCAGCGCGTCCCGCCGTTCGAGCTCCGGCAGGAGTGGTGCAAGGCCGGCATCCAGCCACGCGTCGTACCGGGTCTCGAGACGCTCGAGCAGCGAGACGAGCAGTTCCGCCCGGTCGTGCTCGCGACCCGTGAGCGTCCGGAGGGACGCGACCGGCGTGCGCGCATCCTGCGGCAGCGTGCCTTCCACCTGGTTGACGTTGAGCCCGATCCCGCAGACGACGGCTCCCCCGTGGCCCTCGAGGAGGATCCCCGCAACCTTGCGACCGTCGACGAGCACGTCGTTCGGCCACTTCACCCGGGCGTCGAGCCCTGACCCGGCGTCGACTGTCTCGGCCGCGGCGAGGGCGCAGACGAGGGAGAGCTGCGGCGCCGCGCTGGTGTCGGGCGGCCGGAGAAGCACGGAGAGGAGAAGGGCGGTCCCCGGCGCGTCCTCCCAGCCTCGCGCGGCCCGACCGCGACCTGCGGTCTGGTGCTCGGTCACGGCGACCGCGCCCTCGGACAGCGCGGGGTCGCGGAGGGCCTCCTGGGTCGACGGGCACGTCTCGGCCCACAGGTAGGTCCTGCCGAAACGCCCTCGCAACAGCGGCTCCACGGCCGCGGCGGTCAGGGGCTTGTGTTGATTCAACACAAGCGTTGTCTAGTCCTCGGGGGGAGCGGCGCGTCGCCGCTTTATCGCCGAGCGACGCCGCTTCGCCTCGAGACGGCGCTCGACCGACGCCTTGGTCGGCCGCGTCGCGACCCGCCGCCGCTCCACGCGGAGCGCGTCGCGCAGCTTCGCGACGAGCCGCTCCAACGCGAGCTCGCGGTTCCGTGCCTGGCTCCGCTCGTCCTGTGCGACGGCGCGGACGACCGCCCCGACCTTCGCGCGGACCCGCTGCTTCTGTCGCTCGGTCAGCGACTCGGAGGCGCCCACGTCGAACAGCGCCTCGACGCGCGTCTCCGACGTGTTCGCGTGTTGCCCGCCCGGCCCGGACGAGCGCGAGACGCGGAAGCGGATCTCCGCGGCAGGGATGGAGACCGAGCGGGTGACCCGAATAGACTGCGCCTCCATGGCGTGCATTCTCCTGGACGTCGACGGCGTCCTGCACGTCTCCGGTGTGGCGATCCCGGGAGCGCAGGATGCCGTGGCCCGACTGCGGGACGCCGGTCACGCGCTCCGCTTCGTCACGAACAACTCGACCCGCCCTCGCGCGCAGCTCACCGAGGAGCTGAACGGCATCGGCTTCGACCTGACGGAGGACGAGCTCCAGACGCCCGCGCGCGCCGCCGCGCGCGAGCTCGAGGGGAAGCGGGTGTTCGCCCTCGTGATGAGCGGCGTCGTACCCGACCTGGAAGGGCTCGAGCTCGTCGGTGAAGGAGCCGAGGCGGTGCTCGTCGGCGGCTGCGACGAGACCGTCGAGCCGAACCAGGTGTTTCGCTACATGAACCTCGCCCGCGCGTTCGCCGAGATCCAGCTCGGCGCGGAGCTCTACTGCCTCCACAAGAACCGTTGGTGGCAGACGAGCCGCGGCCCGCTCCTCGACGCCGGCGCGTTCGTCGCCGGGCTCGAGTATGCGACGGGCCTCGAGGCCGTCGTCCTCGGCAAGCCGAGCCCCGCGTACTTCGCGGCCGCGCTCGACGCGCTCGGCGCCGAGCCGGAGCGAACCTGGCTCGTCGGCGACGATCCGGAGTCGGACATCCGCGGCGCCCAGCTGTTCGGGATGCACACGGCGCTCGTCCGCACCGGCAAGTTCCGCCCCGACACCCTCGACGGGATCGACCTGGTTCCCGACGTCGTGCTCAGCTCGGTCGCCGATCTCCCGGCGTGGCTCGAGAAGCAGTGAGCATCCGGATCGGAACCGACCTGATCGAGATCGACCGCATTCGGCTCGCGCTCGGGCGCCCCGGGTTCCGCGACCGTTGCTTCACGCCCGACGAGCAGGCGTACTGCGAGACCCGCCGCAACCCGGCCGAGTCCTACGCCGCACGGTTCTGCGGCAAGGAGGCGGTCGGCAAGGCGCTCGGCTGCGGGGTCCTGTTCACCTGGAAGGAGATCGAGATCGTCGGGCCGCCGAAGCCGGGTGTGACGCTGTCCGGGAAGACGCTCCGCTGGGCCGAGCGCGTCGGGATGCGCGAGATCGACGTCTCGCTGACGCACTCGCACACGATGGCGGGCGCAGCCTGTGTCGCCGATCTCGCCTCCCCGATGCCGCCGCGTCGCAGGTCGTGATGCACGAGCCTCTCTACTCGGTCGAGGAGATGCGGGCGGCCGAGGCGCGCTATCCCGGCTACCCCGAGAGCGCGCCGCAGCTGATGGAGCGAGCGGGACGCGCGGTCGCGGACGAGTGCATCCGCTCCTTCCCGGAGGCACGGCGGTTCGCCGTCGTCTGCGGCGGAGGCTCGAACGGGGGCGACGGACGGGTCGCCGCCGACTACCTGCGGCAGGCCGGGCGCGACGCTACGGAGACGCACGACCCGGCGGGCGCGGAGGTCGTCGTCGACGCCCTCTTCGGCACAGGCTTCCACGGGGCACCGCGGCCGGAGGCGGCTGCGGTGATCGAGCGGATCAACGCAGTGGACCTCCCCGTCGTCTCCGTCGACGTGCCGTCGGGCGTCAATGCGTCGACGGGCGAGATCGAGGGCGCGGCGGTCGAGGCGGACCTGACCGTGACGTTCCACGGCGCCAAGGTCGGGCTCGTCGTCGCTCCCGGCCGGTTCCACGCGGGACGTGTCGCGGTCGCGCGGATCGGCCTCGAGCACGCGCCGACGGCGGTGGTGCGGGCGACGCCAGGTGTCCTTCGACGGGTCCCGCGGCGTGGCGCGCCGGACTCGAAGTTCACCGCGGGCAGCCTGCTCGTCGTGGGCGGCTCGCCCGGCACGACGGGCGCGCCGGTCCTGACCGCATCCGCGGCGCTGCGCGCGGACGCCGGTTACGTGACGCTCGCCGTGCCAAGCGGCTGTCTGACCGTCGCCGAGATCCTCGCCCTCGAGCCCGTCAAGCGCGGTTTCGAGCACGGCTCCGCGCTCGAGACGCTCGCGTCCGACCTCTCCCGCTCGACGGCTCTCGCGGTCGGGCCGGGCCTCGGGCGCTCGGCGGAGGCGCAGGCGCTCGTCCACGAGCTCCTCGCCCTCTCGTCCCTGCCCGCGGTCGTCGATGCGGACGCGCTCTTCGGGCTCGAGCCGCCCGCCCGGACCGCGCCGACCGTGCTGACGCCGCACGCGGGCGAGCTCGCCAGGCTCCTCGCCGTCGACTCGGCCTGGGTCTCAGCTCACCGGCTCGAGGCGGCGGCGCAGGCTGCCGAACGCTTCGGTGCGATCGTCCTGCTCAAAGGGGCCGACACGATCGTCCGCGCGCCCGACGGGACGACGGTGGTCTGCGACTCGGCGCCGCCCTCCCTGGCGACGGCCGGGACGGGGGACGTCCTCACCGGGGTGATCGGTGCGTTCCTCGCGAAGGGCGTCGACGCGACCGACGCGGCAGTCGCCGCCGCGATCGCGCACGGTCTCGCCGCGGCTGCCGTGCCGCACCAGGCAGGCCTGATCGCCTCCGACGTGGTCGCCGCCCTTCCGGCCGTCCTGGCCTGACCGATCGTCCAGAAGACACGCTCTCACCGGGGTGAGTTACCCCGTCCGGGGGAGTGCTCGCGGGTTCGCGCCGCCGAAATCTGGCCTGCCCAGTCACAACCCTCGAAGGAGCAAACATGGTCAACCGGAAGCGCAAGCGGCGCATCGCGATCGTCGCCCTCCTCGCGTTCGTGCTCGGTACGACGGCGTTCGCGTATGCGGCGAGCATCACGTTCAACGGCGCCAGCAACGCGGGTGCCGCCGGCCAGGGCAGCGGCACGATCTCGGGCTACAACGTGACGAGCATCCACTACACGTTGGACGCCAACGACCCGAGCAACATCACGGGCGTCACGTTCTCGCTCGCGCCCAACACTGCGACGACGGTCAAGGCGAAGCTCAACGGGACAGGTGCGTGGGTCGCGTGCACGGGCGGGACGTCGCCGTGGTCGTGCCCCGTCACGGGTGACGCGCAGTCGGCGGTCAGCCTGCAGGTGGCGGCAGCCGACTGACGACAGGCATTTGCTCCGGCCGGGGTCACCGTTCCCGGCCGGAGCACCGCCTCTGATGGCACGCTCACCCCGCACCTACGTCGGTCTCGCAGCGACGGTCGCATTCTTTGCGCTGGGCTGGTGGCTGCTCGGCCCCGCCCAGCTCGGCGGACCTACGTCGTACGCGGTCCTCTCGGGCACGTCGATGGAGCCGCGGCTCGAGCGCGGAGACCTCGTGCTCACGCGCGCGAAGCCCTCGTACCGGGTCGGCGAGGTCGTGCTCTACGAGGACCACGAGACGGGGTCCCGCGTTCTGCACAGGATCATCGCCGAGCGGGATGGTCGGTTCGTCACGAAGGGCGACAACAACGACTTCATCGATCCCGTGCACCCCGTCCCCGACGAGGTCGTGGGGAAGTTCTGGTTCTCGGTTCCCGCAGCAGGCACCGTCCTCGCCTGGCTGAAGCGGCCGGTGAACCTCGCGATCCTCCTGACGCTGCTCGTGCTGCTCGGGCTCGGTAGCGGCCGTGAGGTCTCTCGGCGACGCGTGCCGGCAGGGCGCCCCGTGCTCGAGCTGCCCGACGGGACGGCGGGGCGGCCGCTGATGGCCCCGACATTCGGACGCGCGCTCGTCAGCGCCGGCGCGATCGCATTCGGCCTCTTCCTCGTGCTCGGGCTCGTGTCGTGGTCGGCGAGCACCTCCTCGACGCGAGCGGTCGCAGAGCTGTACGCCCACGAAGGCACGTTCTCGTACTCCGGCGAGACGGAGCCCGGGCCCGTGTACCCGTCGGGGCAGGTGACACGCGGAATGCCCGTTTTCACGCGGCTGGTCGACACGCTCGGGGTCTCGTTCGCCTATCGCCTGCGAACGAGCGAACGAGCGGATGTGCACGGGACGATCGCGCTCGACGCGGTCGTCCACGACACGACGGGCTGGGAGCGGATCCTGCCGATCGCGCCCTCGCACGCATTCAGCGGTCCGACGGCGGTGGCAGCGGGAACCTTCGATGTGGCGGCGTTCGAGACCCTCGTCCGCGACGCGCGGGAGCAGACCGCAGCGCCGCTCGCGGGCATCACCGTCGAGCTGCGGCCGCGGGTCGAGGTCCGGGGCGCCGTCGGCGCGACCGACGTCGGCGATGCATTCGCGCCGCGGCTTGCGTTCTCGTACGACAACACGACGCTCGACCCGGTGGCGGCCCCCGGCGCTTCGCCAGGCACTCCCCCGCCGTTCGCACCTCGGCGCGCGGAGTCCGGCAGCGAGGTCGTGCCGACCACGGTCGGTGTCGCCCCGCTCGTGCTGGCGGTCGGCGACGCACGCACGATGGCGGCGCTCGGGATCGTCACCTCGCTTCTCGTCCTCGCGCTCGGGGGAGCGCTGCTCGCCTCGCGCCGGGACGGCGAGCCGGCCTCTCCGATCGCGCTACGTCACGGCTCGCGCATCGTCCACGCTCGTGCGGTCGTCCCCGAGGAGCGGTGGGTGACCGAGGTGGACGACATCGAGGACCTGGCGCGGATCGCCGAGGCCTACGACCGCGTGATCCTTCACGTCACCGAGAACGGGAGCGACGTCTACCTCGTCGACGACGGCATCGCGGTGTACCGCTACCGCCTCGAGCGCGTCGCCCGTCCCGCGGGCCCACTCCCCAGCGCGACGTGGTGAGAAGGCGGCACGCGCTCGTCGCCCCGCTCGTCGCGCTCGTCGCGCTGACGGGGCTTGCGACCACCGCTACCAACGTCATCGAGCCGAGCTTTCTCGGCTGGGGGCAGCGAGCGATCACGGCCAACGACCTCAAGCCACCTGAATGCGCGGCGATCGACCTCGACGACATCCGGCCGCCGCAGGGCGCCGGCGGCGCCGGTGGTGCGGCGTTGACGCTCGGCACCCCCGGCAACGACCGCATCGTCGCGGGCGGGCACGCGGACTGCATCCTGGGCGGCGCCGGGAACGACGACATCAACTCGGGCGGCGGGTTCGACGTCTGCATCGGCGGGCCGGGAATCGACACCTTCAAGAACTGCGAGGTCGTCTTCCAGTAGCCGCAACGCGCCGCGAGAATGCGGTCGTGGCCCGTTCGCTCGTCACCGTCGACGTCGGCGCGATCCGCGACAACGCGAGGCTGCTGGCGCGCGTCCTCGGGCGTTCCGAGCTCTGGGCCGTCGTCAAGGCCGACGGCTACGGCCACGGTGCGGCGGACGCGGGCCGTTCCGCGCTCGAGGGCGGCGCGACGACGCTGTGCGTGGCCACCGTCGGCGAGGCGCTCGTGCTTCGCGGCGACCTTCCCGACACGCGCGTCGTCGTGCTCGGGCCGACGGGGCCGCAGGACGTCCGGCCCGCTCGCGACGCCCGGCTCGAGCTGACCGTGTCGGACGAGCGCCTGCCGGAGGGCGTGCCCGTCCATCTGAAGCTGGACTCGGGGATGGGGCGCTGGGGGCTCGGCGAGCTTCCCGAGCCGGACGCGTCGGTCGTGGGGCTGATGACCCACTTCGCGACGGCGGACACGGACCCCGCCTTCGCCGAGAAGCAGCTCGAGCGGTTCCTGGCGGCGACCTCGGCCTACGACGTGCGCGTCACGCGGCACGCGGCGAACAGCGCCGCTGCCCTGACTCTGCCCGCGTCGCGGCTCGACGCTGCACGCTGCGGGATCGCGCTCTACGGCATCGACCCGCTCGGCGCCGACCCCTCCCGCTTCGGCCTCCGGCCCGCGCTTCGCTGGGAGTCCGAGCTGGCGCAGGTCCGTCTGCTGCGGCCGGGTGACGGCACCGGGTACGGTCGGCGGTTCGTGGCGACGGAGGAGACGTGGATCGGGATCGTGCCCGTTGGCTATGCCGACGGGTTCCGCCGCGACATGTCCGGGACCGAGATCCTCGTCGGCGGTGTCCGCGCCGCGGTCGTGGGGACGGTCTCGATGGACGCGCTCGCGGTCCGGCTCGACGGGCCGGCGGAGCAAGGGACGCCGGTGACGCTCGTCGGCGACCGCGTGACGTTCGAGCAGCATGCGGCGGTCGCGGACACCATCGGGTACGAGCTGGCCTGCGGAATCAGGGTCGAGCCGGGTCGAGGCGAGAGGAGAGTTGCCGATGCCTGACCCGGTCGAGAGGCGCCTGGCGCTACAGGTCTCCCGTCACGAAGACTTCGCCGCCCACGTCGTCGAGCTGCTCGCCCCGTTCTCGGGCGCCGAGCGTGCTCTTGACGTCGGCTGCGGCACCGGCGCGCTCGCCTACGTGCTGGCCGAGCACGTCCGCGAGGTCGTCGGGGTGGACGAGCGGGAGGAGCTCGTCGAGGCTGCGCGCGAAAACGCTCCGCCCGGCTGCACCTTCGCGGTCGCGGACGCGACCGCACTGCCGTTCCCGTACGGGGACTTCGATCTCGTCGGCTGCGCACGCGTGCTCCATCACGTGCGCCGACCCGAGCTCGTCGTCGCGGAGCTCGCCCGGGTGACCCGCCCCGGCGGCCGGATCCTCCTCGTCGACCAGCTCGGAGACGTGGATCCGATCCGAAGCCTCGAGCTCGACCGCTTCGAGCGAGTTCGCGACCCGACGCACACCCGCTTGCTTCCCGACGCGGACATCCGCGGCTACCTCGACGCGAACGACCTCGTCGTCGAGGCGAACAAGGTCGTCCAGGAGCATCGGGAGATGGAGACGTACCTCGACCTCGTCGGACTCGAAGGCGAGGCACGTGAGCGGGTCGCCCGGATGGCGCCCGAGTCCTACGACGTCGAGCTCGGTTGGTACGTGGCGGTCAAGCACGGGTAGCGCGCCGCGCCACTCGAAGGTAGTCAGACAGGCTAACGCCCGGTAGTCTGTGTGACGCATGATCACGGACGTCAACCCGTTCGTCTACTCGCGACCCGTCGCGCCGGAGGACGTCGTCGACCGCGAGGACGAGGTGCGCCGGCTGTTGCGCGACGCCGTCGGCGGCCACTACGTCCGCCTCTACGCACCCCGCAAGTACGGCAAGACGAGCCTCCTCAAGAAGGCGCTCCACGACGGCGCGCGCGACGAAGGGCTGATTCCGATCCTCGTCGACCTCTATCGGGTCTCCTCGATCGCCGACGTCACGGTGCGGCTCGAGCGCGCGTACGCGAAGCAGCTCAAGGGCGAGCTCCGCTCGCGGATCGAGGGGTTCCTCCAGCGAACGGGCGTCGGGCTCTCGCTCGGCGCCTTCGGGATCAGCGCGCGCCTCCAGCTCGAGCCGGCATCCGATCCGCTTCCGGCGCTGCACGCTCTGCTCGAGCTGCCGCTCAGGCTCGAGTCGTCCGGTGGCTACCGCGCGCTGATCGCGTTCGACGAGTTCCAGGACATCGGCCGCATCGACGGCCTCGACGGTCTCCTTCGTAGCCACATCCAGCATCACGGGGAGGTCGCGTCGTACGTCTTCGCCGGCTCCGAGCCGGCCCTGATGCGGCTCCTCTTCGAGACGAAGGAGCGCCCGCTCTACGGCTCCGCGGTGCCGATGCGGCTCGGCCGTCTGGCCGACGCCGACCTCGCGGCGTACGTCGACGCGCGCTTCGAGCAGACGGGGCGCCGCGCGGGCGAGGCACTCGGCCCGCTCCTCGTCGCCGCGCGCGGGCACCCGCAGCGCGCCATGCTCCTGGCGCACCGGCTCTGGGAGGAGGTGCCGGCGGGCGGCGAGGCAACTCTCGACCACTGGAGCGCCGCCCATGCGGCCGCGCTACGAGAGCTCGAGGCGGAGTTCGACGCGCAGTGGCGGGGGCTCGACGTCTCGCAGCAGAAGACCCTTCGCGCGCTTCTCCTGGGAGACGGCGCGCCGTACCGGACGGCCGCGCTGCGCCGGCTCGAGTTGACGAAGGACGTCGTCCGCCGCGCGCTTCCTCGGCTCGCGGCGACCGCGGAGATCGAGGAGCGCGAGGAGGGCGGCTACTCGCTCGTCGACCCGCTCTTCGCCGAGTGGGTCGGTCGGCTCAACGATCGGGCGTTGTCCTCGGGTTCGGGCTCCGTGGACAACGGTATCGAGCCCGGCCTGTAGTCCGACATCCCGGAGAAGCGGCCGACGACGCGCGGCATCAGCGCCTGTGCGATCGAGACGAGCCGATAAGGGAACCACGGCACTGTGACCTCGGCCTTGTCCTTCTCGACCGCGTCGACGACCGCGTTCGCCACACGCGGTGGCTGGATCACGAACTTCCCGAGCAGCGGGCTCTTGAGCACGCCCTTCTGCGGGAAGCCTTCGGTCTCGACGAAGCCGGGAAGGACGGAGTGCACGCGGATGCCGCTGCCGCGTAGCGCGGCGGCGAGTGAGCGTGAGAACGCGAGCTGTGCGTGCTTCGACGCGGCGTACGCTCCGGCGGGCGCGAAGGCGGCGGTGCCGGCGACGGAGACCAGGTTGACGATGTGCGCCCCACCTTGGCCCGCCGCGACCCGGAGCCCGGGCATCAAGGCGCGCGTGCACCACACGCCGCCGAGGTAGTTGACCTCCATCACGCGCTGGATGCGGTCGAGGTCGACGACGAGGAAGTCGCCACGCGCCGGGATGCCGGCGTTGTTCACGAGCAGGTGCACCGCAGGATGGCGCACGAGGATCCGCGCGGCGAGTGCCTCGACGGCGTCACGGTCGGCGACGTCGCACAGCTCGACCTCGCCGCCGATCTCCTCGGCGAGCGCGCGCAGCCGGTCCTCTCTGCGGGCGACGAGCACGCAGCGCCAGCCGCGCTCCGCGAGCCGCCGCGCGATCGCCTCGCCGATGCCGGCCGAGGCGCCCGTCACGACCGCGATCTTCTGCTGCGGCTGCTGGGCGGGTGCGGATCCGGCGGAGGTCACCAACCCGGCAAGTTACAAGTTGCAACTTGTCGCCGTCCGCCGCGGGAGTCGCTCATGCCCGTTTAGGATCGCCGGGTGGCCGGCCGATTCGAGGGGAAGCAGGCGCTCGTGCTCGGCGTCGCGAACAAGCGGTCGATCGCGTGGGCGATCGCCGAGCGGCTCGCGGCCGAGGGTGCGCAGCTCGCGTTCACGTATCAGGGAGAGCGCATCGAGAAGTCGGTTCGCGACCTCGCCGCGACCGTCGACACGAAGCTCCTGACCGAATGCGACGTTCGCTCGGACGACGACCTCGATCGGGTCTTCTCGGAGACCGCCGATGCGTTCGGCGGGGGGCTCGACGTGCTCGTGCACTCGGTCGCCTACGCGGCGGCGGAGGATCTGGAGGGCCGCTTCACCGACACGCCACGCGAGCGCTTCTGGATGGCCGTCGACATCAGCGCGTACTCGCTCGTTGGCTGCGCGAAGCGTGCCGAGCCGCTGATGGCCGCCCGCGGCGGCGGGTCGATCGTGACGATGACGTATCTCGGCGGCGTCCGCGCCGTGCCGCACTACAACGTGATGGGCGTCGCGAAGGCGACGCTCGACGCGTCGATGCGCTACCTCGCGTGGGACCTCGGCGAGCACGCGATCCGCGTCAACGCGATCTCCGCCGGACCGGTGCGCACGCTTGCCGCGCGCTCGATCGCGGGGTTCACGACGATGGAGGAGATGTTCGTCGAGCGCGCGCCGCTGCGCCGCCACATCGACGCGACCGACTGCGGCGCCGCCGCGGCCTACCTCCTCTCGGACGACGCGAGGAACGTCTCCGGCACGACGCTCTACGTCGATGCCGGCTATCACGCGATGGGTATGTAGACCTCGAAGCGCGCATTAACGCTCATTCCTCGTGCGTGGTTGGCC